>Ga0209474_10000248_pt1 | contig 64443 bp, 53 predicted proteins | sample GraSoiAngelo_145_FD_185902 | JGI IMG/M metagenome (GOLD analysis project Ga0209474, IMG submission 185902) | Grasslands soil microbial communities from the Angelo Coastal Reserve, California, USA - 14_1009_05_20cm (SPAdes) (version 2) | ecosystem: Environmental > Terrestrial > Soil > Grasslands...
CTTCGGCCGGAGCGAACTTGGTGAAGCCGTTGACGATCGTAGACGGGGGGGCGTCAGCAATCGACGTCCCGAAGATGGAGTTGGGGCCCGAGTCAAACGCGACGTCGATGCCGCCGCCGACGCGCAGACCGATTTCCGCGCGTTGCCGCGCCCACCGGAGTGCGACGATTGACAGCACAATGCCGAAGACCGTGAGCACGACGCCCGGGATCAATCCTTCCGGACGGTGGGTCAACGCGATCTCGCGCTCGCCGGCCCCGATATCCAGCGCGAGAAGCCCCGCGTAGGCCCGAGGCGTTCCTTCCGACGCGCGCCATCCGGAATCGAAGTTCTGGTTGACGACCAGGCGCGCCGGCGCGGTCAGCGCCACCCGGAATCGAAGCTCGCTGGGAGACCAGCGGACGGCGCTCACCTCGCCCGAGGCGGTAGGGTCGACGCGTTGCTGCGGGACGTTCCCGAACCAGAGTGCGCGCGAGACCGGCCAATCGAATCCGCCGTAGCAGATTGGCGACCCGATCCCGCGCTGCGGAAAGAACGGCAGCAGGCGATAGTCCGCGCGCACGTCGAGATGGAAGGATCGGCTCGCCGGCGCGAGCGGCAGGGAAGGCCCTGCCCCTTGCTGCAGGCGCGGACCGTTGGCGGAGATGACGTCCACGGTGATCAGGACGACGATGGCGATCTGCAGAAGGCGCAGGCGCGTGCGGCGCCCGATCGCGGTGAGCGCGCTCGCGGCGAGCAGCGCTAGGAACACGGTCGCCGGATAGAAGAACCGCGAAGGCACGCGTAGCGAGCGGAAGACGGGTAGCTCGTGCAATAGCCCGAACAACGAGAATCCGGGAACGTTGCCCAACGCGCAAAAGATCAAGAGGCCGAAGAGGAGCAGGTCCAGGCGGCGTTCCCGGTCCCGCCGCACGAGCGCGAGAGCGGCCCCCGCGGCAGCCAGCGCCAGCGCGGCGATCCCGATGTACGCGTCGTACTCCGGCCAGACGTAGATGTGAGGCGGGAATGTCCGGGCGTGCTGCCGCGTGGTGAAGGCCTGGAAGACCTCCCCGAGGCCCATCCGATCGTCGAGCGGAACGAAGCGCGGAATCCGCCGCAGGAAGAGGAGCACCGGCACGAGCTTCACGGAGGCGAGGAGCGGGAAGAGGACGGCGAAGATCGGCACCGAGACGGCGAGTCCGCGGCGATCGAGCGGATCCCCGAGTCGCAAGAGCGAGTCGAAGGCGATGGCGCAGAGGCCGAGCGGCACCGGATAGACGCCGCCTTCGAGGACCATGAGGGCAAAGATGGCGGCCGTAAGGACGGCGTAGCGCGCGTCGCGGATCGCCCGGCGGTGCGCCCAGAGCGCCCACGGCAAGAGCAGGAACGGCGAGTACCAGAGCTGTCCGCCGCCGAGGTGCTCGGCGACGCCGCCCGGAGCGACCATCAGGACGGCGGCGAGCACCTGGGAAGGCGGGTCCGCTCCGGAGTCCTTCGCCAGGGCCCTCGCTCCGAGAGCGCCGGCGACGAGATGCGCGACATTCCACAGCTTGATCGCCGCCACCGCGGGTACGAAGAGGAAGAGGAGGAAGAAGAGCGGGCCCGGAAATGGCACCTGCGGGTCGAGGTAATGGATGACGCCGCCGCAGTGATACGGGTTCCACGAGGGAAGTTGCCCGAAGTCGCGCAGCGAGACGCGGGAGACTTCCCACATCATGAGGAACTGGCGCGTGTCGTCGGTCTCGCTCGGCCGATCGAGGACCCACAGGCAGCCGCGCGCCGAGCACTGGAGGACGGCGGGAGAGACGAAGGCGAGCGCGACCGCGACGCAGCAGGCGATCGAGACGGCGCGCTGGCGCATGGGCGCAAAGCAGCTTACAGGTTCCCCGCGATGGGCAAAGTCCTCGTCCCGCTCGGGGCCTTCGTCGCGGCGCGGCTGCTCCTCGTCGCGGCGGGACGCAAGGCGGGGTTCGACCCGTTCGATCCCGTGCTCTGGGCGAAATGGGATTCCGGCCACTATCTATCCATCGCGCGGGACGGCTATCAGCTCGTGGAATGCTGGCGGATCGGTTACGCGCCATCGGGATGGTGCGGCAATGCGGGATGGATGCCCGCGTATCCGGCGCTGATTGCTCTTGCCATGCGGCTCGGGGCCCGGCCCATTCCAGCGGGGGTGGCCATCTCTGCCGGTTTCGAGATCGCCCTCCTCGCCCTTCTCTGGAACCGGCTGTTCGTGCGGAAGAACCCTCTCGCGCTTCTCGCCTGCGCTCTCGCGCCGGGCGCTCTGTATTTCCACGCAATGTTCCCGATCTCGATGTGCGCCTTCTTCGTGGTCCTCTGTCTCTCGTTCCTCCTGGAAGACCGCTTCGCGCTCGCGGGCCTCGCCGGAGCAGCGGCCGCTTTCTCGTACTCGACGGGTTTCCTGGTCGCTCCGGTCGCCGTGGCGTGGGCGCTCACGCGGGAAGGCCCTGTCGCGCAGCGCGCAAGTCGGGCGGCGCTGGCTGGTGGAATCGCGGCGGCGGGCCTTCTCGCCGTCTTCGCCATCCAGCAGGTGACGGTCGGCGCCTGGGACGGCTTCTTGCGCGTGCAGGCGAAGTACGATCACCACCTCGCCTTCCCTCTCGCGACGCTGGTCCGCGAATCGATGAAGCAGGGGAGGGCCATCGGCGTGCAGAGCGTCGCGGTCGGAGTTGGAATGATCGCGCTTTTCGCGTGGCGGCTGGTGCGAGGTTTCCGGCCGCGAGACGGATTGCTGCTCGGGTGCGCCTCGGTCTTCTGGCTTTTTCCGCTGTCGCTCGGCAACGTGAGCCTCACCCGCTCCGAGGCGCTGGTCCTCCCCGCCCTGGTCCTGCTCGACGAGGCGCCTCCGGCGGTCGTGGCGTGCGTGTGCGCGTTCCTCGGCACGCTCGCCTGGCTGATCGTCCAGTTCTTCTTTCGCGGAACGCTGGTCTGACGGCGCCCACCGTGTTTGTTAGAACCAGGGCATGGACTTCGCCCGCTTCCGCGGCACCGACGCGTACCTGACCTCGCCCGAGCTTGAATCGGCCGTGAATTGCGCCCTCGCCCTGGAGCGACCGCTGCTCGTCCGCGGCGAACCGGGTACGGGAAAGACCCAGCTCGCCGAGGCGCTCGCCCGCGCCCTCGGTCTCTCGCTCATCCACTGGCCGGTGAAATCCACCACCAAGGCCCAGGATGGGCTCTACGTCTACGACACCGTCCAGCGCCTCTACGATTCCCGCTTCGGCGACGGCGACGTCCGCGACATCCGGCGCTACATCAAGCTCGGACCGCTCGGGGAGGCCTTCGCTGCCCGCGACCGCCGGGTGGTCCTCATCGACGAGGTGGACAAGGCCGACCTCGAGTTCCCCAACGACCTCTTGCACGAGCTCGATCGGATGCGCTTCCGTGTCGCGGAGACCGGCGACGAGGTGGTCGCCCGCGAGCGGCCGGTCGTCATCATCACCTCGAACGCGGAGAAGGAGCTGCCCGACGCGTTCTTGCGCCGGTGCGTGTTCCATTACATCGAGTTTCCCGACCGCGAGCTGATGGCGCGCATCGTCCGCGTCCACCATCCCGATCTCGGAAACCAGCTGCTCGACCAGACGCTGGGCGCCTTCTACCAGCTGCGCGACGTGCAGGGCCTGCGCAAGCGGCCGTCGACGAGCGAGCTCATCGACTGGATCGCCGTCCTGCGCCGCGCCGGCGTCGAAAGCGTCGAGCTCGACGACTCGCTGCCATTCCTCGGCGCGCTGCTCAAGCGCGAGCAGGATCTGCTCGCCTTCGCCGAGGCGATGCATCGCGGGCGAAGGCCGCGGGCCTAGGGGAAAGCATGTTCGTCGACTTCCTCTACGAGCTGCGCGAACGGGGCGTGAAGGTGGGCCCGCAGGAGGCCCTCACCCTTTCGCAGGCGCTCGGCAAGGGGCTGCACGAGACGACTCTCGACGGCTTCTACCGGGTGGCCCGGGCGCTCTGCGTGCATCGGGAGGAGGACCTCGACGCCTTCGACCGCGCTTTCGCGCACCACTTCCGCGGCGTGCCCGACGACGCGCTGAAGATCGCGGAAGAAGTCCTGCAGTGGCTTCTGGACCCGCGCTCGCGCCGGGAGCTGACCGACGAGGAGCGCGAGATCCTCGAGAAGCTCGATCTGGAGGAGGTCCGCAAGCGGCTGCGTGAGCGACTGGCCGAGCAGAACGAGCGGCATGACCGGGGCAATCGCTGGGTCGGGACCGGCGGTACCTCGCCGCACGGACGCGGTGGGACGCACCCGAGCGGCATCCGGGTCGGGGAGGGTGAAACCGGCGGGCGCGGCGCCATGGCCATCTCGGCCCGCCGGCGGTTCCGCGATCTCCGCTCCGACGTCACGCTCGATACCAGGCAGATCGAGGTCGCCTTGCGCCGACTCCGCGCCTACGTTCGCGAGGGAGCGCAGGACGAACTGGATCTCCCCGGCACGATCGATGCTACCGCGCGCAGCGCCGGGGAACTGGAAATCAAGCTCCGCGCGCCGCGGCGGTCGAATCTCCGCGTGCTCTTGCTCCTCGATGTGGGCGGCTCCATGGACCCGCACAGCGAGGTGTGCGAGCGCTTGTTCTCGGCAGCGAAGCGGGCGACGCACTTCAAGGAGCTTCGCACCCTGTACTTCCACAACTGTGTCTACGGGCGCGTCTACGAGAACGGCTCGCTGACGCGCGGACCCCGCATCGTCGACCTGCTCCGCGAGTGCGATCGTTCGTGGAAGCTGATCGTGGTCGGCGACGCGCTGATGGCGCCCTGGGAGCTGACGGCGAGCAACAGCCCGTGGTCGTGGACCGAGGAAGATCGGGCGAGCGGCATCGCCTGGCTCGTCGCGCTCACCGGCCATTTCGAGCGCTCGATATGGCTCAATCCGGAGCCCGAGGCGGCCTGGTACGGGACGGCGGAGGTCATCCGCCAGGTCTTCCCGATGTTCCGGCTGACGCTCGACGGGCTGACCGCGGGAATTCAGCACCTGCTCCGGGGCGGCGAGGGGTCGCGGTAGCCATCGCCGCGGCGCGGATCTACCCTCTCCGCGATGCTGAAGCTCTACCTCATCCGGCATGGGCATGCGGGCGATCCCGATCGCTGGGAGGGTCACGACGATTCGCGGCCGCTGAGCGAGCGCGGCCGTCGCGACTTGCGGCGCACCGCGGCCGTCCTCGCCCGGCGGGAGACCATCGACATCCTCTGCACGAGCCCGCTCGTCCGCGCGGTGCAGACCGCCGAGATCGTCGCCCAGGCGCTCGAGATCGACGAGGTCGAGGTCCTCGAGGAATTGCGTCCCGACGTACCCGTGCAGGCCGTGCTCGATCGGGCCGCGCAATTCGACGGCAAGCGGATGGGCCTCGTCGGCCACGATCCGCAGATGACCGGCCTCGTCGCGGCGCTCAGCGGGCAGTCGCCGGACAAGCTCCGCTTCCCGAAAGGGGCCGTGGTCCGCTTCGACGTGTCCGACCTCGCGAGGAGGCAGGCGCAGGCGCGCTGGTGGCTTGCTCCGCGCGAGAAGGAAGTGAACGAAGGCCTGCCGGTGCGCGGGGAAGGCGACGACTGAAAGATCCGCGCGAATTGCCCCGAATCGTCCGCCGGACCTCCGACCGGCGGCGAGCCGAGGAATGGTCGTTCGTCCTCCGGGCGCTCGCGGTCATCCACGAGATCCGCGAGGAGGAATCGGGCTACGGCATCGCCGTGCTGCCCGAGGACGAGGCGCACGCCGCGGCGGCGCTCGACGCGCACGAGGCGGAGCGCGCGGAGGTGCGCGCACCGCTTCCCGAATACGGGCCGAGCGGAGCGGGCTGGGTGTTCGCGGTCTTCCTCCTGGCAGTGCATCTCGCGACTGGAGCGCGCGACGAGCAGGTTGTCTGGTTCGCGAAAGGGAGCGCCGATACGGCGCGCATCCTCCATGGCGAGTGGTTCCGGGTGGTCACCGCCCTCTCGCTGCACGCGGATGTCTCGCACGTTCTCGGCAACGCCATCGTCGGTGGCCTGCTCCTGTCCGCGCTCGCGCGGCGCATCGGAACCGCCGCGTCCGCCTGGATTGCGCTGGTGAGCGGCGCGGCGGGAAACGCCTTGACGGCGGCGGTGGCGCGGCACGGTTACGTCTCTGTCGGCGCATCGACCTCGGTCTTCGGAGCGCTCGCGGCGCTCGCCGTCGTGCAAGCGCTGACGCGCAGGCGCGCTGCCGCCCTCGCTCTCGGCGCAGGCGCGGCGCTCCTCGGCTTCCTCGGGACCGGCCAGAATTCGGACCTGCTCGCGCACCTGTTCGGATTCTGCGCCGGTGCGCTCGCGGCCCTCGCAACCGGGCGACTCGTGCAGCGTCCGCCGCCGCGCTCCGCCTGGCAGCCCACCCTCGGCGCTGCGACGCTCGGAGCCGTGGCCCTCGCCTGGTGGTTCGCCTTGCGCTAGTTGACGTCGCTGCGCGGAGGCGGACGCGCCGGCGCGGCGCGGGTGAGCGGCCCCGCATGATGGTGCACCATGCGGAACCGGCCTTCCTCGCGCACGAAGACATTGGTCGCGACCAGGACTGCGCCAGGAACCCGCTCGAGGCAGGTCACGAACGCGGACGGGCCCAACAAATGCGCAACCGCCTTCTCGCAGAGTATGGGCGGCGCGCCGCCGGTCTCGAACATCCGCCGCCAGCTCTCCATCACCGGGTCGCGCCCCACCAGCACTTCCCAACCGGGATGCACGCAGGCGACCGGTGCCCGGCGCGCCCAGACCGCATCCATGCGCTCCGCATCGGACGCCGCGAAGGCGGCGTAGAAGGCAGCGTTCGCGGCCAGCGCCTCCTCTTCGTCGTTCATGAGCGGAGCATCGCGCGAGAGCGCCGCACCGGCAACGTCGAAGGCGGGTTATGCTCCGCTCGTATGGACAAAGAAGCCCTCAGGGACCTGCATCGCGCGCACGTCGCCTCGCTCTCCCAGCGGACCGCCGAGGTCCTGCGCAAAGGCGGCCTCGACGCCGTCGTCCTCCACGCGGGCACGCCGCTGAAGCGGACGCTCGCCGACGACCAGTACTGGCCGCTGCGGCCGACGCCTCATTTCCAGCACTGGGCGCCGCTCGCCGAACCCGGATCCGCGGTCATCGTCGAGGCAGGCAAGAAACCGAAGCTCGTCTGGCTGGTCTCGACGAGCTACTGGGAGAAGCCCGCCCCGCCCGAATCGGATTACTTCCTCGGCTCCTTCGATGTCGTCGAGGTCCGCGACCCGAAAGAGATCAAGGACCACCTGCCGGCCGGACGCGTCGCCTTCGTGGGGGACGATCTGGAGGCCGCGGCGGCAATCGGGATCGATCGCTCGCGGGTGAATGCGGCGCCCTTCGTCGCCGCCCTGGACCAGCTTCGCGTCCGCAAGACGCCGTACGAGGTCGCTTGCCTCGCGGAGGCGAATCGCCGGGCGGCCAAGGGGCACGAGGAGCTGAGGCGCTTGTTCGCCGCCGGCGACCACGCCGAATTGGACCTGCACCTGGCGTACCTCGGCGCCACGCGCCAGGACGACGCCGAGACCCCCTACAAGAACATCGTTGCCCTCGACGCGCACGCGGCGACGCTCCATCACATCAGCTACGAGAAACAGGCCAGGCCCTCGCAGAGCTTCCTCGTCGACGCGGGGGCGTCGTTCGCAGGCTATGGATCGGACGTCACTCGCACCTGGGTGAAGGGCGGCGGCGAGGCGGCATCGCGATTCGCGGAGCTCGTCGCGCTCACCGATGCGATGCAGCAGAGGCTTTGCGCCGGCGCCGAGGTCGGCATGCACTACGAGGCGCTGCACGACGAATCCCACCGGCAGGTGGGCGGCATCCTGCGCCAGATGGGGATCGTGAAGACGAGCGCGGAGGAGGCCGACAAGAAAGGAATCACCCGCGCCTTCTACCCGCACGGCCTCGGCCATGCGCTCGGGCTGCAGACCCACGACGTCGGTTGCGCCGAGTTGAAGCCGCGAGCCGAAAACCCCTTCCTGCGCAACACCACCGTGATCTCGGAAGGGCAGGTCTTCACCATCGAGCCCGGCATCTACTTCATCGAGGCCCTGCTCGCGCCGGTCCGCAACGGGCCGCAGGCGCGGGACGTGGACTGGAAGCTCGTGGACGCGCTCGCGCCGCTCGGGGGCGTGCGCATCGAGGACGACGTGGTGGTGCAGTCGCGGGGAGTGCGCAACCTGACGCGCGAGGTGCTCCGCGACGGCGGAGGACGCGCCTAGTTCGCCGGCATCGCCCGGTGCCCTGGGGCGCGAGCAGGCGCCGTGGCATCATGGCGCGATGAACGACACCGCTCCGCGGTACCCGCGCCAGGTCAAGTACATCGTCTTCAGCGAGGCCTGCGAACGCTTCAGCTTCTACGGGATGAGCACCATCCTCGTCCCCTACATGGAGCGCGCCCTCGGGTGGAGCGAGGCCGATTCGAGCGCGACCTACCATTACTTCGTCGCCGCCTCGTTCTTCATGACGCTTCTCGGCGGCTGGCTCTCCGACCGGGTAATGGGCCGTTACCGGACCATCCTGTATCTGTCGATCGGTTACGTCATCGGGCACGCTACCCTGGCGGTCGCCGACGCAGCGCCCGATCTTCGGATCGACCTGCTCTACCTGGGCATGGCGCTCATCGCCGTCGGCGCGGGGGGGGTGAAGCCCAACGTTTCCGCTTTCGTCGGCGATCAGTTCGGCAGGGCGCAACGCAGCCTGCTCGACCGCGTCTACTCCTGGTTCTACTTCGGCATCAACGTCGGCTCGGCCAGCTCACAGGTCGCGACCCCCTGGCTGCTCGCGGGATGCGGGGGGCTTTGCGTGACCACCGCCGTGGCGGTCGCCTTCGGCGTCCCGGGCGTGCTCATGGCGCTCGCGCTGCTCTTCTTCCTCGTCGGCCGCCGCGAGTACGTCCGCGTGCCCCCGGTGGGAAGGACCGGCAAGGCCTTCCTCGACATGCTCCGTGCACGAATGTCGGGAGCCGAGGCCCTGCGCCGCCGCTTCGGCGAGGAGGGCGAGGTGGCGGTGCGATCGGTCTTCAAGATCACGCTCGTCTTCCTGCCCATCGTCGCCTTCTGGGCCCTCTACTTCCAGTACGGCTCTTCCTGGTTCGACCAGGCCAAGCGGATGAACCTCGACGTCTTCGGCTGGCACATGGAGCCGGCGCAGATGGAGGCGTTGAACGCGATCCTGATCCTCGTCATGGTCCCGTTCTTCGCCTACGTCGTGTATCCGAGGGCCGAGCGGTTGGGCCTCAGGCCGACGCTGCTACGCCGCATCGTCGCGGGGATGTTCATCGCCGCCCCCGCCTTCCTCTTCGCGGCGATGATCCAGCGCTGGATCGAGGCCGGACAGACTCCGAGCATCGGCTGGCAGGTGATCCAGTACGTCATCATCTCCATCGCCGAGACCCTCATCAGCGTCACCGCCCTCGAGTTCGCCTACACCCAGGCGCCAAAGTCGATGAAGAGCACCATCATGAGCCTCTGGTTCTTCACCCTGGCGGCGGGAAGCTGGCTCACCGGCGTCGTCACCCGCAACGTGCACTTCGAGACCCGGAGCGGCTACTTCATCTTCTGGGCGCTGTTCATGCTGGGCGGGGCGATCCTGGAGGCGGTGGTGGCGCTGTTCTACAAGCCGGTCCCGTTCGTGGCGGTGACGGAGGCCGAGGCGGAGCCCGCCTGATCGATGGGGGCCTCGCCGGACAAGTCGCCAGGCGAGGCCCGCATCCTGGGCGCTACGGCCCCATCCCCGGATCGAACATCGGGCGCACTTCCGACTCGCCCTCGAAGCCCGGCCAGTGCTTCCGGTGCATCTCCATGAACTCGGTTGCAATGCGGATCGCTTCAGCCTTCGAGTCGGTCTGGAGGATTGCCCAGCCGCCGATGACCTCCTTGGCTTCCGTGAAAGGTCCGTCGGTGACGGTGATCTTTCCGTTCGCGAGCCGGATGCGAGCTCCGTCCTTGCTCGGCAACAGGCCGCCCGTATCGACGAGCGTGCCGTCCTTCAACGATTTCTCGACGAACTTGCCCATCGCTTCCATCAGAGCGGCCGGCGGCGGCGAGTCGCGATACTTCTCCGGGTGTCGGATGAACGTCAGGTATTTCATGGCTCCTCCTTCAAGGGGTCCTGATCCGGCGACGATCGAGCCGGGCCTGGATCGACACGCCAGGACTTTTTTCTGGGCTACTCCACCCGCGCGCGGATGAGCCCCGCAAAGGTAGAGGCTCCGCTGTACGTCCAACCCACCTGGGCGCCGCATCCGCGGCAGAGGGCGACCTGCCACGCGCAGCCGGGGAACCACGTCCAGTAATGCGTCGGCGTCCCCACCGCGGTACAGCCGGGCGCGACCCGCACGCCGAGCAGCTCGAACACCAGTCCTTCCGGGCTCACGAACGTGTCCGGGCTCAGCTCGATCCGCGCGCTCCGGGGCGCGAGCGCTTCCCTACATCTCCTACAGCGGATCGGATCGTCCTCGTCCACTCTTCCGGCGGCGATCCCCGGCGCGTTCTCCGCATCGAGCAGCACCTGGACAGCATCGCACACGACGGTAGTCCGAATCCGTCTTGCGTCCGCTCCGAACTGCCTTTACGCTTTCTGGGTTGGCGAAAGGAGGTGGTGCAATGGTCAGCGACAAGAAGGCTGCTGCCATTCGCGTCGCCTCCGTGGAGTCCTGAAAGGGCTCCGCCGGAGCGCGCGAATTTCGGCATCTGCCGGACGCCCGGGAGACACTTAAGCTCCCGGGCGTCTTTTTGTGCCCCCTCAGAATCCGCAGCGCCTGCCGCGGTTCTGCTCCGACAGCCACTTCTGGAGCGGCGCGAAGTACTCGAGCATCGCTCCGGCGTCCATCTCCCGCTCCCCGGTCATCGCCTCGAGCGCGTCCTGCCACGGCTTCGAGGCCCCGAGCGAGAGCATCTTCCACAGCCGCTCTCCCGCGACGACGTTGTGGTCGATTGTGCAGGCGTGCAGGGGGCCCTTGAAGCCCATCGCTTTGCAGAGCGCGCGGTGGAACTGGAACTGCAGGATGCGGGCGAGGAAGTAGCGCGAGTAGGGAACGTTGGCGGGCACGTGGTACTTCGCGCCGGGATCGAAGTCGGCTTCGCTGCGCTCGACGGGGGGCGCGACGCCCTGGTAGCGACGGCGCAATTCCCACCAGGCGGCGTTGTAGCGGTCCTCTGGCACCTTCCCGGAGAAGACGTCCCATCTCCAGCGATCGATGAGCAGCCCGAAGGGCAGGAACGCCACCCGATCGAGCGCCTCCTTGAGCTGGACGTCGATGAGACCGTGCTCGTCGTGCGGCTCGCGCTCGATGAAGTGCAGTCTGCGCAAGTATGTGGGCGTGACGCTGAGCGCGATGGTGTCGCCGATCGCCTCGTGGAAGGCGTCGTTGGCGCCGCCGCGGAAGAGGAAGGGCTGCTGCGCGTAGGCGAGGTCGTAATAGATGTGCCCCACTTCGTGGTGGATGGTGACGAGATCCTCCTCCTCGATCTTGATGCACATCTTCAGGCGGACGTCGTCCGCGGTGTCGATGTCCCAGGCGCTGGCGTGGCAGACGACGTCGCGGTCGCGCGGCTTCTGGAAGAGCGATCGCACCCAGAAGGAGCGGGGAAGATTGGGAAAGCCGATCGAGGTGAAGAAACCGACACCGAGCTGGACCATCTTCTCCGGCGTCAAGCCCATCTGCACCATCGCCGCCGTCACGTCGATCTGCGCGGCATCGGGATACGGCTCGACCAGCGGATAGATCTTCGACCACTCCTGCGCCCACATGTTGCCGAGCAGGTGGGCCGGGATGGGCGCGTCGTCCTTGACCAGCTCCTTCCCGTATTTTTCTTGCAGCCGCGCCCGCACGTAGCAGTGCAGGTCGTCGTAGAGCGGCTTCACCTGGCCCCAGAGGCGGTCCATCTCGACAGGGAAGCTCTCGGGCGGCACGTCGTAGGCCGCGCGCCACATCGCCCCCGAATCGGCGAAGCCGATCTCTCTCGCGCCTTCGTTGGCGAGGGTGACGAACCGCGCATAGAGGGGCCGCATCTCGCGCGCGATCGAGTGCCATCCGGTCCACGCCTCGAGCAATTCCTTGGGGTCGCGGCTCTTGCCGATGAGGTCGCTGAGGTCTTCCAGGTCGCGGCACTTGCCGACCCGGCAGTACTTGCCCTTGCCGTACAGTCCCTCGAGGCGCGCCGCGAGAGTGGTCAGCTCGAGCCGCCGTGCCGGGTCCGAGGGAGCGGCGAGCGAGGAGCTCGTGCGCAACAGGTAGAGCATCCGCGCCGTGTCTGGATCGAGCTGCGCCCCGTTCCACCTTGCCGCGGACTTCACTGCGCTTGCCGTGTACCCGAGAAGCTCGTCGTTGGCGGCGGCGGCGACCCGCTCCGTGTCGTCAGTGATGTACGTGTTCTTGATCCAGTCCGCCGTATTGGAGCGGATGGAGAGACGCAAGAGGTCCTCGTTGGTCTTGCGCACGAACTCCCGGGCCGACGCTTCGTTTGCCGGACCCGCGGGAGCGGCGGGCGAGGAGCTCGCCGGCGCAGCTCCGCCGGGACCCTTGGAAGAGGACGCGCAACAGAGGAGCAGACCGGCGAGGCAGGGGGCCACGACGCGCATGGCGGCGCAGACTACGCGAGCCCGCGGCTTTTGCTACGTCTTCGGGACCACCGGTCCGGTCTCGCGGATCTGCGTCAGCTCGTCGCCCGCTCGTTCCGCGTACTCGGTGAGGCGCCGCGAGGCGCGACGAAGCCTGCGGCACAGCTCGCGATTGATGTTCTGCAGGACGAGCACGTACGCCTGCACGTCCGTCTGGTACAGGCGGTAGAGATCGCGGTTCGAGAGCTCGAGCAGGCGCGCATGCTTCTCGACCAGCACCGAGAAGGGACGCGGCTGCATCTCGATGAGCGTCGTCTCGCCGAAGAAGTCGCCGGCGGCGAGGCGCATCAGCTTCACAGGGTGGCCCGACTCGCCGGCGCGCATCGCGGCCAGCTCCCCGGACTGCACCACGTACATCGAGCTTCCCTGCTCTCCCTCGGTGAAGACGGTCGCGCCCTTCTCGTAGGTCCGCTCCACCGTCATGGCGACCAGGCCGCGCAGCTGGGCGGCCTGGAGGCCGCCGAAGAACGGCGTCTGCTCGAGAAAGCGCGTCAGGGCAGACAGGTCGCGCATGCGTAGCGCATTGTACCCATCTTTGCGCCGTTCGCACGGGTATCCCTGTATGTTCCGCGGATGAACGACCTCACCCTCGGGGCGGCGGCCGCGGCCCTCGACGCCGAGCTCAAGCGCTTCGACCAGATCGCCGAGCTGCTTTCCCGCCTGAAGCTCGATTCGGAGAAGAACCTCGATCGCGCGGCGAGAGCGGTGCAGGAGGCGGCGCAAAGCGAGGAGAAGGTCGTCGCCGCGGTGCGCGATCTGGTCGCTGCGGTGGCTCGCGCGCGGGAGCGGCAGGAAGGTCAGGCGAGGTCGGTGGCGGAGCGCGCCCGCGAGGTCGGGACGCGCCGCCAGGAGCTTCAGACGATCGTCGGATCTTTCGCCGAGCTGGGAGTGGAGGCCTCGGCGATCAACCTGATCTTGAAGGAAGGCGGCAACCTGGGCGAGGCCGCCGAACGGATGGAGAAGATCGCCGGATCCGCGAAGACGCTGCGCGACGATGCCGAGAATCGCGACTTCGCAGAGGCCGCGCGCCAGGCCGAGTCGCTCCGGCAGCAGATGCTGTCGGCCCGCAACAAGCTGAAGCTGGTCGAGCGCAAGCGCGAGAACGAATGAGCTAGTCGACGACGGCGTACGCCCGGACGGGAAAGCTCCCGAAACGCTCCACCCGGGGCGGCGCCGCATGGAAACGGAAGCCGGTGGGCGGCAGGTTTTCGAGACCGCAGAGGTGCTCGACGATGGGGATCCCGGCTCGCAACAGACCGGTGTGCGCGGGCCGCAGCTTGTCCGCGACGTCGTCGATGTTCAACGAATCGATTCCGACCAGCGCAGCGCCTTGCTCGACGAGCCATTGCGTCGCTCCGGCGGTCAAGAACGGAGCCTCGACGCCATAGGCGGGCGTCTCCCAGTGGCGATCCCAGCCGGTGTGGAGAAGCACCGCCTTGCCGCGCACTTCGTGGACGCGCACGCGCTCGCGCTCGATGCCGCGCTGGCCGTTCGCGTCGACGACGATTCCTTCCAGGTCCGCGAGCCTTTCGATCGGGATTCCCGACAGGTCGGCGCCGGTCGCGAAGCGGTGGAACGGGCTGTCCAGATAGGTGCCGGTGTTGGCGACCATGGAGATGCGGCCGATGTGGAAGGAGGTATCGGGACCGTAGACGCCCGCCGAGGTCTCGCGGCTCAGGTGGTCGGTGATCTCGGGACCGGGCAGGCCCGGATAGGTGACGAGCCCGTGGCGGATCGGGTGGCTCAGCTCGACGAGGCGCCTGTGTCGGTCGACCATCGGCGCATCTTCGGCGCAAACGCATCCGCGAGGAAGTTGCGCTCTCAGCGGCGCCAGAGGGAAAGGACCAGCTCCACCAGGATGAGCAGCGCGATCGAAACCTCGAGGATCCACATGCGCCGATCGCGCGCGACGTCGAGGACCAGCTCGAGCGATTCCTGCACACCGCGCAGCTTGCTCGTGAGGGCCTGGTAGCGATCGGTGAGATCGAATTCGGCACGCAGATCGTCGTAGATGCGGTCCAGCTCGGGGTCGTCCCAGACCTCGTCCGGCTTGTCGAGCAGGTGGAGGACGGAAAGCACTTCGTTGCGGGAAACGATCGCCTCGCCGATGAAGCGGTGGAGCCTCCGCGTGCGCGTCGAGACCGTGCCGCGGCGCTCGAGCGGCACGACCAGCGCATCGGTGCGGGCGAAAAGGTCCTCGACCAGCCGCTCGTAGTACTCCATTGCCGCGCTCTGGCCGACCACCAGCGCTACCGCCGAGACGCGGGCAGGTCCCAGGGCGGGAAGCTGCAGCGTCCCCGCGACGAAGCCGGTGCGCGCCCCGGGCTCCTCGCGGGCGGTGAAGCTCTCCGCGACGACCTTGGCGGTGAGCTTCGGGATCGCCGTCCGGATCCGTGAAAGCCACTGTTCGCGTTGCTCCGGAGGCACGTCGTGGAACACGGCGGTGCCGAAGGGATAGAGGAAGACGTCGCCGTCTTCGTCGAGCGAGAAGCGGAGCTCGTGGGGCCGCAGCTTGCCGCCGGGGAGGGCCGCGGCGAGCTCGCGCAGCGAGAAGTTCTCCACGTAGGCGACGGCGTTGAACTGGTGCGTGCGGCCGGCCACCACCGGGTATCTTTACGCCTTCCGCCTCTTCTGGCGCGGCTCGGTCTTGCCGGCAGCCGCGAGGAGCGGCTCTACCGTCGGAGAGCGCGATGCATCGCTGAAAGCGGCCCGGCGAGCGAGCGCCATGAATTGCTCCTGGCTGCGCACTGGAGCTCCGCCAGCCGCTGGTTGGATCCGCTCGTACGTGCCATCCGGGCGCAGCACGCGCGCCTTGGCGGTGTCCGCCACCATGGTGCCGAGGATCTCGGAGAGGATGCGCTCCTTGAGCTCCGGCGCCTCGATGGGGAAGGCCACGTCCACCCGGCGCACGAAGTTGCGCTGCATCCAGTCGCCGGAAGCGAGGTAGAGCTTCTTCTCGCCGCGGCCGTGGAAGTACCAGACGCGGGCGTGCTCGAGGAACCGGTCGACCACGCTCGTCACACGGATCCGCTCGGAGAGGCCAGGCAGAGAGGGGCGCAGGCAGCAGATGCCCCGGATGAGCAGATCGACCTGCACGCCGGCGTTCGAGGCGCGATAGAGCGCCTTGACGACGTCGCGGTCCGCGAGCGCGTTCATCTTCGCGACGATGCGCCCCTCGGCGCCGGCCCGGATCTCGTCCTCGATGAGCTGGAGGATCGACTGCTTGAGCCCGAGCGGCGAGACGAGGAATTTCCGCCAGCGATCGGGCTTCGAGTACCCGGTGAGCAGGTTGAAGAGGCTGGTCGCGTCGGCGGTGAAGTCGTCTTGCGAGGTGAAGAGCGAGAGATCCGAGTAGCTGCGTGCCGTGTTGGTGTTGTAGTTGCCCGTTCCCAGGTGGACGTACCGCCGGAGCGAGGTTCCTTCGCGGCGCACCAGCATGGCGAGCTTGCAGTGGGTCTTGAATCCGATGAGCCCGTAGACGACGTGCACGCCAGATCGCTCCAGCTCGCGCGCCCAGAGGATGTTCGCCTCCTCGTCCATGCGCGCTTTCAGCTCGACGAGCGCGGTGACCTGCTTGCCGTTCTCCGCCGCGCGCTGCAGGGCACGGACGATGGGGCTGCCCGGCTCGGTCCGGTAGAGCGTCATCTTGATGGCGAGGACGTCGGGATCGTCCGCGGCCGTCTCGATGAAGGAGACCACCGGCTCGAACGATTCGTACGGATGGTGCAAGAGCACGTCGCGCTCGCGTACCGCGGCGATGAGATCGGAGGCGCCGTCGCCCAGGGCGGAAGGCACGACGGGCGTGAACGGCTCGTCGTGCAATTGCATGATCTCCGGGCGGGCCGCCACGCCGGCGAAGAACTCGGAGAGCGCCAGCGGCCGGCGCTGCCAGTAGACGTCGCCGTCGCCGAGGTTCAGCTCGGCGGCGAGGAAGCGCGAGACGGGCTCGTCGGGGCTGGCGTTGATCTGCAGGCGGACCGCGCCGCCACGGTCGCGCCGGCGCACTTCGCGCTCGATGGTGACGAGCAGGTCCTCGGCTTCTTCCTCGTCGATGCTCAGGTCCCAGTTGCGCGTCACCCGGAAGGCCCAGCAGCCCTCGACCGGCATCTCCGGGAAGAGCTGGGCGACGTGGCGCGCGATGATGTCCTCGAGAGGGACGGCTCCGTCCGGCAGGTTCACCAGGCGCGGCAACAGCGAGGGCACCGGCACCACGCCGTAGCGGAGCCGGGCGCCAGGCTTTCCGGCGAAGCGGATGGCGACGTTCAGCGACTTGTTGCGCAGGTGGGGAAAGGGATGGGCCGGATCGAGCGCGAGCGGCGTGAGCACGGGAAGAACTTCCCGCTGGAAGTAGGCTGCGGCCGCAGCTTCGGATTCGGGCGAGAGGGGGCCCGAGAGAAAGCGGACGCCGGCGCGCTGCAAGGCGGGCAGCATCTCCTCGAGGAGCACACGATCCTGCCGTTCGACGAGCGCGTGGCAGCGCTTGGAGACCGCCTGCAGTTGCTCCGCAGGCGTCATGGCGTCGGGCCCCGTCTCCTCGACGTGACCCGAAAGCTGCTGCTTGAGGCCCGCCACGCGGATCATGAAGAACTCGTCCAGGCTGGTGCTCAGGATGCCGAGGAACCGCAAGCGCTCCAGCAGGGATACCCGCTGGTCGCTCGCCTCCTCGAGGATCCGCTCCAGGAACGCGAGGGTGGAGAGCTCGCGGTTGACGAAGTTGCGCGGATCCCCGAGCGACGCATCGGGAATCGGAGTCCTGCTCAGGGTAGGCACGGGGTCCATTCGGATAGGCACGTACGGTAGGGCGGGGAAGGCCGAGGATCACCATGATTGCCGCCCCGTTGTCCTGTGACGTTCTGGTGACGCGATTTCTCTTCGTTCAAACGACCTCTTCCAGGGCGGTCGCGAAGGGAGACTCTTGCGGGACCAGACGGCTGCCGCGCTCGATGGTGAAGAGATTCCCGCGCCAGTCCACCGTTCGTCGGAAGGCTCCAACGACCCAGATGGCCGCCAGGAGCAGGTCCTTCACGGGGACGAGCAACAGGTGTCCGAGTGCGGGCAGCTTTCCGGTCAGCTTGCGGCAGAGAAGCGCGTCGGCGGTGCACTTCACGACGGTGCCCGCGAGCATGGCGGCCGCAAGCCGGAATTCGAGCCTGCCTGCCGCCGCCCACGCGCTGCAGAGAGCAAGGACCATCCATGGAATTGGATTCAGCAAGAGCTCGCCGAGATAAGCCGGCAGCGAGAGCCGCCGCCGCATCTGCGCCCAGCGCACGTGGCGGTTGACGAATCGCTCGAGGGTCCAGCCGCGATTGATGGTCGGGACGAGGTGCGGCGAGAGAGCCACCTTGCGCCCGGCAAGCTCGAAGCGGCGACCGATTACATAATCCTCCGCGAGTACGTTGCTCACTCCGGCAAAGCCGCCCACCGCGTCCAGGTCGCGCTTGCGGAACAGCATCGACTTTCCGATCACGCACGCCCTTCCGGCGGCCACCCGCGCGAGGCTCGCACCGGCGGCGACGAAGGAGTTGAGGTGCAGGCATTCCAGCACCCCGCCGAGGCGGTCCCCGTCCCTGCCGACGAGCACGTTGGTCACCAGCGCCACCTCGGGATCGGCGAGCTCGGCAGCCGTCTCGCGCAGGTAGTGCGGGCCGACGCGTACGTTCGAGTCGGAGATGAGCACGTGATCGTGTTTCGCCTTCTCCGAGAGTGCGGCGAGGAGGTTGACCTTGGGATTGAGCCCGAGCCGCCGGCTTCCGCATTGGACGTGGATGCGCACGTGCGGGTGGTCCGCTTGCACCCGCCTCGCCACCTCGAGCGCGGGATCGACCGCGTCCTCGGCACCGATGCGGATCTCGTAGTCCGGATAGTCCTGCCTCGCGAGGGAAGCGAGGTTCTCGTAGAGGCCATCCTCGTTGCCCTTTACCGGCTTGAGGACGGTGATGGACGGAGCGTGCCCGCCGCGCCGCTTGCGCCCGGGTGCGAGCACGAGGAACGCGGTGAAGTTTGCGACGAGCGTGAGCGCCAGCGAGATCGGCGCAAGGAGCAAGAGCCCGTAGCAAAGCGCTTCCAGTCCCATGAGGCCTCCGCGAGGGGAATCCCTCGACGGCAACGAGGCTCGCATGGGGTTCGTGACGAACCGGTGAATTCGCCGGAACGTTCCGCCGCGTCACTGGATTGATCCCGCGCTTCCGTTGCAGATCACTAGCGCAGCGCGCGCACCGCCAAGGCCGTCACCGCGATCGCCAGCGCCAGGCAGACCTGGACGGCCGCGATGGCGAGGATGACGGAGGCGCTGGCGGCGAGGACGTGCATTTCACTCCGCGCGTAAGGAAAGCATCGGATCGACCCGGGCGGCGCGCCGCGCCGGAGCCCAGCAAGCGAGGGCGGCGACGGCGGCGAGGAGCCCCGCGACCGCGAGGAAGGTCACCGGATCGAGCGCGCTGACCTGGTAGAGGACCGTCTGCAAGGAACGAGTGAGCGCGAACGCGCCGAGGGAGCCGAGGGCGATGCCGAGGCCCGCGAGCTTGAGGCCTGCCCCCACCACCATCCGCTCGACGTGGGCGGCGGGAGCGCCGAGAGCCATGCGGATGCCGATCTCGCGCGACCGCTGCGCGACCGAGTAGGCGATGACGCCGTAGATGCCGAGGGCCGCGAGCGAGAGTGCGATGCCGCCGAAGAGCGCGAGGAGCGTCATCTGGAACCGCCGCTCGCCGAGCGAGGCGCTCATCACCTCATCGAGCCTGCGCGGGTTTCCGAGCGGTTGATCCTTGTCCATCGCCAGCACTTCGGTGCGGACGAGGGGCGCTGCCGCGAGCGGATCGCCGACGGTGCGCACGACGAGGCGGTCGTAGGGCCAGGGATAGATCTCGAGCGGGATGATGATCTGCGGCTCGGGGTTCTTGTCGAGCGCCTGCGCGCGGACGTCGCCGGCGATTCCCACGATGCGGGCCTGGGGAAGCTTGCGGCCGAGCTTCAAGATCATGTGGTCGAGCGCGCTCTGGCCCGGGAAGAACTTCCGCTCGAAGGCCTGGTTGACGAGGACCACGCCCGGCGCGCCCTCGACGTCGGTCGAGGCGAAGTCGCGCCCGCGCAGGAGCGGGATTCCCATCGTGCGCAGGTAGTCGTGGGTCGCCCAGACCACGGAAGCTGCGTCGAGCTGACCCGCCGGACGCGGCGGAGCGCCCTCGATCTCGAAGGCGAGGCTCGCTTCCGCGCTCCCGAGCGGAACGGTGTTCGCGAAGGCGGCGCTCTTCACTCCGGGCAGCGCCGAGATGCGCCGCACTGCCTCGCGCTGGAATGCCTGGACCTGCTCGGGCTTGCCGTACTTCTCGTCGGGCAGATCGAGATCGGCGACGAGCACGTGTCCGGGATCGCTGATCCCGACGGGCACGGCGAGGAGTCCCTGCACGGTGCGGATCATGAGGCCCGCGCCGACGGCGAGGACGAGGGCCAGCGCCACCTCTACGACCACCAGGGCGGCGCGCGCGCGGCCCCGCGCCGTCGACCCGGCGCCGCCGTTCTTGAGGGCTTCCACGACATCGGTCCGGCTCGCCTGCAGCGCGGGAACGAGGCCCGCGAGCATGCCGGAAAGGAGCGCCGCGCAGAGACCGAAGACGAGCACCGCGCCGTCGAGGCGCACCTCGTCGAGGCGCGGAATGGTCTTCGGCGCGAGCGAGACGATGACGTCCACGCCCCAGGCCGCGAGAATCATCCCGAGAGCGCCGCCGCAGAGCCCGAGCAGGATCGCCTCGGTGAGCAATTGCCGGACGAGTCGCCCGCGCCCGCTTCCCAGGGCAGCGCGGATGGCCAGCTCCCGCTGCCGGGCGGCCCCCCGGGCGAGCAGCATGCTCGCGACGTTGGCGCAGGCGATGAGCAGCACGAGGATCACGGCGCCGAGGAGCGCCTGCAGCGCGGGACGGACGTTGCCGACCAGGTCCGGCAGGAGCGGAACGGCGAGCTGCTTCCACCCGGTGTGGAGGTCGGGCATCTTAGCCGCGAGGCGGGGCGCCATGACTTCCAGCTCGGATTGCGCGGCGCGCGCGGTCACGCCTTGCCGGAGCCGCGCGAACGCCGACAGGTAATGCCCGCCGCGGTTCTTCAGATCATCGGGCTCGAACTCGAACGGGACCAGCGCCTCGGCGCCGCGGAGGATGGGAAAGCTGAAGTTGCGCGGCATGACGCCGACGACCGTGTACGACTTGCCGTCCAGGACGAGCGACTGGCCGAGCACGCGGCGATCGCCGCCGAACTCGCGCTTCCAGAGTTGATCGGTGATCACGATCGAGCGCGGCGCGCCCTTGAGATCTTCCTCCGGCGAGAGGGCGCGGCCCAGAGCGGGGAAGACCTTGAGGGTCGAGAAGAAGCTCGCCGTCACGTAGGCGCTCGGGATGCGCACCGGACCCGAGTCGAGGGTGATGTTCATCTTCGCCGGCCAGACCGCGGCGACCGACTCGAATGACTTGGCCTCGTGGGCGATGTCCATGTAGTCGGCGGTGGAGAAGGTCACGTGGTCGCCAGTAGTCGGCACTTCGTAGAGGCGGACCAGGTCGTCGGGACGCGGGGCCGCGAGCGGCCGGAGCACGACGCCGTCGAGCACGCTGAAGAGGGCGGTCGACCCTCCGATGCCGAGTGCGAGCGCGAGCGCCGCCGCCGCCGTGAATGCGGGAGCGCGGCCGAGCGTGCGGAGGGCGTAGCGCAGATCGGCGCGGAGGGTCTCCATGCCGGGCCAGAGAGCGAAGTTCGTGCCATTCGCCACGCATCCGCGCGGCCGTGCTTTCTTCGAGCTTTCGGCCCCATTTCCCGCGGTCTTCGCTGTTTCAGAAGACCAGTCCTGGGACATCCCGTCCCACAACCGGACAGCGCCGTGGAGTAGGATACGCGCCCCGCGTCAGGAGGGGACGAATGGCCCGCGCGATCCGCATCGAGAAGACCGGTGGTCCCGAGGTCCTGAAGTTCGCCGAGGTCGAAGTACCGAAGCCCGACAAAGGCCAGGCGCTCGTCCGCGTCGAGGCCGCCGGCGTCAACTTCATCGACATCTACCAGCGCAGCGGCATGTACAAGCTCGAGATGCCCTTCACCGTCGGTCAGGAAGGCGCGGGAACGGTCGAGGCAGTCGGACCGGGCGTGACCGAGGTCCGCGCGGGCCAGCGCGTCGCCTGGACGAGCGTGATGGGCTCGTACGCGACGCAAGCTCTGGTTCCGGCGGCGCGCCTGGTTGCCGTGCCGGACGGCGTCTCCTCCAAGGCCGCGGCCGCGGTGATGCTGCAAGGGATGACCGCGCACTACCTGACCCACGACACCTTCGCGCTGCGCTCGGGCCACGATTGCCTCATCCATGCGGCAGCCGGAGGTGTGGGCCTCCTCTTTTGCCAGATGGCTCGCAAGCTCGGCGCGCGCGTCATCGGCACCGCCGGGAGCGCGGAGAAGGCGCAGCTTGCGCGCAAGGCGGGCGCGAACGAGGTGATCGAGTACCTGACCGCCGACTTCGAGGCGGAGGTGAAGCGCCTCACCGACGGGAAGGGCGTTCACGTCGTCTACGACTCGGTGGGGAAGGACACCTTCGACAAGAGCCTGAAGAGCCTGCGCCTGCGCGGCATGCTGGTGCTCTTCGGGGCCTCGAGCGGCCCGGTTCCCACCTTCGACCTGCAGCGCCTCGCGGCGGGCGGCTCGCTCTACATCACGAGGCCGACGCTTCAGAGCTACATCGTCTCCCGCGAAGAGCTCCTCGCGCGCGCCGGCGCGGTGCTCGGGATGGTGCAGAAGGGCGAGCTCGACGTGAAGATCGAAACCGAGATCCCCCTCGCCGACGCCGCGAAGGCCCACGAGCTCCTCGCCTCGAGGAAGACCACGGGGAAGGTGCTGCTCGTTCCGTGAGCTAGGCCGCCCAGTCCTCGACGGGAGGGCAGCTGCAGATGAGCTGCCGATCCCCGAGCACGGCGTTGAGCCTTCCCACCGAAGGCCAGAACTTCCGCGTCTGCACCCAAGGGGCCGGGAAGGCGGCGCGGTGGCGGGAGTAGGGCCGGTCCCAGTCGTCGGCCGTGAGGACCTCGGCGGTATGCGGCGCGCCCTTGAGCACGTTTCCTTCCCGCGGCTGCTTGGCCTGCTCGATTTCGCGGATCTCCTCGCGGATCGAGATCATCGCCTCGCAGAACCGATCGAGCTCCGCCTTGGATTCGCTCTCCGTCGGCTCGACCATGAGCGTTCCGATCACCGGGAACGAGGTCGTCGGCGCGTGGAAACCGTAATCCATGAGCCGCTTCGCGACGTCCTCCACCTCGACGCCCGCGTCGCGCTTCACCTTGCGCAAGTCGAGGATGCACTCGTGCGCGACGGTGCCGCTCGTGCCCTGGTAGAGCACCGGGAAGTGGGGGTCGAGCCTCGCGGCGACGTAGTTGGCATTGAGGATGGCGATCTTGGTCGCCTGCGTCAGCCCCTCCGCGCCCATCAGCTTGATGTACGCCCAGCTGATGAGGAGGATCGAAGCGCTGCCCCACGGCGCCGCCGAGATGGGCCCGATCGCCTCCTCCCCGCCGACGCGCACGACGGGGTGACCGGGCAGGAACGGCACCAGGTGCTTCGCCACGCAGATGGGGCCCATTCCCGGGCCGCCGCCGCCGTGCGGGATGCAGAACGTTTTGTGCAAATTCAAGTGGCAGACGTCGGCGCCGAAGTCGCCCGGCCGGCAGAGGCCGACCTGCGCGTTCATGTTGGCGCCGTCCATGTACACCTGCCCGCCGTGCTCGTGGACGATGCGGCAGATGCGCCGGATCTCCTCCTCGAACACGCCGTGCGTGGAGGGATAGGTGACCATGAGCGCGGCGAGGTCCTTGGCGTGCGCCTTCGCCTTGGCTTCCAGGTCCTCGACGTCGACGTTGCCGTTCTCGTCGGTCTTCACCACCACGATCTTGAATCCGGCCATCGCGGCCGAGGCCGGATTGGTCCCGTGCGCCGACTGCGGGATGAGGCAGACGTTGCGCGACGCTTCGCCGCGCGCCTCGAGCCACTTGCGGATGACGAGGAGCCCCGCGTACTCGCCCTGCGCACCGGCGTTCGGCTGCAGCGACACGCCCGCGAAACCGGTGATCTCCGCCAGCATCCCGGAAAGCTCGTCGAAGATCTGCGCGTAGCCCGCCGCTTGCGACCGGGGAGCGAAGGGATGGAGGCGGCCGAACTCCGGCCAGGTCACCGGAAGCATCTCCACCGTCGCGTTCAGCTTCATGGTGCAGGAGCCGAGCGGGATCATCGACTGGCAGAGCGAGAGGTCGCGCGATTCGAGCAGGCGCAGGTATCGCAGCATCTCCGTCTCGCTGTGGTGCGTGTTGAAGACGGGATGGGTGAGATAGCCGGACTTGCGCTCGAGCGCCGCCGGGATCGCCGGGCGCGAAGAAAGGTCCTCTACCTTCACCTCGCCGAAGATTGCGAGGATGTTCTCGACGTCCTCGCGGGAGCAGGTCTCGTCGAGCGCGATGACCACGGTGCGCGGATCGAGGCGGCGGAAGTTCATCCCGGCGGCTTCGGCGTTGGCGACGACCTGATCGGCGCGCGTCTGCTGGAGTCGCACGGCCACCGTGTCGAAGAACGAGTCGTGGACCAATTCGACGCCGAGCTTGCGCAGCCCGGCCGCGAGGAGTGTCGCGAGCCCATGCACGTGCTGCGCGATGGCCTTGACCCCACGCGGCCCGTGATAGACGGCGTACATCGAGGCGATGATGGCGAGCAGCGCCTGCGCGGTGCAGATGTTGCTCGTCGCCTTCTCGCGGCGGATGTGCTGCTCGCGGGTCTGCAGCGCCATCCGGAGCGCGCGCTTTCCCTGCGCGTCCACCGAGACGCCGATGATGCGTCCGGGCATGTTCCGCACGTACTCCTCGCGGCAGGAGAAGTAGGCGGCGTGCGGTCCGCCATAGCCGAGCGGCACACCGAAGCGCTGCGTCGATCCGACCGCGATGTCGGCGCCCAGCTCTCCGGGCGGAGCGAGCAGGCACAAGGAGAGGATGTCCGCCGCGACCACCGCCAGCGCTCCCTGCGCGTGGACCTTGGAGATGAAAGGGCGCAGATCGCGGACGTTCCCGTCGGTCGACGGGTACTGGAGGAGCGCGCCGAAGATCCTGGTCTTGAAATCGAACTGGTCGGGATCGCCGACCACGACCTGCCAGCCAAGGGGCTTTGCCCGGGTGCGGACGACTTCGATGGTCTGCGGGTGGCAATCCGAGGCGATGAAGAACGCCGAGGCGCCTTTGCCGGCGACGGCATGAACGAGGCTCATCGCTTCCGCGGCTGCCGTGCCCTCGTCGAGCAGCGAAGCGTTCGCAACCGGCAGGCCGGTCAGGTCGACGACCATCGTCTGGTAGTTGAGCAGCGCCTCGAGGCGGCCCTGGGAGATCTCCGGCTGGTATGGAGTATACTGAGTGTACCAACCGGGATTCTCCAGCACGTTGCGCTGGATGACCGGGGGGGTGACGGTGTCCGAGTACCCCATCCCGAGATAGCTGCGGCAGATGCGGTTCTTGGCAGCGATCTGCCGGAGCTCGTGGAGAAGGCCGTATTCGGAGCGGCCGGGCGGCAGGTCGAGCGGCCGTTGGAGGCGGATGTCCTTGGGAACGGTCGCGTCGATGAGGGCGTCGAGCGAGCCCTTCCCGAGCGCCTCGAGCATCTCGACGACGTCCTTCGCGCTCGGGCCGATGTGGCGGTCGATGAAGCGATCGGGGTGCCTCGGCATGGCCATCTTGCGCTGCTCCTCCGGGGATCGGACCGGCGCGGTCTACCATGCCGGGCGGGGGAGAGTAACCGCTACCCGCGGGCATCGCCGTAGCCGAGGACCTCCGTCTGCCAAGCGGCTTCCGCAGCGCGGTCGGCGAAGCAGACGGCCTCGGGATCGGCGCGCCGCGCAAGCTCGCGGAATTCGTCCGCGGAGAGAGCGCCCGAGGTGATGCGCGCGGCCGGCAGATCGCCGCCCAGCCGCTCGGCGTCGCGCAGCGCGGAGGCCATCCGCTGGTCGCGGAAGACGGGCGCAAGGTCGCGGACCGCGTCGATCCAGCCGGGAGACGCTTCCCCTCTCAATACGACGGCGATGCGGCGCTGCAGGTCTTCGCAGCGCCAGCCCAGCGCGCGCGACGCGTACGAAGAAGGCGCCGAATCGAGACGTGCTCGCAAGCGATCGAGCAGGTCGAGCGGGAACTCCCGCCGCGGCGCGAGCACCACGTCGAGCGTCGCGTGGGGATCCACCGCGAGGCGAGCATCGATGGCCCGCAGCGCCGCGACGCGGACGGCGAAGAGATCGTTCCCTTCCAGCCACAGCGCGACGTGCTGCGCACCGGGAGCGGCAGGCGCGAGCGGCGTATCGAGATCGACATGGAATACGTCAGGCGGATCGCTCGGCACTTCCACGAGATGGGGTCGCGGCACTTCGTCGAGCCGGCGTCCGAGGCGCTCTTCCGCCTGGAGGAGCGCGGCGCGAATCTGCTCCTCCGACATGGTAGCGGTGCGCACGACGCGGTAGGGCGGGGCAGGGTCGAAAACGACGCCATCCTCGGCCGCCGTCGCCCGCATCGCGGTGCCGGGCAAGAGCGAAAGCGGGAAGACCTGCGCTTCGCCACCGAGGCCATTCTCTAGCAGGAAGTCGACTCCGCGCGCGACGTCGTCGCCGGTGTCGCCCGGCAGTCCGACGATGAGGTCGACGAGCAACGCGATCCCCGCATCGTGGAGCATGCGCGCAGCTTCGGCGACGAGGCCGGGGCTGCCGCCGCGCCGGACCCGGGCAAGCGTCGCGCGGTTCACCGACTGCAGGCCGATCTCCAGCTTGTCGAATCCCGCCCGGGCGAGCTTCTTCGCGTGCTGGGCCGTCAGGCCCTCTGCGCGGACCTCGGCGAAGAAGGAGAGCGTCCCGTCGTCGTTCACGGCGGCGAGCGCGTCCGCGAGCTCCGCGAATCCGGGCCGGTGGTTGAAGGTCGGGTCGAGGAACGTCACCTGGCGTGCGCCTTTGTCGCGCAGCGCGGCGACGAGGTTCGCGCTCTCGGAAACGTCGAGCGTGCGCAGGACGCTCGAGGAGCGCGGATAGAAGCAGAACGTGCAGTGCGATCGGCATCCGCGCACCGTCTCGACGTAGGTCGATCGTGAGGGCGTAACCGGGATCGCGCCGGCGAGATAGGGCGAAGGATACCGTGAGAGCGCGAATCCGGCCGCCGGGGCAGGGGAGAACGGTCCGAGGCCGAGCGGCCGGCGCACCGCGACACCAGGGGCCAGCGCGGGGTCGCCTCCCTCGTCGAGCACCGAGAGGAGGCGGGCGAAGTTCTCCTCGGACTCGCCCGTCATCGCGAGGTCGAATCCGCTCTGCCCGAGCAGGAACGGATTGTCCGCGCTGACCTCGGGCCCTCCGACGACGATGCGGGTGCGGGGCGAAAGCCGCTTCACCTGCCGCGCGAGATGGAGGCTCCGCTCGGTGTTCCACAGGTAGAGCGAGAGCCCCAGGAGGTCCGGCTCTCCTCGCGCGCAAAGCTCGGCAAGGCGCGCGTCGCCGAGCGCGTCGGTGGCCGCGGGCGGAACGACTTCGATGTCGACGGGAAGGCCTGCCTCGCGCGCGGCGACCGCGAGAGAACCCGCTGCGAGCGGGACGTTGCCGGTCGCCGCGAGAGCGGCCGGAGGCGGCACCGGAAGCTGAACGAGTCGCACGCGCACGGACGCCTACATCATCGCAGGAAACCAGATCGCGCCGGATGTCACTACCTGTTGGGGCTGGCTGGCACGCTCGATGCTTAAGGACACCCCCAGGAGGCCGTCATGAAGACCATTTACGAGAACCTGTTCCCCGCCGCCGTGCTGTTCGGCTGGATGCTGTCATCCGCCTACACCCTCTATCTCGTCGCCTAGGCGTCCGGTTCCGGGAATCCAGGTGCGGAACCGAGACGGAGTCACAGCAACGACGGCAGCGCTCGGGCGAGCGCCGCGTAGTCGTCGATCGAGTTGTAGACCTGCGCCGACACGCGAAGGATCCGGCGCGGGAAGGACGGGAAGGACCAGACCGGAACCTCGATTCGGCGCTTTTCCCAGAGCGCCTTCTGCAGGGGTTCGGCGGGACCGTCCGGCAGCGGGATGGTGGCGAGATTGCCGATCATCGACCCGGGAGCGGGCTCGTCGATCCCGAGCGTCTTGCAGAGGAGCGTCCGGGCCTCGATCGCGAGCGCGTGGTTCCGGCGCATCAGCGCGGGAAATCCGCCGGGCAGGAGCGACTCGAGGAAGCGGATCGAGTCGCCGAGGCAGAGGACGGCGGTCGGATCGTCGGTCCCCTGGCCGTCGAAGAGCAGCCGGAAGCGGGACTTGTCCGTGCGGATCGAATTGTAGCCGTGGCTGATGGTGAGCGGCAGGACGCCGTCCTGCCGATCGCGCCGCACGAAGAGGAACGCGCAGCCCTTCGGGGTGCATACCCACTTGTGGCAGTTGCCCGTGTAGTAGGCGGGCGACAGCGCGCGGAGGTCGAGGGGGATCATCCCCGGCACGTGGGCGCCGTCGACCAGCGTGTCGATCCCGCGCGCTTCGAGGGCGCGGACGATCTCCGCCACCGGGAAGATGAGGCCCGTCGGGCTCGTCACATGATCGATGAGCGCGAGCTTCGTCCGCGGCGTCGCGTGGGAGAGCACCGCGTCCACGACCTGTGCGGGCGAGCGGATCGGAAATGGGACGTCAGCGGACACCACCTTGACGCCCCGCCGCTCCTGCGCGCGGAGCGCATTCAAGCAGGCGTTGTAGGCGTGTGAAGTGGTGAGAAGCTCGTCCCCGGGTCGCAGGTCGAGCGATCGGACCACGGTGCTCACGCCCGTGCTCGCGTTCTTCACGAAGGCGAGATCGTCCGGATCGGCGCCGACGAAGGCGCCCAGTTCGCCGCGCGCGCCATCGAGCAGCTTCTCCAGATCGCGGGCGAGGAAGAGCACCGGCTCGCGCTCCATGCGCAGGCGCAGCTCGGATTGCTTCTCCAGTACGGCGCGCGGACAGGCGCCGAACGATCCATGGTTGAGGAAGACGATCTCGGGGTCGAGCACGAAGTGCCGCGCGTGCTCCGACGGCACTTACGACAACCTCGCGTAGCTCGCGTCGGTGCCGAGATAGGCGCCGTGGATCTCGTCGATCCGCTCCCCCATTCCCTCGGGGAGCGGCTTTGCGCAGGCATCGATTCCGGAGTCGAGCTGCCCGACGTCCGCCGGGCCGAGGAGCACCGAATCGACCCCGGGCCGCGAGGCGACGAATCGGTAGGCGAGATCGACCGGCGAGATCCCGGCCTCGCGCGCCAGCGAGGAGTACGCCTCGACAAGCTCGAAGAAGCGGCCGCTCAGATAGCGCTGCTGGTACATCGGATTCTTGTCGAAGCGGGACCCCGGCTCCGGATCCTTGCGCAGTCCCTTCCCGGCGAGGAGGCCACCGGCGAGCGGGTTGTAGACGGTGGTGTGGATCGGATGCTTGCGCGCGAACGGGAAGTACTCCACCTCGAGCTGGCGGACGAGCACATTGTAGATGACCTGAGACACGGCCGGGCGCGCCATCCCGGCCCGGTCGCACAAGCCTTCCATCTCCACGATCTGCCACGAGGCGTAGTTGGACACGCCCCAGTTGGCGATCTTTCCCGCCCGCAGGAGGTCGTGCATCGCGCCGACCGTCTCGTCGATCGGCGTCTTCAGATCCGGCTTGTGCAGGTAGTAGAGGTCGATCTGCTCGACGCCGAGCCGCTGCAAACTCTCGTCGCAGGCGTCCCGCACGCGCCCGGGGGCGAGCCCTTCCGAGGCTCCCTTGCGGACCCAGGCGCCGACCTTGGTGGCGATGCGGGCATCCTTGCGCCGTCCGCGCAAGGCGCGTCCAAGGATCCGCTCCGACTCGCCGTCGTTGTAGGCGTTCGCAGTGTCGAAGACGGGAACGCCGCGGGCGAACGCCCGGTCGACGATCCGGCGGGCCTCCTCCTCGGAGGTCCGCTTGCCGAAGTTCATGGTTCCGACGATGACCGACGCTTGCGGCGTCGTCCGGGGGCTCAGCCAGGCTTCCATCCCGGCGTCCTTACCACGTCGCGTGTCACGGCAAACTAACGAGGAATCCGCTGAAGCTCGATGACGCGGATGCCTCTGTGCTCCCGCTCTATCCGGTAGACGATGTGGAAGCCGCCGACCTCGATCCGGAGGATCGAGCTCTCCATCGAATCCCAGAAGGCGTTCGCCGGCGGGACGGCGACGAGGGCGTCGGCGATGGATCCAAGGACCCCCCGGATCTCCGAGCGCCACGGTTCATCGATCGCGCGCCCGTCCCCGGGAAGTTGAACCCTGCTAGCCACCAAGGTTCCATTTGAGCATCTGTACGAATTCGCGCAATGCCGCAGGGGCAAATTAGTACCGCTGGGCCAAATTACTTCGCGCGGACGTTGGTGACACGGAGCGTCTCCGGCTCGATCTCGTAGAAGAAAGACCAGCCGCGAACGACCAGGCACAGCTGGCTGACCTGCACCGAAGCCCAGAAGGGGCTGTCGGGCGGAATCTCCTGCAAGGCAAGAGTGATCTCTTCAAGGCGCGATCTCGCCTCTACGCGGACGGCCTCCGGGACGTCCGTGAAAAGCGAAGCCATGAGGACGCGACGGGCCAGGGGACCCTCTCTTGGAGTGGTACCTGAATAGTACAGCCATCACACCGCGTCCTTGCAAGGCTGTACAGGCAGGGCGGCTGCCCCTCGGCCAAGCCGTGGAAATGCGGGCAATTCGCCGCCGTCTGCGACGTTCGCCTGCCGAGCGGGCGGCGTCGGTAAATGACGCCGCCCGCACTACATCGACCGCTAGTCGTCGTCGTTCTCGCCGGGCCGGATCTGCGTGACGCGCGTTGCCCAGTTGCCGAGGGAACCGCGCGTGTTCCCGCAGGTGCCAAACGGCGCCTGCAGATACGTCGCGAAATCACACGTCTGGGCGATGAACTCCGACGCGACCCATACAGTGTCGCCGTCGGTCGCGGCGGCCCCGTAGTCGCCCCAGCGCGGGCGATTGCTGAACGACGGATAACCGGCGAAGCCGTCCTGCGGTCCGGCCCCTTCGGCGACGACGTGGATGGGGCCCGCTCCGGTCCGCGCATCGAGAGCGACGAACGCAGCGCTCGGGAAGTGGTCGGCGCCGACCAGCGTGAAGGCGATGACGCCGCGTCCTTCCTTGGTGACGCCGACGGCCGGATAGCTGACGTTGTTGTTCGCCACCGCGATGGTGCCCTGGGTGGAGATCCGTCCGTTCCTGGGGTCCAGCACGAAGAACGCGATGCCCGCCTTGACCACCCCTCCGACGGATGCTGCCGTGTCGAGCGCGCCCCAGAGCTTGCCCTTGGCGAAGGTGACCTGCTGCATGCGCGTGTCATTCGTGTCCAGGCGCGCCGCGTTGAAGTTGCGTACCGCGCCCGAGCCGATGATGAGGCCGCAGCGGGTCCGCGTCGGCGTGCCGGTGTCGGCGATGCAGTCGCGCAGCGGTAGGTTGCCGGCCTTCTGGTCCGCCTTCGGCACCGGACCGCCGTACTGCTCCACCGCAACGGTCTTGGTATTGAGGACCAGGTCCGGACTGGCGCTGTCGATCGACCGCGTGTTCGACACCGTCCAGACAACCAGGTCGCTGGAAGTGAAGGTATTGCTGAAGACGGCGTCGGCGCTGAGCAAGAATTCGGTGCCGTGGCCCGAGTTCTCGAACTCGCCCTTGCCCGGCGACTGCGCCGCCCAGACGGTGTGCCCTACGACGGCGGAGTCGTTCGTGTCGCCCGTGTTGAAGAGGACCGCGGAGACGTTCGCGGAACGCGAGACGAGCGCCCGCTTGGAGACGGCGTAGATCTGCGCGCCCCTGAACCCGGGCGCCGCGAGGTTGAACTCGTTCGTGGTGAGGAAGATTGCGTTCCGATCAGCGCCGATGTGCGGATAATCGCCGAGGCAAGGACCGCCGGTGCACTTGTGGTTCGGCGTCCCTTGGCTGCCGTCGTTCTGCACCGGCAGGGTGAAGACGGTCCAGGTTCCCGCCGGGTTCGAGGTATTGCTGACGGCGATGTCGAGGTGGTTGCGGCCGTTCAGGGCCTGGGTGGTCGGCGCGGCGCGGTCGAGCGTGAGCACCACGTGGAAGAATCGCTGGGTATCCTGGTCGAAGAGGCAGACCGGGTCGGTGATGGAGGGGCCGAACTGGAGCGGGTTCTTCGTGCGGTCGATCGCGGGCGCATACCCGTAGAAGGTGTTGAGATCGACGGGTCCCACCACCAGCGTTCCGGTGGTGTCGAAGATCCGCATCACGTCGTTGGCGCTCTCCACCACGAAACCGGCGCCGACGCAGAGGGCCTGATCGGGCGGTTCCACCGAGAACTGGTTGCCGTTGTTCGAGAAGCGCTGGTCGAAGAAATTGACGCCGGTGAAGCTGTTGATGACGGTGGAGTTCGTCCTTGCGAGGCGCGAGTCGCTGGCGTCGCGAGCGGCTGCTTCCGAGAATGCCGTGACGGCCCGGTTCAGAACGGCCTTCGCGAAGTGTCCTTCCACCTGGATGGGGCCGGCGTCCTCTCCTTCTCCGTCGTCGTTGAGGGCGTCGTCGATCTCGACGTTGGTTACCAGATCGCCGCCGACGATGCTGGTCTGCGGATCCGTGCTTGCGCCGCGGATGAGGTTGACGGTCGTTCCGGCGCTGGCGGCGCCGGCAACCATGAGCAACGCACTCGGTAGTGCGAGTCGACTGAACGTCATTCGGTCCTCGTTGTCGAAAGGGGGCTACGCAGGGCGGGGCGAGGCCGAGGGCACGGCTGCTCGCCGAGCATCCCGCGAGCGTCTTACGCGGCGCTCGGAGAGCGGTCAAGGGGGCGTGCGACGGGCGAGCGAGGGCCGTTAACGGGCGAGCGCGACCTGGAGCAGCGCGTCGATCGTTGCCTCAGGCTCGAACAGAGACCGGCAGAACGGCAGCGCGAGGCCGCCGTGATCGACGCCGGTCAGGTGCACGACACGAGATCCGGGTAGCCACGCATCGATGGGCGGCACGAAGCCGTCCGAGGGCGCGCCGTGATTTGATTCGATATATCGCCGGGTTCGCTCCAGAACCGGTCCCGCGCGCGCAGTGCTGGTCACCAGGCAGACCACGGGCACGGGGAGCGGGCCGGGGCGAGCCTCGGCCCGCGCCTGGTAGGAAAGGTCGAAGAATGCGCGCGGGCTACCGCGAAAGAGCCCGCCCACGACCAAGGACACCAACCAGCGCCAGGCGGAGGAGGCGGCGGCATCGGTCGCGAGCGGTGTGCCGGCGAAGGGAGCCTGAAGCGAGAGGAGCGCTCGGACGTGCAGCGCCAGATCTGGATCCAGTTCCAGCGCCGCGTGCACGTCGATTGGCCCTTTGCTGTGGCCGACGACCAAAGAGCGGCGGCCCTCCTTGGCGATTTCCTGGATGGTCCGGCGGATGATCCCGGCGTTGCGGCGGGCCGTCTGATCGGTGTCGATGGGCGGAATGCGCACCTCGATTCCCCGCCGTTTCAAGAGCCACCGCGCCCGCGTCAGATAGAACGGATATCGCTCGGTGAAGAGCCCCGGGACGAGCACCACCACGTCCGGGCCCAGCCTCTCTCGCAAGTGCGAGGCGCCGCGCCGCGATTCCGAGTACAGCCTGAGGAAGGTCTTCGTCTCGTCGATCGGCGGCGCCGCTCCGCGAGCGAGCCACCCGGTTCCGATCACCAGTGGACCGACGGAAACGCGCGACCGGGCCGGGCGAAGAGGAATCCCTGCTGCAGATCGCAGCCGAGATTTTGCAGGGCGTCCCGCTCCTCGCGCGACTCGATCCCCTCGGCGAGCACGGTGATGCCGAGCTCCTTGCACAGCGCGGTGATCGACCGTACGAGCTTCGCCTTGGTCGGCTCGCGGTGCAGGTTGCGCACCAGCGCGATGTCGAGCTTGGCGACCTGCGGGTCGAGCTGCACGAAGCTGGTCAGCCCGGAATAGCCCGCGCCGAGATCGTCGACCGCCACTGAAAAGCCCATTTGCTTCAAGCGGTCCACGCGGGCGCGCGCGTCGGGCACCCGCTCGAGACCCGCGCGCTCGGTGATTTCCAGCACCGTTCGCTTCGCCATCAGGCTGAGGGGAGCGGCGGGATCGAAGAGCGACGGATCGAGCAGGTCTTCGGAATGAAGGTTGACGAACAGGCGTGCGGCGGAATGGTTCATGCGCAGCGCGGCTTTGTTCCGGACCGCGCGTCCGAGCTCGAACAGCCTTCCGAGGCGTTCGGCCGCGGCGATCAATTTCTCCGGCTGGGGGAAGCTGGGCTCGCTGGTGCGGAGCAGCGCTTCGTACGCCACCAGGCGTTTTTCCGGCCAGCGCACGATGGGTTGGAACGCGAGATCGAGTCCCCGCAGGGCATTCTCGAACCGCTCGTTCAAGGAAGCACGGCCGTCTCCGGCATGCTCGGCGTCCAGGTACGCCTTGGCCTGCCGCTTTACCTCGGCGAGGCGGTGCACCCGGACGGCGCGCTCCACAGAGGCGACCAGTTCGTCGGGATCGACGGGCTTGAGCAGATAGCGGAAGGCGCCGAGCTCGATGGCCTTGATGGCCGTGGAAAGCTCTGGAGTTCCGGTGACGAAGATGACGGGCAGCTCGAGCCCTCGCTCGCGCAGCGTGCGCAGGAGCGTCATCCCGTCCATCCGCGGCATCATCAGGTCGCAGACGATCGCGTCGAACGGAGCGCACTCCGCGAGCGCAAGCGCAACCGCGCCGTCGGGGGCGGACTCGACGGCAAACCCCTCCCCGCGCAAGACATCGACGAAGATGCGTTTGAGCGTCGGGTCGTCGTCCAAGACGAGGATCCGGCCTCTGCTGGTCAGAGATCCCTCCACACGGTGTCCCGACGGGAAAATGAGGGCTCGGGCCACTACTCCGCAAGAGCCGGGCGCCCGCTCGGATGCTCGCTGTGCGAGCGTAAGGAACTGAACATACAAGGGAAACGTCCGATGCGGAGCAACGGCGATGGGTGCAGCGAGCGCGTGATCGCCGTCACCCCCCCGCGTGGGGCGGACGCGGCGGCGGCGAGGCTAGGGGATGTCACGTGTATCTCAAGGGTAATTTCTCGAAGGCTCGCCTTCGGGAGGCAGCGAACGCTCGTTGCAACCGCACCGAGATCGTAAAGGCACTCTCACAGGGTCAAATCTCGCGCCGCGACTTGATCCGCATGGGACTCATGTCTGCGGCGGGAACGCTGGTCCTGACCAACGGACTCAGCGTCTTCGGCAAAAGCGCGTATGGGTCGATTCCAACGGGCGCACCTCCGAGCCCGATGTTTGACGTACAGCCGTTCTCCACGCCGATGCCGCGCTTCGACGTGTTCAAGCGGAACAAGGTGGACGTCCTCGACCCCGCGCCCACCGCCGAGTCCAACCAGACGCAACGACTCCTGAACCCGGCCTTGCCCGGCGTGACGGCAGGTCAGACCGGTCCCGTCGAAGGCCGGCCGCCCGGTCCAATCTGGGCGCACCAGGACTTCGCGCTGCGGCCGCCGAAGGTCGCCATCATTGCCTCGCAAGCGACGGCGCAGAGCAACGGCGGGATCTATGACCCGGGCGTTCTGTCGGACTTCAACTGCCGCATCGATTCTACGGCGGCGATCGATCTGAAGTTCCATCCGGGATTGCCTACGCAAAACCCGGCCAATGTCTGGACGTTCAACGGAACGATTCCCCCGAAACTGGTGATCGGCCGGTACGGGGAACCGATCCTATTCCGCCATTTCAACAATCTCCCCTGCGATCCGAAGGAGAATGCCGGTTTCGGCCGCCACACCATCTCGACCCACGAGCACAACGGCCATCACGGCGCCGAAAACGACGGATTCACCGGCGCCTTCTTCTTCCCCGGTCAGTTCTACGACTACCACTGGCCGATCGTCCTCGCCGGCTTCCGCTCCATCAACAAGGACGCCACCGACCGCATGGCCTCGAGCCCCAACGACAGCGGCGGTCTCGACAACGTCCCGGGCGACTGGCACGAGACGATGAGCACGCACTGGTTCCACGACCATATGTTCAGCTTCACTTCGCAAAACGTTTACAAAGGCAACGCCGCGATGTTCAACATCTACAGCGGCCTCGATCGCGGCAACGAAGCCGTCGCGGACGGCGTCAACCTCCGTCTTCCCAGCGGCACCGCCAAATCGTTCGGTAACCTCGAGTACGACGTCAATCTCATGCTGGCGGACAAGGCGTTCGACCGGGACGGCCAGTTGATGTTCGACATCTTCGACTTCGACGGCTTCCTCGGCGACATCATGACGGTGAACCTCATCTTCAAGCCGTTCTTCGAAGTGGAGCGGCGCAAGTACCGGTTCCGCATCCTCAACGCTTCCGTCTCGCGATTCTTCAAGCTGGCGCTGAGCGACGCGTCTCCGATCATCCAGATCGCCAACGACGGGAACCTGTTGCCGAACCCCGTGATCCTCACCGAGCTCGACGAGCAAGGCATCGCCGAGCGCTACGACATCGTCATCGACTTCTCTCGCTATGCGGTCGGCAGCAAGGTGTGGATGGTCAACCTCGCCGAGCACGAGGACGGCAAGGCGCCGTCGGGCGACCTCTCCATTGCCGAGGCGCTCTCCGGGAAGTCTTCCGATCCCTGCGTCGGCAAGATCCTCGAGTTCCGCATCGTCCGCGATCCGCCCACCCCGGACGTCAGCCAGGTGCTGCCCGTCCTGATCCCGAACCCCGATCTGTCGAAGATTCCCGTCGCGCGGACCCGCACTTTCGAGTTCGGACGGGGCGGGACGCAGACCACCAACGATCCGGTCACCTCCTTCTTCGGTCCCTGGGGGGTGAAGACCAATGGCGGCGACATGCTCAATGCCGACTTCGGTCGCGTCTCGGCGGCGCCGGGAAAAGACACCCGCGAAATCTGGACCCTGAGGAACGGCGGCGGGGGCTGGGATCACCCCATCCACATCCATTTCGAGGAGGGTCGGATCCTCTCCCGCGACGGCAGTGCGAGGAACGTCCCGGCCTGGGAGAAGGGGCGCAAGGACGTCTATCGACTGCGTCCCGGAGGAGAGCTCACCATCACCATGCAGTTCCGTGATTGGGGCGGGATGTTCATGGAGCACTGTCACAACACGGTCCATGAGGATAACGCCATGCTCATCCGCTGGGAGCTCGACGACCGGGGGGAGCCGTTCATGCGGCCCTTGCCGACGCCGATTCCCACTCCGCAGGGCGTCACGTTCGTGGCGCCCGACGACATCCTTCGCGGTGCATTGTGAAAGGAGGAGCGCACATGGACACGACTCGCCGGCTCGTTCCCGCGATCCTCTTGCTCTCCTTCACTCCCGCCCTGGGTGCCCTCGCCCCGACCACCGTCTCCGTTCCGGTCGCGGGTACGGTGTTCGGCCTGCCCGAAAGCGTCTTCTTCTCCGGGACTGCGCTCATCACCGTCAGACCGGCCGAGAGTGACGCTCCGGGCGCCGCACCGCGCATGGTCGTCTCCATCGATCTGGGCGACTTGACCGGCAAAGGCCTGTCGACGGGTAACGTCTACGTCACCGGTGGCCTCATCAGCCTTACCCGGCGCCTTGTTCCGGGCGACGTGATCCAGGCGACGGTGCCGTTCTTCGTCCGCGGCGCGAGCCCCACCGCCAGGGGCCGCACGGCGGTGGCGAGCTTCAGCTTCGACTATGACATCACGACGGGCGCGCTCACCTCCGCGAGGGCCGCCCTCGCCGCGCCCGCGCCGGCTCCCGCGAACTGACCGCCGTGGGAACGACGCGATCCGCACTGATCGCGGCGCTGGTCGCCAGCGCCGCGATGCTGGTCCGCCCCCCGGGACTGTTGGCCGCCGGCCGCTGGGGGGCGGACTATTTCCCCAACGTCGCGCTCACCACGCAGGACGGAAAGGTGGTCCGCTTCTACGACGATCTGCTTAAGGGCAAGGCGGTCGCGGTCAACCTCGTCTACACGCGCTGCACCGCGAGTTGTCCCCTCGAGACGGCCAAGCTAGCCCAGGTGCAACGGCTTCTCGGCGACCGGGTCGGCAAGGACATCCATTTCTATTCCATCAGCATCGATCCGGCACACGACACCCCGGCAGTGCTGAAGGCGTATGCGGAGAAGTTCCACGCCGGACCTGGCTGGCTGTTCCTCACCGGCAACGAAGACGACATCAAGCTGGTGAGCAAGAAGCTCGGCTTGTCTTCGCTGACGGATCTTGCCAGCCGCGACGGCCACCAGCCGAGCTTGATGATGGGGAACGAGCCGACCGGAGAGTGGATGCGCAACTCCGCCGTCGACAATCCGCGCTTCCTCGCCACCACCATGACCAACTTTTTCGGCAATCCGAAGCGCGGAGGGCCGTTGAAGAGCTATGCCGAAGCGCCCGCGATGCCGGAGGTCGGGAGCGGCGGATACCTGTTCCGGAGCCGCTGCTCCGCTTGCCACAGCGTCGGGAGCGGGCCGGCGGTCGGTCCCGATCTCGCGGGCGTGACCGCGCGCCGCGATCGCGCCTGGCTCGTCCAGTACGTCTCCGAGCCGGATCGACTGCTCGATGAGAAGGACCCCATCGCGGTCGACCTCTTCGCGAGATATCGCAACGTGCGCATGCCGAATCTGCGATTGTCGCCCGAGGAGGTCGCGGCGCTGCTCCACTACATCGAGGAAAAGAGCCGCTCGCCTGTTTCCTTCCGCAACGCGGCGATGCCCTGAGCGCCCGGCTTCACCGGTATTTGAGGCCCGTTCCGGTGTTGAAGACGACCACTCGATCGGTGGCCGCGAGGAAGTTGCTGTTCCTCAGCCACTGCAGCGCCCACCAGGCCGCTCCGCCTTCGGGGCAGACGTCGACGCCCGAGCGCCGCGACAATTCGGCGGCGGCGGAGGCGATCTCTGCTTCCGGAACCGCCACCGCCGTACCGTTCGTCTCGCGCAAAGCGCGCAAGCAGAGGAACCCGCCGATCGGCGACGGGACGCGCAAGCCGTAAGCCGCGGTGCGCGCATCCGGCCACGGCGCGGTCACCTGCGCTCCCTCCTGGAAGGCCTTCACCACGGGCGCGCATCCTTCTGCCTGGACGGAGATGAGCCGCGGCTTCTTGCGGGTCCAGCCCATCGATTGCATTTCTCCGAACGCCTTCCACATCCCGACCAGACCGGTGCCGCCGCCGGTCGGATACACGATCGCGTCGGGCAATTCGCCGAGCTGCTCGTAGAGCTCGTACGCCATCGTCTTCTTGCCCTCGATGCGGTAGGGCTCCTTGAGCGTCGAGACGTCGAAGGCGTCCTTCGGTCCGTTCGCCTTCAGCCACTTGCCGGCGTCCGCGATGGTGCCGTCGACGAGGTGCACTTCCGCGCCATAATGTCGGCACTCCTCGACGAACGCGCGTGGCGTATCGCGCGGCATCGCCACCGTGACCGGCAAGTTTGCGGCGGCGCCGTAGGCAGCGAGCGCTCCGGCCGCGTTCCCTGCGGAAGGAGCGGCGAGGGCGCGGGCGCCGAGCGCCTTCGCCATGGTCACGGCCAGGGTCATGCCGCGCGCCTTGAACGATCCCGTCGGATTGCGGGCTTCGTCCTTCAGCAGCACCCCGTCTTCCACTCCGATGAGCGGCGTCCAGCCTTCGCAGAGGGTCACCGCGTCGTCCGCGCGGACGGGCAGGGCGGCGTCGTAGCGCCAGAGCGAAGGGCGCACGGTCGGCTCGAAGTTCTTCAGCTGATAATCGACGCGCAGCGGGAGGCCGCACTTCGTGCAGACCGTCTGCAGCCGTTGGGGATCGTGCGCAGCGTTGCAGGAGAAGCAGGTCAGGCCGGCGAAGCTGGGAGAGAATTGCATTTGACGCGCCCTATATCAGCCGGCCGCGAGCCTGCGCGACGCACGTTCGGCCCACTCCGGTTCGATCTCCATGCATGCAGCCCGCCGTCCGAGCCGGATTGCCGCGGCCCCGATCGAACCGGACCCCGCGAAGGGGTCGAGGATCAATTGCCCCGGCCGCGTGACCTGGCGCAGGAGCGGGTCGAGGACGCCGAAGGGCTTGTGGTTCGGGTGCGATCCCCAACGGGCGGCCTCGCCGTCGTCGTCGTACCCGGCGGCGACGCAGAGGGTGCGCGGCGGATCGGCCGGGCCCAGCGCCGGCCACGGTTCGCGGACGAAGATCAGCGCCGTTTCATAGACGCGCAGGAGGATCTCGTTTCCGCCACCTTCGGTCGTCCGTTTGGCCCAGACGTACTCGCCGACCTCGAACCGGTAGCCGGCGTCTCGCGCCGCGGCGCGGATCGGATCCTTGCCGAGGAAGTTGGTCCAGATGGCGAGCGGCCCGCCGGGGACCAGGTGCTCGAGCGCGAGCGAAAGCCAGGCGTTCGTGAAGGCGCGATAATCGCGGACGCTCTCGAACCGCAAGAGCGGCCCGCGCTCGATCTTGGCGCTCTTCGGGTCGCGCAGATCGCCGCCCTTGCGCCTGCGGGTGAGCAGGCAATAGGGAGGATCGGTGACGAGCGCGTCGGCGCGCTCTCCCAGAAGGGAGCGCTGATAGGCGGCCGGGTCTCGCGCGTCGCCTTCGATGCAGGGCACGAAGGTACAGTAGCGTAGCTTTCCCTTTCCCCGCGTGCAGGCCGTGGTCGGGCAATGCTATTGGTCGTCGACCTCAGCTCGGAGGGGACCCGATGACGAAGATCGCTGCGGCAGCACTGTGCGCGCTTCTTTCCGCTGCTTGCGCCTCGGAAAAGGGGGCGGAGAAATCGAGCGGCGCTGCGTCCAGGGGCAAACACCACGTCTTGAAGGCGCCGAAGGAGGAAGTGCAGTGGGGCTGGCTCGATCCTCGCGAGAAGCCGCGCCTCACCATCGATTCCGGCGACACCGTCTCGATCGAGACGCTCTCGCATGCGCTCGACCAGATTCACGGCGGCGTCGACATGAACGAGATCGTCCGGCTGCGCAAGGCGAATCCCGGCGGCGGGCCGCACTCGCTGACCGGGCCCGTCTTCGTCAATGGCGCGAAGCCGGGCGACGTCCTGGAGATCCGCATCCTCAAGATCGTTCCCAAGGACGAGGGCTTCAACTTCAACCTGCCGGGCAAGGACTTTCCCACCATCGGGCTCCTCGCCAAGGAGTTCCCCGAAGGCTACGTGAAGTACTTCAAGTTCCAGAACGGCAAGACGGAGTTCAAGCCAGGGATCGAGCTGACCCTGCGGCCCTTCCCGGGGACGCTCGCCGTGGGAATCGACCCGAACGATCCGTCGCCGCGCAAGGGAGGCGTGAAGGACGACCCGATGGCGCCGGTGAGCACGCTGCGTCCCTGGAAGAACGGTTCCAACATGGACATCAACGAGATGACGGAAGGAACGACGATCTTCATCCCCGTCTTCCTCGAGGGCGGTCTCATCTGGACCGGCGACTCGCACTGCTTGCAAGGCAATGGCGAGGTCAACCTCACCGCGCTGGAGTGCTCGTACAAGGAGATCGAGCTCCAACCCATCGTCCATCACGACATGAAGCTCACCTGGCCGCGGATCGAGACCCCGACCCACTACATCATGGTCGGCTTCGACGAGGACCTCGGCGTCGCCATGGCGAACGCGGTCCGCGAGACGGTCGACTTCCTCTCGACGCAGAAGGGCCTGACGCGCGAAGAGGCCTACTCGCTCACCTCGATCGTCGGCGACTGCCGCGTCTCGCAGGTGGTGGACGTGCGCAAGGGCGTCCACTGCATGGTGCCGAAGAGTATTTTCACAAAATGAGCGGTCGGCGCGCCACGCGGTAGAGCACGATCCCCATGATGACGAAGCAGATGACGCCGAGGATCTGGTAGCCGCCGTTTCCGAGGGCGCCAGCGAGCCTCCCGCTGAATTCGACCGGATCGAGCCAGGACGCCTTGCCTGGCTCGTCCGGCCAGTGGAGGAAGGCGACGATGGTGCCGGTCAATGTCCCCCCTGCGACGAGCCCCGTCGCGAAGAGGCTGCCAGGGCCGACGTCCTCGCCCCCATGCGCAGCGGCCGCCGCCCGCGCTTCGGGGCTTCCCCGGCGATCGACGATTCCCTTGATGGCGCCGCCGATGAAGATCGGAAGCGTGGTGGAGAGCGGCAGATAGGCGCCGACCGCGAAGGAGAGCGGAGAGACGCCGCACAACTCGACGGTGATGGCGAGGAAGACACCGACGAGCACGAATTGCCAGTCGAGGTTGTGGGCGAGCAGTCCGCGGATGAGCGTCGCCATCAGCGTGCCCTGCGGAGCGGGGAACTGCTCGCTGCCGATCTGGTGGATCATCGCGCCGGTGGTCGCGTCGATGCTGGGCTTGTCGAGCACCTGGATGGTGAAGCCGATCACCAGCGCCGCCGCGACCGCGCCGATCATCAGGCCGATCTGTTGCAGGCGCGGGGTAGCGCCGACCAGGTACCCCGTCTTCAGGTCCTGCGACGTGGCGCCTGCGTTGGCGGCGGCGATGGCGACCATGCCGCCAACGCAGAGGGCCATCGGCTGGTAGACGTTGTCCGTCCATCCCATTCCGACGAACAGCAGGCAGGTGGCGAGGAGCGTCGCGATGGTCATGCCGCTCACCGGGTTCGAGGAGGTTCCGATGAGCCCGACGATGCGCGAGGACACGGTCACGAAGAAGAATCCGAAGACGACGATGAGGACGGCGAGCAGGACGCGCCCGCCGAACGTGCCCGGGAGGAAGGGGAGAAAGGCGATGATGAGCGCGAGCGCGAGGCTGCCGACGAGCACGATGCCGATGGGTAGGTCGCGGCTGGTGCGCGCGGTGGACTCCGTGCCCGCACCGCCGCGCAGGCTTGCGACGCTGCCGCGGAAGGCGGCGATGATGGTCGGCAGCGTCTTGAGGAGGGTGATGAACCCGCCTGCCGCCACGGCGCCGGCACCGATCTGGCGAACGTACGCGCGGTAGATGGCCTGGTTGAGGACGGCGAAGGTGTGCGTCGCGGGATCCCATCCATAGACGCCGGGGCGGGCGATGTCCGCGAGGTAGCCGAGCTTCACGAGTTGCTGCGCGATGGTGTCCTGCGGAACGAGGGAGGCGATGAGCGGGATGATGCCGAGCCAGCCGATCACGCCGCCCGCGACCAGCACGCCGGCGATGCGCGGCCCGATGATGTAGCCGACGCCCATGTACTCCGGCGTGATGGCGGCGTTGACCGTCGCGGCGGGGAAGATGCGGCTCGTCGCGCGAGTGACGTATCCGGGCGTCGCGGCGATGACCCCGAAGATGAGCTGCAAAGCGGCGTAGACGCCGGAGAAGGCGAGGCCCAGGTAGGCGATGCGCGCCATCGCCCCGCCCTGCTCGCCGGCGATGAGCACCTGGGCGCACGCGGCGCCCTCCGGGTAGGGCAGGTTGCCGTGCTCCTTGACGATGAGCGCACGCCGGAGCGGCACCATCATCAGGACGCCGAGCATTCCGCCGAGGAGCGCGAGGGTGAAGATGGTCCAGTAGGAGAAGTAGGGCGCGCCGACGCTGGTGCGGGTTTGCGGATCGATGGCGAGGAAGAGGAACCCGGGCAAGGTGAACACGACGCCGGCCGCGATCGACTCGCCCGCCGACCCGATGGTCTGGACGATGTTGTTCTCGAGGATGGTCGAGCCGCCGAGCTTTTTCAGCAAAGAGATGGAGAGGACTGCGATCGGGATCGACGCGGAGACCGTCAGTCCGGCCTTGAGCGCCAGGTACACCGTCGACGCGCCGAAGATGAGCCCGAACATGGCCCCGACGATGACGGCCTTGGGCGTGAATTCCGCCATCCGGGTTTCGTCGGCGACGTACGGCTTGTGATCGGCGACGGCGCTGATCTCGGCCATGGATCTCCCCTCGGTGGAACCGCGGGAACCACGTAGCCGGAGGCTGCGGCGCGAGTCAACAAAGAGGCGCCGTCATTCGAGGAGGACCACGATCAATGATTGACCGCTCTGCCCCTTGCGACCAGGAATGCCATGGTCTGTCTCGCCATGCGGCGCGCCTCGAGGAAGGCGCGGACCCGCTTGGGCGTCAGCGAACGCCGGGCGACCGAAAGCGCGAATTCGTCCTGGAACTCTTCGGTGCGTTCCGCGATTGCGACACGCGTCATCCTCCAGAGCCGCTTTCCCTGGAAGTTCGCGTAATGATCCACCGGCGCCCTGCCATCCTCCTCACCCAGGAACTTCCGGATGAGGTCTTCGGTCCAGCCGCAGGCAAACAGGTCTACCGCGTCCACCAGGACGCCCTCGGAACTCAGCAACATGGAACTCCCCCCGGAGCATTTTAACCCATGTCGGACCCGGGACCGCTGCCCTCCGGAATGCCCTTCTTCCGGTTACTTAGCGTTACACCTTTTCCCGCAGCTTGAACCGCTGGATCTTCCCCGTCGCCGTCTTCGGCAGCTCGTCCACGAAGGCGATCCACCTCGGATACTTGTAGGGCGCGAGGCGCTCCTTCACGAACTTCTGCAACTCCTCCGCGGTCGCCTGGGCGCCCTTCTTCAGCACCACGAACGCCTTGGGTTTGTCGAGCTTCTGATCGTCGGCGTGCGCGACCACCGCCGCCTCCAGCACGGCCGGGTGCCCCACCAGCGCCGACTCGACCTCCGCCGGCGATACCCACTGGCCGCTCGCCTTGATCATGTCGTCGGAGCGGCCGCAATAGACGTAGTAGCCCTCCTCGTCGCGCCGGTACTTGTCGCCCGTGTACGTCCAGGCGCCCTGGAAGGTGCGCAGCGACTTCTCGCGCTGGTTCCAGTAGGCGACGGCGCTGGAAGGGCCGCGCACGAGCAATTCGCCGATCTCGCCCGCGGGGACCTCGCGGCCCGCGTCGTCCACGATGCGCAGCTCGTATCCCGGCACCGGTTTTCCCGTGGTTCCGTACCGGATGTCGTCCTCGCGCAGCGAGAGGAAGATGTGCAGCATCTCGGTCGAGCCGATCCCGTCGAGGATGTCGGCGCCGAACCGGTCGCGCCACCGCTGGCCGATCTCCTTGGGGAGCGGCTCTCCCGCGGAGACGCAGATGCGCAGCCGGTCCGATCCGCTGGCGCGCCCGTTGCCAGGGTCCGCGAGGATGGCCGCGAACAAGGTCGGAACGCCGTAGAAGACCGTCGGCCGCTCCTCGCGCAGGATGCGCATCACCGAATCCGGGGTAGGGCGCCCTTCGAGCAGCACCACCGTCGCGCCCACGGCGAACGGGAACGTCATTCCGTTTCCCAGCCCGTAGGCGAAGAAGAGCTTCGCGGCGGAGAAGACGACGTCGTCGGGGCGCAGCTTCAACACGCCTTCGCCGTAGGTCTTCGCCGTCTGCACCAGATCCTGCTGCAGGTGCATCGCGCCTTTGGGCGTCCCCGTCGAGCCGCTGGAGTAGAGCCAGAAGGCGACGTCGTCGGCGGTGGTCGGCGCCGGCTCGAGCCGCGGAGAGGCGGCCGCGAGCAGATCGTCCAGCTGCTTGCCCTTCCCCTGCACGATCACGTGCCGCAAGAAAGGCTGCCCTTTCAAGATGGGGGCGAGCTTCTCGAGCAAGGCATCGCTGACGACGAGGGCGCGGGCGCGGCTGTCGCGGAGCATGTAATCGACGTCCGCGGCGGTGAGAAGCGTGTTGACCGGTACCGGAACCAGGCCGGCCTTGATGGCGCCCCAGAAGCACGCCATGAAATCCGCCGAATCGAGCAGGAAGAGCAGCACCCGCTGCTCCATCTCGACGCCCAGGGAGAGCAGCGCGTTGCCGGCGCGGTTCGCCCGCTCGCAGAGCTCGCCCCAAGTCACCGTCCGTCCCGCTTCGCGGACCGCGACGCGGTCGGGATGGCGGAGATTGCGCTCGAGGAGATCTACCGTCGCATTGTAGGGCGCGCCCATGGCGCGAACCCTATCGCGGCGCGGCCTGCGTCGAAAGTCGCAGCGGAACGGAGGCGTTCACCGGCTCCAGCGGGTGGCCGGCCTCGCGCCAGGCCGCGATGCCGCCGCGCAACGCCCGCGCACCGAGGAATCCCATCTCGACCAGAAGGAGCGCCGCCCGGGCGCTCGAGACTTCGTTGGGTCAATCGCAGGCGAGGATGATCTCCCGCTCGCGCGGGACGCCCTCCGCCCAGCGGGGCAGGTCTTCGCGCAGCACCCGGTGCGCGCCGCGGATGGTCTCGCCTCCCGCGGTCAGCTCGCTGCGCAGGTCGACGACGAGGGGCGGATTGGCCGAACCGAGCCGGGCGAGCAGATCGGTGGGCTCGATGCGCGTCACCCGCAGCGCGCGCAGGACCCGCGTGCGCTGCGCCACCTTCCAGGAGAGCCACACGCCGAGAGCGATGCCGATCCCGAGGGCGAGAAAGCCGCCGAACCGCATCGCGACCTGCAAGGCCGAAACGAGCTGCAGTCCCGCCGCGTATCCGGCCGCCAGGAAGATGGCGGCGAACAGCGCGGCTCCTGCGGCGTCCAGAAGCAAGAAGCGGCCGATCGACATCGAGGACATTCCGGCAAGAGGCGGCGCGACGGCCGCGAGGCCCGGTACGAACGGTGCCGCGATCAGCGCTCCCGGTCCGTAGCGAACGAACATGTCTTCGGTCTTGCGCACGCACGAATCGGGCTCGATGGAGATCTTGCAGAGGAGCCGCAGCACCGCGGTCCCTCGACGCCGTCCCGCCTCGTACCAGACGAGATGCCCGAGGCCCGAGGCGATCACCGTGACGACGAGGGCGCCGGGGACGGACAAGGTCCCTTCGCGAGCCAGGACGCCGGCAGCGAGCAGGAGCGGGATCCCGGGAACGGGCACGCCAAGTTGCGCCACGAGCGTCGCGATGAACAGCACCAGATAGCCATGCTCGACGAGGAACGCGGTCATCGACCGTTCGATGCCGCGTGGCCCTTTTCGGTGCTTTGGTCCGTGCGCAAATGGTCCTCGAAAAAGGCGAACACCCGCTGCCAGTCCCTCACTTGCAGGGAGGGATCGGAGATGATGTGGGTCATTCCGGCGAGCGGCAGGAAATCGAAGGATTTTCCCGCGCGGAAGAGGGTGTCCGAGAGCAGGAGCGACTCGCTGAAATGCACGTTGTCGTCAGCCGTCCCGTGGACGATGAGGAGAGGTCTCTCTAGATCTTTGGCGTACTGGATGACGCTGTTGCGCGGGTAGTCGTCGGCGCTGCCTGCCGGCGGCGGGATCCCGAGATACCGCTCGGTGTACGCCGTGTCGTAGTTCATCCAGTCGACGACCGGTGCGCTCGCGACGCCGGCGCGGAAGACGTCGGGCCTGCGCATTACAGCGAGGGCCGCCATGTAGCCGCCGAAGCTGTGACCGAAGATGCCGACCCGCCCGAGGTCGAGCGCCGGATCCTTGCGCGCGAGGGCCTGCAGGACGGCGACCTGATCCTCGAGCGGAACCTCGGCGAACTTGCCCGCCACCGCCCGCTCGAAGGCGTGGCCGCGTCCGGTCGTGCCGCGATTGTCGATGCGCACGACGACGTACCCGTGGTCGGCGATCCACTGATCGATGAGGTACCGCGAGGAGAACGGTACCACCTCGGGGCCCGAGGGGCCGCCATAGATCTGGAGCCAGACGGGATAGCGGCGCTGGGGATCGAAATCGCGCGGGCGGACCAGGGCCGCGAAGAAACCCGGCGAGGGACCGGCTTTCACGATCTCGACGCGAGGCTCGAACGGGTACGCCTCGGCGACCGAGGGAAGCTGCCCGGCGACGGTGCCGTCGGCGCGGATCACCTCCATGCGCGTCTGGCCGCTGCGGCTGGCCGCGACCCGGACCCAGACATGCGCGTCGCGCGCGAAATACCCGCGATACAGGTCCGGTCCCTGCGTCACCACCCGGGCGGCTCCGCCGGCGAGCGGCACCTCGAAGATGTTCCGTTCCTGCGGATCCTTTGCGCGCAGGACGAGCGCGACGCCGGCTTGCTCGTCGACGTGGAGGAGCCCTCCCGGCGCCTCGCGCCCTCCGCTGGAGGGGGCGTAGCCAAACTCGAGCGCCGTCAGATCGCGCTCGAGCTTTCCGTCCGCCGAGTGCATTTGCAGCTGCCATTCGCCGCGCGACTCGCTGCTCCAGAGGAATCGCTTGCCATCCTCGAGCCAGTGGAAGTCGTGGGCGATCTCCACCCAGGCGTCGTCGTGCTCGCGCCACAGCTCCCGCGTCTTTCCCGTCCGGTCGTCCACCGCGGCGACAAGCAGGTCCTTCTCATCGCGGGTGAGGAACTGCATGGTGAGAGGAGCGTTCTTCTCCCAGTGCAAGCGAGAGACGTACTCCCACTTGCGCTTGTCCCAGTCGATCCAGGTGGTCGGCCCGCCCTGGGCGGAGACGATGCCGAAGGCGATCTTCGCGTTCGGCTTTCCCGGCCGCGGGTAGGGCGTCGCTTCCACGCGCCGCTCGGGATGCGCGGGGTCTCCGAACCAGAGCTGCTCGACGGCGCTCGAGTCGGCCTCTTCATAGACCAGCCGTTTCGAGTCGGGCGCCCACCAGTAGCCGGTGAACCGGTGCAGCTCTTCCTGGGCGACGAACTCCGCCTGGGCGTGCGTCTTGAGCGGCGTCGCTCCCTGGGTGAGCTGTCTAGCCGCGCCGCCGTCGACGGAGGCGACCCACAGCTCGCCGCCGCGCACGAACGCCACCGAGGCGCCGTCCGGCGATAGGCGCGGATCGAACACCGCCTCTCCCTTGGGCCCCGTGCCCGCGACCTGCCGGGCCGGCCCGCCGCCCGACGGAACGACGAACGCGCGCCCGGAGAGCGAGACGAGCACCAGCTTGCCGTCCTCCGAGACATCGAAGTTGGTGAAGCCGCGATCGGTGACGCGCATCCGCTCGCGCCTCGCGCGCTCCTCGGCGGAGAGCTGCTCGGGTTCGCTGCCGAGGACCTGCTCGGGCGTGACGAGCTCGCGGACCTGGCCGGTCGCGACGTCGAAGCGGAAGAGCCGGTTCTCCGCCTTGCGCGGTTGGGCGCGGAGGAAGAGGACCGCGCTTCCGTCGGGCAGCACGGTGATCTTGACCGGCTTGCCCAGGGCCCAGCCGCGGGTCTGGACATAGCTGCGCAAGAACTCGAGATCGCGGTCGGGCGAAGTCGCCGCGCCCGCGGCGAGAGCGGCGGAAAGAAGCAGCGCGATGGGCATGGCGCGGACCATACCATCGCGAAGCACCCTGCCCGAGGTACTCAGCGCTTGCTTGCGTGCGAAACCGGAGCCCGGCCCGGGGCGCTACGGACCACCGCGGCCGTGATGGCGACGGTCGCCGCAAAGGCGATGGCGAGCAGCACGGGCAACCGCCAGGGATGCGCCGATAAGAGCGGCCGCTCCCGGGGCTCGAATCCGTCCGGACGTTCCGGTGGGTGGATCTCGACCACGGATCCGATCCTACCGCAGTCGATTCTCAGGCGCGTAGAAGAGCGGCGCCCCAGTGGAAGCCCGAGCCGAGCCCGGCGAAGGCAACCAGCGTTCCGGGCTTCACGCGGCCCGCCTTGCGCGCCTCGTGCAGCGCGATGGGAATGGTCGCTGCGGTGGTGTTCCCGTAGCGCTGGATGTTGTTGAAGACCTTCTCGTCCGGGAGGCCGAGCGCCTTCTGCACGGCCTCGTTGATGCGGAGGTTGGCCTGGTGCGCGACGAGCAGGTCGATCTCCGAGACGGAGATCCCTTTCTCCTTGCACAGCTCGCGAATGGCTTCGGGCATGCGGGTGACGGCCATCTTGAAGACGGAGCGTCCGTTCATCTCGGGAATGTGACGGCCAGACCCGAGGTCCTCGGGCGTGACGTAGGGGCGCTGCGCGAATCCCACCGAGGGAACGTAGAGGTCGCGGAACGACTCGCCATCCGAATAGAGCTTGAAGCCGAGGACGCCGCGGTCGCCTTCCTGGAGGCGCAGTACCAGCGCTCCTCCCGCGTCGCCGAAGAGCACGGTGCGATCGCGGAAGCGGGTGATCCAAGCCCGCTCGGCCGCGGAAGGCGGTTCCCCGCCGCGGCCGAACAGGTAGTCCCAGGAGGTCCACGGCATGAATCCGGAATGCACTTCCGCTCCGACGAGGAGAAGCGTCCTGGCCTGCCCCGCCTGGAGGAGCGCGTCCGATACTTGAAGTCCGTAGAGGAAGCCCGTGCACTGCTGGCGGATGTCGAGGGAAGGGATGGTGCGAAGACCCAGCTTGTGCTGCAGCAGTCCGCCGCAGCCCGGGAAGTAGTAGTCGGGCGTCATGGTGGCGAAGACGACGTAGTCGATCTCGTCCTTCGTCACGCCGGCGTCCTCGAGGGCCGCCTTCGCCGCGCGCACGCCCAGGTCGCTCGTGGCGGTCCCCGTCTCGACGTAGTAGCGCTGCTCGACGCCGGACCGCTCGCGGATCCATTCGTCGGAGGTGTCCATCATCTTGGCGAGCTGCTCGTTCTTCACGAGGTGCTCGCCGGTGGCGATTCCGGTTCCCAGGATGCAGGTGCGCGCCATGGTGTCCCCTCCCTCAGAGCGGGGCGACGTGCATAGCAGGTCGGATGCCGCCGCGCCTGCCGCAGCGCGGCAGATCCCGTCAGAGGTCCTTGGCCATCTTTACGATGCGAATCGGCCGCTTGAACGCGCGGCTGCTGGACGGCTCGATGGAGGTCACGCGGTACCCGACGCGCTCGTAATAGGGGATGAGCTCGGCGCGGTCCTCGCCGGTGCTCATGGTCATCTTCGTGCACCCGGCTTTCCGACAATGCTCCTCGGCGGCGGCGAGCAGAGCGCGTCCCACGCCGCCCCGCTGGAGCGCGGGGTCTACCGAGAGCATTCCGAAGTACCCGGTCGCGCCATCGATGGAGGTATGAACGGCGCCGAGCAGGCGGCCGTCTTCCTCGGCGACGAAGAAGACGTCGTGCTCGAGGAGCTTCGCGATCTCGGTGGGGGAAGTCCGCGCCCCTTCGCGGAACTCGCGCTCGACTTCGAAGGCGGCATTGATGATGCGCGCGATCTCGGGGACGTCGCGCTCGTCGGCCCGGCGGATCATAGCCTCAGCCCCCGCGGAATCACCACGCGGCCGATGGCGTCGAAAATTCCCTGCGCGAGGAGCGCGAGAGCGGCCGCCGGGACGGCGCCCTCGAGAATGAGCCCCGTATCGGCGAGTCGGATGCCCGTGAGGATCGGCTGCCCGTACCCGCCCGCTCCGATGAGCGCTCCGAGCGTCGCCGTGCCGATGTCGATGACCGCGCTCGTTTGCACGCCCGCCAGTATCGAGGGAAACGCCAAGGGTAGCTCGACCAGCCGCAGCCGCGCGAAGGGGGGAAGTCCCAGCGCGATGGCGCTGTCGCGAAGGTCGGGGGAGATGCCGCGCAGTCCCTCCGCCGTGTTCCGGACCATCGGCAGCAGGCTGTAGAGGAAGAGCGCCGCGATCGCCGGCTTCTCCCCGATCCCGAGGAGCGGGATCATGAATACGAGCAGGGCGAGCGAGGGAATCGTCTGGACCAGCGAGGCGAAGCCGATGACCGCTTGCCCGGCCCGCGGTTTCTTGCCGGCAAGGATGCCGAGGGGAATCGCGACCACGATTCCCGCGAGGAGCGAGATGGCGACCAGTTGCAGATGCTCCAACGTCCGCGCGCCGATCCGCTTCGCTCGCGAATCCGCAATCGCCGCCTGCGCGCCCCCCGAGGTGCCGAACGTACGCACGACGAAATCCGCGGCGATCCGGGTGTCCGGAACGCCCTTGAGGCGCGCCTGCGCATTCATCTCGATCATCGCGCGCTCGTCGATCTTTCCTTCCAGCTTGCGCAGCCCCGCCACCGACTCGGGAGCGAGATCCTTCCGATAAAGGAAGAGCGCCTGGTACTCGGGGAACACGCGCTTGTCGTCGCGCAGCACGACGAGGTCGTACGCCGCGATCTCGGCGTCGGTCGAATAGAGATCGGTCGCCGCGATGGCAGAGGAGGCGAGCGCGCGGTAGGCAAGATCGTGGACCATTCCCCGCACGTTGCGCTGCTGGAATCGGTACGCATCGCGCAGCTTCGGCCAACCGTCCTTGCGCTCGAGGAACTCGTTGGAGAGCCCGATGGGAAGCTCCGGATGCTTCGCCAGATCGGAGATGGTGGCGAGGCCGAGCCGCTGCGCCAGCTCGCGGCGCACGCCGATGGCGTACGTGTCGTTGAAGCCGATCGACTTCGTCCGTGCGATGCCCCGCGCCGCGAGCCGCCCATCGAGGCCCGCTTCGTCCCCGGGCGACAGCTCCTGCAAGATCGTTCCCGAGTACTCGGGATACGCGCCGATCTGCCCGGCGGCGAGCGCGTCGAAAAGGACCCGCGTTCCGCCCAATTCGCGCCGGTGCGCCGACTGGACTCCCGAGGCCGCGCACGTCTGCGTGGCGATCTCCCCCAGGATCACCGACTCCGTGAAGGCCTTCGATCCGATCTGAACGGCGGCCGCCGCCACGAGGAGCGCGATCACGGCGCCGCCTCGCGGGAAGCGCGGACGAATCGGGCCACGAATGGATCCTTCGGCGCCCGCACCAGCTCGTCGAACGATCCCTCCTGCGCGAGCCGGCCGTCGCGGAGTACCGCCACCTTGTCCGCGAAGTGCGCCGCCTCCGCGAGGTCGTGCGTCACCAACACTACCGTCTTGCGCAATTCCGCGAAGGCCCGGCGCAGATCGTGTTGGAGGTCGCCGCGGGTGATGGGGTCCAGGGCTCCGAGCGGCTCGTCGAAGAGAAGCACCTCGGGATCGAGCGCCAGCGCCCGCATGAGGCCGACTCGCTGCGACTGCCCGCCCGACAGCTGGCGAGGGAACCGCTCCAGCGCCTCCGGCGGAAGCCGGACCAATTCCCGCAGCGCTTGCACCCGCGCCGCGAGCTTCTCGCGATCCCATTCGAGATAGCGGGGCAACAGCTCCACGTTTCCGCGCGCCGTCAGGTGCGGGAAGAGCCCGCCGCCCTGCACGACGTACCCGATGCGACGCCGCACGGCGAGCGGATCGAGCTTGGTCAGATCTTCGCCGCGAAAGAGGACGACTCCCTGCTGCGGGTGGAGGAGTCCGAGCAAGAGCCTGAGCAAGGTCGTCTTGCCGCCGCCGCTCGGCCCGAGCACGACGAGCGTCGTTCCCTCCTCGACACGGAGATCGATGGGACCGAGGCCGGAGCCGTCCGGGTGGCGCAGGACCACGTCGCGCAACTCGAGGGCGGCGGGCACGGCCCTCCTCGTACCATGCGATTGCAAAATGTGCCGGGCGGCGCGAAGGTCCGCGAATGCGAACATCCCTCCTCTTGCTCCTTGCGGCGGCGTGCGCCTCGTCGCGTTCGGGCCAAGCGCCCGCGCCGCCGGCGGGGCCGGGCCCGAGCGTCAACCCGACGGCAGGCGCGAGCACTACCGCGGTGCCGTCGGCGGACGCCGATCCGGCTGCGCCCAGGCTCCGCCTCCCCGAGACGGCTCGGCCCGTGCGCTATCGGGCGACGCTCACCCTCGTCCCCGATCGGGACGACTTCGACGGTGTCATCGAGATCGATCTCGACGTCCAGGAGCAGATGCGCGTCCTCTGGCTGAACGCCGACGATCTGACGGTGCGCAAGGCCGAGGCGCGCGTCGAGGGAAAGACCGTCGCCGGTCGCGTCTACGCGCAACCCAAGGACTACCTCGGCATCGGTTTCGATCCGCAGCTTCCCACCGGAACCGCGACGGTGCGCATCGAGTACGCGGGCAAGCTCTCCCGGCGCGACACGGGCGGCGTGCTCAAGACCCAGGATGGCGGCGAGTGGTACGTGACCACCCACTTCGAGCCGATCGACGCGCGCCGAGCGTACCCGTGCTTCGACGAGCCTTCCTACAAGGTCCCGTGGGAGCTGGCGCTGCGGGTGAAGAAGGAGCACGCGGCGTTCGCCAATACCCCGGTGGTTTCCCGCGAGGACGGCGGCGACGGAATGAGCACCGTCCGATTCGCGCCGACGCGGCCGCTGCCGAGCTACCTCACGGCGTTCGCGGCCGGACCGTTCGAGCGCCTCGACGCGGGCAAGGCCGGCAAGAACGGCACTCCGGTGGGAGTCATCGTCCCGCGCGGCACGGGCGATCGCGCGCGGTACGCCGTGCAGATTTCGCCGCAAGTCGTGCCGCACCTCGAGGAGTATTTCGGCTCACCGTATCCGTTCGAAAAGCTCGACAGCATCGCCGTTCCGCTCGGGCGCGGTGCGATGGAGAACGTCGGCCTCGTCACCTTCGGCGCTCCCATCCTGCTCGTCCGTCCGGGCGAGGAGACGCAGACCTTCCGACGCTCGCAGACGAGCGTGACGACGCACGAGTTCGCCCACATGTGGTTCGGCGATCTGGTGACGACGGCCTGGTGGGACGACATCTGGCTCAACGAGGCCTTCGCCACCTGGATGACCGGAAAGGCGCTCGAGCCCTGGTTCCCGCAATGGAAGATCGACGAGCAGCGCGTCTCGATCCGCAACGTCGCCATGGCTGCGGACGCCCTCGTCAGCGCGCGCCGGATCCGACAGCCGATCCAGTCGAACGACGACATGGTGAACGCCTTCGACGCCATCACCTACCAGAAAGGCGCCTCGGTCATCTCCATGTTCGAGCGCCTCGTCTCGCCCGGGAAGTTCCAGCGCGGCGTGCGCAGGTACATGAAGGACCACGCCTATTCGAACGCCACCGCCAAGGACTTCCTCTCCGCCGTTTCCGCCGAGGCGGGGATGGACATCGAGCCTGCCTTCTCCACCTTCCTCGAGCAGGGCGGGGTTCCTCTCGTCACCGCCCAGGTCTCCTGCGGGACCTCGCCCAGAGTCGTGCTCGCGCAGGAGCGCTACTTCCCGCTCGGATCCGAGCCTGGGCCCGACGAGCGCAAGCAGATCTGGCAGATCCCCGTTTGCGTGCGGTCCGGCAAGGAGCGCTTCTGCACGGTGCTCACCTCGCAGAAGGGCGAGTTGCCCATCTCCAAGGCCGCGTGCTCGGGCGGTCTCGTCCCGAACGACGGCGCGTCGGGCTACTACCACGCGGCCTCCTGGGATCCACGCATGCTGCAGAACGGAGGGAAGGACCTGTTGCCCGTCGAGCGCATGGCAGCTCTCGACGACCTCGGAGCGCTCGCGCGTGCCGGCCGGATGGAATACTCGGCGATCCTCGCTCTCGCCCCGAAGTTCGCGCAGGATCCCGATCGCGGCACCACCAAGTCGGTCATCGATCTGGTCGGGTCGTTGCGCGAGTCGGGTCTCGTTTCCGACGACCAACGTCCCGCTTACGCCCGGTACATTCGCGACCTGTTCGGCAGGCGCGCCCACGCGCTCGGGTGGGAGCCGAAGCAGGCCGAGAGCGACGAGACGAAGCTCTTGCGGCCGGAGTTGCTCGAAGTGGTCGGAGACGCGGGCGAGGATCCGCAGATCCTTTCCGGCGCACGCGCGCGGGCGGAGACGTGGTTGCGCGAGCGCCGGGGAGTCGATCCCGAGGTGGTGGGCACGGCGCTCCACCTCGCGGCGACGCGCGGCGACCAGGCGCTGTTCGACGCCCTGCATGGCGCCGCACGCGCGGAAAAGGACCGGCGCGCCCGGCAGCAATTGCTCGGGGCGCTGGGAAGCTTCCGCGATCCGGCTCTTGTGAAGCAGGCGTTCGCCATCGCGCTCAGCGACGAGTTTCCCATCCGCGAGACAATCCCGCTGGTCATGGGAGCGACCAAATCGCCCGTGACGCGAACCATTGCGTACGACTTCGTTCGCTCGAATTTCGACGCGCTCGCGGCGCGATTGCCGCGACGGGAGGGTGGGTCCTCGCTGGTCGGGGCGGCCTCCGTGCTGTGCGACGACACCAAGCGGGACGAGATCGAGGGCTTCTTCAAGGAGCGCCTGCAGAAATCGCTCGGAGGACCGCGTAGATACACGCAGGCGATGGAAACTCTCCGGACTTGCTCGGTTTTCAAGGGCGCCCAAGCGGCCAGCGTGGCCGCTTTCCTGGCCTCGCGGAAGGAACGTCTCTCGGCGGGAAGCGGTGGGTCGAGGTAGGATGCGCCCGTGCCTGGGAAGGATAAGCGCCGTCATTCGCGCGTAAAGCCGCGCGGCGTCGTCGCGCACGTGCGGTCCGGAGACCGTTCCTTCGCGTGCCAGGTAGAGAACCTGTCCGCTGGCGGATTGTTCCTCCGCACCGATCAGCTTTTTCCGCGCGGCACCCGGGTCGAGGTCGATCTGGTCCGGCCCGGCGCGCGGCGCCCGCTTCACATCAGCGGACGGGTGGTCGGGACGATCACGCCCGAAGAGGCCGTCGCGCAGCGATTCATCCCCGGCCTCGGTGTGGAGTTCTCGGAGTTGGCCGGGGACGAAGCCGAGCGTCTCGAGGCGCTGCTCGGCGCTCTCGGCGTGCGTCCCGACGAGGCCAGGGTGCAGCGCGTCGGGCAGCCGATGCGCACGCAAACGCCCGTCTCCTCGCCGCCGAACATCCAGCGCATCTACACGCCACCGCCCGATCTCGCGCCGGTTCCGCATCCGAGCCGGACGCCTTCCCGCCCACCGCCGCCTCCGTCGCAGAAGCCAGGCGGCGGGCGCGTCGAGGCGGAAGCGATCCTCCGCCACATCGCCGAAGCGCTCGACGTGGACGACGCGATCGTCGAGGACCGGTCGACTCCGGGAAACAGCTCGACCTTGCCGCGAATCGCCGCCGCTCCCGTTCCGACGCCGAGGCCGGTTCCGGCCATCGCCCGTCCGCCGTCCTCGTCGGGACCACACCCCGCCTCGCCGGCGGAAGTCCCGCACGCACCGCACGACGCCACGCCCGAAGCTGCGCGGCTCATGCTGCAGATTCGCGGTCTCCTCTTCGAGCTCGGCGAGGCCCAGGCGCGGCTGCGCAGCCGGGAGGCGGAGATCCAGGACCTGCGCTCCCAGCTCGACGACATGCGTAAGCAGCTCGAGGAGCTGGATTCGCGCCGCGGAGCCTGAAACGGCAGGTCGATCACATGCTCCGGCCTGCGGCCTCCGCCCGTAGCCGGCGAAGCCGTCTACTCCGGTAGCGCTTGCCGCAGATCGTCGATCAGGTCCTCGGGATCCTCGATCCCCACCGAGAGCCGGACCAGGCCATCTCCGATGCCCGCCGCCTTCCGCTCCTCGGGGCTGAGGCCGGCGTGCGAGGTCGCCGCGGGGCGGGTGACGAGCGATTCGGTGCCGCCCAGACTGGGAGCGTTGATCGGCACCTTGACGCGCGAGAGGAAACGCTCGGCAGCGTCGCGCCCGCCGCGCATCTCGAAGCTGAGCATGCCGCCGGTGCCTGCGGGCAGGAGGCGCCGGGCGCGGTCGTGCTGTGGATGCGAGGGAAGCCCGGGGTGGTTCACGCGGCCGATGGCGGGGTGCTCGGCGAGGAAGCGCGCGATGCGCAGGGCGCTCGCCGTCTGGTGGCGCCAGCGCAGGCCGAGCGTCTTGAGCCCGCGGTGCAGCAGGAAACACGCGTGCGGATCGAGCGACCCACCGAGGTGATCGAGGGTGTGCTTGGCGGCTTCGATGCGCCGCGCACTCCCCGCGATGGCGCCGGCGATGAGGTCGCTGTGCCCGTTCAGGTACTTGGTCGCGCTGTGCAGGACCAGATCGAATCCCACCGAGACGGGGCGGAAGCCGAGCGGCGAGGCAAAGGTATTGTCGATGAGCGACACGAGATCGTGCGCTTTGGCGAAACGCGCCGCTCCTTCCAGGTCGCCCACGTCGAGAAGCGGATTGGTGAGCGTCTCGACGTAGATGGCGCGCGTGTTGGGGCGCAGGTGACGCTCCCAGGTCTGGGGCACGTCAGCGTCCACGAACGTCGTCTCGATCCCGAGGCGGACGAAGTCGCGGGTGATGAGGTCATGCGTTCCGCCGTAGAGCGTCTTGTGGGCGAGGAGGTGGTCGCCCGTTTTCAGCACGCTGAGGAGCGCCGCCGAGATGGCGGCCATGCCGCTCGCCGCGACGAGCGCCGTCTCGGTCCCTTCCAGCGCGGCGATCTTGGCGTGAAGGGCGACATGGTTCGGCGTGTTGGAGAGCCGCGCGTAGCGGATGTCGTGGTAGCCACGGTCGTCCGTCGTCTGGAAGGTCGCTGACTGGAAGATGGGCATCGCCACTGCGCCCTCGATGCGCGGGTGCGGTTCGCCGGCGTGGACGAGCAGGGTGTCGGGACGCATGGTCTCCTCCTTCAGAACCATTCCGGTCGGGCCTCGACGAACGAGGCGTCGGTGAGACAGATGTCGCAGAGCGTGGAAACGCGAGGGAGCTCGTTGGCGAAGAACCAGCGAGCCGCCGCAATCTTCCCCCGGTAGAAGTCGGCCGAGGCGCGATCGCGCTCGAGGCCGCGGCGGGCAGCGGCGGCCATCTTCGCCCACTGCCAGGAGATGACCAGGACCGAGAAGGCGTCGAGGTAATCCACGCTGTGCGCCAGCATGCCGTCGCGGTCGCCGGCCAACCCTCTCTGGGCCAGCTCCATGGTCGTCGCGGCGATCTTCTCGAGTGCCGCGCGCAGTCCCGCGCGCTCCTCGTTGGTTGCTTCCACCGCGGCGAATTCGGCCGCCAGCGCGCGCAGCGCGTCGCCACCGCCCGCCACGACCTTGCGACCGAGCAGATCGAGCGACTGGATCCCGGTCGTTCCTTCGTGGATGGAATTGAGCTTCTGATCGCGCAGCCACGCTTCGGGCAGGTACTCCGCAGTGTACCCGTACCCGCCGTGAATCTGGACCGCGAGCGAGTTCGACACGAAGCCGGCTTCCGCGGGAAAGCTCTTCCCGACCGGCGTGAGGAGGTCGAGCAGCATCCGGCGGCGCTCGCGATCCTCCTCGGGACCGTGCCTCACTAGATCCGCGAGCCGCGCGCATTCGGCGAGGAGCGAGAGGCCGCCTTCGACGATCGCCTTCTGCTTGAGGAGCATCCTGCGCACGTCGGCGTGCTCGACGATGGGGATCTGCGGCGTGCGCGGATCGCGCGCGGCGAGCGGGCGCCCTTGCGGGCGGGTCCGCGCGTACTCGAGCGACTCGTGGTACGCGGCGCTGGCGGTGGCGACGCCGTTCATTCCCACCATCAGGCGCGCCTCGTTCATCATCTGGAACATGTGCCCGAGGCCCTGGTGCGGAGTCCCGACCACCCACCCGACGCAATCGCCGCGCTCGCCGAAGTTGAGCGCGATGCTGGGGATGCCGCGCCAGCCCATCTTGTGGAAGACGCCTGCCGAGGAGCAGTCGTTGTCGACGAGGCGTCCGTCCTCGGGACGGAGGCGCGGGACCGCGAAGAGCGAGATGCCCTTGATGCCAGCCGGCGCGCCTTCGATGCGGCCGAGCGCGAGGTGGACGATGTTCTCGGTGAAGTCCTGGTCGCCGCCCGAGATGAAGACCTTGTTGCCGCGCAAGAGGTAGCGTCCCGGACCTGCGGGCATCGGAGTCGCGGTCGTGCGCACGTCGGCGAGGCTCGAGCCGGCATGCGGCTCGGTGAGCGCCATCGTCCCCGACCAGCGGCCGGAAATCATCGGCTCGTGGAAGGTCCTGCGCACTTCCTCGCTGCCGAACGCCTCGACGAGATGCGCGGCGCCCGCGGTGAGGCCCGCGTAGGCCGTGGCGGCGCCGTTCGCCGCGCTCAGGTACCCGCCGGCGAACATGGCGACGAGGACGGGAAGCTCCTGCCCGCCGACCTCGGAGGGTCTGGTCGCGTTCGTCATCCCCAGCTCGACAAGGCGCGGCCAGATCTCCTTCATCGCGGGATGGACGCGCACCCGGCCACCCTCGAGCCTGGGCGGCTCGGCGTCCATGGGCCGGTAGGCGGGGAAGAGGACGTCGCGGGCGATCTTGCGCGCGCTGGCGAGGAAGAGATCGAAGGTCTCGCGGCCATGGTCCGCGAAGGCCGGCAACTGGCAGAGATCGCCGGCGCCGTGCACCTCGTAGAGCTGGAAGGAGACCTCCCGATCCGAGAAGAGCGGGTTCGCCATGACCGGACTGTAGCAGGCGGCTCGCTCCTACCGCGACGGGCTATGCTGCGCGGGTGCGAAGCAGGGCCATCGCCTACGGGCTTGGCGCCGCGGCGCTGTTCGGCGCCAGCGTGCCGGCGCTGAAGCTCGCCGCATCGCGCACGGGCCCCCTCGTGCTCGCGGGGCTCTTGTATCTCGGCGCGGGTATCGCCCTTTCCGCGTTCCGTGCCTTGCGCCGCCCGGTGGGCGAGGCGCCGCTCCGGCGTCGCGACGCGCCTGCGCTCGCGGGGATCGTCGTCGGGGGCGCGGTGGTGGGTCCCGTATTGCTCGTCCTCGGTCTGCAGCGGCTGCCGGGGTCGGCGGGTGCGCTGCTTCTCAACCTCGAGGCGCCGTTCACGGCGCTGCTCGCGGTCCTCATGTTTGGCGAGCACCTTGGTTTGCGGGGGGGTCTGGCTTTGGCCTCCGTTGCCGCGGGCGCCTGCGCTCTCGCGTTCGCGCCCGGTGGGCTGCACGTCGATCCCGCCGGCGCCGCGCTGGTGGCGATGGCCTGCGCCGCCTGGGCGCTCGACACCAATCTCACGCAGCGCCTCTCCCTGCGCGAGCCCGTCGCGCTGGTCCGGTTCAAGGGATTGTGCGGCGGCGCCTGCACCTTGGCGCTCGCAGCGATCTGGCGGGAGGGGACTCCCGCGCCGGCGCAAATCGGGGCGGCGCTCCTCATCGGAGCGCTCGGTTACGCCCCGAGCGTCGTCTGGCACGTGCGCGCCTTGCGGGAACTCGGGGCGGCGCGCCAGTCGGCGATCTTCGCCACCGCTCCCTTCGTCGGCGCTCTCCTCGCGTGGCCGGTACTGGGTGAAACTCCGGGCCCGCGCGAGTTGGTGGCGGCCCTGCTCATGGCGGCGGGCGTTTCGTTACTCGCTTCCGAGAAGCATGCCCACCTGCACGAGCACGAGGCGCTCGAGCACGAGCACCTCCACGTCCACGACGAGCACCACCAGCACACGCACGACACGCCCGTTTCGGAGCCTCATTCGCATCCTCACCGGCACGAGGCGCTGGTGCATGAGCACCCGCATGAGCCGGATCTGCATCATCGGCATCCGCATGGGCGGTAGCGGAATGTTGGCTACCGATCCAGCGCCGCCAGCGCTTGCGCCGGATACCTCTCCCCCGCCGCCACTCCCTTCGGCGCGGCCTCCGCGATGCGGCGTAGATCCTCCGGCGTCAGCTTCACCTCGATGGCGCGGGCGTTTTCCTCGAGATAGCGGCGCTTCTTGGTGCCCGGGATCGGTACGATGTCCTTCCCCTGCGCTAGCACCCAGGCGAGCGCGAGCTGCGAAGGAGTTGCGCCCTTCTCCCTGGCGATCTCCTTGACGCGCTCGACGAGTCGCAGGTTCTGGGCGAAGTTCGATCCCTGGAAGCGCGGGTGGTTCCGGCGGAAGTCGTCTTGCGGCAGGTCGTCGAGCTTCTGGAAGCGGCCGGTGAGGAAGCCGCGGCCGAGCGGGCTGTAGGCGACGAAGCCGATCCCCAGCTCGCGCACCGTCGGCAGGATGTCGTCCTCCACGTCGCGGCTCCAGAGCGAGTATTCGGTCTGCAGCGCCGAGATCGGATGCACCTTGTGCGCGCGCCGGATGGTCTTGGCCGACGCCTCCGAGAGCCCGAGGTAGCGGACCTTGCCCTCCTTCACCAGCTCCGCCATGGCGCCGACCGTTTCCTCGATGGGCACCGTCTTGTCCACGCGGTGCTGGTAGTAGAGGTCGATGGTGGTGACGCCGAGCCGCCGGAGCGAGGCTTCGCAGGACCTGCGCACGTACTCGGGCTTCCCGTTCACGCCGAGAAACTTCCCGTCCTCGGAGCGGACGTTGCCGAACTTGGTGGCGAGCAATACTTCATCGCGCTTGCCCGCGATGGCTCGCCCGATCAGTCTTTCATTCTCGAACGGCCCGTACATGTCCGCCGTATCGAGAAAGGTGGTGCCGAGCTCGAGCGCCCGGTGGATGGTGGCGATCGATTCCGCTTCGTCCCGTCCGGCGTAGAACTCGCTCATGCCCATGCAGCCGAGGCCGATCGCGGAAACCCTGAGACCCTGCTTTCCGAGTGTGCGCGTTTCCATGGGTGGTTCTTTTACTCCCCCGCGCTTGCTGCGGCATCGTTGAATCGCGATGACATCTCGCTTTGCCGCTCTACGGTCCCGCGATTACCGGCTCCTGCTCGGAGGGCAGGCGATCTCCCTCACCGGATCGCAGATGCAGCAGGTGGCCGTGATCTGGCAACTCTACCTGCTCACCAGGTCTCCTCTCGCCCTCGGCATCCTCGGGTTCTTCCGCATCCTGCCCATCGCCGTCCTGGCGCTCGGGGGCGGGGTCTTCGCCGATGCCTTCGACCGCAGGCGCGTCATGCTCGTCACCCAGAGCGTGCTCGCGCTCGTCTCCGTCACGCTCGCCTGGCTGTCGTACTCGGGCCGCACCACGCCCAATGCGATCTACGGCCTCGCCATGCTGGCGGGCGCGGCGACCGCATTCGACAATCCCTCGCGCCAGGCGCTCGTCCCCCGGCTGGTGGAAGCGGAACAGCTTCCCAACGCGCTCAGCCTGTACGTGACGGTCTTCCAGATCGGGACGGTCGCGGGGCCCGCGCTCGGCGGTGCGGTCCTCGCTTTCTCCGGGCCGACGGTCATCTATCTCCTCGACGCCGGGTCGTTCCTCGTCGTCATCGGCGCGCTCCTCGCGATGCAGCATCGCCAGACCGGGCGCGGCGTCTCGCAGATCAACGCCGACGCGTTGATCGAAGGCCTGCGCTTCTTGCGCGGAATGCCCCTCATCTGGTCGACGATGCTGCTCGACTTCATCGCCACCTTCTTCGCCGGCTCGCTCCTCTTGTTGCCGATCTTCGCCGACCAGCTTTTCCACGTCGGACCGCGTGGGCTGGGGCTGCTCTACGCCGCCCAACCGCTCGGAGCGGTGCTCATGGGGACCGTGCTCTCCATACGCAGGCCCATCCGCCGGCAAGGTCCCGCGCTCCTCTGGGCAGTGGCTACGTATGGCGTCGCGGTGGCGCTGTTCGGGCTCTCGCCCTGGTTCTGGGCGAGCTTCGTGCTGCTCGCCATCTCCGGCGCCGCCGACACGGTCAGCTCGATCATCCGCAACATCATCCGGCAGACCCTGACGCCGGACGAGCTGCGCGGCCGCATCAGCTCGGTGGTGATGATCTTCTTCATGGGCGGGCCGCAGCTCGGTGAAGTGGAGGCAGGCGCGGTGGCGAAGGTCTTCGGTGCGCGCTTCTCGGTCGCGTCCGGCGGAGCGCTCTGCCTGCTCGCGACGGCCGCAGTGGCGGGGCTCATCCCCGCGCTGCGGCGTTACCAGTCCCGCGAATGATCGGATGCTCCGCTTACGCGCTCCGCCCGTCGCGGCAAAGCCGTCTCATCCGTCGAGTACTTCACGCGCCTTCTGTCCGAGCGACTCGGGCGTGAACGGCTTGGGCAAGAAAGCGATACCGCGGGCCGTCTCGCCGCCGCGGATGGTCGGATCGTCCGTATAGCCGCTGGTGAAGAGCACCTTCACCTCGGGATTGTGCTGGCGAAGCTTGGTGGCGAGCTCGCGCCCGCCCATCTCCGGCATGACGAGATCGGTGATCACCAGGTCGATGCGCGTGAGCCCGTAGATCTTGAGCGCGTGCACGCCGTTGTTGGCCTCCAGGACGTGGAATCCGGAGTGCAGCAAGGCCTTGCGCGCGGCGATGCGAACGAGCTCTTCGTCCTCGACGAGCAGGACCGTCTCGCCCTTCTTGCCGGTTCCGATGGCAGGCGGGCGCTGCACGGGAGCGTCGGCCATCTCCGAGGTCTCCGGCAAGAAGATCTCGAACGTCGAACCCGCGCCGACGTGCGAGGTGGCTCGGATGTATCCCCCGCTCTGCTTGACGATTCCGTAGACGGTGGCGAGGCCGAGGCCGGTCCCCTTGCCCATCTCCTTGGTGGTGAAGAAGGGCTCGAAGATGTGCTGCAGCGTGCTCTCGTCCATGCCGAGACCGGTGTCCTCGACCTGGAGCCGCACGTAGCTCCCCCGCGCGACCGGACAGCCGAACATGCGCCGTCCGTCTTCCACGTCGAGGTCGACCTTCCCGGTGCGCAAGGTGAGCCGTCCGCCGCGGGGCATGGCATCGCGCGCGTTGAGCGCGAGGTTCATGATCACCTGCTCGAGCTGGCCGGGATCCGCCCGGACGTTGCAGTTCGGTTCGGTGATAGCGGTGAGCTCGATGTCCTCGCCGATGAGGCGGACGAGCATCTTCTCCAGATCGGTGACCACCACAGCGACGTCGACGGTGCGCGGGCGCAGGACCTGCCGCCGGCTGAAGGCGAGCAGTTGCCGGGTGAGGCCCGCGGCCCGTTCCGCCGCCTGGCGGATTTCGCCCAGGTCGTTGCGCAGCGCGCTGCCTTCCGGAACGTCCATGGCGGCGAGCTGGGCGGTGGTGAGGATGGCGGTGAGGAGGTTGTTGAAGTCGTGGGCGATGCCGCCGGCGAGCCGGCCGATGGCTTCGATCTTCTGCGCCTGGCGAAGCTTCTCCTCGCTCTGGCGAAGCGCCTGCTCCGCCTGGTAGCGCTCGGTGACGTCGTGCCAGTTGAGCACCAGGCCTCGCACGATCTCGTCGTGCAAGAGATTTCGCACGCTGGCGTCGATCCATCGCCAGGTACCGTCGTTGTGGCGGAAGCGGACGCGGGCGAAGGAGACTTCTCCCGGCGCCACGGACGCTTGTTCGACGCAGCTGAGCGCGGCACGCATGTCGTCGGGGTGCAGGAAGTCGAACGGGCTTTTTCCGCGCAGCTCGTCGGGGTGGTAGCCGAGCACGGCGCGGACGTTCGGGCTCACATACTTGTACCGGTTCTCGCCGTCGATGATGGCGACGGAGTCGAGCGAGTTCTCGATCAGCGAGCGGAAGTAACGCTCGCTCGCGGCGACGGACTCCGCCGCCTCGAGCCGCGCCGTGATGTCGGTGACGATTCCCAGCGCGCCCTGGTGGTCGCCGTGCTCGTCTTCCAGGGACGAGCGCGACATGAGGACGCGCAGGGCGCGGCCGTCCGCGCGCAGGAGCTCGACCTCGAGGGTGTCGCGCAGGCCGCGAACGGGAGCCTCGCGCCAGCGCGGGTTGCGGCGCTCCGCCGGCGTG
>Ga0209474_10000250_pt1 | contig 64334 bp, 54 predicted proteins | sample GraSoiAngelo_145_FD_185902 | JGI IMG/M metagenome (GOLD analysis project Ga0209474, IMG submission 185902) | Grasslands soil microbial communities from the Angelo Coastal Reserve, California, USA - 14_1009_05_20cm (SPAdes) (version 2) | ecosystem: Environmental > Terrestrial > Soil > Grasslands...
CAGTGCGGCGCTCAACCGAGGCCTAGCGCCACGCGACAGCTTGCCGATCGTCGCCGACTCACTGTTCGAGGCGCTCCGCGGGTTCACGGACGACGCGGCGTGGTGGCCGCAGAGTCGACGGTTGTTCGCCACGCTCGAGCAGGCGGTTCGGCGCTACCCAGAAGACCCGGGCGTGTGGTTTCAGTTGGGAGAGGCGCGGGTCCACTACGGGTTCTGGCACGGCATCACGCGTGCAGACGCCCTGAGAGCATTCGATCAAGCCATTGCACTCGACTCCGGGTTCGCCCCCGCGTACATCCACCCCATTCAGCTCGCCGGGCAGGTGCACGGCGCGCTCGAGTCGCACCGCTACGCGTCGGCATACCTCGCGCTGAGCCCCCAGGACATCGAAGCCGAAGGCATCCGCCTCGCCGAGCGCCTGCTGGACTCCGCCGCAGCGGGCTCGGCTGCCGTTGGGCGATTGCTCGACGGCGCGTCGCGGGACGCGCTGTTGAGTGCACTCGACCCATTAGCCGAAGTCCCCGCTTCGTGGGAACCCGAGCGCGAACTGGTCCGGCGCATCGTGAGCAACCCTCGCGTGCCGGAGTCCCGCATGCGGGACTCATTGGTGCTCGACTCGACGTTCAGGCGTTCGCTGGTGGCCTATGACCTGGCGGGCCACGGGCACGTTGACGCGGCATACCGCATGGCCGGCAGTCAATTCCCGGAGCTGTTTGGCGAGCTGCTGCCGCTGGGCGTGGTTCCGGACGATTCCGCGCGGGCGCAGCTGGACCGCTGGCTGGCGCACGGCCTCGCGCCCGCCGCAGCGTGGGGCCTTCCCTGGTGGGCTGTCACGGGCGACGCCAAGTCCATCCGCCGATTCGTCGCGCTGAGCGATTCGCTCGCTCGAGGGGGGCGAGTACTGGAGCGGCCGCTGCGCCTGTACGACGCTGTCCGGGGACGCGCCTATCTGGCGTTGGCCCAGCGGGACACCGACGCGGCGCTGCGGTCGTTCGAGGCGTTACCCGATTCGTTGTGCGGGGGATGTCGCGAGGCGGTGCCCTGGAGCCACCTGACCAGGGCGGAGCTGCTCATGGCGCGCAATCGGGCCGCCGACGCGGCGCGCCTGCTTGCGCCCGGTGTGCCGTGGTGGCCCAGGCCACTTTCTGTGCTGACGGCGCTCGCACGCGCGCGCGCAGCCGATCGGGTTGGCGATCGCGGCCAGGCGATCTGGGACTATCGCTTCGTCGCCGCCACGTGGGCTCACGCCGACGTCGAGCTTCAACCGGTCGTCGCAGAGGCGCAAGCGGCACTCGCGCGCCTCGCCGGGTCGCGCCTGCGCTAAGCCTGACGCCTTCGACCTGACCGCGCGGAGCTATTCTTTGCGTCCATGATGCCGCCCATCATGGCTTCCAGTCTCCGTCTTCATCGGTCGCGGGGTTGCCGGTGATCGCCGTGACACCCGTTCCGTCCGGGTTCATGATGAACAGGTCCGAATTTCCATTTCGCAGGGAGCTGAACAGGATCTTGGCCCCGTCCCGAGACCACGCCGGGAACTCGTCGAGCGCGGGATTGTTGGTCAGACGCACCAAGTTGGTGCCGTCCGCATTGATCACGCAGATCTCGAGATTCTCCGTGCCGTCGGGATCGCAGTGGAACGCGATCCGGGTCCCGTCCGGCGACCACGTCGGGGAGAAGTCCACGGTGTTGTTGCTTGTGAGTCTCGTCGGGTTCGTCCCGTCAGCGTTCATGACGTAGATCTCATAGTTGCCGTCGCGATCACTCACGAACGCGAGCTTCGCGCCATCCGGAGACCACGCTGGCCAGTAATCGGTGGCGGAACTGTTCGTGAGCCGCGTCTGGTTCGTTCCATCGGCGTTCATGACATAGATCTCATAGTTTCCGTCGCGGTCGCTCGCGAATGCGATTTTGGCGCCACCGGGGGACCAGGCCGAAACGTCGTCCGTCGCCGCGTTATTGGTGAGCCGCGTCTGGCCGCTCCCATCGGCATTCATCACGTAGATTTCCCAGTTGCCATCACGGACACTCGTGAACGCCAGCTTCGCACCATCCGGAGACCATGACGGTCGAACGTTCGCTGCCGTCGTGTTCGTGAGCCGCACCAGGGGAGCACCCCCTCGGGTCATCACGTAGATCTGCAAGCTTCCAGACCGGTTGCTGTGGAAGGCGATCGGTGACGCCAAATCCACGAAGGCCACGGTGACCGATGCCGAACTGCCCTTTCCCTCGACCGTGGCCGTGATCGTGGTGGTCCCAGCGACGAGGCCGGTGACGATCCCGGTCGCCGACACGGTGGCGATGCTCTGGTCGCCGCTCGACCAGGTGACGGGCCGTCCGAAGAGCCGGGCGCCGGCCGCGTTCTTCACGGCGACGCCCAGTTGCGCGGTCTCGCTTCCCAGCACCGTCGCGGTCGCGGGTGTGACGGTCACGGATGCCACGGGGGTCCCAGACGCGGCGTGCCAAGTCCCGGAATAATTGACGGTGCCGAAGACGTCGACCACCTGGCATGAGAGCGTCCCTGACATCGAGGCGGGCGGGTCGCCGGAGAGAGTGGCCCTGTACTGACAGTACGGAATCGAGAAGGCTATCGTCTCCGTCGACACGGTCACATGGCCGCCGGTGACAGGTTCGCTGTCGCTGTTGTTCGAACGGGAGCTCGCCCCCTGGACGCACGTGCCGACCTGGCCGTACGTGCCTTCGAAGGCGCTGCCCGTTTGCGAAAAGACGTACGACCCGGTGTCACTGCACGTGATCCCGTCCGCCTGGTCCACGAGCGTCTCCGTGAAATCCCACACGCCACCGATGTTGATGAGCTTCACGGTGACTGTGGACTGGCCCGTCTTACCCTCGGCCGTCGCAGTGATGGTGGCCGAGCCCTCGGCGACGCCAGTGACGAGCCCGCTCGCGGATACGGTGGCGCGGGTGGACGCGCTGGTGGACCACGTGATGGTCCGGCCGGTGAGGGTGTTGCCGGCCGCGTCCTTTGCGACGGCGACCAGGCGCAGCGTGTCACTCGGGCCGATCGTCACGGCCGCAGGTGTCACGGCTACCGAGGCGACCGCACTCGCCCCGGGGCCGGTGGACTCGTTGTTGCACGACTGCCACGAGGATGCCGCGATTGCCGCGAGCCCCATCATGAGGAAACGTGGCCGGCGGGTCATAAGGCGACGAACGTTCCAACGAGGAACGTTGGATCGTGCCGGTTCCAGGCGGCGGAATAACTCTGCGCTACAGCGAGGGCGTTCATGATCTTGCTCCCGTCTTGTCCCGCCCCTACTATCGCTCGGCCCCATCACAAGGCTGTCAGATGGGCATCAGCGGCCGGCCCCGCTTCCGGCTGACGACGCTCGGTGCGCTCGCCCTCACGGGCGACGAGGGGCCCCTCGCGGGTGCGGCCGCGCAGCGACGATCCTTGGCGCTGTTGGCGCTCCTCGCGTTGGGGCGGACCAAGGGTGTGACCCGGGACAAGCTGGTGGCGTATCTGTGGCCCGAGAGCGGGGAGGAGCGCGCGCACCACGCGCTCGCGCAACTGCTCTACGGGCTGCGGCGCGACCTCGGTACGGCCGACGTCGCCGCGGGGACGAACGACCTGCGGCTCAATCGCGACGTGATCTCCGTCGATCTCGACGACTTCGAGGCGGCGCTCGCGCGGCAAGACCTCGAGGGGGCCGTCGCGGCGTACGGGGGTCCGCTGCTCGACGGGTTCCATCTCGGCGGCGCGTCTGAATTCGAACGGCTCGTAGACGGGGAGCGGGCCGACCTCGCTAAGCGTATGGGGGCGGCGCTCGAGACGTTGGCTCAGACCGCGAGCGGTCGAGGCGACCACGTGGCGGCGGCCGGGTGGTGGCGGCGAGTCGCGGCGATCGATCCCCTCAGCTCGCGCGTGGCGCTGGGCCTGATGCGGGCCCTCGAGGCCGGCGGAGATCGCGCCGGCGCGCTGCAGCACGCGCGAGACCACGCACGCATCGTGCGGGCGGAGCTGGATGCGGCGCCCGACGCGCTGGTCACGGCATTCGTTGCTGACCTGCGACGCACGCCGCTCCCGCCACCCCGCCGTGAGGGTCCTGCCGTCGCGTCGATCGCCGTCCTGCCGTTCGTCAACCTGGGACCGGATCCCGACACCGAGTATGTGAGCGACGGCATCACGGAGGAGCTGATCAACGCGCTCACCCGTGTGGCAGGTTTGCGCGTGGCCGCGCGGATGTCGGCTTTCGCGTTCAAGGGATCGACGGCCGACGTGCGAGACGTGGGGGCGCGCCTCAACGTCGGGACGGTCCTCGAGGGGAGCGTGCGCAAGGCGGGTGGGCGGGTGCGCATCGCCGCCCAGCTGGTCAACGCGGCCGACGGCTATCACCTCTGGTCGGAGACGTACGACCGGAAGCTGGACGACGTGTTCGCGGTGCAGGACGAACTCGCTCGGGCCATCGCCGGGAAGCTGGCGCACACACTGCTGCCCGTGGCGACCGCGCCCCTGGTGAAGCAGGCGACCTCGAGCATGCCGGCCTACCTGCTCTACCTCCGCGGCAAGCACCACCTGGCCCAGCGTACGGAGGAAGGGTTTCGCAAGGCAATCGACTGCTTCGACCTGGCGATCGAGTCGGACCCGACGTACGCTCCGGCGCACAGCGGGCTCGCGAGTGCGTACATCCTGTTCTGCTTCGATGAGTACCGTGGGCTCTCGCCGCAGCTCGCGATGCCGCGGGGCAAGGCCGCCGCGCAGCGCGCACTGGAGCTCGACGCCACGCAGGCCGAGCCGCACGCGGCGCTGGGCTGGGTGAGCCTGTTCTATGAGTGGGACTGGGGCGCGGCGGAGCGGGCGTTTCAGCGGGCGATCACGCTGCAGCCCAATCTGGCGGTAAGTCATCACTGGTACGCCCTGTATCTGATGGCGATGGGCCGGGCGGAGGAGAGCATCGCCGAACTGCACCGGACGCTCGCACTCGATCCCCTGTTCCCCATCGTGCCGACCAATCTCGGGCGAGCGTACGCGTTTGCGGGGCGGATCGAAGACGCCGTCACCCACTTCCGGCTGACGCTGGAAATGGATCCCGACTTCGTTCCGGCGCAATTCGAATTGGCGCGGATGCTCGGGCTGCAGGGGCAGTTCGCGGAGGCGCGGGCGGTGTGCCGCGCGGCGCGGGCGGGGGCACCCGACAGCGTGCGGCCGCTGGTGGCCATGGCGTGGGTCGAAGCGCGGGCCGGCGCGGCCGACGTCGCACGCGCGGTACTGGCCGAGCTGGCCGAGCGTGCGACGAGGCAGTACGTGCCACGGTACTACGTGGCCGCGGCCTACGGGGCGCTCGGCGACCGCGATCGCGCGTTGGAGGAACTCGCGAAGGCATGCGACGAGCGCTCGGCGTACGCCGTGTTCCTGAAGGTGGAGTTGATGTTCGAGTACCTGCGCGGCGATGCCCGGTTCGGAGCGCTGCTCAAGCGCGTCGGTCTTGTGTGACCGCCCCGCCGCTCGATCGTCTCCGCGCGGCCCTGGCCGACCGCTACGCCCTCGATCGTGAGCTTGGCCGCGGCGGGATGGCCACCGTGTACCTCGCGCGCGATCTCCGCCACGGCCGTTCGGTCGCCATCAAGGTACTCCGCCCCGAGATCGCCGCGGCGCTCGGCCCCGAGCGCTTCCTGCGCGAGATCGAGCTCGCGGCGCGGCTGACTCACCCCCATATCCTGCCGCTCCACGACTCCGGAGAGGCAGCTGGCTTCCTTTTCTACGTCATGCCGTACATCGAGGGCGAGTCCCTGCGCGACCGGCTCGAGCGGGAGGGACAGATGCCCGTCGAGGAGGCGCTGCGGATCACGCGCGAGGTGGCGAGCGCGTTGAGCTACGCGCACGACCACGACGTCGTCCACCGGGACATCAAACCGGAGAACATCCTGGTCTCGGGCGGCGAAGCGGTGGTGGCGGACTTCGGGATCGCGCGGGCGATCACACAGGCGGCGGGGACGCGGCTGACGGAGACGGGCATCCCCGTCGGCACGCCAGCATACATGAGCCCCGAGCAGGCCAGCGGGGGCGGGCCGATCGACGGGCGGAGCGACGTGTACAGTCTCGCGTGCGTGTTGTACGAGATGCTCGTGGGGGAGCCGCCCTACACCGGGCCGAGCGCGCAGGTGGTGATCGCGAAGCGCTTCACGGATCCGGTGCCGTCGGTGCGGCGGCTGCGGGAGACGGTCGCGTCGACGGTGGATGGGGCAATCACGCGAGCGCTGGCGAAGGCACCGGCGGACCGGTTCGCGACAGCCGACCGTTTTGCCGCAGCGCTCGGCACGGGTATCGCGACACCCCAAGTCTCACGACGACTCTTTCACTTCGGCGTGCCTCTCGGCATGAGCGTCGGACTCGCGGCGATCGTGGGAGCCGTGTTGTTCATGCGGACCGAGCGCCCACCCGCCTTGGATCCGAATCTCCTGGCGGTCGCGCCATTCGATGTGCTGGACCAGAAGCTTGCCCTGTGGCGGGAAGGTCTGGCGGACGTGCTCTCGCGCGACATGGACGGCGCGGGAGCGCTGCGCGTCGTGCCTCTCAATGTGGTTTTACGTCGTTGGCAGGGGCACGCCGATGCACTCGCTGCGGCCGAGCTGGGTCGTCGCACGAGTGCCCGCTTGGCGCTCTTCGGTACGGTCGCTCCCGAAGGCCCAGACTCTGTGCGCCTGCGCGGCGCCTTGCTCGACGTCGCGAGCGGAAAGACTCTGATCGAGATCGAGCGCTCAGATCAAACGGATCGGATCGATCGGCTCGCGGATTCCGTCACACTCGATGTGCTGCGTGACGTCCGAGGTGCGACGCCGCTCGGCCATATCGGGCTCGTCAGGGTTGGCACGAAATCCGTGCCGGCGCTCAGAGCGTTCCTCCGAGGCGAACAGCTTGCCCGCCGGCTCTCGATGGACTCCGCCATTGGGGAGTACGAGCGCGCTGTTGCGCTCGACAGCGGGTTTGCCCTCGCCCTGCAGCACCTTGGCTTGGCGCACTCATGGAAGTTGGAGAATGCGGACTCGCTGTGGCTCAAGGCCGGACGGCACAATCACGGTCTCGCCCCACGTGACAGCTTGTTGATCACCGCCGACTCGCTTTGGGCCGCGACCGGCGACACCCTCGATCATGCATACTGGTCTCAATCCCACCGAGCATTCGCCACCCTGGAGGAGGCCGCCCGCCTGTACCCCGACGATCCAATGGCATGGTACGACCTTGCGGAGTCGCGTTTCCACTCGGGGTTCAGCACGCCAACGCGAGCCTTGGAAGCGTTTGAGCATGCGATCACCCTTGACTCGACATTCGCTGCGGCCTACTTCCATCTCGTTCAGCTCGCCCTCGCTGAGGACGACACGGCGAGAGCGAGACGGTACGTCACGAGGTATCTCGCTCTGACCGGTGGCGTGCCTGAAGGTGTAGGGCTCAGGCTCGTCGCCTTGCTACTCGACCCGCGGCGCTCCCAGTCGCGTGAGCTCCAGCGCGTACTCGACACGACGTCAGTGGCAATGCGCTACTACGCAGAGGCCGTCGCGTGGTTCTGGCCCGATTCCGCGGAGACGGCTATCCGGCTCGCGCGGAGCCTCGCCGCCGAGCGGCCTGTCGCGGGGGGCCCTTCCGTTGTCGGCCCAGTCACCGACACCGGTTTTGCGAGAGGGGTGCTGGAGATGATGCTGTCCTACCGGGGGCACTTGCACGAATCCTATGCTCTGCTCGGAAACCAGGCGGGGGTCGTCTTTGCGGACCTGGCGTTGGCAGGCGCGGTTTCGCCGGAGACGGCCAGCGCCGTGTTCGGCCGCTGGTTGCACAGCGGAGCGGAGGAGCCTTCCGTGGGCGAAGCGCGCTGGATGCCGCGTTGCCATCGGACTTTGGGCGCCGCCTTGTGGTGGGCCTCGCAACGCGACACGGCGTCGCTTCTCGCGCTCGCGCGCCGAGATAGCCTCGCCGCCAGAACGGTGTCCAGTGTCCCAGCCGTCCAGAGAATACGCGGGAGCTACGAGCTTGCGCGCGCGGCCCTCGCCCTCGCCCGGCAGGATACGGCCGAGGCGTTGCGCCGTTTTTCCATCTTCCCTGACTCGCTGTGCCCCGGTCACGTCTCATATGAGGCCGATGCGGCGTCCTCCTTCCTCCCCATCACCAGATTCCGATTGCTCCACGCTACTGGCCGGGATCGAGAGGCCGTCGCGCTGCTCGTCAATGACTTCCCTGGCATCTCTGCTACTTGGGTACTGGGCGTCTTCGACGCGGGTGGCATCGCGGAACGGCTCGGCGATCGTCAGGCGGCAACCCAGTGCTACCGCTTCGTGGCGCAAGTGTGGCGGAATGCCGATCCCGAGCTGCAGCCGTACGTCGCCGAGGCGCGCACCGCGCTCGCCCGGCTCGGCGCCGAGCCGGGACCGTGAGCTCCCAGCTCGAATCGCTGCGCGGGGCCTTAGCCGACCGCTACGCCGTCGAGCGCGAGTTGGGGCGGGGCGGGATGGCCACGGTGTACCTGGCGCGCGATCTCAAGCACGGCCGCCCCGTTGCTATCAAGGTGCTGCGGCCCGAGATCGCCGCCGCGCTCGGTCCCGAGCGTTTCCTGCGCGAGATCGAAGTCGCCGCCCGGCTGACCCATCCACACATCCTACCGCTGCACGACTCGGGGCAAGCGGGCGGGTCCCTCTACTACGTGATGCCCTACATCGAAGGGGAATCGCTGCGGGATCGGCTCGAGCGGGAGGGACAACTGCCGCTAGAGGAGGCGCTCCGGATCACCCGCGAGGTGGCGAGCGCGCTGAGCTATGCCCACGGCCACGACGTGGTGCACCGCGACATCAAGCCGGAGAACATCCTGCTGTCGGGGGGCGAGGCGGTGGTGGCGGACTTCGGGATCGCACGCGCGATCACGCAGGCGGCCGGGACCAGGCTCACGGAGACGGGCATTCCGGTGGGGACGCCTCAATACATGAGTCCCGAGCAGGCGAGCGGCGGTGGGCCGATCGATGGGCGGAGCGACGTGTACAGTCTCGCGTGCGTGTTGTATGAGATGCTCGTGGCGGAGCCACCCTACACGGGGCCGAGCGCGCAGGTCGTGATCGCCAAGCGGTTCACGGACCCCGTGCCGTCGGTGCGGCGGCTGAGAGACACAATCCCGCCGACCATGGATGCGGCGATCACGAAAGCTTTGGCGAAGGCACCAACGGACCGGTTTGCCACGGCGGCGCAGTTCGGGGAGGCGCTCGAAGCTCCGGCGCAGCGCGCGCGCGATACGGGCCGCCGAACGTCCCGCCTCGCAGCCGGGGCTGGGCTCGCCGCGACTCTGGTTGTAGCGGCGGCCGGCCTCTTCGTACTGTCCCGGCCGCACGGCACACCGGCCTTGGCGGGCCCTCCCGGCCAATCGATTGCAGTGCTGCCGTTCGTGAATGTGAGTGGCGCCCCACAGGAGGAATATTTGAGCGACGGCATCAGCGAAGAGCTCATCAACGCGCTCTCGAAGCTGCCCCAGCTCAAGGTCGTGGCCCGGCCGTCGTCGTTCGCATTCAAGGGGAAGAACGAGGACGTGCGGCAGATCGGTCAGGCGTTGCAGGTCGCGACCGTGCTCGGCGGGAGCGTGCGCCGGGCCGCCAACCGACTGCGCGTGACGGCGCAGCTGACCGACGCCCGGAACGGATACAACCTCTGGTCGGAAACCTACGACCGTGAGATGGGGGACGTCTTCGCCGTGGAGGACGGGATCTCCCACGCGATCATGAGGGCCCTACAGATGCACCTGGTGAGCGAGGACAGCTTGACGCTCTTGCGCCGCCCCACCCACGACGTGGAGGCGTACGACCTGTATCTCAAGGGACGCTACTTCTACGACAAGGCCGGCTTCGGCCCCGTCCAGCAGGCGCTGGCCTACTTCCAACAGGCGCTGGCGCACGATTCGAACTATGCGCTCGCGTACGCCGGCATCGCCGACGCGTATCAGAGACTTACGGCATCTACGTATCTTCGCCCCCGCGAAGGCATGGCGAAAGCGAGAGCCGCGGCCCTCAAGGCGCTCGCGCTCGATCCCACGCTCGCCGACGCTCACGCGTCGATGGGCGATCAGTTGTGCGTCTACGAATGGGACGCGTCGGCTGCGGAGCGCGAATTTCGGCGGGCTATTGAGTTGAATCCCAGCCTTGCCAATGCCCACTATTTCTACGCGAACTGCCTGGTGGCGCACGGACGATTAGCCGAAGCGCTCGCCGAGGCCCGGCGCGCCCATGAGCTCGATCCCCTGAATCCGGAGGTCGCCACGGCGCGCGCCTGGGCCCTGTATGTCGCCCGACGATACGATGAAGCGATCGCTGTGATGCAGAAGTCGCTCGACCTCGAGCCTGGCCTCGCCCACGGGCACATGCTCCTCGCCCTACCGCTCGCTGGGAAAGGGAGCTACGCCGAGGCGCTGGCGGAGGCTCGAAAGATGGCGGCTCTGGCTGGCGACGCGCCGAACTTCGCGGGGATCTTAGGCTACATAGCCGGGCGCGCCGGCGAGCGCGCCGAGGCGCAACACATCCTCACGGCGCTCGAGCGCCGCCCGCCCGGCAACACGGCCTTCGCCATCGCACTTGTCCACCTGGGCCTGGGGCACACCGACCAAGCGCTGCGCTGGTTGCAGGCGGCCTACGAGGAGCGCGCCGAATGGCTCGTGATGGTTACGCCGGCACCCTGCTTCGACCCCCTCCGCTCAGATCCGCGCTTTAGCGCGCTCATGAGGAAAATCGGCATCGAGTAACTGCTCGAGAGCGTAGAGGCGCTGGCCCAGACGTGTGTGCGGTGACCCGCCAATCCTCCTCTGACGGGTTTGTGACGCCCACCTGACCCGCCTCCGCTATCCTTGGGCGCACGACCAACACTGGAGGAGGCTTCCATGGCTGCCATCGCTCGCATTCCCGCCACCGTCGGCGCGCTCGCCGCCCTGCTCGTGACGTCGTACGCGGCTCCCCAACGGACCACCCACCGGTCAGCCTGTGCTGCCGGTGCGAACGCTGTCACCCTCGCCTTCGTCGGGCAGTTCGAGGGCGTCAGCGAGGCCGACCACAACAGCAATCTCTGGTCCGGCCAGGTGAGCGGCTCCATGAACGGCGCCTTGGTCGTCACGCTCGAGCCCCTCGGCAGCTTGATGGAGACCGCCAACCCGATCTGGCAGGTCAAGACACGCTGGAGGGTCCCCGCTGCAGGTCCGGGCGGGAGCTCGCTCGTCGCCGAGCTGTACGGCACCGTCAACTGGAAGACGGGCACGATGCGGCTCTCGGGCGTGGTGACCGAGGGATGCCTCAAAGGGTACGAGGCCGTCGTTGATGGGCGGTTTGCCGACTTGGATGCCGCCGGCACGCTGCAGATCCAACCGGCGATCGCGTCGCGCTAGAGGACGCTCGTCACCATGATACGCCCGGGGCTCGTAGCCGTCGCGATACTCAGTTGCATCGGCAGGCCGGTCGGCGCGCAGTCAGCGCCCCCGGCGCCCCCGCCCCCCGTGCCCCCGCGCGTGACAGTCGTGCGGATGGTGGAGCGGGTGCCGTACGGCATTGCCTTCGAGCCGGCCCGGGTCACTGCCCTGCCGGGTGACACGGTCCGGTTCGTCCAGGCGGGCGGGATGCCTCACAACGTGGAGTTTCGCAGCATCCCCGCGGCCGTCGACCTGGGAGAGCGGCGCGTCGGGCCGATGCTCGTCTCGATCGGGCAGACGTACGACATCGTGATCGACGGCCGATTCCTACCGGGGAAGTACGTCTACGTGTGCACCCCACACGAGGGGTTCGGGATGGCGGGAATCATCTACGTAGAAGAGGGAGCCCGCTAACGCGGCACACCCTCTGGCGCGCGCGTACCGGCTGGCGCAATCCTTCTGCCATGCGCGTGCTAATCGTCGAAGACGACCCCGAGCTCGCCGTGCTGCTGCGCGACGGCCTCCGGGCACAGCGCATCGATCCGACCGTCGCCGCCACGTTCGCGGCGGGTCTGGAGCAGGCGGTCCTCACGAGCTTCGACGTGATCATTCTCGACGTCCGCCTTCCCGACGGCACCGGGTTCGCGCTGTGCGGCGACCTGCGCCGCCAGGGCGTGACGACGCCGGTGCTGATGCTGACGGCGCTCGATGCCGTGGACGACCGGGTGCGCGGTCTCGAAGTCGGGGCGGACGATTACCTCACGAAGCCCTTCGCCTTTCGGGAGCTCGTGGCTCGCGTCAAGGCCCTGGCACGCCGCCGGCCCGCGCTCACGCCGGCGGTGCACCGCGTCGCGGATTTGGAGGTCGACATCGCAGCCCGCCAGGTACGTCGGGGCGGCCGCCCGATGACACTCTCCGCCAAGGAGTTCGCGCTGCTGGAGCTGTTCGTCACCCACGCGGGACAGGTGCTCGACCGTGCCACCATCACCGCGCACGTGTGGGACGACAATCACGACCCCTTCACCAACGTCCTCGAGGTGCTCGTCCGCCGCCTGCGGCGCAAGATCGACGACGGGTTCGAGCCCAAGCTGATCACGACGCTGCGCGGCGCCGGCTACCGCTTCGGGTCGTGAGCGCGCGCTGATGGAGCAGCTCGCGCGGCTTCGGCTCCAGCTCACGGCCTGGTACGCCGGTGTGTTGGGACTCGTGCTCCTGGTGCTGGGCGTGGGGCTGTTCCTCACGGTCCGGCGCCAGATGGCCCGACACCTGGACGTCTCGCTGCGCGCCGCCGCGGCCGCGCTCGAGCAGGCGGCACGCATTCGCGAGACCGAGCGAGCCGCGGCCCACGGCGCCGTGGTCGACGCCGTGGACGAGCTCCACATTCCTGACCGCTCGCTCTACCTGCTCGATGATGACTTTCATCCGATCAAGCCCGCCGTGTTGCCCGACAGGATCCGGGAGGCGATCCGCCAGGCGGCGCGGGACAAGCAACCCTACCGCAATCTCGACGCACCGGACGGCCGCGAGCTGCGCGTGTACGCGGAGCGCTTCACGGGGACCACCGGCGCGTCGTATGTGGCCGGCGTGGTGGCGGACCGGCTGGAGCTCGAAGACGAGTACACGTCTCTGATCGAGGCGTTCGCCGCTGCGGCGCTGGCGGCGTTGGTCCTGGTCGCGGGGGGCGGCTCCATCCTGGTGCGCAAGTCCGCGGCGCCGGTCGAGCGCTCGATGGAGCAGATGCGCCGTTTCATGGCCGACGCGGCCCATGAGCTGCGGACTCCGATCACGCTGCTGCGCACGCGAGCGGAGGTAGCAGGGAGTCAGGAGCGCGAGCCCGCGCGCGACGCGGCGACGCTTCAGGCGATCGAGCGCGAAGCCGCGCGCCTGGGGGAGATCGCGGGGGGCCTGCTCACCCTCGCGCGGGCCGACGCCGGCGAATGGCCGGTGGTACGCGAGACGCTGTACCTGGACGACGCGGTCGCCGGAGCGGTCGATGCGACACGGGCCTACGCGGAGCAGCGGCGCGTGTTCGTGGAAGTCGGCAGCTTCGAGGAGGCGAAGATGCTCGGGGACCCCGCGCTCGTGCGGCGGCTGCTCCTGATCGTGCTCGACAACGCCCTCAAGTTCACCCCCGCGGGGGGCCGGGTACGGCTGGACGTGTCGGCCCAGAACGGCCGGGCCGCGGTGGTCGTCAGCGACAGCGGCATCGGCATACCGCCCGAGCACCTCCCTCACGTCTTCGAGCGGTTCTACCGGGGCGACCAGGTACGCCAGGACGTCGCCGGGGGAGGCGCCGGCCTGGGGCTCGCCATCGCGCAATGGATCGCGTCCGTGCACGGCGCGCGCATCGACGTCGCATCGCAGCCGGAGACCGGTACGCGCGTCTCCATCACCTTCCCGCTGGCCGCGGGAGGGTGAAGCTCCTGCCACGCACGGCGACGAGCAGGGTCGGCACGGCGAACAGGGTGATGGGCGTCGAGAGGGCCAACCCACCGATCACGGCGAGGGCGAGCGGCCGCTGCATCTCGCTCCCCGCCCCGATCCCGAGCGCCAGGGGCAGCAGGCCGAACAGGGTGCAGAGCGTCGTCATCAGGATGGGGCGGAGCCGGACCCGCCCCGCCTCCCGGATCGCCACGTCGAGCGAGACGCCCTCCTCGCGCATCCGCAGCCGGGTGAAATCGAGCAGGATGATGCCGTTCTTGACGATCAGCCCGACGAGCAGGATGAGGCCCATGAACGAGGAGACGTTGAGCGGCGTGCCCGTGAGGAACAGCAGCGCGAGGGCGCCGACGAACGAGACCGGCGCGACGAGCAATACGACGAGGGGCTCCACGAAGGACTCGAACTGCACCACCATCACCGCGCACACGCTGACGGCGGCGAGCGCCAGCACGAGCAGCAGCGCCCGGAACGCCTCCTGCTGGCCGGCGTACTGGCCCGCGAGCGCCACGCGCACGCCCGGCGGCGCGGGATGCTCGGCCAGCACCCGCCGCACCTCCGTCATGACGCCGCCCAGCGATCGCCCGCTCACGTCCGCCGTCATCACGATCATCTGCTGCTGATTCTCTCGCTCGAGGCTCAGCCGTGACTCCGTGGGCGCGAACGTGGCCAGGCTCCCGAGCGGCGTCACCCGGCGGCCGGGACCGCCCAGCAACGGGAGGGCGCGCAGCCGCTGTGGATCGAAGCGGACCGAGTCGGGTGCCCGCACGCGCACGGCGACGGGGCGATCCCCGGCGCGGATTTCGCCGGCGGGCACGCCGAGCAGGGCGGCGCTCACCGCGCTCCCCACGTCCACCGGGGTCATGCCGATGCGGCCCGCTTCCGCCTCGTTCACCCGCATCAACAGCTCCGCCGACGGCTCGCTCACGCCGTTGTACAGATCTTCGAGCCCGTCGATCCGCTCCAGTTCCGGTGCCAGCCGCCGCGCGTACGCTTCGAGGGTGTCGAGCGACTCGCCGAACAGCTTCACCTCGACCGGGCGCGCCGCGCCTGCGAGGTCGTTGATCACGTCGGCCAGAATCTGCATGAACTCGATGTGCAGGCGCGGGACGGCGGTCGCGGTCTCGTCTCGCACCTCGTCCATGACGGCGAAGACGTCGCGACGGCGCCGGTTGCGGGGCGTGAGCCGCACCACGATGTCGCCCGAGTTCTGCGCCGTGGCGAAAAAGCCGAGCTCGGCGCCGGTGCGGCGTGACGTCCCCGTGATTTCCGGCGTCGCGGCGAGAATGCTTTCCGCGATGCCGACCTCGCGATTGGTCTCCGCCAGCGCCGTGCCGCCGGGGGTGAAGTAATCCAACACGAACGCCCCCTCGTCGATTTCCGGCAGGAATCCCGTGCCAACGAGGCGCCACAATCCGACACCGCCGGCGGCGAGGACGAGCAGCGCCGCGCCGAGCCGGCGGGGACGACCCAGGGCCCGCGCCAGCCCGCGCTCGTACCGCGGCCCCAGATCCTCGAGCCCGCGCTGCACCCGGGCCAGGGCGCCCGTGACGCTCGCGCCCACCTCGTGCGCCGTGACGAACTGCTCGGCGAGCAGGGGAATGAGCGTGAGCGCGAGCGCGAGCGATACCAGGACGGCGACGGTGAGGGTCGTGGCGAGCGCGGCGAAGAACTGCCCGACCACGCCCTGCAGCAGACCGAGCGGCAGGAACACGACCACCGTGGTGATGGTCGAGGTGGTCACCGGCCAGATCAGCTCCTGGACGGCTGCACGGATCGCCTGGACCCGCCCGCCCCCGAGCAGGAGGTGCCGCGCGATGTTCTCCGTGATGACGACCGCGTCGTCGATCACCAGCCCGATCGCGATGGCCATCGCCCCCAGGGTCATCAGGTTGAACGTCTGGCCGATCACGCTCATGACGAAAATGGTGACCGCGAGCGTGACCGGGATGGAGGTCGCGCTGATGGCCGTGATGCGACCATGGCGCAGAAACACGAGGAGGACGAGGACGGCGAGGGCGGCCCCGACCAGCATCGCGTCGCGCACCGAGCGGACCGCGTCGCGCACCAGCGCCGCCTGATCGTACACGGGCTTAAGGCGCACGCCCGGGGGCAGGCTCCTGGCGAGGCCCGCCATGACGCCGGCCACGCTGTCCGCGATCGCCACCGTGTTGCCGCCGACTTGGCGGGCGACGTTGATGAGGGCCGCGGGCTTGCCGTCTCCCGCCACGATCCGGACGTGATCCTCCGTGCCCACCTGTACCGTCGCCACGTCACGCACGTGCAGGCCGCTCCCCAGCACCACGGCGCCGACGTCGGCGGCGCTGTGGGCTTCCTGATCGGTCACGATCAGGTACTGTCGGTAGTTCTGGGCGACCCGCCCCACGGCTTGGACGGTCACGGCGCGCCGGATGGCGTCGGCCAGGTCCGCGTACGAGATCCCCACGGCGGAGAGGCGCGCGGGATCGACCATGACCTCGATCTCCCGCACGTCGGACCCCTGCACGTCCACCCGCCCGACGCCGGGGACGCGGGAGAGGAGCGGCTTGATCTCGTAGCGCGCGATGTCGTACAGCGTGGCGGGGTCGCCGCCCTGGAGGTTGTACGAGAGGATGGGAAAGAGCGAGGGCGTGAGCCGCTCGATCTCAATGTCCAGGTCGGGGGGGAGCGAGCCCTGAATCTGGTTCACGCGGGCGCGCACCAGCTGGAGCGCGTACGCCATGTCCGTCGTGGGCGAGAAGGTGATCGACAGCTCGCTCGCACCTCTGATGGAATGCGACTGGACGCGCGTCACGCCCGGCACCACGCTCACCGCTTCTTCCAGGGGGCGCGTCACGCTGAACACGACCTGCCGGGCGCCCAGGCTCGACCCCTGGGCGACGATCTTGATGCGCGAAAAGTTGAGCTCGGGGTAGATGGCGGACGGTAGCTCGACGCCGGCCCAGATCCCGGCGACGCTCACGAGGCCCACCACCAGCAATACCAGCCGGCGCTGGCGACTGACGACGTCGAACAGCGTCACTCTGGCGTCCGCGCGGTCCGCGAAATCTTGGCGCCGTCCTGGATGCCGTAGGCCCCGGCGGTCACGACCGTCTCGCCGGGCGCGAGCCCCGACGCGATCTCGGCCACCGAGTCGCTCCGGCCGCCCACGTTGACGGCGCGCGCGTGGGCCACGCCGCCCGAGTCCACGACGAAGACCTGGAAGCCGTCCCCGCTTGGAACCAGGGCGACGAGCGGCACCGTGACGGCGTGCGCTCGCACCGCCGTCACGATCCGGCCCACGACCGACTCGCCGATCCGGAGCGGGCGGGTGGGGCGGCGCAGCTCGGCGCGTACCGTCACGGCGCGGGAGGCGGAATCGAGCGCGGCGGCGACGCCCGTCACGCGCCCCTGCCCCAGCGGCGCGTCCCCCCCGGCCCCTGCCACGGCCACGGTGTCGCCGTCCCGGATCTGGGCCGCGTCGGCGGGAGACACGCCGAACAGAATGTCGAGCGCGCTCGGGTCGGCCACTTCGACGAGCGGCTGGCTCTGATCCGCGGAGGCGCCGAGCACGGCGGTCATGCGAGTCACCACCCCGGCCAGGGGGGCGCGCAGCGTGGCGAGCTGCTGGGCACGACGGGCGGTGACCGCGGCCACCTGCGCCTGCGCGAGATCAGCGGCCGCCTGGTCCGCGTCCTTCTGCGGCAGGATCCCGGCCTGCACCAGGCGCACCGCACGCGCGTGGGCGTGCTGCGCATTCTCGAGCGCGGTCGCCGCGCTCTGCGCCGCCGCGTCGAAGGGCTCGCGCTCGAACTCGAGCAAAGTGTCGCCTTGCGCCACGCGGTCGCCGACGGCGACGCGGATGCGCGCCACGCGGGTAGGCGCCGGCGCGGCCAGTTCCGCGAAGTGGCCGGGGCGCGGGGTCACGGTCCCGATGGCGGTCACGACTTGCGAGAACCCCTGCGTCGCGACCCGCGCCGTCCCCACTCGGGCGCCCTCCTCGGCGACCGGCGTCTCGGCGGCCGCGCTCCCCTGGCGTTCGCCGCGACACCCCACGAGCGCCGCGGCGAGGAGCAGGGCCAGGGCGCGCGTCACGACGGCTCGGACGCGGTGAAGAGGCGCACCGCTCCCGCGGCGTTGTTGGCGGCGGCGACGTCCTCGATGTAGCGGGCGAGCGCCTCGCGGGCGTTGCGCTGCGCCTCCAGCACGTTCGCAAGGGCGATCGCTCCCTCGGCGTACGCCTGCAGCGACATCGCCGCCACGCGGTCGGCGCTGAAGAGCAGCAGGCGGTCGCGCTCGAGCCGGGCCAGCGCTAGCGTCAGCGCGCGGCGCGCCCGCGTCAGCTCGGCCTCGGTCTCGCGCCGTACCAGGTCCAGGTTCGCCTGTGCTCGATCGCGCGCCGCCGCCGCCTGCGCCACCTCGCCCCCGTTCCAATTGAAGAGCGGCAGCGGCAGCGACAGCCCGACCGTCGGCAGGTCTCCGCCCGGCCCCGTGGGATCGCCCCGTTCGACGCCCACCTGCAGGCTGGGTGCCGCCAGCACGCTGCGATGCGCCAGGGCGAGCGCGCGCTCGGCGGAGCGTAGATTCGCCGCCGCGGCCGCGACCGGGAGCGACGCGGTCGGCGCACCCAACCCGCTGTCGGGCACCAGGGGCGGCGGCGGGGCGAGGGAATCAGCGAGGGTGATCGACACGTCGTCCCCGGGAAGGCCCATCGCGAGCTGCACGGCGAGGAGGGCCTCGACGGCCGCGACCGAATCGTCCGCCGCCGCGTTCTCGACCTGTCCCGCGTTCACCGCGGCCAGGTGCACGTCGAGCTCGCTCACATCCCCCACCTCTCGCCGCAGCTGCGCGGTCTTGCGCAGGCTGTCGGCGGCGAGCGCGTTGCGGCGCGACAGCCGCGCTCGGGCGGCCGCCGCGAGCGCCCGGGTGTAAGCGGTGTCCACGTCGAACCGAATCGCGGCACGCTCGAACGCGACGCCGTAGTGCACGGCGTCCCGCGCCGCGGCCGCGGTACCGATGCGTGCCGCGCGGATCCACGGGAGGTCGAGCGGGAGATCCGCGATCACGTGGTAGTGCGGGACATCCTTGGTGTAGGTCGCCGACAGCAGCGGATTGGGATAGAGGCGGGCTCCGTGCAGCGCGCCCGCGGCGGCGGCGCTGTCGGCGCGACCGAAGGCCGCCCTGGTGCCGCGCGCCAGCGCCGCCGCCACGGCCTGCGCGCGAGTGACGGGCTGCTGAGCGACGACCGAAGGCGCGGCCGCCAACAGGAAAAGGAACGCTCGAAGTGACATGTGGCCGACGGAAACCTACCCGGCCAACCTGTCAGCAAGCTGACAGCGCCCTCAGGCCCAGCCGCCTGCCTCCCGCTCCACAGGGCCTACCTGGCCCTCGGTGGGCTCCGCTCAGCAGAACCATGGCTCGGTAAGCCGGGGCGCGATGGGGCGCTCCGGAGGCGGCCTCCGGAGCGGCGCTGGTGGCGTGGTCGTCCCGGCGGCGCGGCTCGCGAGCACCCGGATGCGGTGAAACGTGACGGCGGGATCCTCGGCGGCGTCCGCCGCTCGGGCGACGAGGGCGCTCGTCGCCCGCTGCAGCTCGTCCATGCGCGGATCGGGATGGGTCCAGCGATGGCTCAGGCCGGCCGCGTCGAGCTCGCCGAATGCCGCGCGGAGCGCGGGCCGCGTCAGCAACAGCGATCCCGGAGGCACGAGGAGCCGGATGGTGAGCTGCACGGGGTCGACATGATCCACGAGGTCGTGCGCTTCGAGGAAGTCCAGCAGCTCCAGATAGTCCGCGAGCGTGCTCCAGGGCGTGAACGGCACGAACGTCGGTCGGGGCGCGATGCCGGCGTGGCGCAGGATGGCAATCGCCTCCGCGACGTCGGCTTTGGTGTGCCCCTTCTCGAGGTGGGCGAGCACGACGTCGGAGAGCGTTTCCACCGCCGAGACCACGAAGGCGCAGCCCGTAGCCGCGAACTCGGCGAACAGCTCCCGATGACGCCGCACGTGCTCGATCTTGGCGGTGAAGTCGTAGCTCAAGTCGGGAAACTCGACGTGTAGCTCGCGCACCAGCTTGAGCGCGTGCCCCGGCCCGTTGAGGAAGTCGGGATCGCCGAAGGTGATGTGGCCTGCCCCGGCCACCACCAGTTGACGGATGTCCTCGAGCACCACACTGCGCGGTACCGCGAAGAAGCGGCCGCCGTAGACCGGCGGGATCGGACAATGGAGGCACTCGTGCAGGCAGCCGCGACTCGCCTCCACGTATCCCGCCGGGACGGCGCGGTCGTGGCGCGCGAGGCGCACGTATCTGGTCAGCGGGGGAAGCGACGCGCGGCTGGGCAGCGGGAACGCGAGACGGTGCAGTACGGCGACGCGGCGCTCGGGCTCCCGGCCGGCCTCGAGACGCTGCGCCAGCGCCACGAGCTCGCCTTCGAATTCCGCCCCCATCACGCCGTCGGCGACGCCATCGAGCAGGAACCCGGCGCACAGCAGCGCGTACAGGCCGCAGAACACGATTCGGCAGTCCGGGTTGAGGCGTCGGATGCGCTGTGCCGCCCGCACCCCGAGCCGCAGCGCCGTGTGCATGGGCGCCATGACGGCGACGAGGCGCGCCCGGCGGACGGCCGCCTCGTCCAGCGGCTCGAGCCCGAGATCGAGTGCCCGCGGGGCGTATCCCGCGCGCTCGAGGAACGCCAACGGCCACGCCAGACCGAGCGGCTGGTGACCGAGCTCGTAGCAGGAGACGACGAGGATCGCGCCGGGCGCCCGCAGGGTGTCGCCGCTCACGGGACTACGGTGCCCTCTGGGCGCGTTCGACGAACCGCACGAGGAACGCGACGCCTGCGAGACCGGCGGCGATCCATACGAGCCAGCGCTGCGCGGTCGCCATCCCCAGCAGGCCCACGCCGAGGCCGGCGCCCCCAAACCATGCTTTGAGAACGAAGCTTCTGGTCATTTCTTGAGAAACGCCTGCAGCGCTGCCCGGAAGTCCGGAGTGGTGCGACTGACCGCGTTCACGTCCGCGCCCAGGCGGATGCCGTCTTCGAACCGCATCCCGTCGAGCTGGTAGAACTGCTGCTTGGTCAAGGCCAGCGCGGACGGGCTGGCGGCGGCCAGGGCGCGCAGCACCTCACCCGCCTGATCGTCGAAGTCCGAGTCCTCGTAGACGCGCGACACGAGTCCGAGACCGGCCGCCTCGGTGGCGCCGAGGATGCGTCCCGTCGCGGCGAGATCGAAGGCGACTTTCTCCCCGGCCGTGCGTTTCAGCAGCGTCATGACGATCGCCGGCACGAAGCCCCGCTGCACCTCAGGATACCCGAACTGCGCGGTTTCCGCCGCCAGGACCAGGTCGCAGGCCGTGGCGAGTCCGCACCCCCCTGCCAGCGCCCGCCCCCGCACCACCGCGACGATCGGCTTGGGGAGGCGTCGCATGCTCAGGAAGATCTCGGCGAACCGGAGCGCAGCGCGCCGGTTCTCATCGACGCTCTTGTCCGCGGACGCGAGCAGCTCGTGGAGATCCATGCCGGCGCAGAAGTCGCTGCCTGCCCCGCGCACCGCCACGACGCGCACGGCAGCGTCCAGGTCGGCGCGCTCCAGCATCGTGAGCAGCGCGTCGATCATGGGCGTGTCGATCGCGTTCTTCTTGTCCGGCCGGTTCAGCGTGGCCGTCAGAATCCCGGCGTCGACGGTCACGAGCACGCGGTCCGTCATCGCGGCATCGCGACCTCGAGGCGCAGCAGCGCGGTCGAAAACACCTTGCCCTGGGCGTCGGTCTTGAGCGAGATGGTGCCGCCGCCGTCCAGTGCGCCGTGCAGCAGGAAATTCAACGCATGCAGATTCGGCAGCTCGAACCGCTCGACCGGACCCGTGATCATGCCCTTGAAGTGACGGGCGACGCGCGCCGCGGTCACGTGCTTCACGAGGAGCGGGTAGTACTTCGGTTTCAAAGCAATGAGCCCGACGTTGGCGGTATCACCCTTGTCGCCAGAGCGGGCGTGCGCGAGCTCCAGTAGCAGGACGCGTCGTTTGCCCGACCGCCCTCGACCGCCGTTCACCGCCTTCGACCGCCGTCTCATACCTCGACCAGCTCCACGCACGGCTCCACCATGCTCTTGTCGAGCAGCGCGGGCCAGTAGGCCACGATCTCCTCTGGCTTGGGGCGCCCCCCCGCGAATCCGGTGACGCTGGGGGGACCGTTCAGGATGAGCGGCGCGATCTCGCGGGTGAAACGCTCCACCGCGGGCTTGTCGTGCGACCGCACGCCGATGCGCAGCTGCACTTCGGGGAGGTCTTCGACCGCCAGCTGCTCGAGCGCCAGGCGGCCGTGCGTCGCGTCGGCTCCGACGAGCTCGGTGTGGATCGCCTCGAACGTGAGTCCCAGGCTCTCGAGGCGCTGGCGCAGCACGCGGTCCGCGGCGCGCGCCTTCTGGTACGCCTCGGGCCAAGCATATACGAGCGTCCCCACCGCTTTGTAACCGTAGAAATACGCCACGGACACCTTGAGCTTGTCGGTCGCGGGCTTGCCCCTGACCCCCGACACCCGGACCCTGTCTCTCCCCACCTGCTCGAGCCGGATGGTGGTGAAATCCGCGATGCAGTCGGGCGTGATGTATGCGGCAGGGTCGCCCATCTCGTACACCAGCTGCTCGGTCACACCGGCGACGCTGATGCGCCCGCCCGTGCCGGGATGCTTCGAGATCTCGAACGTGCCGTCGGGACGAGCGTCGACGATCGGGTACCCCACGTTGGCGAGATCGGGCATCCGCTCCCAGTCCACGAGGCAGTTGCCGCCGCTGCACTGTGCGCCGCACTCGATCGTATGACCCGCCACGGTGCCCGCGGCGAGCAGGTCCCAGGCGTCGAGCCGCCAGTCGAACGCGTGGATCATCGGCGCCAGCGTCAGGCCGGTATCGGTCACGCGGCCCGTGATGACGACGTCCGCACCGCGCCGCAGCGCATCCACGAGAGGCCGGGCGCCCAGGTAGGCGTTCGCCGCGAGCACCCGCTCGCGCACGTCGGAGAGGGGCCGGCCCGTGTCGAGGTTCCGGAGCTCGTGCCCGCGCGCCATCAGCCCGTCCAGCCGCGGCAACAGATCGTCTCCCGTCACGACGCCGATCCGCAGCCTCCCCCCGAGCTTCAGCCGGCGCGCGACCTCCGCGACGGCCTGGGCGCAGGCGCGCGGGTTCACGCCGCCCGCGTTGGCTGTGACCTTGATGCCGCGCTCGACGATGATCGGGAGGATGCGCTCCATCAACGGCACGAAGTCCTTGGCGTACCCGAGCGACGGGTCGCGCGATTTCTGCTTCTGCAGGATGGACATGGTCACTTCGGCCAGGTAGTCCATCATCAGGTAATCGATCGGCCCGCCCGTCACCTGGCGGTACGGCGCCTCGAGCCAGTCGCCCCAGAACCCCTGGCCGGCGGCGATCCGCACGGGGCTCGGGCCCCGCGCCGCCGTCATGGGAGCGGGAGCCGCCGGACCGCATCCACGCCGATGCCGTCGGACGGGTGGATGCGCACCTCGATGAGCGGCGTGAATCCCTCGGGAAGGGTGAGCGCGGGCGGCCGCGGGAGCGGAACGACCGAGCGTCCCCCCGCGACCACGTGCACATCGGTGCCGCCGCCCACGGAGCGCGGCTGCGCGAGCAGGAAGCGGACGCGTACCGTCGCGCGCCACGGGTGGGCGCCGTTGTAGCGCGCGAACGCGGGGAACAGCTCGACGGTGAGCGCGCGGCCCCGGAGTGCGGCCACGGCCCGCGCGTCGACGGCGTGCCGCCCGAAGGCGTAGTTGAGCGCCCCCTGGCCGACCTGTTGCCCGCTCGAGTCGAAGTCGGTGACGCCGAAGTCGGTGAAGTCGTCCCACTGCTCGGGCGGCATCGCGACCTCCACCGTCGCCTGGCCCGCCCAGTCGGGGACGCGCACCGTCACGCTTTCGGCCGGCGCGCCGCGACCGCTCACGGCGACGGAGCGCTCGGCGCCGATGAGCGTCGCGGTCGCGCGCCCCCCCGCTCCTTCGGCGGCCGTCGACGCTTCGATGCCCGTCGCGGCGGCGGCGATCGCCCAGGGGGCCAGCGCGGCGCGCACGGTCGCCGTGACGCCCGAGAGCGGGGGCGCGACCACGTCGAGCTCGTACACGCCGGGAACGAGGTCTTCCGCATCCACGACGAACCGGGTCGTACCGGGCAGGGTGCCGCCGAGCGAGACCACGGAGTCGTGGCCGGTGCCGCGGAACGGCGCGCCATTCGGCTCGAACAGGTAGGCGGTGGCGGTTTGCGCGGCGGAATCGGGCAGCGTCACGGCGGCGGAAAGCGTCGCGCCCGCCGCCGGGACGTTCAGGAAATAGCGCTGCACTCGGGCCGGGCCGATGGCGCGACGCTCGTCGAACAGGGGCTTCGCGACCAGGTCATACGGCACCACGACCGTGTTGGGCAGGGTGAACAGCGCCCCGGCGAGCGTGTCGCTCGGATTCCAGGCGCTCACCGTGCCGACGTAGACGCCGGGCGCGGCCAGGGCCGACCGCTGGTAGACGACCGGGATCTCCGTTTCCCGCGCCCCCGCCACGACCGTGGCGGGCGCCGCGAGCCACGGCACGCTGGTCTTCAGCAGGAACTGCGCGGCACGCAAGCCCCCGACATGGCGTATCTGGAACGCTTGCAGCGTATCACCCGGGTCGCCGAGACCGTCTCGGTGAAACGCGGCCGAGACGCCGGCGGGCACGCGCACGACGTACGCCGAGCCCTGGTGTCCACCCAGCAGCCAGCGGTACGCCGCGTCGAGTCGCGGCTGACCGGCGCCGTCGTCGATCGGGGTTTCGCCGCGGAACGGGACCGCGGAACCCCGCAGCGCCTGTGCGATGTCCACCGCGCTCACCTTGCGCCCTTCCTGCGCCATGGCCGACAGGAGGCACGCGGCGAGGCCGGCGACGTGCGGAGCGGCCATGCTCGTGCCCCCCTTGATCTCGTCGCCCGTATTCCAGCGCGGCACCGACGAGAACGCGACCCCCGGGGCTACCAGGTCCGGCTTCGCGACCTCGGCGCCGCGCGAGCTCCACCATCCCATCACGTCGGGCGCGGGAGCGGTTCCGGGCTGCACCGGGCGAGCGAAGGCGCCCGGGTACGAGGCGCCTACCGACAGCGCGAGGTCCGCCGAGCCCGGGAACCCGAGCGTCGAGAGGCCGGGGCCGTCGTTGCCCGCGCTGATGGTGAAGACGACCGCAGGGTGGGCCACGAGAAAGGCGTTCACGATGGAGTCGATCACCGCGTGCCCCTCGCGCTCGTTCCCCACGCCGAAGCTCAGATTGAGCACCAGCGGCATGTTGCGCTGCTCGGCATAGCGGGCCGCGTACGCCATGGCGCGCTGCATGCTGCCCGTGACCGAGATGCCCCCTCGTGCGGCGTTCGCGATCTTCAAGCCGAGCAGCTGCGCGCCCGGCGCCACGCCGTCGAATCCGGACAGGTTGAACAGGCTGTGCCCCGCGGCGATGCCGGCCACGTGCGTGCCGTGCCCGCCGTTGTCGAAGAACAGGTCGAGCAGCGGGGCGCCGGCGGCCTCGCTGAAGTTGGCGGCGAGGGTGATCGGCTTGGACCCGAGGGCGATCGTCTCATGCCCGTCACGGTAGTCGTGCAGCGGCATCTCGTCTTCGAACGAGCCGTTCAGGTTCGAGTCGAGGAACGCCACCCAGCCATCGCTCGCCTTGACCACGATGACGGGAAACGTGTCGGTATTGACTCCGTTGCCGTTCAGATCGCCGGCGGGCGGCCTGCCCAGGGGCAGCTCCCGCAGCATGCCGGCGTACCACGTGGTGGCGGTGGTCAGGCGCCCGATGCGGTGTGCCCCCCCCAGGGTGTGCCCGCCCACGGCCACCGTGCCGTCGGCGGCGGGGGTGACGGGCGCGAGCGCGACGCGACCCTCGCCCGAGAAGTCGCGCAGCTCGACGATCTTGGGCGCTCCGGTGCTGGTGGTGATGAGGCCGTCCACCCCGGGATCGACGCCGGTGTCGAGGATTGCGATCAGGACGCCACGCCCGTCGTACGTGGGATGCTGGGCGCGGAACTGGTCGACGCCCGTGTCCTTCAACGGCATGAGCCCGGTCATCAACGCGATGGCGGGCGGCAGCGCGGGCTCGCGCGCCGGCACCGCGGTGGCGTCGGCCGCGGGCGGTGCGGCGGCGCCGGCGGGGGGCCGCTCCGCCGGGACGGCCGTGGTGGTGGGGCGAGGCGCCGTGCCGCCGCAGGCGGCGAGCAGGACGGCGAGAGCGATGCGGCAGCGATTCCGGGTCATGAAGCGCTCGGCAGGACGAAGGCCCCGAGGTGGGGGCCGGAGAATTCCGTGGTCGCCTCGAGCAGGAAGGCGAGAACGTCGCGTGTGTCTTCCGGGGCGACGATGGCATCGACGAAGCCCCGGGCGCCGGCGAACCGCGCGTCCAGCTGGCGCTCGTAGTCGGCGCGCATCGCTTCCACGGCCGACGCGTTCTCCGCGTCGGTCACTCCGTTTCCGAAAACGGCCTGGACCGCGGACTCACCCTCCATCACGCCCATCCGGCCGGTCGGCCACGAGACGATGAAATCGGGGTCGAAGCCCTGCCCCGCCATGGCGTAGTAGCCGGCTCCCGAGGCGTGGTTCACCGTCAGAACGAGTTTGGGCACCGTGGCGGTGGCCATTGCTTCCACGAAGCGCGCCCCGGCGCGGATGATCCCCGAGTGCTCGGCGTCGGTCCCGACCATGAAGCCCGACACGTCCTGGACGAAGAGCAGGGGCATCCGCTCGCGGTCCGCGTTGGCGATGAAATACGCCACCTTTTCGGCGCTCTCGGTATAGATGATACCGCCGATCTTCGGGGGTTCCCCCGCCTTTCCTTTGATCACGCCGCGGGAGTTGGCGATGACCGCCACCGGGCGCCCCGCGAGCGTCCCGTGTCCGCAGATCATCTCCGGGGCCACGTCGGCCTGGAACTCGTCCAACGGTCCGTCGTCCAGCAGGCACTCGAGCACGGCCCGCACGTCGTAGCTCATGCGGTGATCGGATGGCAGCAGGTCGTACAGGTCCTTGGCGCCGCGCTTCGGCTTGCCGCCGGCCGCCGGTGGTCGGGCGGGCCGGGGGAGGCGCGATACGTAGTCGCGGATGCGCGCGAGGCAGTCTTTGTCGTCGCGGGTGCGATAGTGCGCCACGGCGCTGACGCTGGTGTGGGTGCGGGCGCCACCGAGCGATTCCGCGTCCACCACCTGTCCCGTCGCGCCCTTCACCAGGTTTGGTCCCCCCAGTCCCATGAACGACGTGCCGTCGACCATGAAGATCACGTCCGACAGGGCGGGCAGGTACGCTCCGCCCGCGATGCACGGACCCATCACGGCGGCGATCTGCGGCACCCGGAGGTAATGGCGCATGATCGAGTTGTAATAAAAGATGCGCGCCGCTCCGTACTGCCCGGGGAACACCCCGCCCTGGTACGGCAGATTCACGCCCGCGGAATCGACCAGGTACACGATCGGGACCCGCTGGCGCATGGCGATCTCCTGAGCGCGGAGGATCTTCCGGATGGTTTCCGGCCACCACGATCCCGCTTTCACCGTCGCGTCGTTGGCGACGACGACCACCGGCCGTCCCGAGATGCGTCCCAGTCCCGTGACCACGCCGGCGGCCGGCGCCTGGCCGTCGTACTGATCGCACGCGACGAGCAGTCCCACCTCGAACCACGCGGTGCCCTGGTCGAGCAGCGCCGCCACGCGCTCGCGCGCCGTGAGCTTCCCCTGCTCGTGCTGGCGGCGCACCTTGTCGGGTCCGCCGCCCTGCTCCAGCCGCTGCTGCAGCTCACGGTACTGCGCGGTGAGGCTCTTGAGCCGATTCAAGGGCGCGCGTCAGGCTGAGACATGTTCCGCCGCCCACTCGTCGATGTACTTCACCAGCTCGGACGTCGGCGTGCCGGGACCGAACAGCCTGCCGATGCCCTGGCGCCGCAACGTCTCCATGTCTTCCGGAGGAATGATCCCGCCCCCCGTGACGAGGACGTCGTCGCGCCCGGCCTCGACCAGCAACTGCTTCACGCGCGGGAACAGCGTGAGGTGCGCGCCAGAGAGGATCGACAGGCCCACCACATCCACGTCCTCCTGCACCGCTGCCTGCACGATCATCTCGGGGGTCTGGTGCAGTCCAGTGTAAATGACTTCCATCCCGGCGTCGCGCAGGGCGGCGGCCACGACCTTCGCGCCGCGGTCGTGCCCGTCCAATCCGGGTTTCGCCACGAGGACCCGGATCGGGCGCTTCGGGCCTGCCATCAGCGGCGAAACCGCAACAGGCCGGCGAACCCGTCCACGACGCGCCGTGCCCGCTCGTCGTAGATCACGTCCACCTGGACGCGCTGCGCCAGCGCCTCCTCGATGGCATCGTCGATGCGCAAGTCGTCGTCCCGGCCGTCCGCGACGAGCGTGCGCACCCGGCCGCGCTCGAGCGCTTTGAGCGTGGCGTCGACGCCGTTCACGGCCCAGCCGCTGCCGACGCCCTCCCGCACCGCCTCCGCGTGGGCGCGCTCCCAGGCGCGCTCGCGTTCCTCGCGCAGCGCCAGGGCCGCCTCCCGCACCTCGGCGGCGGCCACACGCTTGGGGTTCAGGCGCACGACGCCGAGCACGAGGTCGTGGAGGTAGGTATGGAGGTGCGGCAACAGCGCCGCTGCGTCCACGCCGATGCCCGCGGCCACGAGTCCCGCGAGGGGGCGCTGCGTGTGGATCTGAAAGATCCGCTCGGCCACCTGGGCGTAGTGGCGCTGCTTCTCCTCCCGGATGCGCATGTGATAGTTGTGCTCGCCGAAGCCGCCCGCGAGCACGCTCCCCTTCTTCGCCTGCCGCTCGCCGTGGAACTTCCCGGCGCGCGTGGACAGCGCCGTGAGGCTGGGCAGCTCGGCGACGTCGTAGGCCGTCACCGCGAAGAACCGTGCGCTCGCGCGGTCGCACGCGACCACCAGGATGGTGCCGAACTCTTCTTCCAGGGCGAGGAGCTCGCGGACCAGCGGGACGGGGGCGACCGCCAGACGCGACCGGTGCACGTGGGGGAGCGGGAGCACGTCGAACAGGTCGAGCGCCCCGCTCACGAACAGCGCGATGCCGCGCGCGGGCGGCAGCCGGCTCGGCTCCTCGAAGTAGCGCCGTAGCCGGTCCAGGTCCGCCCGGACGCTCTCGCGTTGCGCGTGGTCCAGCGGGCGGCGCTCGAGATCGGACGCGACCTGCTTGATGCGGTTCTTGATCTTGATCACGTACTTGGCGCGCGCCTTATCGCGCGGCTCGAGCTTCAGGTAGCAGGAGACGACCTGGTTCGCACCGGGCTGGAGCGCCGAGAGACGATCCACGGCCCCGCGCACGGCGCTCTCGCTGGCGGACACGGGCAGGGCGGTCATGGTCTAGAAGAACACCGGCTCGCGGTAGGCGCCGTACACGCCCTCGAGCGCGTGCCGGATCTCGAACAGGGTGCAGTACGCGCGCGCGCAGTCGAGCATCGGTCCGATCACGTTGCGGTCCGCGAGCGCCGCCTGGCGCAGCGCCTCGAGGCGCTCGCCCGCCAGCGTCTCGTCGCGCTCGGCGCGCAGCCGCGCGAGCCGCCGGCGCTGCAGGTCCTCGGCGTCGGTCGAGACCTTGAGGATCGCGACCGGGTGGTCGTCCTCGCTCACGTAGTCGTTCATGCCCACGATCACACGGCGGCCCGCTTCGACGTCGCGTTGGAACTCCGCCGCCGCGCGCGCGATCTGACGCTGGAACCAGCCGGTTTCGATGCCGCGCACGACGCCGCCGACCGAGTGGATCTCGGCGAACAGCGCCTCGGCTTCGCGCTCGAGCTCGTCGGTGAGCGACTCGAGGTAGTACGAGCCGCCCAGCGGATCGGTCACCTCCGCCACACCGGTCTCGTGGGCGATGATCTGCTGCGTGCGCAGCGCCAGTCGCACCGCCTCCTCCGTTGGGAGCGCGAGGGTCTCGTCGAGCGAGTTGGTGTGTAACGACTGGGTGCCGCCGAGCACCGCCGCCAGCGCCTGGTAGGCGACGCGCACGACGTTGTTCATCGGCTGCTGGGCGGTGAGCGTGACGCCCGCGGTCTGCGAGTGGAACCGCATCATCCACGAGCGGGGGTGCTTGGCCCGGAAGCGCTCCCGCAGGTGGCGCGCCCAGATGCGCCGCGCCGCGCGCAGCTTGGCGATCTCTTCGAAGAAATCGTTGTGGATGTCCCAGAAGAACGAGAGGCGCGGCGCGAACGCATCGACGTCCAGCCCCCGCGCGATGCCGCGCTCCACGTACGTGAAGCCGTTGGCGAGCGTGAACGCGAGCTCCTGCGCGGCGGTCGCCCCGGCCTCGCGGATGTGATAGCCCGAGATGGAGATCGTGTTCCACAAGGGCGCGTGCTCGGCGCACCACTCGAACATGTCCACGATGATCTTGAGGGCCGGCTCCACCGGATACACCCAGGCATGCTGCGCCATGTACTCCTTGAGGATGTCGTTCTGCACGGTGCCCCGCAGCTTGTCGCTCGCGACGCCCTGGCGCTCCGCCGCCGCGACGTAGAAGCAGAACAGGATCGCCGCCGGCCCGTTGATCGTCATCGACGTCGATACCTGATCGAGCGGGATGCCGCGGAACAGATCCTCCATGTCGGCGAGCGACGATATGGCGACCCCGCAGCGCCCGACCTCGCCCTCGGCCCGCGGATGATCGGAGTCGTAGCCCATCAGGGTCGGGAAATCGAACGCCACCGACAGGCCCGTCTGCCCGTGCTCCAGCAGAAAGTGGTAGCGCTGGTTCGTGTCCTCGGCGCTCCCGAAGCCGGCGAACTGGCGCATGGTCCACAACCTGCCCCGGTACATGGTCGGGTGGATGCCACGGGTGAACGGAAACTCCCCTGGCGCTCCCAGCCGCTCGCGGGGATCGAAGCCGCTCAGGTCGGCTGCGGTGTAGATCGGTTTCCGGCTGTTGCCGCTCATCGGGCCGCTCCCGCCTTCACTTGATCCAGGATCTCCGCCGCGACGTCGTACGGGCTGCGGCGGCCCTCGACCACCTCGTCGAGCCGCTGGGCGAGCAGCTCTTCGGCCCGGGTGGCTTCCACCAGCCAGCGCTGCACCGCCCGCTCCAGCACGGCGCGTGTGCGCGCCGCCAAGCGGCGGCGGCGCCGCTCGGCCAGCCGGCCGCTCGCCTCAAGATAGGCGTAGTGGCGATCCAGGGCAGCCGCGAGTTCGGCGATGCCTTCGCCACGCGACGCCACGGTCGCGAGCACCGGCGGCTCCCACGTCGCATCGGCGCCGGCCTCCACCGCCTTCCCCCGCCCTCCACCGTCCTCCCCCGTCTGGGGTGGGGGGGAGTGGTGGGGCGCGACGTGCCGAAACGCGTTCCCCCGCCGGATCCCCAACATCACTTCGACCTCCTGGCGCAGCGTGTCCGCGCCGGGACGGTCGCTCTTGTTGACGACGTACACGTCCGCGATTTCCATCACGCCCGCTTTGAGCGTCTGGATGCCGTCACCCGATTCGGGCACGAGCACGAGCAGCGTCGTCTCCGCGCTGCGGGCGATATCGAGCTCCGTCTGGCCCACGCCCACCGTTTCCACCAGGATGCGCGCGAATCCGAACGCCTCGAGCAGATCGGCGACCTCTTCCGTCGTGGTGGCCAGACCGCCGTGCGCGCCCCGCGTGGCCATGGAGCGGATGAAGACGTGCGGGTCGAGGCTCGCCGATTCCATCCGGATGCGGTCCCCCAGCAGCGCGCCGCCCGTGAACGGGCTGGTGGGGTCGACCGCCACGACGCCGACCGAGAGTCCCTGTCCCCGGTAATGCTGGATGAGCCGCTCTGTGAGCGTGCTCTTGCCGGCGCCGGGAGGCCCGGTGATGCCGATACGCCGCGCGGCGCCGCGCGCCAGCCGCGCGTGCGCATGGCTGAGCACCCGCTCGAAGCCATCGCGCTGGTTTTCGACGAGGGTGATCGCGCGCGCCAGCGCCGCGGGCTCGTGCCGGTCGAGTGCCTCGAGGATGCGCTCCACGCTCATGCAAAGTAATCAGACGCGTGGGGCGCCTTCACGTCCGCTCCTCCGTGCGATCGAGCGGCACGGCCCGCACCGGGCCCGGCCGCACCGCGACGCGCTCCACCCGCGTGGCGGTGGCCGCGAGGATATCGAATTCCAGTCCCTGCAGCGTGAACCGCTCCCCCGCCCGGGGGATGCGTCCCAGCGCCAGGAGCAGGAGGCCCCCCACCGTTTGCGCGCCCCGCGGCTCGAGCGCGATGCCGAGGCCCTCCTCGAGCCGGCTCGCCGGGGCGTTGCCCTCGACCTCGACGATGCGGGCGGGGGGCTCGCCGGTGGCGGGCGGCGCCGCGCCCGGCTCGAAGATCTCCGACACCAGGTCCCGCAGCAGATCCTCGAACGTCACGAGCCCTGCCGTGCCGCCGAATTCGTCGAGCACCACGGCGAGGTGACCCCGGCCGCGCTGCATTTCCAGCATGAGATCCGCCGCACGAGTCGTGCCGGGCACGACCAGGGTGGGGCGGACCGGCACGGGCGCGTCGGGCGCGATCCGCAGCAGGTCGAACGCATGGGTCACTCCGACCACCTCGTCGAGCGACGTGCGGTACACGGGGTAGCGGCTGTAGCCCGACTGCATGCACACATGGGCGGCCTCCGCGGCGAGGAGCCCCTCGGGGATCGCGACGATCGCGGTGCGCGGCGTCATCAGCTCCTTGACGGGTCGGTCGGCGAACGCGAGCACGCCGGATACCACCGCCATCTCGTCGGCGGAGGCGAGCGCCTCCGTGTCGGCGTTGGAGAGCACGGCGGCGAGCGCCGTGCGCTTCGAGGGGTCGCGCCACGCGACGAACGGCGCCAGCAGGGTGCCGAGCTGCTGCAGCCGGGGCACCGCATGCGCCACGATCGGCTCGGCCCAGCGCCGACCCACCACTCGCGGCACCAGGTAGGCGGCGGTCACGAGCAACGGGACGCCCAGGGCGACGGTGACGATGCCGAGCACGGTGGGCGTGGTGCGCGCGAGCAGTGCGGGGATCGCCGCCGCGGCGCAGATCGTCCCGATGGTCGTGAGCGCATTCGCGGTCGCCAGCACGCGCCCCGGATTCTCGACCGCGCCCGCCGCACCGCCCGCCCCGCGCAGCTTGTACGACACCCAGCGCGTCAGCTCCAGCTGGCTCACCGCCGCGGCGGCCACGCCCACGGCCGCCGACATGGCCGCGAGCAGCAGCCCGCCGAGCAGCACCAGCGCGGGCAGCGTCACCGCTGCCTCTGCACCACGACGCGGGTGACGCGGCGCCGGTCCACCCGCTCGACCACGACCTTGTATCCGTCGAGGGTAAGCTCGTCCCCGGCGCGGGGCACGCGTCCCAGCACGAAATACACCAGGCCTCCCACCGTGGAGACCTCGGGGTGCTCGAACGGGCGCCCGAGCGCTTGCGACAGGTCGTCCAGCGTGACCCGCCCGTCCACCCAGTAGCGGTCTCCGTCTTGCCGGATGGAGGGGGGCTCCCCGACGTCGTGCTCGTCGTGAATCTCGCCCACGATTTCCTCGAGGATGTCCTCCAGCGTGATGAGTCCCGAGGTGCCGCCGAACTCGTCCACCACGATCGCCAGGTGCGCCGGCGCGCGCTGAAAGTCGCGCAGCTGGCTGTCGAGCGTCTTGGTCTCCGGTACGTACGCCGCCGGCCGGATGAGATCCTGCCAGCGCACGCGGCGTGCCGCGTCTCCTTCCGCGAGCCCCATGGCCATGGGGACGAGGTCTTTCGCGAACACGACGCCCACGATGCTGTCGGGCGTCCCGTCGTACACGGGAACCCGGGAATGCTCGCTCTGGCGCACCGATTCGATCACGTCTTCAGTGGACGCCGCGAAGTCGACCGCCACCATGTCGAGCCGGGGCGTCATCACCTCGTCGACCCGCGTGTCGGCGAGGGTGAAGACGCCGAGCAGCATGTCGCGCTGGGCGACGCCCAGGTCGGGCTCGAGCGGCCGCGGGGTCGCGACCAGGGCGTGCAGGCCCCTGTCGAACCAGGCCAGCAGCCACAGCAGCGGTCCGAAGGGAGCGAGCGTGCGGCGCGCCAGCGGCAGGGCGGCGGCGGCGAGCTCGGGAGCGAGGCGTGCCAGGCTGCGCGGCAGTGCGTCGCCCAGTACGAACAGAAACCCCACGGCCACGCCCCAGGCACCGAGGGCGGCGGCCCAGGGCCGGTCCCACCAATCGGCGGCCTCGCCCGCCGCCACGGCGCCGAGCACCAGCAGGGCGAGCCGGGTGACGTGGAGGGCACGATGCAGCGGCACATGCCCACCGGCCGCGACCGGCGGCGCGTCGCCCAGCGTGTGGAGCGCCTCGCCCACGGCGGCTTCCTCGCCGAGCGCGAGCAGGCCGGACCAGAGCGCCGCCGCCCCGGCTACCGCGGCGCCTACGACCGCGACCGCCGTACCGGCGAGCGTCACGCGGTGCCGTCCAGCAGGCGGCGCACGTAGCGCTCCTGCCGTCGCCACATGGGAGAGCGCGTGCGTCCCGCGCCGTCCGGGTGGTCGTATCCCAACACGTGCAGCGTCCCGTGCACGGCCAGCCGGACCAGCTCCTCAGTCACGTTCCCCGTTCCACGTTGGCCGTTGCCCGACCAGGCGGCGTCGGGACAGATGTACACATCCCCCACCAGGCTCCCGTCCGGCTGGGGGAGCGCGAACGCTATGACGTCGGTAAGCCCGCGCCGTCCCGTGGCGCGGCGGTTGAGCCGGCGCATGGCGGGCGCGTCGAGCAGCGTGAGCTCGACCCGCGCGCCGCGGGCGCCCTCCCACGCCAGGACCCGGCGCGCGGCGCGCTCAAGCCAAGGCCTTAGGCTGCCAGGTCGCCGTGATGCCGCCACTGGACTCCGGATAGTCGATGCGGTTGTGATACATCCCGGAGATGATGCGCACGAACTCCCGTTTCACCTGATCGATCTGGCGCAGCGTCATCGGCGCCTCGTCCAGCTGGCCCGCGTTGAGCTTGGTGCGCACGATGTGGTCGATCACCTCTTCGATCTTCTGCGGCGTGAGGTCCTCCAGCACGCGCAGTGCGGCCTCGACCGAGTCGGCGAGCATAGTGATCGCCGTTTCGCTCGAATGCGGCTTGGGCCCGGGATACGCGTAGTCCGTCGGCCGGGGCGACCCGCCGTCGCCGCTCTTCTTGGCGCGGTCGAGGAAGTACGTGATCTCCGTGGTCCCGTGGTGCTCCGGAATGAACGCGGCCACGGCGTCGGGGAGCCGCGCTTCGGCCGCGAGCGCGAGGCCGTCGGTCACGTGGGCCTTGATGATCTGGGCCGACTGGTAGGCCTTGAGCCGGTCGTGGGGATTGTTGCCGCGCGTCTGGTTCTCGACGAAGTACTGCGGGTTCTTGATCTTCCCGATGTCGTGATAGTAGCACCCCACGCGCCCGAGCAGGCCGTCGGCCCCGATCCGGTTGCTGGCGGCCTCCACCAGGTTGGCCATCGCGACCGAATGGGCGTACGTGCCCGGGGCTTCGAGCGACAGGCGCCGCAGCAGCGGCCGGCTGGGATCGGACAGCTCGAGCAGTGTCAGGTCGGTGGTGATGCCGGTGATCGATTCCGCCACCGGCAACAGGAAGAACGTGAGCCCTGCGGAGACGAGCGCGTTCGCGGCGCCCCACAGGCCGCGCACACCGATCTCGGCGACGGTCCAGCTGGCGGCGAGGCCGAGGGCGAGCGCGGCGGCGAGATAGCCGAGCGCGATGATCAGGACCGGCAGGTAGAAGTTGCTGCGGCGGCGGAGCACCCGCACGCTCAGGGCCGCCGTTACTCCGCCGATGACGCAGAAGAACAGCGCGGGGATGTCGTGGAACACCGGCTGCAGGCCGATCACGATCGACAGGATCATGGCGGCGATCATGGAGACGCGCCCGTTGAGGAGCACCGTGAGCATCATCGCCAGGAAGGGGAGGATCACGATTTCGGGGTGTTGCGGGTAGAAGTGCGCCACGGCGGCCGCCTGCAGCAGCACGAGGGCGAACAGCGCCCCGATGAGCGCCACCTGGCGCCGCTCGCGGTAGGTCTCGCGCCGGTAGAACAGCAGCAGGACCCAGAAAATGGCGAGGATGAGCGAGTCGCGCAGCACGGGACCGAGCACGCCGCCCGCCGAGCGGCTGGTGGCCGCGCCGCGCCGCACCAGGTCGTTGTGCAGCGCGACGAGCTTCTCGTGCGCCTCGCTGGTCACGACTTCGTGCGCGCCCACGATCCGATCGCCGGCCCGGACGATGTACTTGCTCGGGTCGACGCTGCGGCGCAGCTCGTCGCGGCGGCGCTCGGTCTCGAGCGTGTTGGGCTCGAGCGTCGCGCGGAAGAAATGCCCGGCGAGTCGAACGTAGAGCTCGTCGCCCACGCTCGACCCCTTGTCCGGGTGAATGGCCCGCGCCCGCTGCAGGTACTGGGCGTACGACAGCACCTGGTCCCGCGCCACCGCCTGCTCACCGGAGCGGCGCCGCACGATCAGCTCCGGCGCCTGCTCGCTCTGGAGCACGCCCGGGCCGGTGACGCCGAGCGCCAAGGTGCGATCGAACAGCTCGCTCAGGGCCTTTTCGAGACCATGGCGCTTGCCGCCCTTGGTGAGGTACGCCGCTTCGGGCGGCGACAAGGCCAGTCCCTGGACTTTGGCGGCCTGCTGGATCGCGCTCGCCCCCCCCTGGTCCGACGCCGACTCGAGGCTCGAGAACAGGGCGTGCATCGCGATCTTGGCGCTGTCGACCGCCCGCTCCTGGAACTGATAGATCGGCTTCACGCTGCCGGCCAGCTCCTCGGCCTCGCGCGCGAGGTCCTCGTCGGACTTGTTCACGGGGAAGGTGAACGGCGCGATCACATCGCGCTCGGCGGGAGTCCCGACGGGGAGCGGCTCCACGTTGGTGGCGCTCGAGGGGAACGCGAGCGACGCGAGCACCGCCAGGCCGAGCACCCAGACCCAGCGGCCGCCGTGATAGCGCACCTGCTCCTGTGTCGGGAGCCGCATGTCAGCCCTGCGCGTCCTCCGCGTAGGCGCGGATGATGTCGCGCACCAGGCGGTGGCGCACCACGTCCGTGTCCCCCAGATAGCAGAAGCCGATCCCCTCGATTCCGGGGAGGATGCGCTCCACCTGTAACAAGCCCGAGTCCTCGCGGTTGGCGAGGTCGATTTGCGTCTTGTCCCCGGTGATCACGGCGCGGGAATTCACCCCGAGTCGCGTGAGGAACATTTTCATCTGCATCCCGGTGGCATTCTGCGCCTCGTCCAGGATGACGAACGCGTCAGCCAGGGTGCGGCCCCGCATGTAGGCGAGCGGCGCGATCTCGATCGTGCGGTTCTCGATGGCCTTCAGGACGCGGTCGCGCGGCATCATGTCCTCGAGGGCGTCGTACAACGGCCGGAGATAGGGATCGACCTTCTCGTGCAGGTCGCCGGGCAGGAATCCGAGACTCTCCCCCGCCTCGACCGCCGGGCGCGCCAGCACGATCCGCCGCACGCGCTTGCGGGCCAGGGCGTCCACCGCGGCGGCGACCGCGAGGTAGGTCTTGCCCGTTCCCGCGGGCCCGATCCCGATTACGATGTCGTGCTGCGCGATCGACTGGAGGTACTCACGCTGCCCCGCCGTCTTGGGCTGGATCACCCGGCGCAGGCCCGGCAAGATGATCTTGTACTCCCCCTCCGCTGGACGGCCGAGCGAGCCCTGGGCCTCGTCGCTCGCGATGCGATCGACGTCGGCCACGTCCAGCGTTTCGCCCATGCGCGCCAGCTCGACCAGCGCTTGCGCTACCTGCGTGGCCCGCTCCACCGCCGGCAGCGCGCCCTGCAGCATCAGGGTGTCGCCCCGTAACGACACGCGCACGCCCAACCGGCGGGCCAGCTCCACCAGGTTGCCGTCGTTTACGCCGGCCAGCGCCAGCGGATCCACGCCCTCCGTGGAGAGTCGGTGGATGATCTCGTCGGTCATCGCTTGACCTCGATGTGGAGCGCGGCCAGGTCCGCCGCATTGGCGGGCCCGGGCGCGCCCTCGAACAGGGCCCGGGCGGCGGTCGTCTTGGGAAACGCGATCACGTCGCGCATGCTCTCCGCCCCGGCGAGCGCCATCACCACGCGATCGAACCCGATCGCGAATCCGCCATGCGGGGGCGCTCCCGCCTGCAAGCCGGTCAGCAGGAATCCGAACCGCGCCTCCGCCTCCGCCGGTGTCATGCCCAGATGGGCGAACACGCGGCGTTGCACGGCGGGATCCGTGATCCGGATCGAGCCCGACCCGAGCTCGTTGCCGTTGTGGACGGCATCGTAATGGAGCGCCCGACAGGCGAGCGGATCGGTGTCGAGCCGGGCGACGTCGTCCGGGTGGGGGGCCGTGAAGGGATGGTGTGCGAACACCGGCTTCCCCGTCTCCGGGTCGGGCTCGAACAGGGGAAAGTCCACCACCCAGCAGAAGGCGTGGGCCGCCTGGGGCGCCGGTGCCAGGCGGCGGATGACCTCCTGCCGCACGCGATTGAGCACGGGCGAGGTCACCCGATCGGGGCCGACGGTCATGAGGGCCGCGTCCCCATCGCCCACGCCAAGCGTCCCGAGCACCGCGGACGTGAAGTGCTTACCCACCGAGCCCGTGATCTGCTCGCCCTGCCGCTTCACCCAGGCGAGTCCCGCGCCCCCCAGCTGCTTGGCGGCGTCGGCGAGCTGGTCCACGTCCTTGCGCGACAGCGCGCCTCCGCCCTTCACGGCGAGTCCGCGGATGCGGGCGCCGTCGTCGACTGCCGGCTGGAAAAAGGGCACGCCGAGCGGCTTGAGCTGGGCGGTCCAGTCGGCGATGGCGAGCCCGAAGCGGAGATCGGGCTTGTCGCTGCCGTAGCGCTCCATCGCATCGCGCCAGGTGAGCCGCGGGAACGGGCGCGCCACCGTCTGTCCCGCCTCACTCCACAGGGCCACGAGCACCTGCTCGACGTAGCCGATCACGTCCTCGACGCCGACGAACGACGCCTCGAGGTCGATCTGCGTGAACTCCGGCTGGCGGTCGTTCCGCAGGTCTTCGTCGCGAAAACAGCGCGCGATCTGAAAGTAGCGGTCGAAGCCCGCCACCATCAGCAGCTGCTTATAGATCTGGGGCGATTGCGGCAGCGCGTAGAATTCGCCGGCGTGCACGCGCGACGGGACGAGATAGTCGCGCGCCCCTTCGGGCGTGGGCTTGGTGAGGATCGGCGTCTCGATCTCGAGGAACTCGAGCTCGGCGAGCGTCCGGCGGGCCCGCTGCAGCAGCCGATGCCGCAGCATCAGGTTGCCCTGCATCTCGGGCCGGCGGAGATCGAGGTGCCGGTACTTGAGACGCAGCTCTTCGGCCGGGAGCTCCTCGCCTTTGCCGCGCGCCACCGGGATCGGCGGCGTGACGGCCGTCCCCAGGACGGCGAGCCGCGTGGCCTGCACCTCCACGTCTCCGGTGGCGAGGTCCGGGTTCTTCATGTTCGCCGGGCGCGCAGTCACGTCGCCTTCGACCTCGATCACCGTCTCGCTGGCGAGCCCGGCCGCGACGCGTCGCACGTCGTCCGGCGCCCCCGGGCCGACGGCGACCTGCACGAGGCCCGCGCGGTCGCGCAGATCGATGAACAGGATGCCCCCGAGGTCGCGCCGGCGGTGCACCCAGCCGCCCAACCGCACGTGCTGCCCGACATGCTGCACCCGCAGCTCGCCGCAGCGCAGGGTGCGCCGGGATGTGCCGCTGACGCTGGTTATGGGACCTCCGCCTCGCACAGCACGCGATAGAATTCTTCGGGTGTGCGGGCATTCAGCAGCTTCCCCCGCACCGGCTCCCGCCGCACCAGCCGGGAGATGCGGCTCAGCGCCTTCACGTGCGCCCCGGCCGCCGACTCGGGGCCCACGAGCAGGAAGAACAGCCGCACCGGCTCTCCGTCGATCGTTTCATAGGGGACGGGGGCGAGCGTGGTGCCCGCCACGATCACCAGTGCGCCCAGCACCGGCGTCTTGCCGTGGGGCACTGCCACGCCGTACCCGATCCCGGTCGGGAACTGCTTCTCGCGCTCGAGGATAGCTCCGAGAACCTCGTCGCACGGGCCGCCGTTCCCGGCCGCCGCGAGATCCACCAGCTCCCGGAGCACCCCTGCCTTGTCAGCGGCGTGCAGGGGGACCCGAATGCGGGCGGGCGTCAGAAGCTCGGACAGGCGCACTCTGGCTCAAGTGTCCTAAACGCTTGAAGATAGTTAAGTTAGGCTTGTGATGCAACGCATTCCCGGAATGGCACTTACATGCTCGATCTGCTGAGCCTCACCCCCGACGCGGCGCGCCACACCGTGGCGGAGTGGCTCGCTCAGCGAGGCGAGCCGCAGTACCGCGCCAGCCAGATCGTGCCGCGCCTGTGGCACCGCCCCGTGGGCTCGTGGGATCAGGCGACCGACTTGCCGGCGGAGCTGCGCGGCGCGCTGGCCGCCGCGTTCCCGCTGCGCCGGCTGGCGCTCTCCGCGCGGCAGCGCTCCGCCGACGGGACCGAGAAGTATCTCTGGGACCTGGGCGACGGTGAAGCGGTCGAGTCGGTGCTGATCCCCGAAGGCAAACGCCGCACGCTGTGCATCTCGTCGCAGGTAGGGTGCGCGTTGGGCTGCGTGTTCTGCGCCACCGGGCGGATGGGATTTCGCCGCAACTTGAGCGCCGCCGAGATCGCGGCCCAGGTGCGCGAGGTGATCCTGCTCGACCCGCTGCTGGCCCCCACCAACGTCGTGTTCATGGGGATGGGAGAGCCGCTGCTCAACTGGGACGCCGTCGACAGCGCGCTCACCATTCTCAATCATCCGGGGGGTCTGGGCATCGGCGCGCGACACATTACGGTCTCGACGGTCGGCATCCTGCCGGGGGTCGCGCAGCTCGCGCGGCGTCCGGAGCAATTCCGGCTTGCCGTGTCGCTGCACGCCCCCACCCCGGAGCTGCGCCACGAGCTGATGCCGATCGAAAAGAAATACCGGCTTGCCGACGTGGTCGCGGCGCTCGGCCAGTTCCGGCGGCGGGTGACGCTCGAATACGTGCTGATCGGCGGCAAGAACGACGCGCTCGAGCACGCCGATCGACTGGCGCAGCTGGCCCGGCCGCTCGGCGCGCTCGTGAACCTGCTCCCGCTCCACCCCGGTGGGGCGCCGGAGCTCACGCCCAGCCCGCGCGCGCAGATGCTCGCGTTCGAGCGACGTCTCAAGCGGCGAGGAGTGGAGGCGGTGCTGCGCCGCAGCCGCGGGCTCGACATCAGCGCGGCGTGCGGCCAGCTACGGGTGGAACTCGAGGCGCGGCGCAAAGTCCGCACCGAGGAACACGCTCGCGTCGAGTAGCCGGGTGGTGTCGGGCTGCAGGCTCACGCGCCCCACGCCCAGCGGTTTGCGCACGCGCTCCCCGACGTCGCTCGTCCCGCGCCGCACGGCGATGCGGGTCGAGTCGAGCGTTCCCACGGACTCCGGCGCATTGCCGAACGCCACGACGTCGATGCCGGCGCGCCGCAGCAGACGGGTGGCGACCTTCGCGAGCCCGGGCTTGCCGCTCGCGTTCAACACTTCGACCGTGATGTGCGGCCCTCCTTGCTCACCCGGGACCCGCAGGCCGGAGGCGCCGGCCCGGTCGCCGCGGCAGGCGACGAGGCCGGCAGCGCCCAGTATCAGGAGCCGACGAGCGAGTTCCAGAAATCCACCGTTTCGCGCACCAGGGGCCAGCGGCCTTCGATCACGCGCGCGATGCGACGCGCGGCGACCTGCTGCAGCGCCGTGTCGCGGTCTTGGGGGACCCGGGCCGCGAGGGACGCCCGCACCTCGCGGTCGAACGCGCGGCCCGGCTCCAGGTAATCGGCCAGGTAGAGCATCTTACCGACGTCGTCCCAGCCGGCGTAGCCGAGGGAATGGTAGCGCACCGCGTCGAGGACGCCGCGGTCGGTCTCGCCTGCGCGCGCCGCCCGCTCGGCCGCCATAGGTCCGTGCGCCAGCTCGTTGGCCGCGGGCGCGTCGCGCAGCGCGTCGTGCAGCCATCCCGCCCTGAGCCAGCGCGCCCGCTCCGCGTCGGGCGTGCGGCGCGCCGCCGCCCAGGCGTCGAGCAGCCCCACGACGCGCTCGATGTGGGCCCGGCGCTCGGGGGCAACCACGGCCCACGGGGGTAAACTCACGTGTAATCCCGGCTCTGAAGAGCCGGCTCGGCCCGTGGTGCGTCCTGAAGGACGCCCCCCAGGACGCACCTTGCGCCGAGCCGGGGCTTCAGCCCACGGATCACGCTAGGCTCGCACCGCAATGTCACTCGCCACGCCCTCGCCCAACACGACGTTGTCGATCAAACGCGTCTTGCCGACGCGCGCGGCCACGAGCACCACGGTGCGCGCGTCGACCCGGGCGACTGGGCGCATCTGCTCGTCCACCAGGGCCAGGTATTCGGGCGCCACGCCCGGCCCCCGCAGCACGTCGAGGCCCCGGCGCGCGAGCAGGCCGGGGTCGGCCTCACCGCCGCGCCACGCTTGCTCCACGGCGCGCAGCGCGCGCGACAGCGCGAGCGCGGCCCGACGCTCGTCGCCCTGGAGATAGGCGTTGCGCGACGACAGCGCGAGGCCGTCGAGCTCGCGTACTGTGGGCGCGACGTCCACCTCGAGCCCGAAGTTCAGATCGTCGGCCATGCGTCGCACCAGCATCGCCTGCTGAAAATCCTTGCGGCCGAACACGGCGATGTCGGGCTCCACCAGGTGGAACAGCTTGGCCACCACGGTCAGCACGCCCGCGAAGTGGCCGGGGCGCGCCGCGCCCTCGAGCCCGTCGGCCATCGCCCCAGGATGGACGCGCACCAGCGGATCGGCGGGATACATTGCCTTGGCGTCCGGGAGGAACAGGCAATCGACGTGGCGCTCGGCGGCGAGCTTCTTGTCGCGCTCGAGGTCGCGGGGATAGGTGGCGAAATCCTCTCCCGGCCCGAACTGGAGCGGATTCACGAAAATGCTCATGACCACGCGATCGGCGCGCTCGCGGGCGCGATCGACCAGGCGCAAATGCCCTTCGTGCAGGAATCCCATGGTGGGGACGAGCCCGATGCGGCGCCCGCGGGCGCGCTCGGCGCGCGACCAGGCACGCATCTGATTCAAGCTTTCGATCAGTTGCACCGACGACTACTCGAGCTTCATCACGGTGCAGTCGGTCAGGTAGGGGTCGCTGAACCGGGCCACTTCCCCCACACGCCTGCCTGGTACGGGGAACAGCCGCGCGGAGAGCGGCTTGCGAAGCTTGGTGGAAAGGGCCGCTACATCGGCGATCAGTGCCGCGAGCTGATCCGCCGCCACGTCGCCGGGAAGCGGCACGACATCGAGTCCGGTGCCGCAGACGGTGGAATACAGGAGCAGGTCGCGCACGGTGAATCGTCCTTCCGATGCGCGTTGCGCCAGCACCGGATCTTCCAGCACGGGCAGCATGAGCCCCGAGTAACCGCACGTCTTGAGCCGCACGCTCTTCAAGACGTCGGTGATCGCCGCACACCCGGCGAGGGTGGATGCCGCGCCGAACGGAACGCCGGTGAGCAGCTCGATCGCCCCCCCGATGCTCGCGTCCTTGCCGGGCGCGGGCGAGACGTCGATGCCCAGGTAGGCTCGCTCGTCCCGCCGCGCCGCCGTCCGGATGAGCCGCTCCACGGGTGCCAGCCGGGATTCGAGCGACGTCGCGAGGCGCTGCTTGGCTTCCGCCAACGTGTTCGCTCCGGCGAACGCGGCGGACAACAATGGCGGCGACTCGAGACCGAGCGCGACGGCGTCCGATCCGCGGTGGTACGCGACCGGAAAGAACGGCGTTCCCGCGGGGACGTTGGCGGCGGCCGCGAACCGGAAGTTGCCGATGCCGCCGGGGGTGTGGCGTGCAATCGCCACCATCGCGTCGCCTGCAGCCGTGACTCCGGCCGGTGACGCGCTGCGCTCGGGAGAGGCGACCTGTACCGAAAAGCTCACGTTCTTGGTGGTGGTGACCAGCTCAGCGGCCCACGCGCCGAACTCGGTATCCCCGCCGTCCGGGGAGAGCACCGGACCGATGCTCAAGAGCACGCCCTCGGCGACCACGACCCGGTCGAGCGCTTGCAGGGCCGACAGGGCGTCCGCGCGCGCCCGGCTGTCCACTCCCTGCAGGAAGGGGTGCGTGGCAATACGAAGTGTTTGCACCTCATACCCGGCGTCGACGGCCGCGCGTTTGGCGGCCTTGAGGAAGGCGAGCGCGGGCTGCAGCGCCTCGGGGGTGGCCGGGCCGTGCAGTGTGGTCCCCGCCGTGATCGTGCGAATCCGGAAGCCGCCGGCGGGGTCGGGCGCCGGCCAGCCCCGTTCGGAGCGGGCGAATGGGGTCACCGCGGCGGCCCCCAGCATCGCGAGTACGTCTCGCCGTGTCCAGTCATTCACTTGGGAAAGGAATGCTCCGGACCGGGATACCGGCCCTCGCGGACCTCTGCGGCGTACAGCCGCACCGCCTCGCGCACGTCCTCCGCCAGCGCGGCGTAGTGCTTCACGAACTTGGCGCTGAACCGGTCGTTCAGGCCGAGCATGTCGGGAAGGGCCAGGACCTGGCCGTCGCAGGCGGGTCCCGCGCCGATGCCGATCGTGGGGATGGTGAGCGCCTTGGTGATCTGAGACGCGAGCGGTGCGGGTATGAGCTCGAGCACGATGGCGAAGGCGCCGGCCGCTTCGAGCGCGTTGGCCTCCGCCTTGAGCCGCTCCGCCGTCGGCTCGTCCCGCCCCTGCACCCGATAGCCACCCAGCGCATGCACCGACTGCGGCGTGAGACCCAGGTGGCCCATGACGGGAATGCCTACGTCCACGAGCGCCCGCACCGTCGCGGCCACCGGGGCTCCGCCTTCGAGCTTCACGGCGTGGCATCCGGTTTCCTGCAGCACGCGCCCCGCGTTGCGGATGGCATCGGCCGGCGAGATCTGGTAGGTAAGGAACGGCAGGTCGCACACCACCAGCGCCCGCGCGGTGCCGCGCCGCACGATCCTGGTGTGGTAGATCATCTGCTCCAGGGTCGCCGACAGAGTGGTCTCCTCGCCGGCGAGCACCTGGTTTACCGAGTCTCCCACGAGCAGCACGTCCACGCCGGCGGCGTCGAGCAGCCGGGCGAACAAGGCGTCGTAGCACGTGAGGACGACGATCCGCTCGCCCCGCTGCTTCATGGCCACGAGGTCGAGCACGGTGACGGGCTTGGGGGCGGCGGTGTCAGCCACGTGCCGGCTCCCGGGCGGCGTCGAGCTCCGCCAGCTCTCGCAGCCAGAAATCGCGGTGCGGGAGCTCGGGGTGTGGAATCGTCAGGTCCGGCTCGCGCACGCGGCGCTCGCCCCAGCGCACGATGTCCAAGTCCAGCGTGCGGGGACCCCACCGCAGTCCGGCGTGGCGCTCGCGGCCGCGCTCCGCTTCGATCGCCTGCAGGTGGCCGAGCAGCGCGCGCGGCTCGAGGGTGGTCTCGAGCAGGACCATCTGGTTCAGGAAGGCTCCTTGGCGTATCGGGCCGAGCGGCGCCGTCTCTTCGACGCGGGATGTCGCGACGACGCGGGTCCCGGGCAGCGCGCCCAGGCGAGTCCGCGCGTACGCCAGGTGCGCCGCCCGGTCGCCCAGGTTCGATCCCAGCGCCACGTACACCCGCTCATGCGTCGCCACCGCGGAATGGTAGCCCGGCTACGCGATGCTGGCAAAGCCGCGGGTCAGCTCCCGCAGCATCGCCGCCACGTCTTCCAGCTCCCGCGTCGCGCGCTCCAGGTCGGTGAGGCCGCGCGCGGCCTCGTCGGCGCGGGTGGCCACGTCGTCCGCTTCGGCGCGGTTCTTCCCCGCGATCCGCGCGACGGCGTGAATCCGCTCGCGCAGCTTGCCGAAGGCCGTGTCCTGCTCGCGGGCGGCGGCGGCGATCCGCTGCGCATGACCCGTCGCCTCCGCCGTCGCCGCGACGATCGCGTCGAGCGCTTCCAGCGCCGCCGCGGAGAGCTCCTCCACGCCGCTCACGTTCATCTGTCCCCGCCGCATCTGCTCCACCACCTCGCCCACCTGGCGGTGGATGTCCTGCACCAGCTCGCCCGCCTCGAGCGCGGCGCTGCCGCTCTGCTCGGCCAGCCGGCGCACTTCGTCGGCCACGACGGCGAAGCCTTTGCCGTGCTTCCCGGCACGTGCCGCCTCGATGGCGGCGTTGAGCGCGAGCAGGTTCGTCATATCGGCCAGCTCGCGGATCGAGGCGATGAACCCGGTGATCCGGCGGCTCACCTGTCCCAGCTGCTGTACCTGGCTCGAGGCCTCGCCCACGAACGCTTTGAGGGCCACCAGCCGTCCGATCGCGTCGCTGATCTGCCCCCGGTTCTTGTTCGCGACCTCGCTCGCGGTGGTCGAGGCCAGGGCGGCCTCGGTGCCGTCCTCGGACACCCGGCGCGACACCTGGGCCAGGCTCTCCGTCGCTTCGAGCCCGCCCGAGACCTCGCCCTCCTCCGCCAGGACGCCCTGGCGAATCATGCCGGTGGATTGGGCCACGGCCCCGGCGGCCTCGCGCATCGAGAGCGCGGCACGGGCCAGCGTGGCGAGCTGTTGGGTGAGGGTCTCGACCGTCTCCACCAGCGGCCGGCGCAGCTCGGTGATGTGGATCGCGGTGGCCAGCTGATTGGCGAACGTGTTGATGCTGAGCACGTCCTTGGGGCGGTACGCCTTGCGCTTGTGGTGCTCGAGCTCGAGCGTGCCGATCACCTGGTCGCCGAATTTCAGGGGAACCATCACGAGGCTCTGGATCACGAGCGGGGCGTCGGCGAGGCGCTTGTCGCGCGTCACGTCGTCGATCACCACCGCCTCGCCGGTCCGGGTCACGTGCTCGCGCAGCGCCTCGGTGTCCGGCGTCGGTTGCCCGCGCTCGGGCCGGCCGATCTGCCCCCGATACGCGAGCAGGACCACGCCTTCCTGCCGCCGGTAGATCCGGAAGTCGCCCCAGTCGACCAGGCGGTGCGCCAGGCGCTCGATGCGCGCGAACGAGTCCTCCAGACTGATGTTGCTCGTGATCACCGCCTCCATGGCGTGGATCTTGTTGAGCTCTTCGGCGGCGATCGCTTCTTCCAGGGTGTGCTTGAAGAGCAGGCCCAGGGCGCCCAGTGCCGCCGCCACGAACGGCCAGGCGAGCGGCGGCCAATACGCCACCGTGCCCACGATGATGCCCGCGGCGATCAGGGTGGCACCGTAGCCGATGCACTCGTAGCGCAAGATGAGCAGCCGCTCGTCCTGCTCGAGCTTGCCGCGAATGATCAGGGCGAAGTAGAACAGCAGCCGGCTGATGACGAAATACGCGAGGGCGTAGAAGAACAGCGCGGGCACGAGGTCCACGTGCAGTCCCGGGGCGGTGACGTCGGACACCCGCAGGGCTCCGGCATAGATGCCGTACGCGCCCACGATCGCGACGACCTCGCGGCCCAGGTTCACGAGCGCGGCGCGGAACATCTTCTTCTGCCACAGCCAGTCGGCCGCGAGCACGCCGCCCGCGACCGCCAGCGCCGTCGCCGGGGCGCCCGCCAGCAGGCATCCGGCGAGGGCCACGAGGCCGGTCTGCGTGAGATAGGAGTACTTGCTCAACGGCACCTGCGCGCCGCGCAGCAGAACCGCGGCGACGGTCATGACGACGATCTCGAGCAGCTGGCCGGTCCAGCGCGGGTCGACGCTCAGGATCGCGACCAGCAGCAGTGGTCCGCCGATCGCGAGGGCGCGGCTGTAGACGACGACGAGGCGGTTCGCGGTCACGGCGCGCGCACCGCCGCGGCGAGCTCGCGCACCAGGCGCTCCGCCGCGCCCAGCCCATCCTGGCCGAGGGCTTCCACGATCGCGCTGCCCACCACGACGCCGTCGGCCAGGGCCGCGGTGGCGCGCGCCTGTGCGGGCGTGCCGATCCCGAAGCCCACGGCCAGGGGGAGCGGGCTCGCGGCGCGTACCCGGGCGACGTGCTGTGTCAGGTCCGCCGGCACCTGGTCGCGCGCCCCGGTCACGCCCAATCGCGAGATGAGGTAGAGAAAGCCGCTCGCCCCGCGCACGGCGCGGGTCAATCGCTCCGGACTCGTGGTGGGCGCGAGCAACCGGATCCAGACGAGCGGGCTCGCCGCCACGAGCGCCTCGATGTCCGGGTCCGCGCCCGCGGGGAAGTCGGTGAGCAACAGGCCCGACACGCCGGCGTCCGCCGCGTCGCGCACGAAGCGCTCCACGCCGAACGCCAGGACCGGGTTCAGATACGTCATCACGATCACCGGAACGGCGAGCGCCGCCCGGTGGATCTGCTCCAGCACGCGCGCCACCGTCATGCCCTGATCGAGAGCGGCCTGCGTCGAGCGCTGGATCGTGGGACCGTCGGCGAGCGGATCCGAGAAGGGGATCCCGACCTCGATGAAGTCCGCCCCCGCGTCGGCCACGACCCGCAGCGCCTCGAGCGACAGCGCCGGCGTCGGGAATCCCGCGGTGAGATAAGGAATCAGGGCCGCTCGCCGGACGGCGTTGCCGCGCAGCGACCGCCAGCGTTCGGCGATCGGGTGCTCAGACAAAGTAGTCGGCGACGTTGATCCCGTACTTGAGCGGGTCGGTGACCTTGACGATGGTGCGGGGAAAGGTGCCCTGCGCGTCACGCTGGGCGAGATCGACCAGAAACCCCGGGTGGACGAGCCCGCCCTCGGGGGTCGTAACCACCCGCACCATGGGGCGGTGCACATGGGTGACATCCGGGTTCGCGCCGTGGACGACCGCGACCTCGTAGGTGTCGAGGATGACGCACGTGCCCACCGGGTAGATGCCGATCAGATTGATGAACGCCTTGACGACGACGGAATCGTAGCCGCGCCGCGGGTTCTCCCACATTTCCTTGAGCACCTGGTCGGGCTGGATCGGGACGGTCTGGTAGACCCGGCGGCTCGTGGCGGCGTCGAAGCCGTCGGCGACCGCGACGATCTTCGAGTAGATGGAGAGCTCACGCGCCCGCAGTGACTTGGGGTAGCCCGTGAGGTCGGTTTTCATGTGGTGCTCGTAGGCGACGATCATGCCCCGGTACGGGATCTCGCCGTAGCCGCGCAGGCCGAACAGCGTGAGCACGCCGAGCCAGGGGTGGGCCTGCATGATGCGCCACTCCTCGTCGGAGAGGCCGCCCTGCTTGTTGAGCACCTCGAGCGGGACGCGTGACTTGCCGACATCGTGGAACAGCGCCGCGATGCCGAGATCGTACAGCTGCAGCTTGCTCAAGCCGAGCTTGCGGCCCAGGGCGACCGAGAAGATGCAGACGTTCACCGAGTGGGTGAACGTGTACTCGTCGTAGTCGCGCAGCGTGGTGAGCCCCACGAGCGACGCTTCGTTGTTCAGCACCTGATCGACGATGGCCTGGACCGCCCGCTTCACCTTCTTCACGTTGGCGGTGCGGCCCATGCGGATCGAGTTGATGACCTCCTTGGTCACCGCCACCGACCGCGCGTAGGTGCGCTTGGCCGCCTCCTTCTGGCGCTCCTCGTCCTCCGCTTCCTCGTCGGTCTCGAGCGGGGGCTCGACGCCGATGTGCGTCACGCCCGCATCCGACAGCTTCTGGCCCAGCTCGAACACCTTGTTGGGCGTGGCCTCCCGGGCGGCATAGGACAGGAGCATCGACACGAAGATCTGCAGCTGTTTGCGCTCCACGCCCTCGTCGATCCGCACCGCCCCCACGCCGCACTGGTGCAGCACGCCCAGGATGTGCGAGAACGAGGCGTAGTTGTCGAGGTCGAGGCGCAGACGTGTCGAGTTGACGAAGATGAACTCGCCCTGCAGCCGCAGCTCCAGCTCCTTCTCGACGTCGAGCAGGTGCTTGGTGGTCTGGGCGAGGTCATCGAGCGCCTTCTGCACCTGCGCGTTCTCGACGGGATAGAGCTTGAGGGATCGGAAGGCGGTGTACAGCACGACGAGGAAATCCCGTCCGGCATGCCGCAGGAAGCCGTCGGTCGTCTGGACGGTATCGGCGATGGACGCGCGGGGAGGCTGGCCGGCGCCGCTCACGCGCCCACCTCGCGCATCGCCCGGGCCACGGCATTGCGCACCAGCGGCTCCTTGTCCTGGGCCGCGCGCTCGAGCACGGCGCGCGCCTCGGGCGTGCGAATCTTGCCGAGCGCCATCGCCGCGCACGCGCGAGTCTCGGGGTCCTCCCGCTTGCCGAGCAGGCCTTTGGCCACGAGCAGCTTGTCGAGCGCGGGGATGCCTTTCGCGCCCACCAGCGCGCCGTACGCCTCGAAGAACGCCATCTTCTCGGTGAGGTCGGCGTTGCGGAGCTTGGAGCCGCTCACGATCGTCTCGACCCGAGCGGCCGCGTTGCGGTAGCCGCGCGAGGCGACAAAGCGCACGGCAGCGATGCGGACGTCGCGGTCGCCGTCGTCGATCGCCCGCTCGAGCAGTCGCAGCGCGGACGGGGTGGCGATGGCGGTGAGCGCCTCGACCACGGCGAGCTTGAGCGCGCGATCGCCCGATGCGAGCAGCGGCTCCATCCCGTCCGGCGCGCCGGGGAGCTTGAGGCGACCGGCGAGCTTCACCATCTCCAGCTGCGCGGCGCTGTCCTCACTGCTCAGGGCCTTGAGCACTTCGCCGGCGTTCGCCTGCGCCAGCCGGGCGGCGGCTGCCTGCACGAGATCCTTGACCCGCTCGTTGTGGAGCTTGGCGATCCAGCCCATGAGCGTCGGCAGCGCTTCGGGGCTGAGCTCCTGGAACAGCTCGGCCAGCTCCTCCTCGGTGGGGTGCATCGCCGCCTCGTCGAGCGACTGCAGCAGCTGCGACAGCGCGTCGCGCTGCGACAGGCGGCTGGGCAGCCCCTCCAGCGTCTTGCGATGCTCCGGGATGATCTCGCGCGCGCGCTGCAGGATGGCCCGCGTTTCGCGGAGAATGTAGGCGACGGAGCGGAAGTCGCCGGCGCCCAGCAGATAGGGGATGAAGTTCTCGACGATCGAAATCAGCTCGGCGCGGACCGTCCCGTATGTCTGCAGCTCGAGCAAGTCGAAGAGCATCGAGAGGACGTTGCGACGCAGGTCCTGGGAGTACTCGCGATCGACATCCTTCTTGAGGTACTCGACCTCGCCGTCTTCCAGGAAATAGAGAGTGGTATCGAAGTCGTCGATCGATACCAGGCCCTCGCGCTTGGGCGGAGCCTCCTCCTGCACGCGGTGCTGGATCTGCGTGGGCGGCGTCGACGGAATCGTCTCGCCCTTCTCGATCGGGACCGCGTTCTCCGTGGCGAGCTCGCGGAACGTGTACGCCACGAACTGGAAGTCCTGCGCCCACAACAGCGTGAGCAGGTCGTCCGGGGCGTCGGCCTGGAGGTTGCGTGCCTGCTGCAGCACACCCAGGAACCGCACGATCTCGGTCTCTTCCACGCCCGGCCGGAAGGTGACGGAGCGGACTCCGTCCTTGAACAGCGTCCAGGCGATGCTCTCGTTGCGCTGGTCCTGGCTGTAGACGACGTTGTCCTCCCAGCGCAGCTCCGTTTCCCCGACGTCGAACACCAGATCGTCCGTCGCCTGCCAGATCTGGCGGAACGCGGCGCGGATGTTGTCGACCGCACGCTGGTACACGGGATTGTTCGGCAGATAGAGCTGCGTGGCCCTGATCCCCTTGGACAGGACCTGCATCAGCTCTTCGACCTGCTGCGGCGGCAGCGCCACCTCGGGTACGGGCGCGTTCGTCAGAGAGTGGCTCCCGTCAGTTCCGCGACCATGGCGACGTCCTTGTCGCCGCGGCCGCTCAGGTTCAGCACGACGAGGTCGCCCGCACGAAACCTCCCCCGGCGACCCAGCACCCATGCGACGGCATGGGCGCTCTCCAGCGCCGGCACGATGCCCTCGAGGCGCGAGAGCGCCGCGAATGCCTCCAGCGCCTGCCGATCCGTCACTGCCTCATACAATACGCGCCCGCTGTCTTTCAGGTAAGCGTGTTCGGGTCCGACACCGGGGTAATCGAGCCCCGCCGACACGCTGTGCGCCGGTTGCACCTGCCCGTCGGCGTTCTGCAACAGGTAGCTGAGGCTGCCGTGAAACACGCCGGGTCGTCCGCGCCCGAGCGATGCGGCATGACGAGCGGTATCGACGCCCTCGCCGGCGGCTTCGACGCCCACCAGCGCCACATCCCGGTCGTCCAGAAAGGCGCTGAAGATGCCCATTGCGTTCGAGCCACCGCCCACGCACGCGACCACCGTGCCCGGCAGTCGACCCCAACGCTCCAGCACCTGGGCCCGCGCCTCGCGGCCGATCACGGACTGAAAGTCGCGCACGATGCGCGGGAACGGATCGGGCCCGACCACCGAGCCGATGATGTAGTGCGTGGTGGTGACGTTGGTAACCCAGTCGCGCAGCGCTTCGTTGGTCGCGTCCTTCAGGGTCCGGGTGCCGGACGTCACGGGCACCACCCGCGCGCCCATCAGCTCCATGCGGTACACGTTGAGCCGTTGGCGCCGCATGTCCTCTTCACCCATGTATACGACACAGTCGAGCCCGAAGCGCGCGCACACGGTCGCCGTGGCCACGCCGTGCTGACCGGCCCCCGTCTCCGCGATGATACGCCGCTTCTGCATCCGCCGGGCGAGCAGCGCCTGGCCGAGCGTGTTGTTGATCTTGTGCGCACCCGTGTGGTTGAGATCTTCCCGCTTGAGCGCGATCACCACGCCCGGCCCCCCGCCCACCTCGGCGGCGAGCCGCGGCGCCTCGGTGAGCGGCGTGGGGCGCCCCACATAATCCTTGAGCAGCCCCTCGAGCTCGGCCCAGAAGCTCGGGTCGCTCCGGGCGGCTTCGTACACGCGCTCCAGCTCGTCGAGCGCGGCCATGAGCGTCTCGGGGACGTAGCGGCCGCCGTAGGGGCCGAAGCGACCGGGGGCCGGGACGCGGATGTCGGTCACCGAGCCAACCCATTGCGGATTGGGGATTGCGGATTGCGGAATCGACGGGCGCAGGTCGTGGACCATGGCCAGCCTCGCTGCACTACCTCCGCCCTGTCAATCCGCAATCCGCAATCCGCAATCCGCAATTTCATCACCGGTTCCTCCCTTGTCTTGGGACTCCGACCAGTTGCCGCACGGCGTCCTCCGGATCGCCTGTCCGCGCCACCGACGTCCCGACCAGCACCAGGTCCGCGCCGGCGGCCGCCAGGCGCTCGACGTCCGCGCGGGTCTCGATGCCGCTCTCCGCGACCGCGGGCACGCCAGCGGGAACGCGCGCCAGCAGGCGCTCCGCCAGCCCGAGATCGACCGCGAACGTTCCCAAGTCGCGGCTGTTCACGCCCACCGCCGCCGGCTCCACGGCGAGCGCGAGGTCGAGCTCCGCCTCCGAATGGACCTCCACCAGCACGCCCAACGCGAGCCCTCGGGCCGCACCCGCCAGCGCGCGCAGTCGCTCCGGCGCGAGGGCCCGCACGATCAAGAGCACCGCGCTCGCCCCCGCCGCCCGCGCCTCGCACAGCTGCAGCTCGTCGAGAATGAAGTCCTTGCGGAGCACCGGGACGCTCACGCAGCGCGCGACGTGAGACAGGTCGTCGAGCGTTCCGCCGAAGTGCCGCTCGTCGGTCAGCACGGAGATCGCCGTCGCTCCCCCGTGCTCGTACGCCCGCGCGTGTGCCACGGGATCGAGGTCCTCGCGAATCGGCCCTGCCGAGGGGGAGCGCCGCTTGACCTCGGCGATCACGCCGATCACGGGTCCCACGAGCGCCGGCGCGAAACGGCGCGGCTCGGGCGACTGCGCGGCCCGGCGCTCGAGCTCACGCGCCCGCGCCCGCAGGTCGGCAATGCGCTCACGGGTGGCGGTGAGAATGGCGTCGAGTCGGCTCTCCGGCATGCTTGCGTTCGGTCGATTTTCGGGTAGATTAGGCTTCGGTTTCCGTTCGGGAGAAACTGTGCCGCTCACCCGCCGTCAGCGCGAGATTCTCGATTTTATCTCCGGGCAGATCGCCGCCCAGGGGTATGCGCCGAGTTTCGAGGAGATCGCGCAGCGCTTCACGTTTCGCTCGCTCGCCACGGTGCACGAGCACCTGACCAACCTGGAGCGCAAGGGCTACATCCGCCGCGCTCACAACGAGAGTCGCGGCATCGAGGTCGTACCGCCGCGCGGTCAGACCGGCGCCAGCGAGCTGCCGCTGTACGGACTGGTCGCGGCCGGAGAGCCGATCGAGGCGGTGAGCGGCAGCGACACCATCGCCGTGCCCGACGAGCTGGTACCCCGCCGCGGCCGCAGCTACGTGCTGAAGGTGCGGGGTCAGTCGATGATCGACGAGCACATCAAGGACGGCGACTTCATCGTGGTGCACGAGCGCAACCAGGCCGACAACGGCCAGACTGTCGTCGCGCTGGTGCAGGGCTCGAGCGCCACCGTCAAGCGTTTCTATCGCGAGCCCGGAGGGTGGATCCGGCTCGAGCCGGCGAATCCCGCCATGACCCCGCTGCGTCTCAACGAGCGCGACGTCACCGTGCAAGGCGTCGTCGTGGGCGTCATCCGGCGGTACTAGTCGCGCGGCGCAGGCGTTCCAGCGCTTCGCGACCCTTCCCGGCGCGCACCACCTCGCGTGCCCGTGTGACCCCGTCGGCGTACGAGTCAACGAGGCCGGCGACGTAGATCGCGGCGCCCGCGTTGAGCAGCAGCGCGGCGAGACCGGCGACATCGTGCCGGCCGTCACCCAGCAGGCCCTCGATCCGCGCCGCATTGTCCGCGGGCGCCGCTCCCGCGAGCGGGGCCACGTCGGCGATCGCGAGGCCGTAGCGCTCGGGCTCGATCTCCCACACCGTGACGTCGCCCGCCTTCACTTCCCACACGTCGCTGATGCCATGCGGCGCGATCTCGTCCATGCCGATGCGGCCGTGCACGACCAGGGCGTGGTCAGTGCCCAGGCGCGCCAGCGCGGCGGCGACGAGGGGCGCGCGGTCCGGCTCGGCCACGCCCACCACTTGGCGCCGCACCCCGGCGGGGTTGGCGAGCGGGCCCAGCAGGTTCATCACAGACCCGACCGCGAGCTCGCGCCGCACCGGACCGGCGTGTTTCATGGCGGGGTGGAAGTTGGGTGCGAACAGGAATGTGACGCACGCCTCTCGTAATACGCGCGCCGCGTCCGCCGCTTCGAGGGCGATCCGCACGCCCAGGGCTTCCAGGACGTCGGCCGACCCGCACTGCGATGTGAAGGAGCGGTTGCCGTGCTTGGCGACCGAGGCACCGGCCCCGGCCGCGACGAACGCCGCAGCCGTCGAAATGTTGAAGGTGGGTACGGTCCCGCCTCCGGTGCCGCATGTGTCCACGAGGTGCGCGCCGTGCGCCTCGACCCGCACCATGGCCTGGCGCAGCGCCCGCGCGGCACCCGCGATCTCCTCGGCGGTCTCGCCCTTCACGCGCAGGCCGATGAGCAAGGCGGCGAGCTGCACCGGGGTCGCCTCCCCCCGCATCACGGCGCCGAACACGTCGGTGGCCTGCTGCTCGCTCAGCGACTGGCGGTTGGCGAGGGCGGCGATCGCGCGGTGCAGCGGCGAGGGTGCGGTCTGAGACGACGGGGGCACCGGGGGGCTCGGGGTTTCGGGCCTGCAAAGCTACCCCGAAAAATCTCCTTTTGTCAAATGCCACAACGGGTTGCGTGGCTTGATTGGCCCTTCGTTTCGCCCTATCTTTCGGCCGTGATGAGCCGGCCCTACCTCGCCGTGGCGCAGTACGACGGGGCGGAGTTCGCGGGCTGGCAACGGCAGCCGGACGGCCGGACGGTGCAGGCCGAATTCGAGGCGGTGCTGGAGAAGCTGATGGGCTGCCGCACTCCGGCGACCGGCGCCGGCCGAACCGACACGGGCGTGCACGCGCTGGGTCAGGGAGTCGGATTCCTCGCGAGCGAGCGCTGGGCGGCCGACACCGCCGGGTTGCTGCGGGGGCTCAATGCCCTGTTGCCGCGCGACGTCTGGGTGGAGCGGCTGCACGTCATGCGGCCCGGATTCCACGCGCGCAACAGCGCGCTGGCCCGGCGCTACCGCTACGTGATCGGCACCGACCAGGCGGCGCACTCGCCGTTTCGGCGGCCGTACGAGTGGGCGCTGGGGCGCCCGCTCGAGGTCACGCTGCTGGGGCGTGCCGCGGAGCTGCTGGTGGGCGAGCACGATTTCCGCGGTCTCGCGGCGACGGGGGCGCGCTCGACCCGACCTCACTACCGCAGCCGCGTGGCGCTCGCCGAGTGGGCGCCGCGGACTGACGGAGCGGGGGTGACGTTCACGATCGAGGCCGACCGGTTCCTGCATCGCATGGTGCGCTTTCTCGTGGGCGCCATGGTCGACATCGCGCTGTGCCGGCGCCCGCTCGACGACCTTCCCCGTTTGCTCGCGGCCCCTGATAACCAGGCGGCGAGCCCGCCGGCGCCGCCGCAGGGACTCTATCTCGAGGCGGTGCGGTATCCCGCTGACCTCTACGCCGAGGCCTGACCCATGAAGTTCTTCCTCGATACCGCGAGCCTCAAGGACATCAGCTGGGCCGCCCAGGCGGGCTTGATCGACGGGATCACCACCAACCCGTCGCTGCTCGCCAAACAGGCCGGCGACCTGGACCCGCGCGACGTCCTGAAAGAGATCTGCTCGCTCGTCGAGGGCCCCGTCTCCGCCGAGGTCGTCGCCGTGGACACCGACGGGATGGTGCGCGAGGGCAAGCAGCTCGCCAAGATCGCGGACAACATCGTCGTCAAGATTCCGATGCTCGAGGCGGGCATGGTGGCGGTGCGGCGGCTCGCCGGCGAAGGCATCAAGACCAATGTCACGCTGTGCTTCTCGAGCGTACAGTGTCTCGTCGCCGCGAAGGCGGGGGCTTCGTACGTGAGCCCGTTCATCGGCCGGCTCGACGACGTGGGTCAGGAGGGGATGGACGTCATCCGGGAGGCGCGCGTCATCTTCGACAACTACCAGATCGCGACCGAAATCCTGGCGGCCTCGATCCGCCACCCGCGCCACGTGGTCGAAGCGGCGATGATCGGCGCGGACGTCGCCACCCTGCCCCCGGACGTCCTGAAGAAGCTCCTGCTGCACCCGCTCACCGACCGCGGGCTGGAGCAGTTCCTCGCGGACTGGAACAAGCTCGCGGCGCGCGCGAAGGCGCCGGTTTGACATACAGCTCGCCCCTCTCCCAGCGCTACGCGTCCCCGGCGATGCAGGCCCTGTGGGGAGAGCGGCGCCGAATCGGGCTGTGGCGACGGCTCTGGCTCGTCTTGATGGAGGTCGAGCGCGAGCTGGGTCTCGACATCCCCGAGCGGGCGCTCACCGAGCTGCGCGCCCACTTGGACGATGCCGACCTCGATCGCGCGGCCGAGCACGAAAAGCGCCTGCGCCACGACGTCATGGCCCACATCCATCACCTCGGCGAGCAGGCGCCCGCCGCGCGGGCGTTCCTCCACCTCGGCGCGACCAGCGCCTACGTCACCGACAACACCGATCTGGTGCTGATGCGGGAGGGCCTGCAGCTGTTGCTGGGCCGCCTCGCGGCGGTGTTGGTGGCGCTCGCCAAGCTGGCGCGTCGCGAGCGGGCCGTGCCCTGCCTCGCCTACACCCACTTCCAGCCGGCGCAGCTCACCACCGTCGGCAAGCGCGTCACCCTGTGGATGCAGGAGTTTCTGCTCGACGCGGAGGAGCTGCTGCACCGGCTCGAGGCGCTGCAGTTCCGAGGGGTCAAGGGGACCACCGGAACGCAGGCGAGCTTTCTCGAGCTGTTCGACGGCGACGACGAGAAGGTGCGCGAGCTCGATGCCCGGGTGGCGCTGAAGATGGGCTTCACGCGGGTGTTTCCCGTCACGGGTCAGACCTACACCCGCAAGCTCGACGCGCAGGTGCTCGCGGCGTTGTCGGGTGTGGCGCAGTCGGCCGCCAAGCTCGCCACCGATGTGCGCCTGCTGCAGCACGAGGGCGAGATCCTCGAGCCGTTCGAGAGCGATCAAGTGGGCTCGTCGGCCATGGCCTACAAGCGGAATCCGATGCGCGCGGAGCGGATCACGGGCCTGGCGCGCTTTGTGATCGAGCTCGAGGGGAACGCGTGGCACACGGCGTCCGAGCAGTGGCTCGAGCGCACGCTCGACGACAGCGCCAACCGCCGTCTGGTGCTGCCCGAGGCGTTTCTGGCGAGCGACGCCATTCTCGTGCTCGTCACCAACGTGGCGGCGGGCCTGGAGGTGCGTGAGGCCGTGATCGCACGACACGTGGCCGCCCAGCTCCCCTTCCTCGCCACCGAGCGACTGCTCATGCGCGGCGTGAAGGCGGGAGGCGACCGGCAGCGACTGCACGAAGTGATCCGCACGCACAGCCTGGCGATCGCACAGGCGATGGCGGAGCAAGGGGTCGCGAACGACCTGCTCGAGCGCCTGGCGAAGGACCCCGCCTTCCGGACGCTGCACGTGGCGCTCGCCCCAACCGAGCTCGATCCGGCGGCGTACGTGGGCCGGGCGCCGCGCCAGGTGGACGATTTCCTCGAGCGCGTGCTGCCCGGCGTGCTGCACCGGATCGAGGCAGTGGCGCCCGCTATCGTAACCGCCGAGGTGAACGTATGACCGCTCCCCTGGTCGCGAGCGCCCTCCCCCTGCCGCTCAAGCGGCGGGGGAAGGTGCGTGAGGTATACGAGGTCGACACCGACACACTGTTGCTCGTGGCGAGCGACCGCGTGAGCGCGTTCGACGTGGTGCTCGGGGAGCCGGTGCCGCACAAGGGCGCGGTGCTCACGCAACTCAGCGCGTTCTGGTTCGAGCGGCTGGCGTCCGTGATCTCGAGCCACTTCCTGTCGGCCGATGCGGACGAGATCGTGGCCCGGGTTCCCGGGCTCGCTGACCATCGCCCGGCCCTGACGGGCCGGGCCATGCTCGTCCGCCGAACGACTCCGGTGCCTTTCGAATGTGTCGTGCGCGGCTATCTCTCGGGGTCCGCCTGGGCGGAATACCAGAAGGCCGGCACGCTCGCGGGCGAGCCGCTCCCGGCCGGATTGGTCGAGAGCGCGCGGCTCGACCCCCCGATCTTTTCGCCTGCCACCAAGGCCGAGGTGGGGCACGACGAGAACGTGACGGTCGCGCACGTGGCGCAGGCGCTGGGCCGCCGTCAGGCCGACCAGCTGCAGCAGGCCAGCCTCGCGTTGTACGACGCGGGCCGACAGCACGCCGCCCGGCGCGGCATCATCATCGCCGACACGAAATTCGAGTTCGGCACGACGCCGGACGGCCGCCTCCTCGTGATCGACGAGATCCTCACCCCCGACTCGTCGCGCTTCTGGCCCGCGGACCGCTATCAGCCCGGCCGCGGCCAGCCGAGCTTCGACAAGCAGCCGCTGCGGGACTACCTCGCCGGCCTGAAGCAGCAGGGCAAATGGGACGGCAACGCGCCGCCGCCGTCGCTGCCACCGGAAGTCGTGCAGGCGACGAGCGAGCGGTACCTAAAGGCCTATGAACTGATTACTGGGAAGGGGCTGGAGATCGGATGACGTCGATTGCGGATTGCGGATTGCGGATTGCGGATTCGACGTGCGTGCTTCCAATCCGCAATCCGCAATCGCCAATCCGCAATTGGTGTGGGGGGGTGTGGTGAGGGTCGCCCCCGAAGGCTGGCCCTTCATCCTGCCCGGGTGGGCGCTCGTGGTGCTGGGCGCGTGGGTGGCGCGCGGGTCGCCGTGGGTGTGGATACCGGAGGGGGCCCTGTTTCTCATCGCCATCTGGCTGCTCGTGTTCTTCCGCGACCCGGTGCGCGCGGGGCCGCGGGGCGAGCACTACGTGATCGCGCCCGCCGACGGCAAGATCGTCGACGTGCGCGTGGTGGACGAGCCCCTGTACCTGAAGACGCAGGCCACCCGCATCTCGATTTTCATGAGCGTGTTCGACGTGCACGTGAACCGCTATCCTGTGACGGGCACGGTAGAGCTGGTGCGCTATAACAAAGGACGCTTCCTGCACGCCGCCTCCGACAAGGCGAGTCTCGACAACGAGCAAGCCTCGGTCGGCGTGCGGGCCGCGCGCGGCCCGCTGCTGGTGCGGCAGATCGCGGGGCTGATCGCACGGCGCATCGTCACCGACGGCACGGTGGGCGCGCGCGCGACCCAGGGAGACCGGATGGGCATGATCCGATTCGGCTCGCGCGTGGACGTATTCCTCGCCGCGGCGGCGCGGCCGGCGGTGCGGGTGGCGGTGGGCGACCGGGTGCGCGCGGGGGCGAGCGTGCTGGCGGAGTACACCTTGTGAGGGCCTTCCCCACGCCGATGCGGCGCGTCGTGATCGTGGTGCCGAGCCTGTTCACGCTGTTCAACCTGTTCTTCGGCATCTGGGCCATCGTGCTCGCGTCGCGCGGCGAGTTCTACCGGGCCGGCTGGTACATCTTCTTCGCCGGCATCCTCGACACGCTGGACGGCCGGGTCGCCCGGCTCTCGAAGACCGGCACCCGCTTCGGGGCGGAGCTCGACAGCCTGGTGGACGTGGTGAGCTTCGGGGTCGCTCCCGCCTTCCTCATCTATCAGCTCGAGTTCGCGAGTGGCGGGCAGGTCGAGTGGATCTTCTGCTACTTCTACGTGATGGCGGCGGCGATCCGGCTGGCCCGGTTCAACATCACGCAGGCGGGTCGGGCGAAGCGCTCCTTCATCGGCCTGCCGTCGCCCGCCGCGGGCATGACGCTGGCGACGTTCTACCCCTTCACCACCACCGAGCTGTATCAGCACGTGTTCCGCGTCCTGCCGCGCCATCATCTGATGCAGTTCTTGATGATCGGGCTCGCGATCCTGATGGTCAGCAACGTGCGTTACGCCACCATGCCGCGGGCAGGCCTGCGCACCCTGCGCGGCCTCCTGGGCCTCGCGACCGTCCTGCTTATTCTGGTCTTCGGCGTGCTCGATCACGACGCGTTTTTCTTCCCTCTGGGTGTCGCCTACATGGCGTACGGGCTGCTGCGGGCGACGGTGCTCGGCTTGTTCTTCGAGGTCGGCGAGGAAGAGGAGGCCGAGATCGCAGGACCGATCGTGATCGCGAACGGCGAGCGAGAGGCCGGGGTCTATTCTCCGCCCCGCGGCATCGCCCCGCGCGGAGGACAGGGATGAGCGCGTTCCGAGTCGAGGTGCGGGTCATGCCCCGGGCCGCCCTGCTCGACCCGCAGGGCCAAGCCGTGGAGCACGCCCTGCACGCCCTGGGGTTCGGCGAGGTGGCCCAGGTGCGCATGGGCAAGCACCTGGTTCTCGAGGTCACGGCGGCGACGCGCGACGAGGCGCTGGCGCGCGCCCGCGCCATGTGCGACCGCCTGCTCGCCAACCCGGTCACCGAGGACTACGACGTCGTAGTCGACGGAGCAGCCCCCCGATGAAACGGGTGGCCGTGATCGTGTTCCCCGGCTCCAACTGCGACGCGGACGCGTGCACCGCGGCCCGCGACGCCGGCTCGGACGCCTATTTCGTGTGGCACCGCGACGCCACGCTGCGCCAGGCCGATGTGGTGATTCTGCCCGGCGGCTTCAGCTACGGCGACTATCTCCGCTCGGGCGCGATCGCGCGGTTTTCCCCGGTCATGACGGCCGTGGCCGAGCACGCCCGCGCCGGCGGCGCCGTGCTCGGCATCTGCAACGGGTTCCAGATTCTGTGCGAGGCCGGGCTGCTCCCCGGCGGCCTGATGCGGAACGCGCGGCTGCGGTTCCTGTCGCGTCCCGCGTGGGTGCGCGTCGAGCAGCCCGATACGCCGTTCACCTGCCTGTACGAGCGCGGCGAAGTCCTGGAGATCCCGATCGCGCACGGCGACGGGCGCTACGTGGTGGAGGCGCGTACGGCTGCCGAGCTCGAGGCGACCGGTCGCGTGGTGTGGCGCTACGTGCGCGACAACCCGAACGGCTCGACCAACGATATCGCCGGCGTGACCAACGCCGGCCACAACGTGGTGGGGATCATGCCGCATCCGGAGCGCCGTAACGCCCCGGCACTGGGCGGTCAGGACGGCGCCCGTGTCTTTCTTTCGATGGAGGCTCGACATGCGACGCAGCACGCCGTGGATGTGCGCGCTCGTGATGGTCGCCACCTCAGGGTGTAAGCAGATCAGCGACCAGTACGCGAAGATCAAGCAGACCATCGAGGCGAAGATCGCCCAGCGCCGGGGTCGGGTCCCCACGCCGCCGCCGCCCGCGCCCGTACCACCCCGGGCGAGCGCCGACACGCCGCTGACCGCCACCGCCCCTCCGCCTGCTCCGGCCCCTCCGGCGGGCGGGCGCCGCCACGTGGCGCAGGCGCCCGAGATCGCCCGGCCCGCGCGCGACGTCCCCTACGAGTCGCCCGACACGGGCACGATCGCTCCCGGGATGGGCGAGAAGGACATCTTTTCGCTGTGGGGGCCGCCCATCGCCGTGCGCCACCAGGGCGAGATGACGTTCCTGTACTTCCGGAACGGGTGCGAGTACACCTGCGGCACGGAGGACGTGGTGTTTCTCCGCAACGGCCAGGTGGTGGACGCGGTGCTCCGCTGGCCGGGGCACGGCTACAGCGGGCAGTCGTCGTCGCCGGCCGCCACGCCGCCGCACGGGCCCGTCCGCCCCGGTGGCGACACGCTGACGGTCAAGTCACCCTCGACGCCGGGAGACCGATGACCGACAAGCCGAGCCGCAACGAAGAGGAATACTTCGCCCGGCGTGACGCCGAGCTGCTGCGCCAACAGCGCGCCAGCGCGCAACAGGCGGCGGCGCAGGCCGAGCGCCGGTCGCATTACATGAAGTGCCCCAAGTGCGGCTACGACCTGATCACCGGGGAATGGCACGGGATCCAGATCGACCAGTGCACGCACTGCCACGGGCTGTGGTTCGACGCGGGCGAGGCCGAGAGCCTGATCGCTCACCCCCAGCCCAACGTCATCGCCCGCGTGTTCCGGGCCGTGCTCCGAGGCGTGTCCGGGGCCAAGGCCTCCGACGCGTGAAGCCGAGCCCGTTCCCCGGCGACCCCCCGATCACGCCGCAGCTGGTTCGCGAACACAACCTCACCGACTTCGAATACGGCCGCATCACCGCGCTGCTGGGGCGGACGCCCACGTTCGCCGAGCTGGGTGTGTTCTCGGCCCTGTGGAGCGAGCATTGCTCGTACAAGCATTCGCGCTCCATCCTGAAGACCTTCCCCACCGCGGGGCCGCAGGTCGTGCAGGGGCCGGGCGAGAACGCCGGCGTGCTGCGGCTGCCGGACGGGTGGGCCGTGGCGTTCAAGATCGAGTCGCACAACCACCCCTCGGCGGTCGAGCCGTACCAGGGGGCGGCGACCGGCGTGGGCGGAATCCTGCGCGACGTCTTCACCATGGGAGCGCGCCCGGTGGCGGTGCTCAACAGCCTGCGCTTCGGCTCGCTCGACGACGCGCGCAATCGTTACCTCTGCGCCGGCGTCGTCAAAGGCGTGGGCGACTACGGCAACTGCGTCGGCGTGCCGACCCTGGGTGGCGAAGTCGACTTCGGTCCGAGCTATGGTGGCAATCCCCTCGTCAACGCCATGTGCGTCGGGCTGCTGCGCGAGCGGGACCTCATCACCGCGGCGGCCCACGGCGTCGGCAACGTGCTGCTCGTGGTGGGATCGCGCACCGGGCGCGACGGCATCCACGGGGCGTCATTCGCCTCGGAGGAGTTGACCCGCGAGAGCGAGCGGCGGCGCCCGCAGGTGCAGGTGGGCGATCCCTTCACCGAGAAGCTGCTGCTCGAAGCGAGCCTCGAGCTGATCGCCTCCAGGCACATCGTGGCGATCCAGGACATGGGCGCGGCGGGGCTCACCTCGTCGTCGGCGGAGATGGCGGCCAGGGGGGGCGTGGGCGTGGAGATCGACCTAGCTCGCGTGCCCACGCGCGAGCCGGGCATGACGCCCTACGAGATCCTGCTCTCCGAATCGCAGGAGCGGATGCTGGTGGTGGCAAAGGCGGACCGCGTGCCAGAGGTCGAGGCGATCGCCGCCAAGTGGGAGCTGGGCGCCACGGCCATCGGCCGGGTGACCGACGACGGCATGTATCGCGCGACGTGGGGCGACCAGGTGGTGGTCGAGATCCCCGGCCGGCGGCTGATCGACGACTGCCCGGTCTATCATCCCGAGGCGCGGGAGGATCCCGCAATCGCGCAGCTGCGCTCAGGATCCCCGCATCCCGCATCCCGCATCCCGCCTCCCGCAGAGGCCCTTCTCACGCTCCTCGACCACCCCCCCATTGCCTCCAAGCGCTGGGTGTACGAGCAGTACGACTCGACGGTTCAGGCGAGCACGGTGCTCGGGCCGGGCGGCGACGCCGGCGTGATTCGCGTGCGCGAGGCGGAGTTTGGCCTGGCGGTGACCGTGGACGGCAACAGCCGCTACGTGCGCCTCGATCCGTATGAAGGAGGCAAGTCGGCGGTGGCGGAAGCGGCGCGCAATGTCGCCTGCACCGGCGCCCGGCCCCTGGGCATCACCGATTGCCTCAACTTCGGCAGCCCCGAGCGCCCGGCGGTGTTCTACCAGTTCCAGGAGAGCTGCCGCGGGATCGCCGACGCGTGCCGGGCACTCGATACGCCGGTCACGGGCGGGAATGTCTCCTTCTACAACGAGAGTCCCACGGGCGCCGTCGATCCGACGCCCACCGTGGGGATGGTGGGGCTGCTCTCCCGGGTGGAGCGGGCCGTGCCGAGCC
>Ga0209474_10000251_pt1 | contig 64257 bp, 58 predicted proteins | sample GraSoiAngelo_145_FD_185902 | JGI IMG/M metagenome (GOLD analysis project Ga0209474, IMG submission 185902) | Grasslands soil microbial communities from the Angelo Coastal Reserve, California, USA - 14_1009_05_20cm (SPAdes) (version 2) | ecosystem: Environmental > Terrestrial > Soil > Grasslands...
GGACGACGATCGAGAAGTGGAGGAGGCACTACAACGAGGAGAGCCTGCACAGCCCGCCACCGTGAAACCGTTGGCGCAACCGTTGGGAGTCGTTCCCCGAGCTTGACCCCAAGAGTCTCGCGCTGTTAGAAGCTGCCCCCGCCGTCCGGGCCGACATAGCTCAGTCGGTAGAGCAACGGTTTCGTAAACCGTAGGTCGCCGGTTCAAGTCCGGCTGTCGGCTCCAACAAACCCCTCGGAAAGGCAGCGTTTTTCTGGCACCCCTTGCGGGGCTGCTTCGCCGCCTGCCAGCTTGTCCACCACCTATCCACCACATCTGATCGAAACGATATAAGCGAGCGGACAGATGGCCAACGTGACCGGGAAATGGGACGGCGGATACATCGTCACCGATTCCAACGGGCGAACCACCTACTACATCCGCAAGCAGATCGGCGGGAAGCGCTACGACGTGAGCACCGGGGCGCACTCCGAGACCACCGCACACAAGCAGCTTGTTCGCTTCGACGCGCACCCGGAAGCGTACGATCCGCGTAGCGACGTGAAGCCCGACGCCATCTGGTTGGACGACGTCTTGAGTGAAGCCTTCCTCAAGCACAGCAAGGAAGAGAAGCACAACACCGATCAGTGGGTGGGCGAGCAGCAGCGTCAGCTTGTGTGGTGGAGCGCCTTTCATCTTTAGCAGGAAGCTCGTTCAAGCTGCTCGGCAACGCGAGCGGTGTCGTTGATATCGATTCAGGTCTTGGTCGCAACGCGGTCAGAAGGCAAACCCCAGACCGCCCTCGAAGTTCCCCCAAGGGAGTATGGCGTAATCGACCGCGAACGCGGAAGGCGACGGCGCGCCGAAGGTCGTACCCGATGAGAGGAAACGCTGCTGGCAGTAGGTGCATTCATTCTTTTGATGGGCCAAGGCAGGCCCTGCGGCGAGATCGATGTACAGGGGTCCGAAGCGGAACCGCCAACCGGCCAACACGGAATAGAGCGTGAGCGACACCAACGTGCCGGAGGAGGCACTTACCTCGCAGGCGTGGTAGGCGAGGACATTGCCGCCGAGATAGAGGCCGCGATCGCCCCCGCGATACCATCGCACGCCCGCGCCCCATGCGTTGCTTCCGCCTGATCTCTCGTTGTTGCATTGGCCGACCGATTTCCACGGCGGCGGCGTCACCGCGACGAAGGCGGCGAAGCTGTCTAGCCGTGCCTGCAATTGGAATCCGACGAGCGAGTACCCACTGCCCACACCGAACCCGGCGCTCGCTCCGACGAACGGTGGCGAATCCGGCTGCGGCGCGCCGCTTTCCGCGCCGTGACTCGCCTCGGCAACCAGCATGAGAAAAAGCAGGAAGCGCCTCACGCTCGTTGGACCGATGCCTAGCGACAAAGGCCACAGTCGATCGGAGGGTGCCCCACTCAGGCATCTGCCCTCAGAAGTCGTTCCGTTCCAGGGTCATGGGGCAGGCCCACCGAGGTAGCGAAATGCGATACCATCAAGAAGTCTTGAGCCCCCGCTGACCGCGGCGGCAATGCAAGTGTCACCCTGCGCGGCGGACTTATCTCGGTGTCCTCGGGACTCCATCGACAGTCCACACCGCAGCAAGAGAAGTGATCGCCTGGCGGGGCTACGACGGCTTCCGTATCTCTTGCATGCTGAGTGCCGTCGCGCGCATCGGCATCCATTGGCAGTCGAAGCTATAGGCGCCACGCGCCGGCCGTATTTACGGCTTTCCGATGGGCCCCAGCTTCTTCAATAGCAACTCGATGCGAATTTGGGCGGACGTGAGCTTGTCGATCAGCGTGACAGTTACGTTCTGCCCCTTGGCTTGCTGTGCTGCCTCCGAGATCAATTTGTGCAGCCGCGTGATCTCAGCCCTCAACTCTGTCTGGTCCAACGGGTCCCCCCCGTGCGGTTGTCGCAGACCAGTGGGCTACCACGCAAATGGGGGTACGGTCTGTCAGAGCCGTAGGTCGATTCGCGGCTTCTTTTCGACGCGCTATGCTGTTCCGATGAATGCACGCGCGGTCCTTGCGCTCGTCGTGCTTGCCTGCGTATCGCCGCGCGACGGTGGCGCGCGCGAGGAATCGCCAAGCGTCGTTGCACCCACCGGCGATGCGGGAGCCGCCGAGGACACGCCCTGCCAGAAAGACGCGGACTGCGGATTTACGAGGGTTGCGCCGGGCGCGTGCTGCCCGATGCTCTGCACCCCCCGCGCCGTCACGCGGAAGCGGGCCGAGGAGCTCGAGGCCCGGATTCCGACCTGCTCAGGCAAAGCGGGATCCTGTCCGCAGCCGCTCTGCCGTCCGCCGCTGCAGAACGTCGCTCCGGTCTGTGACGCAGGGCGCTGCGTGACGCGGGCGACTCCCGCGGACTGAGCTCGCAGATTTTTCCGCTGGGTCGTGCCCGGCCCTCGAAGGTATCCTTCCTGCAGTCGGAGGTGACGCGCTTCTCGTCCAGGCGCGGCGATCGCGGAGGGGAAGGCTCGATGAAGCGAGGCGGGTTCGTCCTTTTGCTGGCACTCGTGTGGGCTGGCGCCGCTGTAAGAGCGGAGATTGAAGGTGGTGTCGCGGACGACCCGCGCGGGAGGCAGGCGGCGCGCGCGATCGAAGAGGGCGTGCGCACGTCCGAGGATCGCCTGCGGATCCTGGAGACCGCGCGGTTGGAGGCACGGCGGTGGGGTCTGTCGAACATCGCCGAAGGACCGGTCCAGGCCGCCCGCGTGCCCGGCAATGCCTGGGTGAACCTTGGTCCTTCCAGCGCGAACTTCGAGAAGAACGGGGTCACCTACAACAAGGTCGACTCCGGCCGCCCGCGCACGATCCTGGTGCACCCGACGAATCCCGACGTCGTCTACCTGGCCACTTCGGGCGGGGGCGTGTGGAAGACGTTCGACGCGACGGCCGCCATCGACGCGACCAACGGGCCGCACTGGATGCCGATCACCGAGACGCTCGGCTCGCTCTCCATCGGAGCGATCGCGATGAGCCCCGGGAACCCCGACAGCCTTCTCCTCGGCCTCGGCGACCCGTTCGACGTGCAGGTCCCCGGGTTCTTTCATTCCGACGATGGCGGCGCGACGTGGCAGGGACCCGTCGTCCTTTCCGGGACGTATCCCGGTTTTCTCCCGCTGACGGCGACGTCGGTGCGCGAGATCGCGTACGACGCCACCGGTGACGTGGTGCTCGCCGCAACGGACGTAGGACTCTTCCGTTCCGTCGAGGGCGGCGTCGGCACCGGATGGTCGCTGCTCGACGTAGACGTCGCGCACAATCCGCAGATTTTCTGGAGCGTGGCGCGCGTGGGGGAACAGGTCTGGGTGGCCACCTCGCAGGATGGAATCGACGGGAGTGGAAAGGTCTGGCGCAGCGTGGACGACGGCGCCAGCTGGGCCAAGATCGGCGGCTTCAGCGACGTGAGCCGCATGACCGTGGCGGCGTCGCCGGGCGATCTCGGAGACGCGGCGACGGCGCGCGTCTACATCCTCGCGGAGAACGGCGCGCGAACGGCCCAGAAAGACGTGTTCCGCTCGGACGATGGCGGTCAGACCTGGTCGAGCCTGGCGGTGAACTCGAGCCGCGCGCCGGTGAACCCGAACGCCGATCAGTCCGATCTGGACGTGATGCATGGCCAGGCCTTCTACAACCAGATGATCGCCGTCGACCCGCAGAACCACGACCGGTTGCTGGTCGGAGGCAATCTGTGCCTGGTGCGAAGCCTCGACGGAGGCGTCACGTGGGCGGTGATGGCCGACTGGCTCCCGCAATTCGTCTCGATGGGCGACGACACGTACGTGCACGCGGACTACCACGCGGCGGCGATCTCATACGCAGGCGGATCGATGCGGTTCTACGCTGGAACCGATGGGGGCATCTTCCGCGGCACCGATGTCTTCACCGCCGCCAACGGCAATGCGCACTTCGAGGATCGGATGAACCGCGGCATCGTCTCGCACCTGATCTACACGGTGGCCACGGCCGCGGAACGGGCCGACACCGCGAGCTGCCACGTGCCCGCGGCGACGGCGGACATCGTCTTCGGCGGGTTCCAGGACAACGGCGCGCGGCTTCGTGTCCTGCCTGGCTCCGGAGATCCGACGGTCTTCAACCAGATCGCGGGCGGCGATGGTTTCGGCGTCGGGGTGGGGTGCGCATCGACCGGCGACCAGGCCGGATCGCTTCTGATCGAGACGTACGTCAGTCAGGTCAACCTGTCGCTGGACGGCGGCGCCAATTTCAGCTCCGCCATGACCGGCATCGGCATCAATCTCGACCCGCAATACACGTTCGTCATGAAGATCGCGACCGACATCACGGACACCAACGGAAGAACATTTCTCACTCCGCTCACGGAGGCGGGCACGCAGCTCGGTCACGTCTATCGGACGACCGATGGAGCTTCGAGCTGGAGCTCGATCAACGGCACCATCACTTGCGCCAACTCCCGTAACGGCTGCACCAACACCACCAGCGCCTTCCCCCTGCCGCTGATGAATGCGGCCACGAATCCGAGAGTGGCGAGCGCGTACGCAGCGGTCAGCTTGTCCCGCGCTTATGTGACCACGAATGGAGGCGCGAGCTGGAACGAGACGGTGAGGGTGTACCCGGACAACTCCGGAAACTGCGTGCAGCCGAGCAGCATCGCGTTCGATCCCGGCGACGCCACTGGCAACACCGTCTGGGTCAGCTCGAAGGGGACGCGCACCAGCACGGTCTGCACCTCGACCGCCATCCCGATCCCCGACACCGTCGGCCATCTCTTCAAGAGCACCAACGCGCACGCGCTGGGCAGCTCGAGCTGGACGGCGGTGCATGGCTCCGGAGCGGGCGCGCTCCCGAACGTCCCCATCAACGTCGTGAAGGTCGACCCCGGAGACAACCAGACCATCTACGTCGGTACGGAAGTCGGCCTTTACCGCTCGATCGACGGTGGCGCGAACTGGTCACGCTACGGAACCGGATTGCCGCTGGTCAGCGTCACCGACGTCTCCATCGCCTTCGATGGAAGCTCCGTGCGCATCGCCACGTACGGCCGCGGTTTCTGGGAGATCTACCCGAGGAGTGGAGGTTCGCCGGCAGGCATCGCCGGCAACGGCGACTTCAACTTCGACCAGCTCATCGACGGGATCGACCTGGTCCGCGAGGCGGCATCGCTGCTCACCACCAATGCCGACGCCGACTACACCGCCATCGGCAACCTGACGGGCACCACCAACTCCATCGACGCGAACGACTTCGCCGCGCTCGCTGCGAAGCTGGGAGGAAGGCCATGAACGCGCCACGCGCTTTGAGTGCCGTGCTCTTCCTGCTGGCAGCGTGCTCGACGAACGGCGGGGGCGGCACGCAGAACACTCCTCCTCCGGTGATCAACTCATTCACGGCCGATGCTTCCACGGTGTCTCCGGGGCAGTCGACGACGTTGCGCTGGTCGGTCACGAATGCGACCGCGATCTCCATTGACCACGGCGTCGGCGCCGTCACGGGAAATTCGGTGGTCGTGCAACCGATCGACACGACGACCTACCTGCTCACCGCGACGAATGCGGGCGGGACCGCGACCTCCTCCATAACGGTGACCGTTCGCGCGCGGGCACCCGCGATCGCGAGCTTCGCCGGCAGCCCCGCTACGATCGGCATCGGCAGCTCTTCGACGCTGTCCTGGAGCGTCAGCAATGCCACTTCGCTGACCATCGACCACGGCGTCGGCGCGGTCGCCGGCACTTCGACCGTCGTGACGCCCTCGGTCACCACGACGTACACTTTGACCGCGACGGGCCTCGGCGGCACGGTCACCGCGACGACGACGGTCACCGTGATTCCTGCGCCGGTGATCTCCAGCTTCAAGGGCAGCCCGGCATCCGTCGCCGTCGGAGTGTCGTCCACGCTGTCGTGGACCGTGAGCAATGCCACTTCGCTCTCGATCGATCAGGGAGTTGGGGTGGTGACCGGGCTGACTTCGGTCTCGGTATCTCCGCAGGTCGACACGACCTACGTGCTCACCGCCACTGGATTGGGCGGCGTCACGACGAGCTCGACCACCGTCACCGTGCACGCGGCGTCACTGCACGTCCAGTACGACGACCCGGCCGCGGGCGGGAAGCTCAGGCTGGTGCGCAATGCCGCTTCCACCGCCACGCACCTCGTGCTCGATCTGCAGGTCGGCTCGAACGCCCTGAGCGGCTTCGGCATCGCGCTGACGCTCCCGATGGATCCCGCCATGGTGACGTTCGTTCCGGCGACGGGCCTCGTCCTCAATGCATCCGTGCTCGACGCCGGCAGCTCTCCCGCGACGGCGGCAGCGGCGGTCCCGTCCGCCGGACCGCTGCAGAACATGCTGGTCGTCGGTGTCGCCCGTAAGAAGCAGGCGGCGACGGACGGCGACGTCACCCTGTCGGCCGGCGCCACGGTGTTCAGCATCGTCGTCGACTTGAATGGGTCAGCGCCGGGGCAGATCTTCAGCGGCAGCAACCTGGGCACCGCAGCTCGCGCTGCGCTCCTGAACAAGGCGGGGGCGGAGGTCGTCTCCATCGCTGACTTTGCCATCGGCGACCTCAGCCTCGCGCTGTAGCACCATCCGGGTCATCGCCAGGCGGCCAGCGCAGAAGTGATCGCGCCGCTTGCGGACCTGTTCGTTGCAGGCCAATGACGATCACGCGCGCTCGCGCGCAGCGCCGGAAGCGCGTACGCAACTGCGCGCGTGGAATCCATCGCCGAGCGCAAACGCGCCGTGCAGGTCGGCCTGATCGTCCTCGCCAGCGCCGCTGCGCTCGCGGCGCTCTGGCTCGCGCGCGAGATCGTACTGCTCGCGTTCCTCGGCGTGCTCATCGGGGTGGTCTTCTCGTTCCCTGTCGGCTGGCTCTCGCGCGTCATGTCGCGCGGCATGGCGCTGCTCCTCGTGCTGGTTGGGCTGGTCGGAGCGGCGGTCGGCATCGCGGCGCTCGCGGCGCCGACGTTGGAGAAGGAGATCGACCAGTTGCGCGAGAGCGCGCCGCGCGCGATCCAGAAGGCGCAAGGCTGGGTCCGCCGCGTCCAGTCGGCCACCGGCGGGAGCCAGGACAAGGGCGGCGGAACGGCGCAGAAAGCGCCCGAAGTCGCGGCGAAGGTGGGAGAGAAGGCTGTGCCGGCGGTCGTCGCCGTCGTATCCGGCGTCACGAGCATCATCCTCGTCATCGTGCTCGGCGCCTTCCTCGTCTACCAGCCCGAGGTGTACCGCCGCGGAGTCCGGCTGATGGTTCCGCGGGAGCATGAGGCCGTGTTCGACGAGGCGTGGCGGCGCACGAGCCAGGGGCTGCGCAAATGGGTAGGCGGCATCGTCGTCTCGATGACCCTGATGGGAACGCTCACGGCCGTCGCGCTCTCGCTGGTGGGAATCGAAGAGTGGCTGCTCCTCGGCGTCCTCACCTTCCTCGGCACTTTCGTACCGTACGTAGGGGCCGTCGCCAGCGCCGTACCCGGTCTGCTGGCGGGACTTGCGCAGTCGCCGCGGCACTTCGCGCTCGCGGGGGCGGTCTACGTCGGCGTCCACCTCGTCGAGGGATATCTGGTGGAGCCCCTGGTGATGAAACGAGCGGTCGAGATCCGCCCTGCCCTGATGCTCGTCGGCCAAGGGGTGTTCGGCGCCGTCTTCGGTCTGATGGGGATCGTGGTGGCGACTCCGATGTTGGTCTGTGCCCAGGTCCTGATCCAGTACCTCTGGATCGAGCGCCGCCTGGGCAAGGAACGCTTCGGGGACTGACGGGCGTATACTCGCTCGCTACATCCTGATGGGCCTGCTGGCCCGCATCGAGGTGCGTCATGAGGGGGAAGACGTCGTCGTGTGCGGTTGCGTCTTTGGCGCTCTTGCTCGCGTTGCCGTCCAGCGGATTTGCCCAGGGGAAGATCCGCGTTGCGGTGTGGGAGTTCGAGAACCACGCCGGAAGCCAGCACTGGTATTCCAATCAGCTCGGTCCCGCGGCACGCAACCAGATCGATACCGAGTTCTCCGAGAACCAGCTGCTCTCCGCGAAGTTCAGCGTGGTGGAGCGCGACAAGCTCAACCTCGTGCTCAAGGAGCAAGGGCTGGCGACGGCCGGTGCCGTCGATCCCACGACGGCCGCCAAAGTCGGAAAGCTCCTCGGCGTCCAGTACGTGGTGATGGGCGGGATCGACAAGTTCAACATCGACGTCACCAAGGCCGCCGTCGGCCCCTTCAGCGTCGGTGGCCACATGGTGCAGTCGTTCGCCACCATCAGCCTCCGATTCGTCGACACCACGACCGCGGAGCGCGTGGTGTCGATCTCCGCGGATGGCGACGTGAAGTCGGGCGGGGGCTTTCTCAAAGGCACCAGCCTGACCCGCGACAGCGAGTGGGGCATCGCCAGCGAGACGATCCAGAAGGCAGCAAAGGCGGTGGTGGGAAAGCTGGGATCCGGCGACTACCTCTCCCGCATCGCGTCGGCTGCGGCACCCGCGGGAGGACTGCAGGGGAAGGTCATCAAGGTCGAAGGCACCAAGGCCTGGATCAACCTCGGCGCCTTGTCGGGGATCAAGGTGGGCGACCGGTTCATGGTCTTCACCGTCGGCGAAGCGCTGATCGATCCGGATACGGGCGCAAAGCTCGGCGCCGATCAGAAACAAACCGGAGATGGCGCGGTGGTCGAGGTGCAGAGCAAGTACGCCGTCATCAACTTCACCGGCGCGGCGAAGCCGAAGGACACCATCCGCAAGCAATAGGCGCGTTCAGCGGCGCTGGTTGGCGACGAAAGCCTGCAGCCTCTCGGCAACCTCGCCGGCGACCAGGCGCGCCTTCTCTGCGACCCGCTCGCTTCCGAAGCTGGGGTCGTAGCTGAGCGTCGTCGGCGCGGGCATCGGGACCGCCTCGCTGCTCTGGACCGCCTCGCCGCTGACATCGATGGAGTACGTCCGCACCGCGAACTGGAGGTCCGGCGTGACGCGGCCCTGGACCGCGGCGATTCTGGCGGCGATGCCGATGTCGGCCCGCGCTGCGCTCCGCACGCTGGCGAAGCGCGCCTTCTGTAGCTCGTCGTCCAGCGCCGTCCGGAGCGCGGAACAGACTTCCTGGGCGCCCGCACACTGGAAGAACACCGCGATGCGCCGTGGAACCGCTGCCGGCGGCGGCGATTCGCGATCGGGTTTCGTCGCCTTCGCGACGGTGCGCTCCGGCGCCGCACGGGTCTGTCCGCTGGATCGCTGTGCCGCGGGCGGTATGTCAGAGGGCTGCTGCTTGGTCGATGGCGGTGGCTGTTGCGCCGATGGGGGTAGCGGCTGTGCCGACGGAGGCGGCTTCTGTTCGGCGGCCTCTACGGGCGCGGCCGGCGCGGGCACGGGCATCGCTTTTCGCGGTTGGGGGGTGCTCGACCAGCGGGACCCGGAGAGAGCCAGCACGACGATCGCGACCGCGACCGCCGCGCCCGCTCCGACGATGACGACCGGTGCGATGCCTCGAGGCCGCGGCGCGGGATGCGCGACCGTGTGGGCCGTCTGCGGAAGCGTGGCACCGCGCGCGGGTGTCACAGCGGGATTGCTGCGACGAGCCGCCGGGGCCTTGGCGCCGGTCGTCCCCTGACGATCGCCGACGGGCGGGAGCTCGAGGCTGATGCCCAGCCCTTCCATGCATCCGAGCAGCGCGTCGTGCAGCTCGGACATCGTCTGGTACCTGTCGTCGGGATTCTTCTCCAGCGTCTTGAGGATGATCTCCTCCAGCTCCGCCGGAATCTCCGGAGCGATCGCGCGCGGCCGCGGCGGCGGTTCCCTCAGGTGGGCTGCGAGGATCCTGCCGAACGAGGGGCCGGCCTCGGCGAAGGGCTGCTTCCCCGTCATCATCTGGAACATGGTGACGCCGAGAGAATAGATGTCGCTGCGGGCATCGATGGTCGATTCGCCTGCCGCCTGCTCCGGCGACATGTACGCGGGGGTTCCCATCACCGTGCCGGTCTGCGTCAGGTGCGCGTTCGGCGAGTCCGTCAGCTTGGCGATGCCGAAGTCCACGAGCTTGACGAAATCGGCGCGGCCGCTGCGATCGATGAGGAACACGTTGTCGGGCTTGAAGTCGCGGTGGACGATTCCGCGCTCGTGCGCGGCCTGCAGCGCGCGGCAGCACTGGAGGAGGATCGGTCCCACCCGCTCCAGCGGAAGAGGGGTTCCCGCCTCGACGAGAGCCTGCAGCGCCCGGCCATGGAGGAACTCCATCACGAAATAGTGGCGCCTGCCGTCGGCAACGTTGAAGTCGAGGATGCTGACGATGTTCTCGTGGCCGATGACGTTGACTGCCTTGGCCTCGTTGAAGAAGCGCTCGACGATCCGCTCGTCGGCATCGAACCGGGGATGGAGCATCTTGATGGCGACTTTCGAGCCGATGGCGGGATGCTCGCCCATGTAGACCGAGCCCATTCCTCCTTCGCCAAGCAGCTTGATCACACGCCAGGATCCGACGACGCGTCCGATCATCTCGTCGCGCGCGGTCTCGGTCGTGTCCGGCATCGCCGCAGGATACTGCATTCAGCCCTTGAGCGCTCCCGACATGCCGGCCACGTAGTGCTCGACGAAGAAGAAGTAGAGCACCACCACCGGAAGGCTGCCGAGCAAAGCGCCCGCCATCAGCGGCCCCCATTGGTAGATGTCGCCGCGCACAAGCTCGGTCGCGAGCCCCACCGGAACGGTCTTGTGCCCCGGCGAAGACATGAAGACGAGGGCGTACAGATACTCGTTCCAGGAGAGCGTGAAGCAAAAGATGATCGCGGAGATCAAACCGGGGATGCTCAGCGGCAGGATGATCTCGAAGACGATGCGGAGCCGGCTCGCACCGTCGACCATGGCCGCCTCCTCCAGCTCGCGCGGAATCGTTTTCAGGTAGCCGACGAGGAGCCAGGTGCAGAAGGGGACCAGAAAGGTCGAATAGACGGGCACCAGCGCCCAGAGGCGATCGAACCAGCCCAGCTTCAGCATCACCTCCGCGAGGGGAATGAAGAGGATGGCGGGCGGGATCAGGTACGCCAGATAGATGCCGAGGCTGACGGTTTCGGCGCCGCGGAACCCGAGGCGGGCGAGAGCGACGGCGGCGAAGAAGCTGACGCAGACGCTGAGGGCCGTCGCCGCGGCGGCGACCGCCATGGTGTTCCAGAACCAGCGCGGATAGCTGGTCGCCGAGAGCAGGTATCGGACGTGATCGAGCGTAGGGCGCGAGACCCAGAACGGATTCGCAGCGACGCTGACCAGCTCGTCGTTCGGCTTGATGGAGGTGAGCACCATCCAATAGAAGGGAAAGAGCAGGAACAGCGCGAAGGCCAGGAGCGGCAGCCAGATGGAGAGGACCCGCTTCATTCCTGCCTCCGCAGCGCGTCGAGCGCGCCCCAGGCGAGCAGCGCCAGGAGTGGCAGCGTGAAGCCGGCGATCGCCGCGCCCTCTCCGAGCGCGCCACCGGGAATCGCGCGCTGGTACGCAAGCGTGACGAAGAGGTGCGTCGCGTTGGCCGGCCCTCCGCGCGTAATGGTCCAGATGAGCTGGAAATCGGTGAAGGTGAAGATGGCCGAGAAGATCGTCAGGATGGTGGTGAGCGGCAGCAGCAGCACCCAGGTGATCCGCCAGAAGATCTGCCAGTCGCCGGCGCCGTCGATGGCCGCCGCCTCGTGCAGCTCCTTGGGGATCGCCTGCAGACCGGCGAGGTAGCCCACGGTGAAGAACGGTATTCCACGCCACACGTTCGCCACCATCAACGAGCCGCGCGCGAGCCAGGCGTGGCCGAGGAAGTCCACCCGGTGATCGAGCAGCCCGACCTTCACCAGCGCCCAGCTGATGAAGCTGAATTGCGGGTCCAGGATCCACCACCAGGCGAATGCCGAGAGCACCGTCGGCACCACGTAAGGTAGCAGCAGCACTGACCGCCAGAAGCGATATCCCGCAAACCGCTGGTTGAGGATCAGCGCCAGCGCGAGGCCGAGAGCGAGCTTGAACACCACCGTCACCAGCGTGTAGAGCGCGGTATTCAGCGCGGTGATGCGGAACACCGGATCGGTGATCAGGTAGCGGTAGTTCTCGAGCCCGATGAACGCTCCCGGCTCGCCGATGGAGGCGTCCTTGAACCCAAGCAGCACGCCGAGCGCCAGCGGGAACGCGAGCAGGCCGCCGAGCAGCACTGCCGCGGGGCCGAGCAGCAACGTGGGCAGGAGCGGTCCGCGATCGAGGGACAGCCGCGGCATCTACCCGCGGTAGATCCGCCGCAGCCGGTTCTCGGCCCGCGCCGCAGCGTCCTTCGCGCTCATCCCGTTGACGGTGGCGTCGGCGAACATGTCGAGGACGATGAATTCCGCGAGCGCCGCGGCAGCTTGCTGCCCGGGCTCGCCGGCGTAACCGTTGTGCTGCATGCGCGCGATCCCGTCGCGGAACGGCGTCGCCTTCGGGTCTTTCGTCCAGACCGGCAGATCGCGGTAGTGCTTCAGCGCCGGCGTGACGTAGCCGTTCATCGCGTCGACCCAGGGGCCCGCTTGATCGGGTGAAAGCATGAACCGGATGTATTCCTTCGCCGCGTTGGGGAAGCGGGAATGCCGGAAGATGAAGGCCTGGCTGAAGTTGGCCAGCTCGGTGGGACGCCCCACCGACCCGATCGGAAACGGCGAGTGGTTGATGTCCTCGGCGATCTGCGGGAAGTCCTTCTTCGCCGCGTAGTAGATGCTGATCCCGTTGTTGGTGAGCGAGATCTCGCCGGCGAGGAAGGCGCGGTTGTTGTTCGGGTCCAGCCAGGAGGCGACGCCGGGCGCCATCTGCGCGTAGAGCTCCTTCGCGTATTCGATGGCGTCCAGACTGGGCTTCTGCGCGATGGCGATGGTCTTCGTGTCCTTCTCGACCGCCTTGCCGCCGAACGTCCAGAGCAGCCAGTGCGTCCAGTTGTTGCCGTCGCCCACCGCGTGACCGAGCGCGAAGCCCATCGGGTGGCCCTTGGTCTTCAGCGCCTTGGCGAGGTTCAGCAGGTCGGGCAGCGTCTTCGGGAACTGTTCGAACCCCGCCTCTTTCACCCAGCCGGTCCGATAGGTGAGGCATTGCACCGTGCCGCCGACGGGCACCGCGATCCAATGCTTCATCTTGTTGCTGTACCCGTAGGTGCGCGCGACGTCGTACCAGCCGCCGAGCTGCTTGCCGAGTCCCTCGGCGAGGTCGGTGACGTCGACCAGCTTCTGCGGATAGATGTGCGGATCGTCGTACCAGCCCATGATGATGTCCGGACCGCTGCCGAGGTTGGCGGCGAGAGCGGCCTTGGGCCGAACGTCCTCCCAGGTGATGTACTCGACGCTGACCGGAACGCCGGTGACTTCGGTGAACTTCTTCGTGTTGGCGTTCCACAGCTCCTCGTCGGATTTGACGAATCCCGACCAGCGCAAGAGACGGAGCGAAGCATCCTTCTCGGGCTTGAAGACGGGTTCGCTCTTGGCTCCCTGGGCGAGGGCGCTCCCTGCCGCAAGCCCCACTCCCCATTCCAGCACCGTGCGACGCGAAATCCTCGGCATGCGTTCCCCTTGAGGTCTCGGGCGGCGCATCATTGCGCTTCGCGACGAATTTGCGAAGCGCGAGGGTTCGTGCGGAGATGGACGGCACTTCGCGCATGGCCATGAAACAGGTCCTCGTCGCGGCACTGCTCCTGGGCTCCTGCACGCGCTCGTCGCGCGACGGGTGCGCGCACGGCAGCGGCGCCCTGGTCCCCCTCCTGCCAGGGCCGCGAACGATCAAGACGGTCTTCGTCATCGTGATGGAGAACAAGACCTGGGCAGAAATCCAGGGGAGGGCGTCGGCGCCGTACCTGAACTCGACGCTCCTGCCGGCGGCATCCTTCGCGACACAGTACTCGGACTCGGGACTGCACCCGAGTGAGCCCAACTATCTCTGGCTGGAAGGCGGAACCGATTACGGAATCCGGGACGACGACGACCCCGCGTCGCATCACCTTCCCAACCGGGATCACCTGGTCTCGTTGCTCACGCAGGCCGGTATCTCCTGGAAGGCCTACCAGGAAGGCATCGACGGGACGGACTGCCCGATCACGAGCCGCGGCCTGTACGCGGCGAAGCACAACCCGTTCGTGTTCTTCGACGACGTGACCGACGGGAACAATTCCCGCTCCGCCACGTGTATCGCGCACGTCCGCCCGCTGCAGGAGCTGGACGCAGATCTCGCGAACGGCTCGGTGGCGCGCTATAACTTCATCACCCCGGACCTCTGCAACGACATGCACAACTCATCGGGGTGCGCCACCACGGACTCCATCACGAACGGGGATCGCTGGCTCGCGGACTGGATTCCGCGCATCCGCCAGTCCAGCGCGTATCTCGACGGGGGCGCCATCTTCGTCACCTGGGACGAGAGCGAGGAGGGCGCTCATCCGATTGGGTTCGTCGTGCTCTCACCGGCTGCGAAAGGCGGCGGATATTCGAACGCCGTCCGGTATTCGCACAGCTCGACGTTGCGGAGCCTGCAGATCATCTTCGGTGTCGGTCCGCTGCTCTGCGACGCCGCGAACGCCGTGGACCTCAGCGACCTGTTCGTGACGTTCCCTTGACGAATCGCTGGACGTGCTCGCAGTGCCGGCTGAAATTTCGGCGAGTCGGAGCGAGGAAACGCCATGAACCCGCATGCCTGGCATTTGCGTCCCGTGTTCGTGCTTCTCGCGGCAAGCTGCGGCGGCAGCTCGTCGAGCGCGGTATCGAAGTTCATCGGGAACTGGGCCGCGACCGTGCATACGACCCGGACCTGCGGCGATTCGGTGGGACAGGGAGACTCCAGCGTCACCATCCAGCTCGCCGCCGGTTCGGGAGCGGACCTGGAGTCCACTTCGTCCGACGGCTGTGTCTTCAAGTTCCGCGTCAGCGGCGACACGGCAACGCTTTCGAATGCGCCGGTGAGTTGCAACGCCGCGGTCCCCAGCATCCCCGGGACGACGACGGTCAACGACTACACGCTCACGACCAGCGACGGGCATCATGCCACGCTGAGCAGCTCGGGCACGCTGGCGGAAAACACCGAGACTTGCACCTTCACGATCACTGGCTCAGCCACGAAGTAGCTGCGCGGGAATCACAGCCAGACGCGGAAGAAGTAGAAGACCCGTTCCCGCAGCTTCTGCCAGAAGCCGCGCTTGCGGAACTCGTCCGGGATGATGGCTTCGCAGAACTCGAGGTCGTCGCGGAACTTGTCCTCGAGCTGCCCGGCGACGCGGTCGTCCAGCACCTCCAGCGTCACCTCCCAGTTGTACAGAAGGCTGCGCGAATCGAGGTTGTACGAGCCCACCGTGCACCAGGTTCCATCGATGGAGATGGTCTTCGCGTGCAGCATCCCTGGTAGCCACTCGAAAATGCGGACGCCCGCCTTGAGCAGCGACGTCCACGTGTACCGGGAGGCGTCGTTGAGAAAAGGAATGTCGCTGTGGCGCGGCAACATCACCCGCACGTCGACGCCGCGCCGCGCGGCCCGCCTCAGCACCGAGCGGAGCGCGCGGTTCGGGATGAAGTAGGCGGCTTCCATCCAGATGCGCTCCTGCGCCAGCGAGATTGCGTGATGCAGGTGGTGCTGGACCAGACGCCGTCCGAGGAAGCGTCCCACTGCCAGGGCCTGCACCCGCGTGGTGGAACCGTGGATCGCCACGGGCTCCGGCAGTGGCCGACCTGGCGCCGCGAGCCCTTCGTCCCAGTTCTCCGGCTCCGCATACGTCCAGCCCTCCTCGAACAGCCGCTCGAGGTCGCGGAGCACGGGACCTTCGATCTGCGCGTTCACGTCGTTCCAGCCGCGGCCGCCCCAAGCTTTCGGGGCGTAGTCGTCGCCCAGGTTCATCCCGCCACAGAAGGCGACGCGGCCGTCGATGATCAAGAGCTTGCGGTGGTCGCGGACCTGCCAGCCCCAGCGCCGTCGCCAGGGACCGACGGGATGGAAGACCGAGAGCCGGACGCCGGCGGACCTCATCTTCGCGACGTCATCGCCGGAGAAGCTGAACGATCCGGCGCCGTCGATCACGCAGCGCACCCGCACGCCCTCCTGGGCCTTGATGCAGACCGCGTCGACGAAGCGGCGCCCGTTGGTATCGCTCGCCCAGATGTACATTTCGAGCAGGATCTCGCTGCGGGCGAGCGCGATGGCATCGAGCATCGCCGGATATGCGAGCGCGCCCCCGAACAGCCAGCGGATGCGGTGACCGGGCACCATCTGCCGCGGCGTCAGGCAGAGGCGCTCCAGTTCAGCGGCAGTCGAAGATGCCGGGGCGAGCAGGGCGGTATTCAAGGTGCCGCGATTCTATCCGCGGGACGTTCTGGCGGGGTCCTGGCGCAGCCCTGTGTCCAGCTCAATACGCGCGGCATCGTCCATTCCGGCGGGGAGCTGGAATCCGAACGAGCGCAAGTGCACGTCGATCACGCCGTGGGCGAAGGACATCGCATCGGTCCGGGTCATCGTGAACCGGAAGCGCCCGGGGCGCGAGACGTTGCCAAACACGAGCGTTCCCTCGAGGTCGAGCGCGGCATTCTTGCCGGACTTGGGCGCCGTGAGGAGAAAGACGATGTCGCCGTCGCGGGGCAGATTGCGATCCCGGCCGGCGTCGCCGCCGGTGAACGAGCGCAGAGGCACTCTCAGCTCGAGACGGAGCGACCCGTCGGCAAGCTCTTCGAGCTGGCCGGAGAGCCGGCTGGAAAAGGCGGAATACGGGTCGGCATCCAGCGTGATCAGCGCCTGGCCGGGCTCGACCACCCAGCGCCGCTCGGCGCGGGCCGAGCCCGCCGCGAGTATCAACGCCAGAGGAAGCGCTACCGCCATGCGGACATGATGCGCGGCGGCCCGGGGCGGATTCGCGTCAGCGACGGTTGAAATAGTTGAGGGCGATGGCGATGCCCTTCCGAAACGGCAAGGTCGCGCCATACAGCGCCAGCGCCCCCGTCACGAGTCCGATGCGATAAGTGGCGAGATCGCGCGGCGGCACCGTGATGAGCACGATGAACATGATGCCGGTCAGGAAGGCCGTGCTCAGGTACATGAAGCCGAGCGACTCGCCGCGCGGGTCGTAGGGCAGCGCGCAGCGCGGACACTCCTTATACTCAGTGTACGTCCACCAGCGCCGGAAGATGGGCCCGAGCCCGCAGCGCGGACACCTCATCTTCACCCCACGCCAGAAGATCTGACGCGCCTCGCTCACGCAGGCACACTACCTCGAACCGCCTTTCGCGGTCGGCGGGATGCATGACGCAAAACCCAAGCGCTTGGGTTATCATGTTTCAAGTGGACGCCAGGGAGATGGGTCGGCGAGGCGGTCTGAACAAGAGCGCGGCCAAGCGCGCAGCGGCGCGTCGCAACGGGGCACGCGGCGGGCGGCCGCGCGATGCGAACCTGCTTGCTCGCGAGGTCGCAGAGGTGTGCGCGCGCCTGGGCCCACAGCTTCCCGAGCTGGATCCCGGCGACCTGCGTCTGATCGTTCGCTGTCTTCTCTTGCCACCCGCGCGCCGTGCCGTGTTCCTCGTCCGGCGGAAGGACGGGCGTTATGTCTTCTGACATCTCGGAGAAGACGCTGGTCGCACTGGCCAAGGCGCTTCGTGCGGCGAAACTCGAGGCCATCATCATCGGCAATTCCGCGAGCATGCTGAATGGGGCGCCGGTGACGACCCAGGACATAGGCCTCCTCATCCGGGATACGAAGACGAATCGGCGGAAGCTCGCCCGATTCGTCGACGAGATCGGCGGGTCCGCTCCGATGCCGGTCTCCGAGCTGAGCAAGGTCGAATGGATCGAAGGCCGCCTCGCGGTGCCCGTCGAGATTCACTACGACCGCATCGCTGGCGGCCTGACGTTCTCATCCGTGCGGTCTCGCGCGCAGGTCGTCGTCGTCGGTGACCAGAAGCTCCTCGTTGCCTCCCTCGCCGACGTGATTCGGTCGAAACAAGCGGCCGGCCGGCCCAAGGACCACGCGGTGCTGCCGATCCTCCGGGATACGCTCGCCGTCAAGAGGAAGCTGGAAGGCTGAGCCTCAGGCCATCCCGAGGATCTGCCGCAGCACGTAAAGCAGGATCCCACCGTGGCGGTAGTACTCCACCTCGATGGGCGTATCGATCCGCAGCGTCACCACCACCTCGTCCGTCGACCCGTTCGCACGGTGGATGATCAGCCGCGCGTCCTGCCGCGGCGTCGGCCCCGTCTCCAGGCCGGTGAGGTCGAAGGTCTCGCTCCCGTCCAGCTTCAGGGAAGACGCGTCGGTCCCTTCCTTGAACTGGCAGGGCAGCACTCCCATCATCACCAGGTTGCTGCGGTGGATGCGCTCGAAGCTCTTCGCGATCACCGCTCGCACACCGAGCAGACGCGTCCCCTTCGCCGCCCAATCGCGCGACGAGCCGGTGCCGTACTCGTGGCCGGCGAAGATCATCAGCGGCGTGCCGCGCTTCTGGTACTCCATCGCGGCGTCGTAGATGGACAGCTGCCTGCCGTCGGCGATGGTGACCCCGCCTTCCACGCCGGGCACCAGCAGATTCTTGATGCGCACGTTCGCGAAGGTGCCGCGCACCATCACCTCGTGGTTACCGCGTCGCGCGCCGTAGGAGTTGAAGTCCTCCGGCTTCACTGCCTGGGCGATGAGATACTTGCCCGCGGGGCTGGTCGGCTTGATCGAGCCGGCGGGCGAGATGTGGTCGGTGGTCACCGAGTCGCCGAAGACGGCGAGCGCCTTCGCGTCGCGGATCCCCGTCCGCTTGTCCGGCTTCGGAGAGAACTTCTCGAAGTACGGCGGCTCCTGGATGTACGTGCTCTGCGGATTCCAGGCGTAGACCTCGCCGGACGGCGCGGGGATCTCCGCCCATTCCTTTGCGTCGCGCGACAGGTCGCCGCCGTAGTTCTGCCGATACATCTGGGCGTCGCTGGCCGCGCCGAGCGCGGCGTTCAGCTCTTCCGCCGTGGGCCACAGGTCCTTCAGGTACACCGGCTTGCCGTCCCGGCCGAGCCCGATGGGATCCTTCTCGACGTCGATGTCCACCCGCCCCGCGATGGCGAATGCCACCACCAGCGGCGGCGACATGAGGAAGTTCGCCTTGATGCTCTGGTGGACGCGCGCTTCGAAGTTGCGGTTGCCGGAGAGCACGCTCGCCGCCACCAGGTCGTTCTGGGTGACGAGTTGCTCAACGTGCGGATCGAGCGGGCCGGAGTTGCCGATGCAGGTGGTGCACCCGTAACCGACGGTGGTGAACCCGAGCTTGTCGAGGTATGGCTGCAGGCCCGTCTTCTCCAGGTACCGCGAGACCACCCGCGATCCAGGCGCCAGCGAAGTCTTCACCTCCGGACGAACGTGGAGCCCCTTTTCCACCGCTTTCTTCGCCAACAGCCCCGCCGCGAGCATCACCGACGGATTGCTGGTGTTGGTGCAGGAGGTGATCGCGGCGATCAGGACGTCGCCGTGCCCGATGTCGACCGGCATCTTCATCTGGTGGACTTCCTGCGTGGGGACGCGGTCCGGGGTCGGCCGGTTGGTCATCATTTCCGCTTCGGTGAGCGGGTTGGTGTCCTTCTTGGTGACGCCGTCGCGGAGCACCTCGGAGCCGATGTCCGGCTCCTGCTTTCCGCCGCCGGCGACGTGCTCGATCTGAGGCGGCTCGACGACCTGGTGATACCGCTTGCCCACCTCTTCCTTCTTCTTGCCGTATCCGCTCGGAGCCGGCTCCTGCAGGATCTTGCAGAACATCTCCTTGAGCTTCGGGAGCTCGATCCGGTCCTGGGGACGCTTGGGCCCGGCGACGCTGGGCCTGACGCTCCCGAGGTCGAGCTCGAGCACCTGGGTGTAGTCGCACTCCCCCTTCTTAGGGATCCCGAACATCTGCTGCGCCTGGAAGTAGGCGCGCATCGCGTCCACCTTGTCCCTGGCGCGGCCGGTGGCGAGCATGTACTGACAGGAGAGCTCGTCGACGGGGAAATAGCCCATCGTGGCGCCATACTCGGGCGCCATGTTGGCGATGGTGGCGCGCTCCGGCACCGGAAGGCTCGCTGCGCCTTCGCCGAAGAACTCGACGAACTTGCCGACGACCTTCGCCTTGCGGAGCATCTCGGTGATGGTGAGCACGACGTCGGTGGCCGTGACTCCCGGCTTCACCGCGCCCTGCAGGTGAACACCGATCACGTCGGGCGTGAGGAAGTACGCCGGCTGCCCGAGCATCGCCGCCTCGGCCTCGATGCCGCCCACGCCGTAGGCGACGATTCCCAGGCCGTTGATCATCGTCGTGTGCGAGTCGGTGCCAACCAGCGAGTCCGGATAGTAGACGCCGTCGCGCTTGTGGACTCCGGGTGCCAGGTACTCGAGGTTGACCTGATGCACGATGCCCATTCCTGGCGGCACGATCTGCAAGCCGTGAAAGGCGCTCATCCCCCACTTGAGGAATTCGTAGCGCGCCCGGTTGCGTGTGAACTCGATGCCCATGTTGAGCTGCAGCGCATTCGCCACCCGGGCAAAGTCGACCTGCACGGAGTGATCGATGACGAGGTCGACCGGCACCAGCGGCTCGATCAGGCTGGGGGACTTGCCCGCCTTGCTCACCGCGTTGCGCATCGCCGCGAGGTCGACCACCAGCGGCACGCCGGTGAAGTCCTGCAGCAGGACTCGCGCGACGACGAAGGGGATCTCCTCGGTCCGCTCCGCCTTCGGCTTCCAGGCGGCGAGCGCGCGGATGTCCTGTTCGCGGACGCGCTTGCCGTCGAGGTTGCGCACCAGGGATTCGAGCACGATGCGCAGGCTGACCGGAAGCCGTGAGACCTTTCCCAGGCCCTGCTTCTCCACTTCCGGCAGCGAGTAGAACGATCCGTGGCTGAAGCTCTGTTTGAAGTTCATGGCGGCGCTCATATAGGCGATCTAACGGCGCACTTCTACTCCCGCAGGGCGGACGCGGGGGCCAGCTCGCCGGAGCGCGGCGGGCGGTCGCTTGACGCGACGTCGGCGTCAGGGTGTTCTCGCGGCCCGCATGGGCTCGCTCCTCCTCGTCCGCCACGGCCAGGCGTCGGCCTTCGAAGAGAACTACGACCGCCTCTCTACGCTGGGCGAGAAGCAGGCGCGGATGCTCGGCGAATCGTTTCGCCGGCGCGGCCTCCGCGTGGACCGCGTATTCTGCGGCCCGCGCGTGCGTCAGCAAAGGACCGCGGAGATCACCTCGGAAGCGGGCGAGCTTCCCGCTCCGGTGGTGGTGGAAGGGCTGGACGAAATGGGCGTGGAGCCGCTCTTCAAGGAACATCTTCCCGACCTCTTCTCGAGTCACGCACATCTCGCCACCCTGGGCGACGCGATGCTCGCCGCCGACGGCGACGCCGCGCGCGCCCGCGGGTTCGCGCGGCTCTTCGAGGCGACGCTGCAGCTCTGGCTGCGCGGCGAGGTGAACGCGCGGGGAGTGGAGTCCTGGCTGGAGTTCCGCGCCCGCGTGCGGCACGCGCTCTCGGCGGTGCGGGCACAGGCGCGCGGACAGCGGATCGCGGCGTTCACCTCCGCGGGACCGGTGGCGTCGGCGGTGCAGCTCGCCCTGGGCGCCGACGACGACACCACGCTCTCGCTCGCCTTCCGCGTGCGCAATTCCTCGATCTCGGAGTTTCTCTTCTCGGAAGATCGCTTCTCGCTCGCTTCTTTCAACGAAACGCCGCATCTGTCGGATGCGACGATGGTCACGGTGCGCTGATGGACTTCTCATTCTCGGAACGGGCCCAGGAGTTGCGCGCGCGGGCGCGCGAGTTCGTGCGACGCGAGGTCATGCCGCTCGAGCCGCGGCTGTCGGGATCGTGGAAGGCGCTGGAGCCAGCGCTGCGCGAGGCGCGGGCGCGGGCCAGGTCGCTGCGGCTCTGGGTTCCCGACCTGGAGGTTCCGCTGGAGGAGTTTGCGGTCCTCTCGGAGGAACTGGGCCACAGCCCGCTCGGGCACTATTGCGTGAACGCGCAGGCGCCCGACATCGGCAACATGGAGCTGCTCGAGCTCGCCGGCAGCAAGGAGCAGAAAGAGCGCTGGCTGCGCCCGCTGCGGGCCGGCGAAATCCGCAGCTGCTTCTCGATGACGGAGCCGGAGCATGCCGGGTCGAATCCCACCTGGATGGATACGCGCGCGGTCCTCGAAGGCGGACAGTGGGTCGTCGACGGCCACAAATGGTTCACCAGCGCGGCGGACGGCGCCGCTTTCGCGGTGGTGATGGCGGTGACCGATCCCGATGCCCCGCCGCATCTGCGCGCTTCGATGATCATCGTCCCTTGCGACACCGCTGGCTTCGAGCTGGTGCGCAACATTCCGGTGATGGGCCATGCAGGAGAAGGCTGGCCGACGCACAGCGAGATCCGGTACACCCGCTGCCGGGTTCCGGAGGAGAGCCTGCTCGGGGGCCGCGGCGCCGGTTTCGCCCTGGCGCAAGAGCGGCTCGGCCCCGGCAGGATCCACCACTGCATGCGCTGGATCGGGATCTGCGAGCGCGCCTTCGAGCTGATGTGCCAGCGGGCAGCGGAAAGGGAGCTGGCGCCGGGGAAGCCGCTGGCGACGCAACAGACGGTCCAGCAGTGGATCGCCGACAGCCGCGCCTCCATCGACGCCGCTCGCCTGATGGTGCTGCACGCGGCCTGGAAGATGGAGCGGGTCGGCCAGCGCGAGGCGCGGGTGGAGATCTCGACCATCAAGTTCTTCGTCGCCAACGTCCTCCAGGACGTGCTCGACAAAGCCGTGCAGGTGCACGGCGCGCTGGGGGTCACCGACGACACGCCGCTCGCGTACTGGTACCGGCACGAGCGTGCCGCCCGCATCTACGACGGACCCGACGAGGTGCACAAAACGGTGGTCGCGCGGCGCGTCCTGCGCGGGTTTGGCGTGGAGATCAAGTGAGCGTCGACGCCCCCAAGGCGGTGCGGCCGGGCGAGGAGCTGGACCTCGGGCGGCTCGCGGCGTTCCTGCGGGCGCAGGGCCTTCCCGCCGAAGAGTTGTCGCAGCAGCAGTTCCCCAAGGGGCATTCGAACCTGACCTACCTGGTGGGGGCCGGCGGGCGGGAGTTCGTGCTGCGGCGGCCGCCGGTTGGCAGCAAGGTCCGCAGCGCGCACGACATGGGCCGCGAGGCGCGCATTCTGCTGAAACTGCAGCCGGTCTTTCCGCTGGCGCCGCGGGTCGTCGCCGTCTGCGACGACGTCTCCGTGCTCGGAGCGCCGTTCTACCTGATGGAACGGATCCAGGGCGTGATCCTGCGCGGGCCGCAGCTCCGCGGGATCGAGGTCTCGCCGGCGCAGGCGCGCGGCATCGGGATCTCCTTTGCCCGGACGCTGGCGGCGCTGCACGCGGTCGACTTCCGCGCCGCGGGACTGGAAGGCAAGCCACAGGGTTACGTCCGGCGGCAGGTCGAGGGGTGGACGCGGCGCTGGCAGGACGCGAGGACCGAAGACGTTCCCGAGGTGGAAGACATTGCGCGGTGGCTCGGGGAGCGTATGCCGCAAGAGAGCGGGGCGGCGTTCATCCACAACGACTTCAAGTACGACAACCTGGTGCTGGATCCCGGAGACCTGACGCGCGTGGTGGGCATTCTCGACTGGGAGATGTCCACGTTGGGCGATCCGCTGATGGATCTGGGGACGGCGCTTGGGTACTGGGTGGAAGCGGAAGATCCCGAGCCGCTCAAGGCGTTCGCGTTCGGGCCCACGTTCCTCCCCGGCAGCCTCAAGCGCGAGGAGATCGTGGAGGAGTACGCGCGGGCGGCGGGGCGGGAAGTGCCGTCCATGCTGTTCTACACCTGCTTCGCGTTGTTCAAGACGGCGGTGGTCGCGCAGCAGATCTACAAGCGGTACGTCGAGGGACTGACCAAAGACGAGCGATTCGCAGCGCTTGGGCTGGGGGTGCCGCTGCTCGCGCGAGTGGCCATCGAGGCGGCAAGCCGCGGCAAATTTTAGCGCTTGCTTTTTAGCACGACCGGTCGTATTCTTCTGGCCGCGATGGCAAAGGGCCTCCAAACGCGAGAGCGAATCCTCGACACGGCGTTTCGCCTTGCCGCGCGCGACGGGCTCGAGGGTTTGAGCCTGGCAGGTCTGGCTTCCGAGCTGGGGATGTCGAAGAGCGGCCTCTTCGCGCACTTCCTCTCGAAGGAAGAGCTCCAGCTCGAGATGCTCCGGGTCGCCTCCGAGCGCTTCACCGAAAAGGTGATGCGGCCGTCCTTCCAGCAGCCGCGTGGGCTTCCCCGGCTGCGGGCCCTGTTCGAGAACTGGCGGCGATGGGCCACGGATCCTTCCCTGCCCGGCGGATGCGTCTTCGTCGCCGCCGCGGCGGAGCTCGACGACCGGAGCGGCCCGGTGCGCGCCTACGTGGTCTCGCAGCAGGAGTTGCTGCTGAAGGCCATTGCACATGCTGCCCGGCTCTCCATCGAGGTCGGTCACTTCCGCCGGGACCTCGACGTCGAACAGTTCGCCTTCGACGTCCTCGGCACCTATCTCGCGTTCCATCACTCGCACCGCCTGCTCCGCGATCCGAAGGCCGAGCAGCGCGCGCGCCGCGCTTACACGCGCCTGTTGGAAGACGCCCAAACCCGAAGCTGACGGAAGGAGCCACACGATGACACCGAGGAGCCTCGCACGCCTGAATAAAAGCACGACCGGTCGTCTCATGAGAGCGGGGATCCGGGCGCTCGACGCGCTCGCGCCGGACTCCGCGCAGCGCTTGGCCTTCGACTGGTTCGGTACGCCCATCCGCCGCCGCGACGAGCCGCCGTTCATCCTCGGCCACCGCTTCCGGATCGTGGGCGACGGTCCCGAGCTGGCGGTCTGGGACTGGGGCGACGGTCCGACCGTGCTGCTCGCCCACGGCTGGAACGGAAACGGAGCGCAGCTCGCCGGCTTTGTTCCGCCGCTGCTCCGCGCTGGCTACTACGTCGCCGCACCCGATCTGCCCGCGCACGGGGCCTCGGCCGGCACCCGCAGCAACGTGCGCGCCATGGCCGATGCGCTGCTTCGCGTCGGACGACGCGTCGGTCCCGTGCACGCCGTCATTGCCCATTCGCTGGGCGCGGCCGCGGCGGCCATCGCGCTGGCCGAAGGCCTCCGCACCTCGCGCGCAGTCTTGATCGCGCCGCCGGCCAATCTGCCCCGATACGCGCAGGAGTTTGCGCGCATCGTGGGACTCTCGCCGCGCTCGACCTCCGGTCTGCTGACGCGTCTCGACCGGGCGCTGGGCGGACGCGCTGCGTTCGACCTCCTTCGCCTCGCTGAGCTGCAGAAGGCACGCGCGCTGATCCTCCACGATCCGGGCGACAGGGAAGTGCCGCTGGCGGATGCCCAGGCCATCGCGAAGGCCTGGCCGCGGGCGCGCCTCGAGACGCTCGCCGGTGCCGGCCATACTCGCGCGCTGCGGCACCCCGAGGTGATCTCGCGCGCGGTCGAGTTCGTCGCGGGCCCGCCGGAGCCCCTGCTCGATTCGACGGAGCCGCTCGGGCTCAGCGCGTGAGCGGCCCGATCTTCGCTTTGCGAGGATCCGAGCCGCGTTGGTCTTCATGCTAGATCGACGATTCCCAGAAGCTCCCCGCCGGAGCATTTGCCGCCCCAAGCGCCGCGCGAGCCTGCTCGCGCGCCTCGTCCAGCGCGCGGGCGTGCCGGGCGAACAGTGCGGAGTCGGCCGCTGACGCCGTGAGCGCAGCTACGAGCTCGACGGCTGCGCCGCGGAGAAACGCCTGAAGCAGCGGCACGGCGGTGGCGATCGCGAGCGATTCGCCCAAGGCGCGGAGGAGCTCGATTCGGGCCTGCTCCAGCTGGGCGGCCGCGGCGCCTGCTTTCGCGGCGGCGAACGCGCGCAGGAACGCTTCGAGCGCCTGTTGGACCTTCTCCCGCTGCTCCGCCGTCGCCGCCTCGTCGCGGGGGGGCTGGCGGATGAGCGCATCCATGAGCTTGCTGGGGAAGCGGCCCATCGCGCCGCTCGCCTGCGCCTTCACCGTGGGCATGCGTGACGTTCCTCCCGCCGGATACGTGGAGGCGGCGCGCACCGGCGACGAAAGGACGAGGCCTCGCGCACGCGTCAGCGGGATGCCTGCCATCGGATCCATCTCCCACTCCGCCGGCATCTCGACGGGCTGCACCACCGTACGCCGTGACCCACCCGCATTCACGACCTGATCGTCCGTGACGACGAAGGCGGTGAAGCGCGTCAGGACGGTGTGCCGGATGGAAATCGCGACGATCTCCTTCTTCACGGCGTCCGAGCGAGAGCCGCGGAACTCATCCTCCATGTCGGCGATGCGAGCCCGCGCCCAGAGGTGATCGATGGCGGCCATTGGCGCTTCGCGCGGCTCGATCTCCTGCTCGAATCGTCCGCCGCCGGCGAGCTTTCCCGTGACCTTCACGGGACCACCGCTGAGGCGGAAGAAGACCGTCGACGGGCGCCCGGCGAACAGATCCGGCACGCGCGCCGGAGCGATGTCAGCGACGTCGCCGGAGAGGCGCAACTCGGTGACCAGAGGTGCGCCGATCTCGCGGCCTACCGCCTCCAGCGCTTCCTCCAGCCGCGCTCCCGGCTCGACGAACGTGCTGGTGCCGCCGCCGATGGCCGCCAGCCGCCGGAGGAAACCGTCGTTGACGGCGGTGTCGACCCCGACCGCGAACACGCGTGTTCCGCCCAGCTCGGCCTGCAAGCGCTTCAGCACGCTCGATTCGTCCCCCACCTGCCCGTCCGTGAGCAGGACGACCACGGGCACGCGACCACCGCCCTCCGTGCCGAGGCGGATCTGTTGCAGCGCCTCGGCCATCGCCGAGTCCAGCTCCGTCCCTCCGCGCGCATCGATCCTGCGCAGCCACTTCTCGCCGCGCTCGAGGGCGCCTTCGTCCGCCTGCTGCAAGCCGCCGGGCATCCATTCGACGACTTCGTCGAAGGCCAGCACCGCGAATCGGTCGCGAGGACCGAGCGTGCGGAGCAGAAGCGCGCAGGCCCGCGACGCGGAGGCCATCTTCGGCCCCTGCATCGACCCGGAGCGGTCGACCACGAAGACCACGTCGCGGGCGGCGCCGAGAAAGCCGTCGCGCGCCGGCGGCAGCACGGAGAGCAGGGCGAATCCCCCGTGCACGAGGACCTGCGACTTCACCTGCTCGCCGGCGAGCCGCCAGCGGAGCACGAAGTCCCGGTCGAGGGGCTCCCGCTCTCTCGACAGCGAGACCCTGGCCGACTCCGGCCCCGACGACGTCCGCACGGCGTGCTGGGAGCAAGCCAGGTCGGAGAAACCGCCGAACAGCTCCACCTCCATGGCGAGCGAGACCTTCGGATCGAATCCCTTCGCCAGCCTCGGCGGCGAGATGCGCGAGGCGTCGGCGACCGAAGCGGTGTCGCGGACGACGCCATGACCCGCTTGCGCACGGGGCAGCTCTTCGCCGGCGACGTAGCGGGGCGCGACCACCAGCGGGAGCCGCAGCTCGGTGCGGCCATCCTCGAAGAAGGGAAGCCGCTCGCTGTACGTCAGCCGGACGCTGACTTCGTCGCCGGGCATGACGTTGCCGACCTGGACGGTGAAGACGTCGTCGCGCTCCTGCTCGAGCAACGCCGCGCGCTTTCCCTGATCCAGCGCCTCGGCATACTCGCGGCGCGCCTGCGCTCGTTCCTCGATGCGCCCGCGGACGACGCGCTGCCCGATCTGCATCTCGAAACGGCTCACCGCGCTCCCGCCCGCCAGCGGAAAGACGTAGACCGCCTCGATGGGGTCGGAGAAGGGGTTTCCGAACTTCTGCTCCACGGTCACTTCCGCGACGCGATCGATCACCCGCGCGCGCAAGTCCACGCGCTGCAGCGGCAGCGGCTGCCCCTTCGTGCTGAGGGAGCCGAGCAGGCGCGTCGCGCCGGAAGGAATGTCCACCATCGGGATCGCCAACGTCATCGCTCACCTCCCAGCGCGGCCAGGGCCGCGCGAATCTTCGCTTCCAACGCAGCCGGGTCGCGCGACTGCCAGCCCTCTTCAACGATCAGACGGACTCCCGGTTCCACTGCGATCTCCCGCAAGCGCAACGCAGGCACCGGCGCTTCCCGCGCCTTCGCCGCCGCCTGCTGGCGCGCTTGCGCCGCGAGCATGTCGACCAGCGCCTTCAGCTCCGCGTCGCTCCGGCCGTACAGCCGCTGCTGGATCTCGGCGAGCGGCAGATCGACGGCCTGCAGCGCCTTGATGGCGAGGAGCTGCAGCAGGTGACGCTCGCCGTACCGGGCCTGCCGCCCCTCGATCCGGGGACGGTCGAGGAGCCCGAGCGTGGCGTAGTACCGCACCGTGCGCGCGTCCGGCGCGGCGGAGACGCGCGCATCGGTCGCGGCGCCCAGAAGCCCCCGCTCCGCAAGCTCGCCGGCGACCCGGTTCGACAGCTCGTCAAGCATCATGACAGTATTATACACAATGCTGTAATACTGTCAAGTAGGCGCGGCGCGGTCAGCTGACCGGCAGCTCCGAGCGGATTCGGATCGGATACGCCCGTTCGAGGCGCGCGACCTGCTCCTTGGTCAGCTTCAGCTTGGCCGCTCCGGCGTTCTCGCGGACGTGCGCCACGCGCGACGCTTTCGGAATCGCGAACGTATCCGGCAGCCGGGTGAGGAACGCGAGCGCCACCTGGCGCGGCGTCGCCTTCAGCTCGCCCGCGACCAATGCCAGCTCGCCGCGCTCGGGAAGGTTGTCGAACGGGCTGTAGCCAACCAGCACGACGCCGTGCTCCCGGCACTTGGGCAGCACCCGCGCCTCGATATGGCGCTCGCCGAGGTTGTAGAGGACCTGGTTGCAGGCGATCCGGCCGCGACCGGCGATTGCCACCGCGCGCTCGAGCAGGTCCTCGTCGAAGTTGCTCACTCCGTAGCTGCGGATCTTGCCCGCCGCCCGCAGCTCCTCGAACGCCGCGATGGTGTCCTCCAGCGGGTGCGACCCCGGCCAATGCAGCAGGTAGCAGTCGAGGCAATCCGTGCGCAGCCGCCGCAGCGACTGCTCGCAGGCGCGGACGGTACCTTTCCGCGTCGCGTTGGAGGGCAACACCTTGGAGACGAGGAAGATCTCGTCGCGACGCCCCTCGCTGGCGTCGGCCACCATCTCCTCCGAGCCGTACAACTCGGCGGTGTCGATGTGCGTGAGGCCGAGCTCGATACCGGCCTTGAGGGCGTCGACTGCTTCCTTGCCGCCGAATCTCCACGTGCCTTGCCCGATCACCGGCACCTGGGACGGGCCGAACGCGCGCTTGAGCATGCGCGCGAACTTAATCCCCCATAGGGCCGTGCACTACCGAAGCGTCGCTAGGCGTCTCCGCCGGCCCCGACGTCCCAGGTATCGCCGCTCTGGAGCAACGCCTCCAGCGTCGTCGGTCCACGGATCGCCTTCTCCGCCTCGCGCTCCTGCTCGCGGGCGAGCTGGTCCACCGTCGGACGATCCACCGCGCGCAGCACCCCCATCACCTGCGGCCAGGGCGGCTCGAGCGAGGCCAGCGCCAGCGCCAGCGAGAGATTGTCGCGCGATTCGTCGTGCAGCACCGCGCCGTCCGCCGCGCCCATCTCCAGCGTGAAGCCGCCGCCGATGCGCAGGCCCTTGTCCTTGCCCTTTCCGTACACCAAGGCCTTGCCGTGCTCGAGCTTGAGCAGGCGCTCGTCGCGGACGTCCTTCTCGCTCCACTCGTCGAAGGCGCCGTCGTTGAAGACGACGCAGTTCTGCCAGATCTCGACGAAGGCCGACCCCTTGTGCGCCGCCGCCCGCTTGAGCACGCTGGCCATGTGCGGCATGTCGTTGGCGGTGGTGCGCGCCACGAACGTCGCCCCGGCGCCGAGCGCGAGCGTGAGCGGGTTGAACGGACGATCGACGGTGCCGAACGGCGAGCTCTTGGTCTTCTTCCCGAGCTCGCTGGTGGGCGATGCCTGTCCCTTCGTCAGTCCGTAGATCCGGTTGTCGAAGAGAAGGATCTTCAGATCGATGTTTCGCCGAAGCGCGTGGATCAGATGGTTGCCGCCGATGGAGAGGCCGTCGCCGTCGCCGGTGACGACCCACACGTTGAGGTCCGGGTTCGCCATCTTCAGGCCAGTGGCGATGGCGGGGGCGCGGCCGTGGATGCCGTGGAAGCCATACGTGTTCATGTAGTACGGGAATCGCGAAGAGCACCCGATCCCGCTGATGAACACGATCTTTTCCCGCTCGATGCCGAGCTCCGGCATCAGCTTCTGCACTCCCGCGAGGATGGCGAAGTCGGCACAGCCGGGGCACCACCTCACCTCCTGATCGGAGACGAAGTCCTTTTTGGTCAGCTTCACCAGAGGCGCGCTCATCAGGCGATCTCCTGTTCCGCGGCCAGCGGGTTGCGGCGCGCGAGCGATTCGATGGCCGAGCGGACCTCGGCGACGTGGAAGGGCTTTCCCTGGATCTTGTTCAGACCGATCGACTCGATTCCCAGCTGCCCACGCATGTGCAAGCGCAGCTGGCCGGTGTTCAGCTCCGGCACCAGCACGTTGCGGTAGCGCGAGACGACGTCGGTGAGATCGTTGGGGAGCGGGAAGATGTGCCGCAGGTGGACGTGTCCGACGCGCAGCCCTTGCTGGCGGGCCTCGATGACCGCCTGCGTGATCGACCCGTACGTCCCGCCCCAGCCGATCACGAGGACGTCGCCGTCGGGATCGAAGTACGGCTCGGTGGGATCGATCCGGTCGGCGATGCGCCGCACCTTCTCGGCGCGCGTGCGCACCATCTTCTCGTGGTTTTGCGCGTCGTAGCTGATGTTGCCGGTGAGAGCGTCCTTCTCCAGTCCGCCGATCCGGTGCTCGAGGCCGGGCGTTCCAGGAATGGCCCACGGCCGCGCGAGCTTCTCGTCGCGCTTGTAAGGGAGGAATCCCGCCGGGTCGGTGGTGATGTTCGGATCGATCTTCGGAAGGCTGTTCACGTCGGGAAGCAGCCACGGTTCGCTGCCATTCGCCAGCGAACCGTCGGAGAGGAGGATCACCGGCGTGCGGCAATCGATGGCGATCCGGCACGCCTCGTAGGCGGTGTCGAAGCAGTCGGCAGGCGAACGTGAGGCCACCACCGGGATGGGCGATTCGCCGTTGCGTCCGTAGACGGCCTGGAAGAGATCGGATTGCTCCGTCTTCGTGGGCAGACCGGTGGACGGACCGCCCCGCTGCACGTTGATGATCACGAGCGGCAGCTCGGTCATCAGGGCAAGGCCCATCGCCTCCGTCTTGAGGGCCAGTCCCGGGCCGCTCGAGCCGGTGATTCCGAGCGCGCCGGCGAACGAGGCGCCGATCGCCGCGGAAATCGCCGCAATCTCGTCCTCCGCCTGGAACGTCGTGAGGTGGAACCGCCGATACTTGGAGAGCTCGTGGAGGATGTCGCTGGCGGGCGTGATCGGGTAGCTGCCGTAGAACAGACGCAGCCCCGCGTTCTGCGCGGCGGCGATGAGGCCGAGCGCGAGCGCGCTGTTGCCGGTCACGTTCCGGTACTTGCCCGGCTTGAGTCGCGCGGGCTGGATCACGTACGCGTCGAGCGCTTCGATCGTCTCGCCGTAGTTGTACCCGGCTTTGAAGGCGCGCACGTTCGCTTCGGCCAATGGAGCGGTCTTCTTGAACCGGTCGCGGATCGCCTGCTCCTCGCGCTCCGTGTCGCGCGAGTAGATCCAGAACACCAGACCCAGCGCGTAGAAGTTCTTGCACCGGCTCGCGTCCTTCGCGGAGACGCCGGTTCCCTCGACGGCCTTGCCCACGAGCCGCTCGAAGTCGACCTTGATCACGCGGTAGTTCTCGACCGTGCCGTCGGTGAGCGGATTCGACTTCCAGCCGGCGCGATCGAGATCCGCTTGCTTGAAGGCCGCTTCGTTGAGGATGAGCAGGCCGCCGCGCTTCAGATCGGCCAGGTGCACCTTCAAGGCCGCCGGATTCATGGCCACGAGCGTGTCCGGCTGGTCGCCGGGCGAGTAGACCTCGTGAGCGGCGAACTGGATCTGGTAGCCCGACACGCCGGCGGTCGTGCCGGCAGGCGCCCGGATCTCCGCCGGATAATCCGGGAAGGTGGCGAGATCGTTGCCGTGGAGGGCGGCTTCGCGGGTGAACTCCGTCCCCGTGAGCTGCATGCCATCGCCCGAATCGCCTGCGAACCGCACGACGGCATTCTGGATGTCGACGTGGGACCGGGGCGCGGCGGAAACCGTCATCGTTTGTTCCTCCTGCGGGGAAGCAGAACCAACACGATTGTAACCTCATTTCCCGCCTCTGGTCGCGGATTTGCACAGCGCGCAAAATCAGCGGATTGCGGGCGGTCCGCGGAAGCGCGATCGCATCCGGAACCACCAATAGAGGGTGAGCGCGAGGAGGCATCCGGCGAACGTGTACCCGGCAAGCTGGTTTGGGGGCAGCAGGAAGAGGGCCATGCAGACGGCGATCCAGCCCAGGGCGACGCCTGTCACGGCACGCGACCACCGTCCCAGCGTCCAGGGTCCGCGAAGGCGCTCGCGCTTGCGCATTCCGAACAGGATCGGAAGCCCGTACGAGGCGTAGAGCGCGATGGTGGAGAGCGCGACCATCGCCGAATACGCGTCGGACCACAGAGCGACGAGAAACGCCATCGACGCCGAAGTCCAGACCGCGAAATGGGGGCTGCGAAACCGCGGCGACACCGAGGCGAGCTTGTGCGCGAACGGCAGCCCGCCGTCGCGAGCGAAGGCGAAGAGCATGCGCGAGTTGGACGTCACGCTGGAGAGGCCGCAGAACCACATGGCCGCCATCGCTACGCAGACGAGCGCGTTCCCGCCCCGCGCGCCGAGCGCGCCGCGAAGCACGAAGATGAAGGGATTGTCGGCCGCGCGCGCCGCTTCCAGGTCGCCGATACTCAGCGTGACCGCGAGCAGCATCGCGTATCCGGCGATCCCGCTGACGAGCACGGCGAGCACCATGCCCCAGGGTGCATTTCGCGATGGGTCGTGCGTCTCTTCGCTGAGGTGCGCGCTCGCGTCGTAACCGGTGAACGTCCAACAGGCGAGGAGCAGGCCGACGGCAAATTCGGATCCACTCCCGCTGCGGTGCAGAAGGAACGCGGCAGGCTGGTGCGGCGCGAAGAGGCTGAGCGCGCCCACCAGGATTGCGACTCCGAAGACGTGTACCCACGCCGAGAGGTCGTTGAGCCGGGCCACGATGCGCACGCCCAGGTGATTGAGCGCGGCGTGCAGGAGCAGGATCGCCGCGCAAAGGAAGAGGGCCGGCCGCCGGCCGGAGAAGCCCAGCATCGCGGCGAGGAATTCCGCCAGCCCGTAGTCGATGCCCGCCGTGATGGCGAACTGCCCGATGGTGTTGAGCCATGCGGTCAGCCATCCGGCGCCGCGTCCGCCGAGGATCGCCGACCAGTGGTAGAGCGCGCCCGCAGTGGGATAGGCGGAGGCGAGCTCGGCGAGGGAGGCCGCGATGAAAAGGGTCAACAGCGTGACCACCGGCCAGCCCACGAGCATCTGCAGGGGCCCGCCGTACTTGAGGCCGTGGCCGTAGAGCGTCACGGCGCCGGTCAGCACCGAAATGATCGAAAAGCTGAGGGCGAAGTTTGCAAAGCCGCCCATCTCGCGCAGGAGCTGCTGCGCGTACCCCATCCGTCGGAGCTGCTCGGCGTCGCGATCCACGGCGACAGCTTCGCATGGAGAGGCGTATCCGTTACTGTGCGCCGCATGGAGGCGCCGCGCGTTCCGGTGCAGATCGTCGACCGTTCCGAGCGCGTTCAGGCTGCGCTCAGGTTCGCTGCCGGCGCGTCCGCTTCCGGGTCGCTGTCCGCCGGCCTCTGCTACCTCTGCGAGCAGCTCGCCGCGATGATGGCGTCGCCCGTCGCCTCGGTCTACGTCCTCGAGGGCGGCGAAGAGCTGGTGCTCCGCGGCACGTTCGGGTTTACCCGCGAAGCCATTGGAGAAGTGCGAATGAAGGTCGGCCAGGGGATCACCGGCACCTGCGTGGAGACGATGAGCCCGGTGACCGTCGACGACGCGCGCATGACCGCGCAGTTCGAGTACTTTCCGCAGCTCGCCGAAGAGCGGTACCCCGCCTTCCTCGCCATTCCACTGCTCTCCGCCAGCCGTCCCCGCGGCGCCCTCGTCCTGCAGCGCGAGTCGGGGCCGTTCTCCGAGGGCGACATCCTCCTCGCCATCGGGGCGACCCGTGCCCTCACTGCCCTGGTCGATTCGCAGAACCCGGCCGGCGCGCACGTGATCGTGCGCGGCGAGGGAAACCGGCGCGGACGCTCGCTCGGCGTCGCCACGCTGCTCTCGCGCGCGCTGCCGCGCCGCGATACCCGCAAGGCCTCGCCCGAGCAGCTCTCCAGTGCCTTCGCGGCGGAACGCGAGGAGGTCATGCAGCTCGCCGAGCGCGCGCGCTCCGCGCTCTCCGCGCCCTCGCGCGACCTGGAGGAGATCTGCACGACGCTCACCGACGTGCGCCTGGAGGAGCGGGCGCAGGAGCACGTCGCCCGCTACGTTCCTCCTTCGCTGGCCCTGGAGCGCATCGCGGCAGAGGTCGCGCGGGCGCTGGCCCAGCACGGGCCAGCGGCGCGGCGCGGCGTGGACATCGAGGCATTCCTCGGTGCGGTCGCACGGCGCCTCTCCGGAATCGACCCCCAGCGCGTGCGCAGAGGTGAGCTGATCGTCTCGGTGCACTTGCCCGGGCCCCTCGCCCTTCGGGCCTGGTCCTCGGGCGCGACCGGAGCGGTGTGCGCGACGCCGCGCGAGGACTCCACCGGCGGCGCGCTCTTGACCGCACTCGGAATGCCGGTCGTCTGGGGGGTACGCGACATCTTCGAGTCGGTCTCGCAGGGGGAGCGGGTGGCGCTCGACAGCGATTCCGGCGAAGTGATCGTCAACCCCAGCGCCGCCCAGGCCGCGGCGTGGAGACGCTGATCGATGCTGGGCGGGCTGTACGGGCAGCCGCTCACGCTGCTGACGGATCTGTACCAACTGAGCATGGCGGCGGCGGCGTGGAAGGCCGGCGTGGAAGATCGGGAGACGGTATTCCACCTCCTGTTCCGCCGGCCTCCGTTCGCCTCCGGGTTCACCATCGCGGCGGGACTGGGCACGGCGCTCGAGTACATCCGCGAGCTGCGCTTCTCCGACGACGATCTGCGCTATCTGCGCGAGCTGCGCGCGGACTCGGGCGAGGCGATGTTCGAGCCGGCCATCCTCGAGCATCTGCGGGCGCTGGACTTCCGTGTCGACGTGGAGGCGGTCCCCGAGGGAACGGCCGTGTTCCCACAGGAGCCGCTGTTGCGTGTATCCGGTCCGGTGGTCCCCTGCATGCTGCTGGAGACGCCGCTCCTCGACCTGATCAACTTCCAGACGCTGATCGCCACGAAGGCGGCGCGCGTCTGCATCGCCGCACAGGGCGAGCCGGTGCTGGAGTTCGGGCTGCGCCGCGCCCAGGGAATCGACGGAGCGGTGAGCGCGGCCCGCGCCGCGTACATCGGCGGCTGCGCGGCGACGTCCGACGTGCTGGCGGGCAAGCTTCTCGGCATCCCGGTGCGGGGGACGCACGCCCACTCCTGGGTGATGCTGTTCGACTCCGAGCGGGAGGCCTTCGACGCGTACGCGCGGGCCATGCCCCACAACGTGGTGTTGCTCGTCGACACGTACGACACGCTGCAAGGCGTTCGCAACGCCATCGAAACCGGGAGATGGCTGCGCGCCCAGGGGCGCGAGCTCTCCGGCATCCGTCTCGACTCCGGGGATCTGGCCTGGCTGTCCATCGAGGCGCGGAAGCTGCTCGATGCGGCGGGGTTCACCCGCACCGTCATCCTCGCCTCGAACGAGCTGGACGAAAACGTGATCGCGAGCCTCAAGCAACAGGGTGCGCAGATCACCGCCTGGGGCGTCGGCACCCGGCTGGTGACGGGCGCGGATGACGCGGCCCTCGGGGGCGTCTACAAGCTCTCGGCCATGCGGGTGGACGGGGGTCCGTGGAAGGGAAGGATCAAGCTGTCCGACCAGAGCGCCAAGATCTCCGTCCCGGGGATCCTCCAGGTCAGGCGCTTCCGCGCCGGCGGCGAGTTCGCAGGCGACCTCATCTACGACGTCGAGGACGGCGAGCCGTCGCGCACGCTCGTCGACATGCTCGACGCGACTCGTCGCAAGACCGTGCCCGAGGAAGCAACCCACGAGGAGCTGCTCGTACCCGCGGTGCGCGGAGGCAAGGTGACGTACGCATCTCCACCGCTCCATGAGGTCCGCGCGCGGACGCAGAGGCAGCTCGCGCAACTCCATGCGGGGATCAAGCGGTTCGTGAATCCGCACCAGTATCCGGTGGGCCTCGATCCGGCGCTGCACGATCGGCGCACCCGGATGATCCTCGAGGCGCGCCAGCCATGATCTTCTCCACGCGATCGTACGCCGAGCTCGGGGCGCGCGTCGCGGAGCTCGCCCGGCTTCCGATCGGAGCCGTGGAGACCAAGCTGTTCGCCGACGGCGAGCGGTACCTGCGCCTCGCCAGCGATCCCGCGGGCCGGGATGCCGCGGTGCTCGGCGGCACGGTGAGCGAAGCCGACGCGCTCGAGCTGTACGATCTGGCCTGCGGCGTGGTGGAGGCGGGAGCGCGCAGCTTGACGCTCGTGATTCCCTACTTCGGATATTCGACGATGGAGCGGCCGACCCAAGCGAACGAGATCGTCACCGCCAAGACGCGGGCGCGCCTCTTCTCCAGCATTCCGGTTCCTGGATCCGGCAGCCGGGTGCTGCTGCTCGATCTGCACACCGAAGGGATCCCCTTCTACTTCGAAGGAGCGCTGCGGCCGGTGCACCTTTCGGCGAGATCCGTGGCGCTGGCCGCGCTCCGCGGCCTTTCCGCGGAGATCGTCGCGTGCACGGATGCCGGGCGCGCGAAGTGGGTGGAGCGGTTCGCGAACGACCTCGGCCTGCCCGCGGCGTTCGTGTTCAAGCGCCGGCGCGAGGAAGGTATCGAGGTGACCGCGGTGTCCGCGCAGGTCTCGGGAAAGCGCGTCGTCATCTACGACGATCTGATCCGGAGCGGAGGGTCGCTCCTGGCTGCGGCGCGCGCGTACCGGGAGGCCGGCGCAGCCTCCATCGCCGCGGTGGCGACCCACGGCGTGCTGCCCGGGGATGCCCTGCAACGGATCCGCGGAAGCGGCCTGATCGAGAAGCTGGTGATCACGGATTCGCATCCGCGGGCCGCGGCGGTGCGAGGCGACTTCGTCGAGGTCGTCTCCGTCGCGCCGGTTCTGGCGGCCGCGCTCAGCGCTTGACCGCGCGCACCGCCGCCGCCAACGCGGCGGGGTCGGCGCGACCGACGAAGCTCTTGCTGAGCTTGCCATTCCCGTCGAAGACGAAGGTGGCCGGCAGCGTTCCGTCCCAGGTGGGCTCCCCGATGGCGCGAGCCACGGGATCGGGCTCGGGCGCGTCGAGCAGCACGGCGGGAAGCGAGAGCAGCTTGTACTCGCGGAGCATCCGCCGTGCCTGCGCGCGGTGGTCGGGACGGTCGATGCTGACGAGAAGAACGCCCACGCCCCGTCCCGGCAGCGCGAGCAGCTCGCGCCGTATCGACGGAAACTCGTCGCGGCAGGCCTCGCACCAGGTGGCCCAGAAGTGGAGCACGACCGGCCGCGCCGGTTTGCCCGCCACATCCGCGACGAGCTTCGATGCGTCGGAGGCCGGAAGCACGGGCAGCGTCGCGGCCGTCAACAGCGCTGCGAGCAGGGCGCGCATCAGTCCAGCTCGATTAGTTCGAAGCGGTCGCGCCGGGGACCTTCGTCGCGCTTCGTTCCCGCGCAGGCAACGAGGGTGGCGCGGCCCTGCCCGCAGAGACGGCAGAGGCCTTGCGGCGAAAAATCGTGCTCGCCGGGCTGCAGCATGCGCGTCGGCGGCGGCGCGGGCGGCGGGAGGCGGACCAGCAGCTCGTCGATCTTCCTGGCCACTTCGTCCTCGCGCGCCGCGATCTCCTCGCCGCGGGGGTCGGGCCGGCCGTCCAACGTCGTGTGCGCGCGCTCCTCGAAGAAGATCTCGACCAGCGCCACGGGCTGCTTCTGCCGCAGCAGCAGCGCAAACCGCCGGCGGCCGTCGTCGCGCAGCAAGCGCGGCCGGACCTCCGGGGCGACTCCCAGCTCGCGAAGCGCTGCCTCGCCTTCGCGCTCGCGGTCATCCTGCTCCCATTCCGCTGCGACGATCACGTGGAGCCGGCCGCCGAAGCGCTCCGCCAGCGGCGCGAACGGGCGCAGCTTGTCCTCGCTCGTGTACTTGTCGCGCAGCACGGCGAGAAGGGTGGGGCGATCCGTCAGCGCCAGCTGCAGCATCTGCCACAGCGACTTGCGCGCCCTCCGCGCGGCGAACCACGGGATGACCGTGTACACGCGGCAAGGATAACCCACGCTTGACCGCCCGCGCAGCGCGGGCCATGACTCGGCGGCTTGCACCTGACCATCCTGTCGCGCAAGCCCGGCATCTACACCACGCGCCGGCTCGCGCAGGCTGCGCGCTTGCGCGGCGCACGCGTCCGCGTGCTCGATCCGATGCGGGTCGAGGTACACCTCGGCGAGTCGCCGGGCGCGTACTACGGCCGCAAGCCGCTCGCGCGCACCGACGTGGTGGTGCCGCGGATCGCGCCCTCGGTCCAGGCCTATGGGCTCGCGGTGGTCAACCATTTCGAGATGATGGGGGTGCCGACGCTGAATCGCGCGGCGGGCATCGCCGCGAGCCGCAACAAGATGCGGGCGCTGCAGCTGCTGGCGGCGAGCGGGATTCCGGTGCCGCCCACGATGATGGCCGCCAACGCCAGCGAGCTGAAGGCGCTGGTTGAGCGCGTCGGCGGCCTGCCCGTTCTCATCAAGCTGCTGACCCCCAGCGAGCGCCCGCTGGTGATGGTCTGCGAGTCGCTGCAGTCGATGGAAGCGGCGTTGGAGGCGGTGCTCTCCATGGGGCACAACCTGGTGGTGCAGAGATACGTGCGCCGCAAGCGCGAGCGCGACCTGCGCGCACTGGTCGTGGGCGAGAAGGTGACCGCCTGGGTCGAGCGCAGGCCCAGGCCGGGGAGGCTGCTGCACACCCTCGCCCGCGGCGCGAAGCTGAAATCGGTGCGGGTGCCCGACGCCCTCGACGAGCTCGCCGTCAAGGCGGCCGGCGTGGTGGGCCTCGAAGTCGCCGCGGTGGACCTGCTGGAAGCCGCCGACGGCCCGATGGTTTTCGACGTGAACTCGAGCCCCGGTCTGAAGGGGCTGGAGAAGGCCACCGGCAAGGACCTCGCCCTGCCGATCGTGGCCCGCGCCGAGGAGCTCGTAAAACGTTAGAATGATGCCCATGCTCGCTTTCGCGCTTGCCGGGTTGCTGGCCGCTGCTCCCGACGTCTCGGGGACCTACCGCATCGAGACGTCGAAGGCGCTCAAAGTGAAGAAGGGCGAGACCGCCCACGCGAAGGTGGAGGTGGTGCCGCGGTCGGACGCGCACGTCTCGCCGGAGGCGCCCATCTCGCTGGCGCTCACCTCCGGTCCCGCGGTCAAGCTGGAGAAGGAGAAGTTCGGGCGCCCGGAGGCGAAGGAGACGAAGGCCAAGGGCGTGGAATTCGACGTGCCGTTCACCGCCTCGGCGGCGGGGAAGGACGAGCTCAAGGGGACGCTCAGCTTCTTCATCTGCACCGAGAAGCTCTGCGAGAAGCAGAAACGCGAGATCGCCATGGCGGTCGAGGTGCAGTGAGCCGGTTCGTCTACGGCGTCAATCCGGTGCTCGAGGCGCTCAAGGCGCACCCCAGGGACGTCGTGCGGGTGATGCTGGAGCGCGGCAAGGAAGGGCGGAGGTCGCAGGGGGCTGACCGCGTGGCCGAGGCGGCGGCGAAGGCTGGAGTCCGCGTCGAGGACGTCCCCCAGGGAGACCTCGCGCACCGCTCGCGCTCCGGCGTGCACCAGGGCGTCGGCGCCGAGCTGGCGGAGTTCCGTTACGCGGAGCTCGAGGACATCCTCGCGCGCGCTTCCGGCTCCGCGCTCCTGCTCCTCCTCGACGGCGTGACCGACCCGCAGAACCTCGGAGCGCTGATCCGCAGCGCGCATGCCTTCGGCGCCAACGGCGTGGTGGTGCCCAAGGATCGCGCCGCTGGCGTCACGCCCGCGTCGTTCAAGGCCGCCGCGGGCGCCCTGGAACACTGTCCCTTGGCGCGAGTGACGAACCTCGCCCGGGCGCTGGAGCAGTTGAAGGAGCAGGGCATCTGGACCGTCGCGCTCGCCGCGGAAGGCGACAAGGAGCTCGGCGAAGTGGACCTGACCGTGCCCACGGCGCTGGTGCTCGGCAGCGAAGGGTCCGGCGTGCGGCCGCTGGTGCGGAAGACCTGCGATCACCTGGCGCGGATCCCGATCGCGGGACAGGTTGGCTCGCTCAACGTGGCCGCGGCGGGGGCGGTGGCGCTTTACGAGGTCGCGCGGCAGCGCGCCGCTAGAAAGTGAACGCGGCCACGAGCCGCAGGCTTCGCTTCTCCGCGGGATGGAAATGGATGTCCGCCCGCGGCCGAAGAAGGACTGGGGCCAGAATTCCGGCGGCGGGCTCGTTGCGCAGCCGCGAAGTGTAGAAGTAGGCGATGTCGTCCACCTGGGCATCGAAGAGGTTGAAGACATCCAGCGTGAGCCTCGCCCATCCCGTGAGCTTGAAGCTCGTCTGGGCATTGAAGACGGTGGACGCCATCGACCGCTCGCTGTCGTCCTCGATCAGCGGCCGCGGCCCGAAGTACCGCATGTACAAGCTGGCCCTCCACGGCCCCAGCTCGTGCAAGGTGACGCCGGCGGACGCGGCCCATTCGATCGAGCCCGGGATGCGATCTCCGGTCACCGCGGGATTCGGATCCGGCGAAGTAAACCGCGCGTGCGACCAGGCGAGGACGAGGTCCCAGACCAGCCACCGCACCGGGTGCCACTGCGTGTTCCACTCGATCCCGTAGCGTCGCGACGCGCGCGAAGGCTCGGTCGTGCCGGCGTCGCCCGTGAACAGCAACTCGGAGTCGATGTCGAGGCGCCACAGCGCGAGCGAGGACTGCATGTCCGGAATGATCTCGGTACGGACGCCCAGCTCGCCCCCGCGGGTCGGCACCAGCGGCGTCACCTTCGAGACCGGCTCGCCGGACTTCGGATCCACGGTGGTGATCACGCCGCGGGCGTCGTTGGAATGGAACCCGAACCCGAAGTTGGCGAAGAATTCGGTCTTCGCCCAGGGGGAAAGGATCGCCGAGAGCTTCGGGGAAAGGCGGCCGGCGTCGTCGTTTCCGGAGTTCAGCGGATTGTCGCTCTGGACGTCGAAGAAATAGTGGTCGTAACGCAGGCCAGCGAGGAAACGCAGCCACCGCGTCGGCGTCAGCTCGGCTTCGGCGAAGAGGCTCCCGCTCGTCTCGCGCACCGCGTCCTGGCGCACGGTGCCCAGGCGCTGCTGGGCTGCGGTGTCGTAGAGGCCGATGGTGTCGATCCGATCGTGCCGCGCTTCCCAGCCGACGGTGGCGTGCAAGGAAATCGAGTCCGCCGAAGCGTTCCACGCGTACCGTCCCGATGTGCCGAAGATCCAGCGATTGTCCGCCTGCTCGATCTGGTCTCCGTTCACCGGGTCGTCGAGAAAGTAGGTGAAGTTGGAGAACAGGTTCAGGCGGTACTTCACGGCATACACGTTGGCTTGCAGCAGGCCGGCGCCGAGCGCCTGCTGGTAGTCGCCGGAGAGGCTGAAGCGATGGCTCTTTCCGCCGGTCGTGGGATCGATGGCGCCGAAGCGATCGATCTGTCCCGTCTCCACGGCGCGCAACGGGATCTGGTCGGTCGAATCCCAAAGGCCGTAGTAGCCCATCGCTGTCACGCCCCAGGTCGCGTCCTGCGACGAGCGCGTATAGCGAAGCACGGCGTTCACGCGGCGGTAGTCGTCGGCGTGGTCCCACGGACCGTCGTTGTGGAACACCTCGAGCCCATAGAGGAGATTCCCGCCTCCCACCTGCGGTGATCCGGCGAGGAGGGCACGGCCGTAGAGAAAGCTGCCGCCGGTCAGCTCCATGAGGTTGTGCGGCAGCGACGCGGCGTAATGGATGTCCGCTGCGCCAGCGGAGGCGAAGTCGCCCTTCGACGCGAAGTAAGGCCCCTTGAAGTAGTCGACGCGCTGGATGAGCTCGGGGATGAGGAAGTTCAGGTCGGTGTAGCCCTGGCCATGCGCGTGGGTTCTGAGATTCACGGGCATGCCGTCCAGCGTGGTGAGAAAGTCCGTGCCGTGGTCAAGGTTGAACCCGCGCAGGAAGTACTGGTTCGCCTTCCCGGCGCCGCTGTGCTGGGTGATGATGAGGCCCGGCACCAACTCCAGCACCTCTCCGGGTCTGAGGATGGGCCGGTCCTCCACGAGCTGGCGCGTGATCCTCCCCGCGCTGGCGGCGTCGGAGGAGCCGACGGCATTCTCGTAATGTCCGGTGACCTGGATCTCCTCGGTGTAGTGCGTGTGATCGGAAGCCGGCGAAGCGGCATCCTCCGCACGGACCACCACGGGTAGGACGAGCACGAGCAGGAGCGCGCAGCGGCACGAGGCCGAGCGCGCCCGCGAGGCGGGTTGCATGGATCGTCTCCGTATTGTCGGACGACTGCGGACGATCGGCCGGACAGCTCAGGAGCCGGCCGGCGGACCCTGCGACCATTCCGGGACGAGGTAGGGAAGCGCATTGCAGAGCTGCCCGACGAACGCGACGGGCGCGGCGTGCTCCGGCGCAATCGCCGGCAGGTCGATGAGCCGTGGCGCCGCGTGCAGCGCGATGCCCAGGTGCGCCGGGGCGCCCGAACCGTGCGGACCCGGGCTCGAGGGTCCGTGCGAGTGGCCATGCCCGTCCTGCTGTCGCGGCGCGCGCGGTTGCGACTCGTGCACATGCTCGAGGGCAAACGCGAGCTGGTCCAGCGGGTCGGTCGAGCCCGCCTTCCAGGATTCCGCGAGCGCCGCGGCCTCGGCTTCCTCCTCGAGCTCCTCGCGGAGGTGTTCCTCGGCATGGAGCAGCGGCGCAACGACCAACCCCAGCAATCCGGCCGCGGCGAGGAACACTGCCCGACCGGATCTGGCGGCAGCGATCTTCCGGTACTGCGTGGTCGGCTGGAGCGACATCGAGGCCCGTTCAGGATGACCTGGCGCTGACGTACCCCCGCCGAGGGTCCGATCGCAAGCTCGCCAGTCGCGAATCGCGAGACATCGTGCGACATGCCGGCGGTCGAGGCGTATGCTCATGGAATGCAGGCGGTGCGCGCACCGGCCGTCGCCGGCAGCTTCTATCCCGCCGACCCGTCGCAACTCCGCGAGACGGTGGCGCGCTTGCTCGCGGGTGCGCAATACGGGTCCCCGCCGAAGGCGCTCATCGCGCCTCACGCCGGCTACGTCTATTCGGGCCCCGTCGCGGCTTCCGCATTCCGCCGCATCGAGGATGCGCCGGTTTCGCGTATCGTGCTGCTCGGCCCGTCGCACTTCGCGCCGCTGCGCGGCCTGGCGCTCCCTGGCGCGGCCGCGATGCGCACGCCGCTCGGTGACGTTCCGGTGGAGGAGGCGCGTCTTCCGCAGGATCCGCGCGCGCACGCCGAAGAGCACTCGCTGGAAGTCGAGCTGCCGTTCCTGCAGGTCGCATTGTGCTCGTTCGCGCTCATACCGCTGGCGGTCGGCGACGCCACGCCCGACGAGGTCGCCTCGGTGATCGAGCAGCTCTGGGGCGGCGCGGAAACGCTGATCGTCGTCAGCTCCGATCTTTCCCACTACCAGCCCTACGCCGACGCGCAGCGCGCCGACGCGGCGACCGCGAAGGAGATTCTCGCGCTCGGCCGGCTGACGCCGGACGACGCCTGTGGCGCAGTGCCGGTCAACGGGCTCCTGCTCGCAGCGAAGCGCCGCGGCCTGCGTGCGGATCTGATCGATCTGCGGAACTCCGGAGACACCGCCGGTGACAAGAAGCGGGTCGTCGGCTACGGCGCTTTCGCCTTCTACGAGCGATGAACGTCGAAGGCCGCTATTTCCACGCTCTTCCCGACGGCCGCGTCCAGTGCGACGTCTGCCCTCGTTACTGCGCCCTCCACGAGGGACAACGCGGGTTCTGCTTCGTGCGCGCCCGCGAGAGCGACACCATCGTGCTGACCACCTGGGGGCGCTCGAGCGGATTCTGCGTCGATCCGATCGAGAAGAAGCCCCTCAACCACTTCCTGCCGGGGACCAGCGTGCTCTCGTTCGGCACCGCGGGATGCAATCTCGGCTGCCGCTTCTGCCAGAACTGGGACATGTCCAAATCGCGCGAGATGGACGTGCTGGCGGACGCCGCGTCGCCAGAGCAGATCGCACGCAGGGCGGCGGAGCTCGGCTGCCGCAGCGTCGCCTTCACGTACAACGACCCGACCATCTTCCTCGAGTACGCGGTCGACGTCGCGCGGGCTTGTCACGAGCGCGGGATCAAGACCGTGGCGGTTACCGCCGGCTACATCTGCGAGGCGCCGCGCCGCGAGCTCTATCGGCACATGGACGCCGCCAACGTCGACCTCAAGGCCTTCACGCAGGACTTCTACCGGCGAATCTGCTTCGGCAACCTCGATCCCGTGCTCGAGACGCTGAAGTACCTCCGGCATGACACGGACGTCTGGTTCGAGATCACTACGCTCTTGATCCCGGGAGAGAACGACTCCGATCCCGAGATCGACGCGCTCACCCGATGGATCTTCCGCGAGCTTGGGCCGGACGTCCCGCTCCACTTCACGGCGTTCCATCCGGACTTCAAGATGCTGGATCGGCCGCCGACGCCGCCTGCGACGCTGACGCGCGCTCGCGAGATCGGCCTGCGCAACGGGCTGCACTATGTCTATACGGGCAACGTCCACGACGAGGCCGGCGGCACCACGACCTGTCCTGCCTGCCGCACTGCCCTGATCGGACGCGACTGGTACCGGCTGACGCGCTGGGGCCTTGTGGACGGCCGTTGTCCGGGCTGTCGGGCGACCGTTCCCGGGGTGTTCGAGCGGCGCCCCGGTCGCTGGGGCCCCCGCCGCCTGCCGGTCTGGATGGGCGCCTGATCGCCGACGGTCGCTAGCTTGACAAGGCGCATAAGATCCCCTACAAGGCGTCTCCCTGCGCGGGACAGGTGTCTCTTTTTGCCTGAACAGCACAGGAAAATCGAGCGGTTAGGCTGGCGTAGCTCAGCCGGCAGAGCACCCGCCTTGTAAGCGGAAGGTCGCGGGTTCGACTCCCGCCGCCAGCTCCAGCCGGCGGAGCCGTCCGGACGGGGATTTAGGACGGGAGGCAGAACGTTCAAGGAGGGATGCCCGAGCGGCCAAAGGGAGCAGACTGTAAATCTGCCGGCTTACGCCTTCGAAGGTTCGAATCCTTCTCCCTCCACCAGTGACAGGAGATGAACCGCGGGAATAGCTCAGCTGGTAGAGCGTCAGCCTTCCAAGCTGAATGTCACGGGTTCGAATCCCGTTTCCCGCTCCAAGCAACGAAAGGGACCGCCCACATAGCTCAGTCGGCAGAGCACTTCCTTGGTAAGGAAGAGGTCACCAGTTCAATTCTGGTTGTGGGCTCCAGATCAGGAGCAGAGAAAAGATGAACCGAACCATCATCACGCTCGAGTGCCCGGTGTGCAAGGAGCGGAACTACACCACCACCAAGAACAAGCGGACCATGACCGACAAGCTGGTCCTACCGAAGTTCTGCCCGCGTTGCCGCAAACACACCGAGCACAAGGAGACGAAGTAGGCCATAGGCCAGTAGCTCCAATGGTAGAGCGGCGGTCTCCAAAACCGCATGTTCCAGGTTCGAGTCCTGGCTGGCCTGCCAATCGCTTCGGTTGACCCATGACGAACACGCGCCTCGTCGCCATCGGATACGTGGTGCTCGCCATCGCAGCGGGCCTGTTCCTCGAGCACGTGCTGCTCGTGGTCTTCGGCGCCTTCGCGCCAACGCAGCCTCTCACGCGGCCTCTCGTCGGCGAGTGGACCTGGAGCACGGTCATCGGGCTCGGCAGCTGCGCCGCTACCGCCCTCTACCTGTGGACGAACCGCAAGACCCACGACGTGTCGCTGGAGATCGCCGGCGAGCTGCGCAAGGTGAGCTGGCCGGGCTTCCCCGAGACGCGCGCCGCCACCATCGCCGTCATCGTCGCTTCGATCATCGCCGCCGTGCTGCTGGGCCTCTTCGACGTGTTCTGGCAGTTCCTGACGGACAAGATCCAGAACCCGAGCATCTAGAAAGAATGCCCATGGCCGCCGAACAGAAGAAGATCGACAAGAAGTGGTACGTGGTCCACACGTACTCGGGCTTCGAGAACAAGGCGAAGAAGTCGCTCGAGGAGAAGATCAAGCAGAACGAGCTCGACGAGTACTTCGGCGACATCCTCATCCCGATGGAGAACGTGGTCGAGATGGTGAAGGGCGAGAAGCGCGCCAGCAAGCGCAAGTTCTTCCCGGGCTACATCCTGGTGCAGATGGAGCTGAACGACCGCACCTGGCACCTGGTGAAGAACACGCCCAAGATCACCGGCTTCGTCGGCAACGCCACGAAGCCGCCGGCGGTGAGCGAGCACGAGATCGCGCGGCTGACCACGCAGCTCTCGGAAGGCGCGCTGAAGCCGAAGCCGAAGGTGGAGTTCGAAGAGGGCGACAACGTCCGGGTGGTCGACGGGCCGTTCTCGAATTTCAACGGCACCGTCGAGGAAGTGAACCCGGACAAGGGCCGCGTGCGCGTGCTGGTCTCCATCTTCGGCCGCGCCACGCCGGTCGAGCTGGATTTCATGCAGGTGGAGAAGACCTGATCAAGTGGGAGGCTGATCACAGCCGCTTGGACCACGGAGGAGCAGTTCGATGGCGAAGAAGGTCACAGGAATGGTGAAGCTGCAGCTTCCCGCCGGGAAGGCGAACCCGTCGCCTCCGGTGGGTCCTGCGCTCGGGCAGCACGGCGTCAACATCATGGGGTTCTGCAAGGAGTTCAACGCGGCGACCCAGGCGCAGGCCAAGGAAGGCCTGATCGTGCCGGTGCTGATCACGATCTACTCGGATCGCTCGTTCACCTTCGTGGTGAAGACGCCGCCGGCTGCCATCCTCATCAAGAAGGCGCTGGGGCTGCACACCGAGAAGAAGAAGGGCAGCGGCGCGCACAAGCCCGGCAAGGAGAAGGTGGGGACGCTCAAGCGCAAGCAGCTGGAGCAGATCGCGAAGACGAAGATGCCGGACATGACCGCCGGCTCCCTCGAAGCTGCCATGAACTCCATCGCCGGCACCGCCCGTTCCATGGGCGTGGACGTGGAGGGCTAGCCATGCCGAAGCACGGGAAGAAGTACCGGGACGCGGCGAAGCTGGTCGACGTCAACAAGCGCTACTCGGTGGACGAGGCGGTGGGTCTCGTGCAGAAGGCCGCCGCGCTGACCAAGAGGAAGTTCGACGAGACCGTCGACGTGGCCATCAGGCTGGGCGTCGATCCGAAGCACGCCGATCAGATGGTGCGTGGCGCCGTCGTCCTTCCGCACGGCATCGGCAAGACCGTGCGCGTGGCAGTGTTCGCCAAGGGCGACAAGGCGCGCGAGGCGACAGAGGCGGGTGCGGACGTGGTCGGCGCTGAGGACCTCGCCGCCAAGGTGCAGGAAGGCTGGATGGACTTCGACGTGGCCGTCGCCACCCCGGACATGATGGGCGTCGTCGGCCGCCTCGGTAAGGTGCTCGGTCCGCGCGGGCTGATGCCCAACCCCAAGGTCGGAACCGTCACCGCGGACGTTGCCCGCGCGGTACGCGAGTCGAAGGCCGGAAAAGTGGAGTTCCGGGTGGAGAAGGCCGGCATCGTCCACGTCCCGGTGGGCAAGGCGTCGTTCGACTCCAAGCGGCTCCAGGACAACGTGAACGCGATCCTCGACACCATCATCCGGGCGAAGCCGGCGACGGCGAAGGGCGTCTACCTCAAGGGCGTAACCATCAGCACCACGATGGGTCCTGGAATCAAACTCGACGCGCAGGCGATTGCCAGCGCCCACAAGTAATTCGGGCTCCAAGCAAGACCTGGTCACAGACAGCAGGCGGGGTGCGATCCCTTAAAGCAATGCCTGCCGAGACCGAGCTGGGCCAGGGGTTCCGGAGTTCGGAACCGAATCGGCGCACGAGAGGAGGTGGAAGACAACATGCAGCGCAACGAGAAACAGGAACTGGTCGGCGCTCTCAGAGAGAAGATGACCAAGGCCGCCATCGCCATCGCGGTGGGGTACAAAAACATCGACGCCGCCGCCACCGTGAAGCTCCGGAAGACCTTCCGGGACAGCAAGGTGGACTACAAGGTCGTCAAGAACACCCTGGCACGGCTCGCCGCGAAGGGCACGCCCCTGGAGAAGTTCACCGAGGGGTTGGAGGGGCCCAACGCGATCATCCTCGGGTACGACGACGTGGTGGCGCCCGCCAAGGTGCTCCGCGACGTTCTCAAGGAGCAGGGCGAGAAGATGACCGTCAAGGCCGGCGTGGTCCAGGGCAACCTGGTCGACGCGAAGGGCCTTGCCGCGCTGGCGAACATGCCCGGCTTGCCGGAGCTTCGCGGGATGCTGGCGGCCATGATCGCCGGTCCTGCCACGAAGCTCGTCCGACTGCTCAACACGCCGGGCGGTCAAATCGCTCGCGTGCTCAAAGCGAAATCCGAGAAAGCGGCCTAGCGGCCGAGAGGCAGTGCCCAGAGGAAGCGTACGGTTTACAACATTTTGCTGCGCTGCAAAGGCCGCGCCGTTAGAAGGACGGGACTTTCATGGCTGACCTGAACACGATTGCCGACCAGTTGTCGTCGCTCACCGTCATGCAGGCGGCTGAGCTGGTGAAGATGCTCGAGGAGAAGTGGGGCGTTTCCGCCGCCGCCCCCGTCGCCGTGGCCGCGGGCCCGGCAGCGGGTGCCGCCGGAGGCGCCGCGGCGAAGCCGGCCGAGGAGAAGACAGAGTTCACCCTCGTGCTGCAGGCCGCAGGCGAAAAGAAGATCAACGTCATCAAGGAGGTCCGGACCATCACCGGCCTCGGCCTGAAGGAGGCCAAGGACCTCGTCGAAGGCGCCCCCAAGACCGTGAAGGAGGGGCTCTCGAAGGAGGACGTAAACAAGTTCGCCGACATGCTCAAGGCGGCGGGTGCCACGGTCGAGATCAAGTAGACCGGCACCTTTCGAATCAGACCGGCTCGGCGCGGATCGAAGAGGTCCGCGCCGCTGCCGGAGTTTTCGCTTCGTAGAAGTCTTCGTCTTCCGGGATGTCTGACTCAGTCCGAGGAGCGCTCGCTCAAATGGCGACCACGATCCAGAACAACTTCCGCATTCGCAAGAACTTCGCAAAGATCCAGAAGATCATCGACATCCCGAACCTGATCGACATCCAGAAGCACAGCTACGACAAGTTCCTCCAGTTCGACAAAGCGCCCGAGCAGCGCGAGGACACCGGGCTGCAGGGTGTCTTCAAGTCGGTCTTCCCCATCAAGGACTTCAACGAGACCAGCTCGCTGGAGTTCGTCAGCTATCACCTGGAGAAGCCGAAGTACGACGTCGACGAGTGCCACCAGCGCGGGATGACGTTCTCGGCGCCCATCAAGGTAGTCGTCCGCCTGGTGGTCTGGGACAAGGACCCGGACACCGGCGCGCAGTCGATCCGGGACGTGAAGGAGCAGGAGGTCTACTTCGGCGAAATCCCGCTGATGACGGAGAACGGCACCTTCATCATCAACGGGACGGAGCGCGTGGTGGTCTCGCAGCTCCACCGCTCGCCGGGAGCCTTCTTCGATCACGACAAGGGCAAGAGCCACAGCTCGGGCAAGCTGCTGTACAACGCGCGCATCATCCCGTACCGCGGGTCGTGGATCGACTTCGAATTCGACCACAAGGACATCCTCTACGTGCGCATCGACCGGCGCCGCAAGCTGCCGGCGACGGTGCTCCTGCGCGCACTCGGCGCCGTTCCCGACACGGCGAAGAAGAAGCCGCTCGACTTCAAGGGGACGCCGGAGGAGATCCTCAACTACTTCTACGCCACCGAGACCATCACCATCGGCGAGAAGGGCAAGTACGAGAAGTCGGTGGAGCTGGAGCTGCTCCCCGGCCAGCGCGCGACCCGCGACATCAAGCACCCGAAGACGGGTGAGGTGATCGTCAAGAAGAACCGCAAGTTTACCCGCGCGGCGATCAAGAAGCTGGAGCAGGCGAAGATCCGCACGCTCCCGCTCGACGTCGAGGAGCTGATCACCAAGATCAGCGCGCACGACGTGGTCGACGAGAATACCGGCGAAGTGCTGCTGGAGGTCAACGAGGAGGTCACCGAGGACAAGGTCGAGGCCCTGCGCGAGCGCGGCATCAACGACTTCAAGGTGCTCTTCATCGACAACCTGAACGTCGGGCCCTTCCTGCGCGACACGCTGAACGCGGACAAGATCTCCTCGCCGGAAGAGGCGATCATGGAGATCTACCGCCGCCTGCGTCCGGGCGATCCTCCGACGCTGGAGACGGCGACCAACCTCTTCATCAACCTGTTCTTCAACCCCGAGCGCTACGACCTCAGCAAGGTCGGACGGCTGAAGCTGAATTACAAATTTGGCGTCGACGAGCCGCTGGAACAGGCCGTCGTCACCAAGAAAGATATTCTGGAGGTCGTCCGCTACCTGATCGATCTGAAGAACGGCAAGGGCAACATCGACGACATCGACCATCTCGGCAACCGCCGCGTTCGCGCGGTGGGCGAGCTGCTCGAGAACCAGTACCGCATCGGGCTCGTGCGCATGGAGCGGGCGATCAAGGAGCGCATGTCGCTCCAGGAGATCGAGACGCTGATGCCACACGACCTGATCAACGCGAAACCGGTGACGGCGGTGATCAAGGAGTTCTTCGGGTCCAGCCAGCTCTCGCAGTTCATGGACCAGACGAACCCGCTCAGCGAGGTCACGCACAAGCGGCGGCTCTCGGCGCTGGGACCCGGTGGCCTGACGCGCGAGCGCGCCGGCTTCGAGGTGCGCGACGTGCACCCGACGCACTACGGCCGCATCTGCCCGATCGAGACGCCGGAAGGCCCCAACATCGGCCTGATCGCCTCGTTGAGCACCTTCGCGCGCGTGAACGAGTACGGCTTCGTCGAGACCCCGTACCGGCAGGTGGTCGAGGGCAAGGTCACCGACGAGGTGAAGTTCTACTCGGCGCTGGAGGAGGAGAAGCACGTCATCGCCCAGGCGAACGCGGCCTTCGACAAGAAGGGCCACTTCATGACGCCGCTCGTTTCCTGCCGGAAGGCGGGCGAGTTCCCCCAGGCGCGGCCCGAGGACATCAGCCTGATGGACGTGTCGCCGAACCAGCTGGTGTCGGTGGCGGCCTCGCTGATTCCCTTCCTGGAGAACGACGACGCGAACCGCGCGCTGATGGGTTCCAACATGCAGCGCCAGGCGGTGCCGCTCTTGCGCACGCAGGCGCCGCTGGTGGGCACCGGCATCGAAGGCACGGTGGCGCGCGACTCCGGCGTCTGCACGGTCTGCCGGCGCGATGGCGTGGTCGATCAGGTGGACGCGAGCCGCATCGTCGTCCGCGCGGACACCAAGGAGTCCTCGCTGGACGTGGCCAGCGAGGTCGACATCTACAGCCTGATCAAGTACCAGCGCTCGAACCAGAACACCTGCATCAACCAGAAGCCCATCGTGAAGGCGGGCGACCGGGTGAAGAAGGGCGACGTGATCGCCGACGGCCCGGCCACCGAGACCGGGGAACTGGCGCTGGGCCAGAACGTGATCGTCGCCTTCATGCCCTGGCAGGGGTACAACTTCGAGGACTCCATCCTCGTCTCCGAGCGGATCCTCCGCGACGACGTCTTCACCTCGATCCACATCGAGGAGTTCGAGTGCATCGCGCGGGACACCAAGCTGGGCAAGGAGGAGATCACCCGCGACATCCCCAACGTCGGTGAGGAAGCGCTCAAGGACCTCGACGACTCCGGCATCATCCGCATCGGCGCCGAAGTCGGTCCGGGAAGCATCCTGGTGGGCAAGATCACGCCCAAGGGCGAGACGCAGCTCTCTCCGGAAGAGAAGCTGCTCCGCGCGATCTTCGGCGAGAAGGCCGGCGACGTGCGCGACAGCTCGCTCCGCGTTCCTCCGGGCGTGACCGGCACGGTGATCAACGCCAAGGTCTTCAGCCGCAAGGGCGTCGACAAGGACGAGCGGGCCAAGGACATCGAGAACCAGGAAGAGGCGAAGCTCCTCAAGGACCAGAACGACGAGATCAAGATCCTCAAGGACTCGTCCTACAAGCGGATCAAGCGGCTGCTGCACGGCAAGCAGACCACCGCGAAGCTGGTCGACGACAAGGGACACGTGCTGCTCAACAAGGGCCAGGACGTGACCGAGGTGCTGCTCGACGAGATCCCGGAGAAGTACTGGCCGGAGATCGCCGTCGGCGGCGCCGAGGAGAAGGTCGCCAAGATCCTGGAGAACTTCAACGAGCAGAAGGAGCTCGTGAAGCTCGTCTTCGGGGAGAAGATCAGCCGGCTGAAGAAGGGCGACGAGCTGCCGCCCGGCGTGATCAAGATGGTCAAGGTGTACGTGGCCATCAAGCGCAAGCTGGCGGTGGGCGACAAGATGGCCGGACGCCACGGGAACAAGGGCGTGGTCTCCCGCGTGCTCGCGGCCGAGGACATGCCGTACCTCGAGGACGGCCGCCCCGTGGACCTGGTGCTCAACCCGCTCGGCGTGCCGAGCCGCATGAACATCGGGCAGATCCTGGAGACGCACCTGGGCTGGGCCGCGCGCGGGCTCGGCGAGCAGATCCAGCGGATGATCGACGAGAAGTGGAGCCCCGATGCCGTCCGCAAAGATCTAAAAAAGATCTACGACACCAAGGAGCTGCAGGAGCTGATCGACGGCCTTCCCGAGAAAGAGCTGATGAAGCTCGCCCAGAAGCTGATCCGGGGCGTGCACTTCGCCAGCCCGGTGTTCGACGGCGCCCGGGAGACGGAAATCCTCTCGCAGCTCGAGCACGCCGGCCTGCCGAAGACGGGCCAGATGATTCTCTTCGACGGGCGCACGGGCGAGGCGTTCGATCAGGACGTCACGGTGGGCATCATGTACATGCTCAAGCTGCACCACCTCGTCGACGAGAAGATCCACGCCCGCAGCATCGGGCCGTACTCCCTCGTCACGCAGCAGCCGCTGGGCGGCAAGGCGCAGTTCGGCGGCCAGCGCCTGGGAGAGATGGAAGTCTGGGCGATGGAAGCCTACGGCGCGGCCTACTCGCTGCAGGAGTTCCTCACCGTCAAGTCGGACGACGTGGTCGGCCGCACCCGGATGTACGAGAGCATCGTCAAGGGCGAGTACTCGCTCGAGTCGGGGCTGCCGGAGTCGTTCAACGTCTTGATCAAGGAGCTCCAGTCGCTCGGTCTGGACGTCGAGCTGATGGAGAACGCTCCCGCCGTGGTGGCGGCTGAGCCCAAGAAGCCCGGAACTGCGGCAGCCTGAGAACGCGGACCTTTCGAGATTCGGAGAGAAAAAACGTGAAGGACATTTTCAATTTCTTCGAGAAGCCCAAGGATCCGCTCTCCTTCAACGCCATCCGCATCTCGCTGGCGTCGCCGGAGAAGATCCGCCAGTGGTCGCACGGCGAGGTGAAGAAGCCGGAGACCATCAACTACCGCACCTTCAAGCCGGAGCGGGACGGGCTCTTCTGCGCCAAGATCTTCGGGCCGGTGAAGGACTACGAGTGCAATTGCGGCAAGTACAAGCGCATGAAGCACCGCGGCGTGGTCTGCGAGAAGTGCGGCGTCGAGGTCATCCAGTCCAAGGTGCGGCGTGAGCGGCTCGGCCACATCAACCTGGCCACGCCGGTCGCGCACATCTGGTTTTTGAAGTCGCTGCCTTCGCGGATCGGCAACCTGCTCGACATCACGCTCAAGGACCTGGAGAAGGTCCTCTACTGCGAGAGCTACGTGGTGGTGGACCCGAAGGACTCGCCCTTCGTGCGCGGCGAGCTCCTCTCCGAGGACAAGTACCACAAGGCGCTGGAAGAGCTGGGCGAGGACGCCTTCTCCGCCGGGATGGGCGGCGAGGCCGTGGTGCAGCTGCTCAAGCAGATCGACATCAACCAGCTCGCCGACCAGCTCCGCAAGGAAATGAAGGAGGCGACCAGCGACGCCAAGCGCAAGAAGCTGGCGAAGCGGCTGAAGGTGGTCGACTCCTTCTTGGAATCCGGGAACCGACCCGAGTGGATGATGCTGGACGTGATCCCGGTGATCCCGCCGGATCTCCGCCCGCTGGTGCCGCTCGACGGCGGCCGCTTCGCGACTTCCGACCTCAACGACTTGTACCGGCGCGTGATCAACCGCAACAACCGCCTGAAGCGCCTGCAGGAGCTCAACGCTCCGGACATCATCATCCGGAACGAGAAGCGCATGCTGCAGGAGGCGGTCGACGCGCTGTTCGACAACGGCCGGCGCGGCAAGACCATCACCGGCCCCAACAAGCGGCCGCTGAAGTCCTTGAGCGACATGCTCAAGGGGAAGCAGGGGCGCTTCCGCCAGAACCTGCTCGGCAAGCGCGTCGACTACTCCGGCCGCAGCGTGATCGTGGTCGGACCCGAGCTGAAGCTGCACCAGTGCGGCCTGCCGAAGATCATGGCGCTCGAGCTGTTCAAGCCGTTCATCTACAACAAGCTCGAGGAGCGCGGGCACGTCACCACCATCAAGAGCGCGAAGAAGATGGTGGAGAAGGAGCGCCCGGAGGTCTGGGACATCCTCGAGGAAGTGATCCGCGAGCACCCGGTGCTCCTGAACCGCGCGCCGACGCTGCACCGCCTCGGCATCCAGGCCTTCGAGCCGGTGCTGATCGAGGGCAAGGCCATCCAGCTCCATCCGCTGGTGTGCTCCGCCTTCAACGCGGACTTCGACGGCGACCAGATGGCGGTGCACGTGCCGCTCTCCATCGAGGCGCAGGTGGAAGCGCGCGTGCTGATGATGAGCACCAACAACATTCTCAGCCCCGCGCACGGCAAGCCGATCATCGTCCCCACGCAGGACATCGTGCTCGGCCTCTACTACCTGACCCGCGAGCGGGTGCTGGCGCACGGTGAAGGGCGCGTGTTCGCCTCGCCGGCCGAGGTCCGGTCGGCATACGACCATCACGAGGTCGATCTGCAGGCGAAGGTCATCTGCCGCATGGACCAGTTCGACGCCGACGGCAAAGGGACCGGCCGGGCGCGCGTCGAGACGACCGTGGGCCGCGTGCTGCTCAGCGACGTACTCCCGAAGAAGATCCCGTTCAGCACCATCAACAAGGTGATGGACAAGAAGACGCTGGGGAACCTGATCGACATCTGCTACCGCCTCTGTGGCGAGAAGGAGACGGTGCTCCTCGCCGACCGGCTGCGCTCGCTCGGGTACGGCTACGCCACCAAGGCGGGCATCTCCATCGCCATCAAGGACATGGTCATCCCTGCCAAGAAGCAGGAGATGCTGGAAGGCGCGCAGAAGGAAGTGGCCGAGATCGAGAACCAGTACCTGGAAGGCCTGATCACCGACGGCGAGCGCTACAACAAGGTGATCGACATCTGGGCGCAGGTCACCGAGCAGGTGGCCGGCGAGATGATGGGCGAGATCGGCACCGAGTCGGTGAAGAAGGACGGGAAGGAGAAGAAGCAGCCCTCCTTCAACCCGATCTTCATCATGGCCGACTCCGGAGCCCGAGGCTCCGCCCAGCAGATCCGCCAGCTGGCGGGCATGCGCGGCCTGATGGCCAAGCCGTCGGGCGAGATCATCGAGACGCCCATCACGGCGAACTTCCGTGAAGGCCTCACCGTGCTGCAGTACTTCATCTCCACCCACGGCGCCCGCAAGGGCCTCGCCGACACGGCCTTGAAGACGGCCAACTCCGGCTACCTGACGCGCCGCCTGGTGGACGTGGCACAGGACGCCATCATCACCGAATACGACTGCGGCACCATGGACGGCATCGCGCTCGGCGCGCTGGTGGAAGGCGGCGAGATCATCGAGCCGATGGGCGAGCGCATCCTGGGCCGCGTCGCCCTCGATGACATCGAGGACCCCTTCACCCACGAGATCCTCCTCAAGGCCAACGAGGAGATCGACGAGAACAAGGTGAAGGAGATCGAGGAAGCCGGTCTGGAGAAGGTGAAGATCCGCTCGGTGCTCACCTGCCAGGCGCGGCGCGGCATCTGCGTCGAGTGCTACGGCCGCGATCTGGCGCGCGGTCGCAAGGTGAACATCGGGGAGGCTGTGGGCGTGATCGCCGCGCAGTCGATCGGCGAGCCCGGCACCCAGCTCACGATGCGCACCTTCCACATCGGCGGCGCGGCGACGCGGCGCGCGGAAGCGAGCACCATCGAGAACCGGCACGCCGGCGTGGTGCACTTCCACGCGTTGAAGACAGTGAAGCGCAAGGACGGTTCCACCGTCGTCATGAACCGGAACGGCGAACTGGTCGTTGCCGACGAGAACGGCCGCGAGCGCGAGCGCTACAACGTGATCTACGGGGCCAAGCTGAACGTCAAGGAAGGCCAGAAGATCGAGGTGGGCACCCAGCTCGCCGAGTGGGATCCGTTCGCCACGCCCATCGTCGCCGAGGTCGGAGGCACCATCCGTTTCTCGGACATCATCGAAGGCGTGACGATGAACGAGCAGCTCGACGAGGTCACCGGCCTCTCGCGCAAGTCGATCATCGAGAGCCGCGACGCCGAGGCGCAGCCGCGGATCAGCATCGAGGACGACAAGGGCAATGCGAAGAACCTGCCCGGGTCGGAGACCCCGGCCCGCTACAACCTCCCCGTCGGCGCCAACATCACCGTCAACGACGGCGACTCCATCGAGGCGGGCGAGGTGATCGCCCGCATCCCGCGGGAGACGACCAAGACCAAGGACATCACCGGCGGTCTCCCGCGCGTGGCCGAGCTGTTCGAGGCCCGCAAGCCGAAGGAGCACGCGGTCATCAGCGAGATCGAGGGCGTGGTCAGCTTCGGCAAGGACACCAAGGGCAAGCGCAAGGTGGTGGTCACGCCGGAGATCGAGGGCAAGCTCCGCACCGACCTCGCCAAGGAGTACCTGATTGCCAAGGGCAAGCACATCAACGTGCACGCCGGCGACCGGGTGAAGGCGGGCGACCCGCTGATGGACGGCGCGGCCAACCCGCACGACATCCTCAAGGTGCTCGGCGAGAAGGAGCTCGCGCGCTACATGGTGGACGAGGTGCAGGAGGTCTACCGGCTGCAGGGCGTGAAGATCAACGACAAGCACATCGAGACCATCGTCCGGCAGATGCTGCGCCGCGTGCGCGTCCAGGAGGTAGGGGACACCAACTTCCTCGTCGACGAGCAGGTGGAGAAGCAGATGTTCGACGACGAGAACGCCCGGGTGACGGCGGCCGGAGGCAAGCCCGCGGTGGGCGAGCCGCTGCTCCTCGGCATCACCAAGGCGTCGCTCTCGACCGAGTCGTTCATCTCGGCGTCGTCGTTCCAGGAGACCACCAAGGTGCTGACCGAGGCGGCGATCTCCGGGCGCGTCGACTACCTGCGCGGGCTCAAGGAGAACGTGATCATGGGCCGGCTGATCCCGGCCGGCACGGGCTTGACGGCGTACAAGCACCTCGACATCGAGGTGGAGACGCCGGTGGACGAGGTGGAGGCTGCCGAGGAGGCGCTGGCCATCGCGTCGGGCGCGGAGACCGCGCCACCGGCCATGGTGGCAGCGGAAGAGTAGAGCGCATCGGATTGGAACACGCGGCGGCGGCGGGCCTTCGGGCTCGCCGCCGTTGTCGTTTCCAGCGCGCTATCGCGACAGCGTCTGCTTGATCCACTCCCGGCTGCGGGAGGCCCTCTCGGTCTCGGTCGGCAGGCGCGAGTAGATGGCGTTCAGAAGGTGGTTCCGGGCGCGGCGCGCCTTGACGGCTGCCCGCAGCGCGCGGTCGCTGGAAACCGCGTGCTGGTAGAGCTCGGTCAGGAGGAGGCCGTAGGGTTCGAAGGCGCTGGGGATCATGGTGCGTCCTCCCGGTGGGGGGCTGGGTTTACCTCAGGTGCAACGGACGTGCCCTGCGGCGGAGGGTCGCGGGCCGCTCTACGCGAGGCCGATAGTGGGGGACGAAGATGTCGGCGACGTGGGCGCGCGGCAACAAAATCGTGCCCCTTCAGTCCGGCGACTACGCGCTCCGTCAATTGGCGAGTCATCGCGCTGACGCGGAACGTTCCGCCGGACCATGCCGCTGCTCAGGGCGGAAGTGGAATGTGCTGCAGTGGGCGCTCGGAGGTGGCGAACCCACTGATGTCGCTGAAGCTTTCTGGGTCGCGGTGATGGGCCGCGGTGTCTTCCCCACGGTAACTCTTACGGGAGGGAGACATGAACGTCGCCATTGCAGTCATTCTCGCCATGTTTGTCGCGGGATGCGGAGGGCAGCGAGATCCGGTTCGAGCTGCACAAGCCGAGATCGAGAACAACATCCAGAGCTCGTTCAGGGCGTTCAAGGACGACGACCACGACGGCCAGGAGGACACGTAGTCGCCGCGCTACGGACCCACGTCCGTCACTTCGCCCGCCACCCTGCGCCGGATCACCCGGAACTCGACGCGCCGGTTCTTTTCCCGGCCCTGGCGCGTCGAGTTCGTGGCGATGGGCTGGTTCGGTCCGAAGCCGTGCGCGACCATGCGGTTGGCGGCGACGCCGCGACGGATCAGCGCGCCGACTACCGCCTCGGCGCGCGCCTGCGAGAGCGCCAGGTTCGTGGCGATTCGGCCGGTGCTGTCGGTGTGTCCCTGCACGTCGATGCGCACCACCTCCGGATGGTTCTTGAGCACCCGCGCAATCTGGTTCAGCAGGCGCGTCGAGCGCGGATGGATCAGCGTCTTGGCCGGCGCGAAGTAGACCTTGTCGAGGATGTCGATCCGGTTCTCGCGGATGGAGACGATCTGCTTTTCCGCGCGCGGGCACCCGGCGTTGTCGGCAGGGCCCTTGACGAAGGGGCAATTGTCGATGGCGTCGGGAACGCCATCGCCATCGGAATCACGCGACTCCTCTTCGCCATACGTCGTCGCGCGCGAGGCCGCCTGACCCTCCGAAGCGGGAAGAAGATCGGCCGCCTCGGAACGGATCAGCGCCTCCCGCGCCGCCGATTCCGACGGCCCGAGGAGCTTGGGAATTCGCTTCTCCTGCTCCTCCTTCTCGCGCTCGGCGCGCCCCTTCGCGATCTGCGCCACCAGCTCCTTGAGGCCTGGTTCGGGGCCGGTGTCGCGCTTGGGCGGCGTGCAGAGAGAAGGCGCGTAACGGAGCGCGACTACGCCGCGCAGCGACGGCGCGCCGAGCCCGTCGTCGAGGCGCGTTCCTCCGGCAAGGTCGGCCGCAATGACCGAGGTCGCGCACAACGTCGCACCGATGCGCCACTCGATGGGAAACGACTGCTGCGAGAGATCGCGCAGGGAAGACTGCAGCTCGAGCTCTGCGTAGGCGCGGGACCGCGTCGACAGCCACCAGGCGGCGCCCCCGCGCAGCCCGATCTCGTTGCCGAGCTTCACCGTTCCGACGTCGTGCGGCGGCCGGAAGCGCAGGAACGCGTTTCCGATCAGCTCCAGTTGCCCGCGGCGCCGCGCTACCGCGACCAGCCCTTCCACCACCAGCCGCTGGTCGTCCGTGAGCGACTGGTGCGCGCCGCTCGCCACCTCGACCGAGAGCTGCCCCGCAAGGTCGATGGGCCCGCGGAGAAAGCCGTGCCGCACGCCTGCCCGGATGTCGCCGACGGAGAACCCGAACGACGGCGTAGGCGCGCCCGCGACTTGCGCGACGCTCCCCGACTGCCACTGCCCCAGGGTGATGGGAAGCTGCGCGAAGATGGATGCGTACCCGTTCAGCGGTGCCGCGAGCTGCACCCAGCCACCGCTGCGCGATTCGTGGCTCACTCCATCCAGGCCGATACGGATCGGCTTGTACCCGAAGTCGAGACCGACCTGGAGCTGGAGTGGCTCGGAGGAATCCGTCGGCGGCCGCGCTCCTTCCACGCCGAGAAGCCCGTCGCTTCCGCTCGCCGGCCGCAAGAGAGAAAGGTTCACCTCGGGGAGAGCGGCGACGAGCAGGGCGAGGAGGTGACCCAACTAGCCGGCCTCCGCGACGGTGCGCCGTCCGAATGCGCGCCAGGCGCCGTGGAGGGCGAGACCGACGGCGAGCGTGCCGACGGAGAAGATCGCGTCGTCGCGCTTGATGCCGTTGAGGAAGAGGATGCAGCCGAGCGTCGCCAGCAACGGAATGGTGGGTCCGAGCGGCAGGCGGAACGCGCTCGCGCCCTTCGTCCGCCGCAGGATGGGCACGGCGAGGCAGGTGGGCACGTACTGCGCGAAGACGGCGGCGTTGTTCAGGTCCGAGAGGCGGTCGAAGTCGGCGAAGACCGCCAGCCCCGCGCAGACGAGCGCCGTGACCGCGATGGCGATCGACGGCGTGCCGAAGCGCGGATTCGTACGGGCGAACACGGCAGGGAGCTCACCGTTCTCCCCCAGCGCCGAGAGGTAGCGTGGAGTCACCAGCGCGACCGCAGTCAGATAGCCGAACGAGGAGATCACCGATCCCAGCGCGACGAACCGGCCCATCCAGGGACCCGCGAACGCCGCCGCCGCTTCCGCCAGCGGCTTGTCCGCCGTGCCGGGATCGGGGTGCGTTCCCATGAAGACGACCTGCACGACGACGTACAGCAGGACCGACCCGAGCAGCGCGAAGAAGAGCGCGAGGGGAACGTTGCGTCGCGGATTGTCGGTCTCGCCGGCGGTTACCGGGACGTACTCGAAGCCGGTGCAGGCAAAGAGCGCGGCAAAACCGCCGAGCTTGAGCGCCTCGAGCTTCGTCTCTCCCGCCGGCGGCGGCAGCGCGAGGCGGTGCCAGTCGACGAAGAGCAGCCCGATGCCGACGAAGAGGAGGATCGGAATCAGCTTCGCGCCGCTGAAGAAATCGCTGGTCAGAGCGCCAGGGCGAATGCCGCGGTAGTTGAGCGCGGCCAGGCCCGCGATGACCGCGATCGCCAGCGCGATCTGGGGCGCCGCGCCGTTCAGCGACGGGACGAAAAAGGAAACGTTTCGCCCGATTCCCCGCGCGACCGCTCCGTAGGCGAACAGGTTCGCCATCAGCGCCATCCATCCCACGGCGACGCCGACCCACCGCCCGAACGCATCGCGCGCGTACAGGTAGGGGCCGCCGTTTCGCTCGGCGCGGCCGGCGGTCTCGCAGAAACAGAGCCCCACGAGGAGGCAGACTCCGCCGATGGCGAGCCAGGCGGCCCAGGAGAAGCCGCCCGCGTTGCGGAAGACTTTCGCGGGAAGAAGGAAGATGCCAGTGCCGATGATGCCGTTGATGCCGAGCCCGACGCAGTCCAGCAGCGTCATCCGGTTTCTGGCGCGCACTTGCATCTAACAATGCCCGAGGGCGGGCGGGCAGCCAAGCGCGTCAGCGAGCGCCACCTTCGCTTGACAGCGAGAGCTTCCCCAGTATGATGCGCGCCTTTTCGGGGACAACTCCCTGTTTTTCCTGCCGCCGCCGGCATCTCGAGGCGGCGGTTGCGTTGAAAGGCACGATGCCGACGATCAGCCAGCTCATTCGCAAGGGCCGCGAGAAGGTCATCTACAAGGGCAAGGCGCCCGCGATGACCCGCTGCCCGCAGAAGCGGGGGGTCTGCACCCGCGTCTACACCACCACCCCGAAGAAGCCGAACTCGGCGCTGCGCAAGGTGGCGCGCGTGCGGCTCACCAACGGGATGGAGGTGACGAGCTACATCCCCGGCGTCGGCCACAACCTGCAGGAGCACTCGGTGGTGATGATCCGCGGCGGCCGCGTCAAGGACCTGCCGGGCGTGCGCTACCACATCATCCGCGGAACGCTGGACTCGGTCGGCGTGGCTGGCCGCAAGCAGGGCCGCAGCAAGTACGGCGCGAAGCGGCCGTCTTAAGGAGAACGTCAGAAATGCCTCGTCGTCGTGAAGTTGCCAAGCGCAGGATCCTTCCCGATCCGAAGTTCCAGGACCGGCTGCTCGCCAAATTCATCAACGACATGATGCGCAGGGGCGAGAAGGCGGTCGCCGAGCGCGTCGCCTACCGGGCCCTCGATCTGGTGCAGCAGCGCACCAACGACGACCCGCTGAAGACGTTCAAGAAGGCGCTCGACAACGTCAAGCCGGTGCTCGAGGTGAAGAGCCGCCGCGTCGGCGGCGCCACCTACCAGGTGCCGGTGGAAGTGCGCCAGGAGCGCCGGGTCGCCCTCGCCATGCGCTGGCTGATCGAGTACGCCAAGGAGCGCGGCGAGAAGACCATGGACCAGAAGCTCGCTGCTGAGCTGATGGACGCCGCGAACAACCGCGGCAACGCGGTGAAGAAGCGCGAGGACACGCACAAGATGGCGGAGGCAAACAAGGCCTTCGCGCACTACCGCTGGTAGACGGGGCTAGAGCGGTGTGAGCAGGACGGCGCGCCACTCGCCGTCGAACACTGACGTCGCGGCGATGCGCCCGGATTCGTCGACGCATGCTGCGGAGTCGATGAAGTACGGGCCCGGCACGACGAGATCGTTCAGATCGATCAGACGATCTTCGCCCCAGACGATGCCGCGGCGGACCACGTCGTTTTCGTCGAAGGAGATTCCCGCAGCGACGCCGGCCGAGTTGATGCAGCCGAGATAGCTGTGCGCGAGGCCTGGAAGGGATCCGACGTCGCGCAGGGTCGTCCCCTCCGTCCAGATGAAGGCGTGGTACGTCGACCGTCCGGGACGCGTGGCGTAGCCGACGATGACGCCGACGTCGTTGATGGCGACGGCGCGGCCATAGCTTCCTCCCCAGGAGCCGAGATCGTCGATCACTCCGGGCTCCCGGAACCGGACAGGGTGGAATGCGCCCGCGACGCAGGATTCGCCGACGATGATCCCGTTCGAGTTGATCCCGTACGCCTCCGAGTAGTCGCAGTGCGCGGGATCGATCGATCCGAGGTCGATGGCGGGCCCGTCAGCCCACGAGACGGCATGGACGCCGCCGCCGGCGAGCTCAGCCCAACCCGCGATCACGCCGGCGGCGTTGATGGCCTCCGCCCAGCTGTAAGTGCCGCCAAGGGTGCCGAGGTCCGTGGCGAGGCCGCGTTCCCACCGGAAAGCGCGAAAATCGGGCGCAGCACCGTTGACGCCGACGATCGTGCCGGAGTCGTTAATCCCGTGGAGGTCCGTCGGCCAGGCCATGCCGACGTCATGAAGGAGGCCGTCCCAGAAGAATGTCCCGGCGCTGAAGTATGCGCCGGCGACGAGGCCCGAGCGTGGGCTCATGGTCCAGGAGATGGATTGTGCGCTCGCAAGCGGCATGACTGCGTAACGGCGCAGCTCGAATCGCGCGACGGCCGCCGTGTCCGCGTGGACGCGGACCTGACAGTCCGTCGCGGTGCACTGTCCGCTCCAGCCCGAGAACCTGGAGAGCGCTCCCGCAGACGCCGACAGCCGCACTAGCGTCCCGGCCGGGAACGTCGCGCTACATCGTCCGGGGCAGTCGATGCCCGGCGGCTCGGACGTGATCCTGCCACCTCCGCTTCCCACCATTCCAACCGAAAGCCGCGCGCGGCCTCGGTCGAAATGCGCGGACACGGACGCATCCGTCGACAGCGTCAGGTCGCAGACCGCGCCGGCGCAGGAACCCGTGAACACGTCGAAGACCCAGTCGTTATCCGCGATGGCGATCAGTCGCACATTCGTCGCTGCGCGGAAGTCCGCAGCGCACGCACCGGGGCAGTCGATTCCGACGGGGTCGCTCCGGATCGCTCCGGATCCCTCGACGGTAACGGCCAGGCGGCGCGCGGTTACGCTCGGCGCAACGGGGGGCGCGCCGACGGACGGAGGAGGATCATCAGCGACTGGATGAACGCCCGAGCTGCTGCTGCAGGCCACCGCCGCGAGTACGAGAACGGCGGCGATAGCGCGCATGTGGCTCCCCCAATGACGAAAATGCGCACGCCAGGCCGAAGAGACGAGGAGAGTGCGCTCGCCCGCCCGGCAGCCGCGCACGCGGCCCTGCGACACCGAGGACGCCGCAGCGCGCCATCGAATGGTGACGTAGACTTGACGCTGGGCGTTCCGCTGTGTACAAGCCCCCGTCCCCCCGAGGAAGTCCGTTCTTTCTCAAGCAGTTCGTTCATCCGGTCCCCAGGCGCGCAAGCGCCCGCACTGACGAGGTATTCGCCGTGGCCCGCACCTTCCCGCTCGAGCGCTGCCGAAACATCGGCATCATGGCGCACATCGATGCGGGGAAGACCACGACCACGGAGCGGATCCTTTTCTATACGGGGGTCAGCTACAAGATCGGCGAGGTCCACGAAGGAACCGCCGTCATGGACTGGATGGAGCAGGAGCAGGAGCGCGGCATCACGATCACTGCCGCCGCGACTACCTGCTTCTGGC
>Ga0209474_10000253_pt1 | contig 64203 bp, 44 predicted proteins | sample GraSoiAngelo_145_FD_185902 | JGI IMG/M metagenome (GOLD analysis project Ga0209474, IMG submission 185902) | Grasslands soil microbial communities from the Angelo Coastal Reserve, California, USA - 14_1009_05_20cm (SPAdes) (version 2) | ecosystem: Environmental > Terrestrial > Soil > Grasslands...
GCCGTTCGAGGAGTACGCGAACATCATCACGACCGGCATGTGCGGCACCATCTCGGCGGCGTCGTGCAGCGGGCCCGACGGCAGCTTCGGAGCATCGCCGGTCTCCTCGCGCACGGCCTCCTCGCAGAGCGCGACGAGCGCCGGGTGGAACGGCCGCGGCTCGATGCGCCACAGCGGCCGCCATTCGACCTCGACGTTGTTGGCCTGCGCCGCCTGCGCCGCCGCCGCGTGCGCGTCGCGCAGCATCGCCGCGAGGACGCCGGGATCGAGCGCGCGCTGATCGAGCGACATCTCGCAGACGCCCGGCACCGCGGTGACGATCTTCGGCTCGACGTTGACGACGCCCACCGTGCAGACGACGCCGGCGCCCGGCTTCGAGTGGCGCCGCGCGATCTCGCGGCACTCGAGCGCCGTCTGCGCCGCCGCGAGAAACGCGTCGCGCCGCATCGCAATCGGCGTCGACCCCGAGTGCGCCGCCTGCCCCGTGAAGCGGATCGTGTTCCGTTCGACGCCGAAGGTGCCCAGCACGACGCCGGTGGACTTCTGCATCGACTCGAGCACCGGCCCCTGCTCGATGTGGAGCTCGAGGTACGCGCGCGCGTCGATCGTCTTCAGCTCGAGGTGCGCGTCGATCATGCGGTCGAGCGCGACGCCGTTTTCGGCGAGCGCCTCGACCAGCTCGGTGCCCTGCCGATCCTTGAGCCCGCGCACCTCGTCCACCTTCAGGCTGCCGGCCGCGGCGGCCGATCCGAGGAGGCTGCGCCCGAAGCGCGCGCCTTCTTCGTCGGCCCAGTCCACGAGCTTCAGCGTCACCGGCGGCGTCGCCGCCGCGTGCATGCGGAGCGCCTCGAGCGCCGCCATGACGCCGAGCGCGCCGTCGAGCCAGCCGCCGTTCGGCACCGAATCGAGATGGCTGCCGACGATGACCGTCTTCTTCGACGCGCCGCGGAGCGTCACCCAGTGGTTGCCCGCCGAATCGGCGTCGACGTGCAGGCCGATCTCGGCGACCTTGCCCTTGAACCACTCGCGCGCGTCCCGCCACACAGGCCCCCACGCGAGGCGCTGCGCGCCCTCCGGCGTCGACGTGCGAGCCGCGAGCTCGCGGAGATCGGCAATCACGCGTTGTGCGTTCATGACGTTTTGGTCAGCCGTAGGGCGACCCTTTCAGGGTCGCCGCCGGCGAGGCTGAAAGCCTCGCCCGACATTTGTCTCACCGCAGCAGCGCCACGGGATCGATCCGGCTCGCGCGGCGCGCGGGCAGATACGCGGCGGCCATCCCCGCGATCGTGAGGCCGAGCGCCGCGATCGCGAACGTCGCCGGATCGGTCGCGCGTACGCCGAAGAGCAGCGCGCCGAGCGCGCGCGACGTCGCCAGCGCGCCCGCGACGCCGATGGCGATCCCGATCGCCGCCAGCCGCGCCCCCTCGCCGACGAGCAGCGCGCGGATGTCCGACGGGCTCGCGCCGAGCGCGATGCGGACGCCGAGCTCGTGCGTCCGTTCGCTCACCGCGTACGCCATCACGCCGTAGACGCCGATGAGCGAGAGCGCGAGCGCGACGAGGGAGAACATCGCGAGCAGCGCGGTCCGCAGCCGCGGCTGCGCCACCGACTCGCTCATCGCCTCCTCCATCGTCCGCACGCGCACGAGCGGCTGATCCCGATCGATGTCCTGCATGGCCGCGCGCAGCCCCGAGGCGACGGCGATCGGGTCGCCCGCCGTCTTCAGCACGATCGACAGGTTGCGGTACATCCCGGCGAGCACGTCGATCGGCGGCTGCTCGTACGGCACATAGAGCGTCGGCTGAAGCGCCGCCTCGAACGCCTGCTTCGTATCGCCGACGACGCCGACGATCCGCATGAACGGCGCGCCGTCGGGTCCCTCCGTCGGCGACGGCGTCGCGCCGAGCTGCGCGCGCCCCGCGAGCGCCGCCTTCGCCGATCCGTCGAAGAAGCGCCGGACGAACGCCTCGTTCACGACGGCCACCTGCGGCGCGTGCTCGCGATCGCGATCGGTGAAGGCGCGGCCGGCGACGAGCGGCACGCCGAGCGCGCGGAAATAGCCCTCGCTCACCGCGCGGAGCCCGGTGATGACGAATTCCTCCGGCCCCTTCGGCGGACGTCCGACGATGTTGAAGTGAATCGACGTCCCGTTGCCGGAGAACGGCGGCGCCGTCGCGACCTCCGCGAGCGCGACGCCGGGGAGCGCGCGCAGCCGCTCGCGCAGCCGCTCGACGAGCGCGTTGCGCTGCGCCGCCCCGGCGTAGGCGACGGGCGACAGCGGCGCGTCCGCCACGAGCACGCCGGCGGCGTTGAACCCGGTCGGCACGTCCTGGAGCCGCGCGAGGCTCTTCGTCAGCAGCCCGGCGCCGACGAGCAGCATCGTCGCCAGCGCCATTTCGACGACGACCAGCGACGCGCGCAGCCGATGATGGCCGGCGCCCGCCGCCGCGCCGCGGCCGGCCTCGTTGATCGCCGACGCGACGTCGACGCGCGTCGTCTGCATCGCCGGCACGAGGCCGAAGACGATGCCGGTCGCGCACGAGATCGCGATCGTGAACAGGAGCGCGGACCAGTCCATCGCGATCGCGCCCGCGCCCGGCGCGCTCGCGCCGGCGAGCGCCGCGAGCAGCGGCAGCGTCCACAGCGCGATCACGAGGCCGACCGCGCCGCCCGCGAGCGCGAGGACGAGGCTCTCGACGAGCAGCAGCCCCGCGATCCGCAGGCGGCTCGCGCCGATCGCCGTGCGGATGGCGACCTCCTTCTGCCGGCCGATCGCACGCGCGAGCAGGAGGTTCGCGACGTTCGCGCACGCGATGAGCAGGACGAAGCCGACCGCCGCCGCGAGCACGAGCAGCGACGGCCGCACGTTCTGCACGGCGAATTCGTGGAGCGGCTTCACGTCGGCGGTGACGCCGTGGTTCGTTTCGGGATACTGCGTCGCGAGCCGATCGCAGACGACGGCCATCTCCGCCTGTGCGCGCGCGAGATCGACGCCGCGCTTCACGCGCGCGACGGGAAAGATGCCGGGATGCCAGCCGCGATCGTCGGGCAGCGTCGCGGCCCACGGGCCCATCGGCAGCAGGACGTCGGCGGCCTGCAGCAGCTGGAAGTCCGGCGGCAGGACGCCGACGACGGTGTACGGCTTGTCGTCCAGCGTGATCGCGCGGCCGATCGCGTCCGCGCTGCCGCCGAAGCGGCGATGCCACAGCGCGTCGCTGAGAATCGCGACGCCGGCGGCGCCGGGCCGGTCGTCGCCCGCCGAGAACGCGCGGCCGAGCGGCAGCGGCACGCCGAGCATCGGCAGCAGCGGCGCCGTCGCCATCTTCGCCGGCACGCGCTCGGGCTCGCCCACGCCGGTCAGCGTCATCGTGAGGCTGCGTACTGCGGCGACCGCGTCGAACGACGTCGTCTGATCGCGCCAGTCGACGAAGTTCTGCCAGCTCGCGGTCTGCGTCGGGAACTGCGCCGTCCGTTCGATGAGGAGGACGAGCCGCGACGGATCGCGGAACGGCAGCGCTCGCAGCAGCACGGCGTTGACGACGGTGAAGATCGCGCTGTTGGCGCCGATACCGAGCGCGAGCGTCAGAATCGCGACCGCGGAGAATCCCGGCCGCGCCAGGAGGCCGCGAACGGCATAGCGAAGCGTGCGCACTCGGTGATTATCGCAGGGGATTGGGGATTGGGGATTGGGTGCGAACGGGTTTTCATTCAGGCACAGCGTGACAGTTGTGATCTAACCAATCCCCAATCCCCAATCCCCAATCCCCTCACTATTCGGCGCGCAGCACGACGATCGGGTCGACCGCAGCCGCCCGGCGCGCGGGCAGCCACGCCGCGGCGGCGGCGACGGCGAGCATCACGACGACGGCCGTCCCGGGCGCGCGCGGATCGGTCGGCGCGACGCCGGCGAGCAGTCCCTGGAGCAGACGCGTGAACGCGATCGCCGCCGCGGTGCCGATCGCCGCGCCGCCGAGCGCGAGCCTCAGGCCGTCGCCGACGATGAGCGCCGCGATGCGCCGCGCGTCGGCGCCGATCGCCATGCGCACGCCGATCTCGCGCATGCGCAGCCACACCGAGTACGACAGCACGCCGTACACGCCGATCACCGCGAGCGCCAGCGCCGCGGCGGCGAAGCCGGCGGCAAGCGCCGCGTTGAACCGCGGGCGGCCGAGCGCCGCGTCGACGCGGTCGTCGAGCGACAGCACGTCGTAGATCGGCACCGACGGATCGACCGACGCGACGGCGGCGCGGATCGACGGCACGAGCGGCGCCGCCGCCTGGCGCGCCTTCACCATCACCATCGTGTCGGGGTATCGAAGGTCGTGGAGGAGGTTGTCCCTCGTTGGAAGCTGTAGGGCGAGGCTTTCAGCCTCGCCGGCCGGCGGCCCTGAAAGGGCCGCCCTACATCGAAGCGACACCGCATTCGGCGATGACCTGCCAATCAGACGTCGCCGTCGGGCCCGCTGTTAACGCCGGGTAGTAGAATCGCTTTTTCATTCGAGGACTTCATGAAAAGGCTGCTCCTGCTCAGCTGCGTCGCCGCGTCGATCGCGATCGCCGGCCGCTACGCCGCGCTGCCGCCCGTCCACGCGCAGGCGAACGGCAACAACCTCGTCAACCCGAACGCGTACCAGGATCTGCGATGGCGATCGGTCGGCCCGCACCGCGGCGGGCGATCGACGGCCGCCGTCGGCGTGCGCACGCAGCCGAACATCTTCTACATGGGCGCGACCGGCGGCGGCGTGTGGAAAACGGAGAACTACGGGCTGACGTGGGCGCCCGTCGCCGACGGCCAGATCCCCACCGGATCGATCGGCGCCATCGACGTCTCGGATTCCGACCCCAACGTCGTCTACGTCGGCACGGGCAGCGAAGCGATTCGATCGAACGTGATCCTCGGCCGCGGCGTCTTCAAGTCCACCGACGCCGGCCGCACCTGGCACTACGTCGGGCTGAAGGACGTCGGGCAGATCGGGCAGCTGAAAATTCATCCGAAGAATCCCGACATCGCGTTCGTCGCGGCGGTCGGCAACCCGTTCGGCTGGGGGCCGGAGCGCGGCGTCTACCGGACGAAGGACGGCGGCAAGACGTGGCAGCAGGTGCTGTTCATCAACGATCAGACCGGCGCCGTCTCGATCGCGATCAACTGGCAGAACCCGAACGAGCTCTACGCCGGCGCATGGCGCGCGCAGCGCAGGCCGTGGACGATCATCAGCGGCGGCGCCGCGGCCGAGGGCGGCGTCTACAAGTCCCCGGACGGCGGCGATCACTGGACGCGCACGAGCAGCGGCTTCCCCGACGATCTCGTCGGCAAGGTGTGGGTGGACGTCGCGCAGTCGAATCCGAGAGTGGTCTACGCGCAGGTCGAGGCGAAGGGCGCGAAGGGCGGGTTGTATCGATCGAGCGACGGCGGCGCGAGCTGGACGATCGTCAACAGCAGCCAGCCGCTGCGCGCGCGTCCGTTCTACTTCAACAAGGTCTTCGTGAACCCGAAGGACGAGAACGAGGTGTGGGTCACCGAGCTCGCGCTGCACAAGTCCACCGACGGCGGGCGCACGTTCACGACCGTCGCCGAGCCGCACGGCGACAACCACATCGTCTGGTTCAACCCCGACAACCCGAAGATCATGATCGAGACCAACGACGGCGGCGTGAACGTCACGCAGGACGGCGCGCGCAGCTGGTCGTCGCAGCTCAATCAGCCGACGGCGGAGATGTATCACATCGACGCCGACGAGCAGTTCCCGTACTTGATCTACGGCCCGCAGCAGGACACGGGCAAGAACCTCGCGGTGCCGAGCTTCCCGCCCACCGCGTGGGGCCCCGACGATCCGCGCCAGCTGTGGATTCCGCTGCCCGGCTGCGAGAGCGGACAGGTGCGCCCGATCCCCTCGGGAAAGATCGTCTACGGCGACTGCAAGGGCGAGTTCGGGCGCATGAACATGGCGACGGGCCAGGAGCAGAACTTCTGGATCAACCCGCAGCAGCGCTACGGAAAAAATCCGAAGGAGATGATGTACCGCTTCGTGCGGCAGGCGCCGATCGAGATCGACGCGCACAACCCTGGCATCGTCTACCACGGCTCGCAGTACGTCCATAAGTCGATCGACGGCGGATTGCACTGGACGAAGTTCAGCCCCGACGTGACGGCGAACGGCCCCGAGAGTCAGGTGACGTCCGGCGAACCGATCACGCGCGACATGACCGGCGAGGAAGTATACGCGGCGCTCTACGCGATGCGATCGTCGCGGCTCGAGCCGGGCGTGTTCTGGACCGGATCGAACGACGGCCCCGTGTGGGTGACGCGCGACAACGGCCGCACGTGGAAGAACGTGACGCCGCCCGACCTGCCGCCGGGCGGGCGCGTCCACACGATCGAAGATTCGCCGCATCGCCGCGGCTCGGCGTTCCTCTCGGTCTACCGGATGTACCTGAACGACTTCAAGCCGTATCTCTACATGACGAACGACTACGGCGCGCACTGGACGCTGCTCACCGACGGCGCCAACGGCATTCCCGCCACGCAGCCGATGCACATTGTCCGCGAAGATCCGGAGCAGGAGGGGCTGCTCTACGCCGGCACGCTCGAAGGCGCCTACGTGTCGTTCGATCAGGGAAAGCACTGGCAGACGCTGCAGCAGAATCTGCCGGCGACGCCGGTCACCGATCTGAAAGTGCACCACGGCGATCTCCTCGCGTCGACGATGGGGCGATCGTTCTGGGTGATGGACGACATCGCGCCGCTGCGTCAGCTGGCGGCGAGCGTGACGAAACCGGCGCGCTCGCGCACGACAGATTCGCCGAATCAGGCGGGCGCGATTGACATTACTCGTGCGGGCGCCCGTGCCGATCGGGGCGCCTTTGCAACCGTCAGAGATCTCGATGCGTTGGAGTCGGCCCAGCCGACGGCCGCGAAGCCTCCTATCGGTCAAGATGCCCGTCCCGCGCAGGGATCACGTGCGGCGCTCGGTTCGAGTCTCGCAATCAAACCGTTCGACGGCTCGAACGTGTTCCTCTTCACGCCCGCGCCCGCGTATCGCGTCCACTACTCGCCGAGCGGCGGGCGTCCCGACGTGCCCGAGTATCCGCCGGCCGGCGCGCGGATCGATTACTACCTCGCCGCGTCGTCCGGCGACGTGAAGCTCGAGATCCTCGACGCCGCGGGCGGCGTGGTCCGCACGTATTCGAGCGCGGCGAGCGCCGCGCCGCAGGGACGCGGCGGCCGCCGCGGCGGCGGCCTGCCGTCCTCGCTGCCGACGAAGGCCGGCATGAATCGCTTCGTGTGGGATCTGCGCTATCCAGGCGGCCCGGCTGGCGGCGGCGACGGCGAGGGCGGCGGCTTCGGCGGCGGCGGTCCGCTCGCCGCGCCCGGCACGTTCAAGGCGCGCCTCACGGCCGGCGGCGGCGCCAGGACCGAAAGCTTCGTCGTGAAGATCGATCCGCGCGTCGCGAAGGACGGGGTGACGGCGGCGGACCTCGCCGGGCAGACGAAGTTTGCGCTGAAGGTGCGCGACAGCCTCGCCGAAGCGCGCCAGCTCTCGCAGCGCGTCCGCCAGGCGCTCGAGGCGAAGCGCGGCGATCAGGCGCGGCTGCAGAGCGTCGTCGAGCGTCTGAATACGAAGAGCGGCGTCTACGAGGACCAGATGCTCATCGATCAGCTGTCGAACGTCGGCCGCGAGATCGGGCAGGCCGATCAGAAAGTGCCGGCGAGCGCCGTGGAGCGCTACAACCAGCTGATGAAGGAATGGGCGGCGATCAAGGCGGACGCCGAGGCGGCGCTTCGCTGACGTAGGGCGACCGTTTCTTCCCTGATGTAGGGCGACCTTTCTGCCTTGGTGTAGGGCGACCCTTTCTGCCTTGGTGTAGGGCGACCCTTTCTGCCTTGATGTAGGGCGACCCTTTCAGGGTCGCCACCGGAGGTTTCGTGAAGATCATGCTCGCGCTCGTGTTGCTCGTCGGCCTCGGCGCGCCGCAGGAGCGGCCGCGCGACGGCGTCACGCTGCCGCGCGTCGTCAAGTCGGTCAATCCCGAATACACCGCGGAAGCGAAGGCGCAGCGGATCCAGGGCGTCGTCCGCCTCGACGTCGACGTGAAGGACGATGGATCGGTCGGCGACGTCGCCGTCGCGCAATCGCTCGATTCGATGTACGGCCTCGACAACGAGGCGGTCAAGGCGGCGAAGCAGTGGAGGTTCAGGCCGGCCGAGAAGGACGGCAAGCCGATCGCCATGCGCATTCAGCTCGAGATGACGTTCGCGCTGAAGTAACGCCTTCGCATCAGGTTTTCACCAGCGCGGCATCCTCGGCCGCGTAATCGAACGCGTGCGGGCTCGACGGCGTCGGATTCGCATGCTCCCACTCGATCGTCCGGCGGATTGCCGCGTCCTGCGCGATCGGCTCGCGGTAGCCGAGCTCCTCGCGAATCCGCGTCGTGTCGATCGTCCAGTGCTGTTCGGCGTTGCCAGGCATGCGCAGATGCGGCGGCGTGCGATCCTCGGGCAGCACGACGAATTCGCCGCGCCAGCCCATCGCGGCGGCAATACGCTCGGCCCACTCGAGCTCGGTGACGCACTCGGCCTCGCCGACGTTGTAGATCCGCCCGGCCGCGCGCGCGTCGGCTGCGGCGAGCGCGATCGCCGCCGCGACGTTCTCGACGTAGCCGCGCGGCCCGCGCCAGCGCGCGAACGTCTCCTCCAAGAGGATCGCCGGGCGCCCGTCGTCCACGCGCTTCACGATCGGCTGCAAGCGGCGGAGCGGATCGCCGGGGCCGTAGACCATCGGCAGGCGCAGCACCGTGCCAGGCAGCTGCGCGTCGGAGAGGATTTCCTGCTCGACCGGAATTTTGTCGTACTCCTCGTCGAGCCAGGCGAACACCTGCTGCAGCATCTTCACGCGGTGGGGCGGATAGGTCCGCAGCACCGTGCGCAGCTCCGACGTCTCGGTGAGCGGCACGGGCTGCAGCGGCCCCGGCTCGGTCCCGTGGAGGATGCCGCACGCGCGGTACACGTCGCAGCTGCTCAGCGCGACGACGCGCGCCGCCTCGCCGCGGAAGATGTCCATCAGCTCGTGCGCCTGGCGTCCTGAGCTGAGAATCAGATCGACGACGACGTCGGGCCGCGCCGCACGCAGCTCGCGCGCGTGCTCGGCGAGGGCGCGTCGATCGCCGATGATCTCGTGGCCCGCCGCCGATCTCGATTGGCCGCGATGGAAGACCACCACGTCGTGCCCGCCGCGCTCGAGCGCCGACACGACATGGGGTCCGATGAAGCCGCTGCCGCCGATGAGGAGAAATCGCATAATTAAGACTTAAGGAATTCGGAATTAAGAATTCGTGCCCACGAATTCCAAATTCTAAATTCCAGATTCTTAATTACGCAACGCGGCTATCGGCCGTTTCCATTTCCGCCACCAGCCGGCGTCCAGCAGTCCGAGCGAGTCCCACCAGCGGTCGAGCGCGCCGCGGTCGAGCCGCATCACGCCGTCGCGCGTGACGCCTGCTGGCATCGGCGCGCGCGCGGCGAGCGCATCGACGACGGCGCCGCGTTCGCCGGCGGAGACGCGCGGAATCAGATGCCACAGCGTCATCCCGTCTCGCGCCCGCGCGCGTGCCAGGACGGCGCCGAGCGCCGCGCCGCGTCGTTCGACATTCCGCTCGACGTCGACCGTTTCGAGCGCCTGCTGAAACGCCGCGTCCGCGTCGTCGTAGCTTGGCGTCCCCGGTCCGATCTGCGGATACGTGCGCGACGACGCGCCGGCGGGGACGAACGACTCGCGCCCCTTGTCCTCGAACGCGACCCAGCCCGCGGCAACGCTCAGCAGGCCGCCGCCGTCCTCGTCCACGCGCAGCGTGTAGACGCAGCCGAGATCGGTGGCGGTCGCGAGCGGCGTGTCGACGACGAACTGGCCCGGCGGCGCCGTGATCACGGCATGCAGCGAGCCGCGCTCGAGCGCGAGCTGATAGTGCGCGTCGCGCGCGTCGACGAGGCGCACGCGCGTGTTCTCGCCGATCGTCACGACGCCGACCGTGCTCACGTCGACGCGCGCCGATGAAGCGGCGTCGGTCGCCAGCGTCTCGCCGACCGCGAGGCGCGACGCGTCCGACACGCCGCGCAGCCCGATCCGCGGCGTGCCGCTCAGCCGCGCCACCGGCCACGATGCCGCCGCCGGCGTCGTCTGCCATGCGGCGCCGGCCATCAGTGCGATCGTCGCGGCCGCCGCGAGCGCCGGTGCGAGGAATCGCCAGCCGACGTAGCGCGTCGACGGCGCCGCGCGCGGGCCGATCGCCGAAAAGTCGGGCACAGGCGCCGTCGAACGGAGCCGGCCGAGCGCGCGCTCCAGGCGCTCGACCTCCGGATCGGGCGGGCCTGACCGATCCCACAAGTACTCGTCGCTCATCGCCCCACCCACTCATGGCTGCCCAGCCGCTTGCGCAGCATCGTCATCCCGCGGTGCAGGTTCACGCGCACCGACGCCGGCGTCAGCCCCGAGCGCTCGGCGATCTCCGCGCCGCTCATGCCTTCGACGAGCCGCATCAGCAGCGTCTCGCGATACGCCTCGGGCAGGCGCCGGATGACGTCGAGCACGGCGAGCGTGTCGGCTTCGATCGGATCGCCGCCGGGAAGGTCGTCTGGGAGTGGCATCTGATCGCGCGCGCGCCGCAGGTAGTCGGTCGCGCGGTTGCGCGCGATGGCCGCCAGCCACGCGCCGAACGCCGCCGGATCGCGCAGCTCGCCGATGCGCGTGAACGCGGCGACGAAGACGTCCTGCACGAGATCGTCGACGTCGCGGCGCGGCACGCGCCCGAGGAGGATCGCGTGGACCAGTCGGACGAAGTCGGCGTACAGGCGCGAGCAGGCGTCCTGGTCGCCGGCGGCCGCGGCCCGGATCGTCGTGCCCAGCGCCTCGCGGCCGGCCGTCGCCGGCGCCGTGGTCATCGGCAGGAAGCGGGCAACCTCGAGCACATGCTCCATTCGAGGCCTGTCGACTCAGAATCCGATCCTGGATCCGATCCTGGATCCGATCCTGGATCCGATCCTGGATCGGATCCTGGATCGGATCCTGGATCGGATCCTGGATCTGATCCTGGATCTGATCCTGGATCTGATCCTGGATCTGATCCAGGAGACGGCCCGCCGGCCCGGATGTTAACCGGCGGGTAAACCTTTTCCGCGATTGACACGTCATATGCCGTTAGCCAATATATCGCTATGCAACACATCGCGTCCCGCGTCCTCGACCGCGAGCTGAAAAAAGGGAGCGCCGAGCTCCTCGTCCTGTCGCTCGTCGAGGACCAGCCGCGGCACGGCTACGACCTGAGCAAGCTGATCGAGTCGCGCTCGGACGGCGTGCTCACGTTCCGCGTCGCCTCGCTCTATCCGCTGCTCTATCGCCTGGAGAAGCGCGGCTGGATTCAGGGGCGGTGGATCGAGAAGGCCGGCCAGCGCCGCCGCCGCTACTACCGCCTGACCGCGGCCGGCGCGCAGGTCCTCGCGTCGCAGCGCAACACGTGGAAGGAATTCGTCGAGGCGATCAACCGGATTGCCGGAGTGGAACATGCCTGAGTGGCCGCGGCGGCTGAGCGAGGAGATCCGTCAGCACCTCGACGACGAGTACGACGCGCTCCGCGCGCGCGGCCTGTCGCACGACGACGCGATGCGGCGCCTCGCCGGCGATCTCGACGAGCTCGCGTCGATGCGCGCGCGCCGCATCGACGCGGCCGCGCTCGATCTGCGCTACGCGGCGCGGACGCTCCGCAAGAACCTCGGCTTCACGCTGGTCGTGATGCTCACGCTGGCGCTCGGCATCGGCGCGACGACCGCGGTCTTCACCGTCGTCGACGGCGTGCTGCTGCGGCCGTACGCCTATCCCGACATGAACCGCATCGTGACGCTCATGGAGACGACGCGCCGCGGGCAGATCATCTCCGTCGCCTGGCCGAACTTTCAGGACTGGCGCGCACAGAACGAGGTCTTCGAGCATCTCGGCATCTACCGCGGGATGGTGATGAATCTCACCGGCGGCGAGCAGCCGGAGCGCATCGTCGGCAGCCTCGCCTCGTCGGAGGTCTTCAAGGCGCTCGGCCTGGACGCGATCGTCGGGCGAGCCTTCACGCCGCAGGAGGACGATCCATCCGTGCCGCGCGTCGCGGTCCTCAGCGAGCGGCTCTGGCGATCCCACTTCGGCGGCGATCCGGCGGCGATCGGCCGCGCGATCACGCTCAACGACGAGCCGTACACGATTGTCGGCGTGATGCCCGACGGCATGCGCTTCCCCACGCGGACGACCGACGTGTGGCTGCCGCTCGGTCTGTTCGTCCGGACGTTCCCGCCGGATCGCGGCGCGCATCCCGGCCTCCTCGCCGTCGCGAAGCTGAAGCCGGGCGTCTCGGTCGAGCGCGCGTCTGCCGACATGGACGCGATCGCGCGCCGTCTCGAGCAGCAGAATCCGATATCCAACACGGATCACACGGTCTTGCTGACGCCCTACGCGGACGAGATCGTGCAGAACATCCGGCCGGCGCTCGTCACGCTCGCGTGCGCCGTCGCCTTCGTCCTCCTCATCGTCTGCGCCAACCTCGCGAACCTGATGCTCGCGCGCGCCGACGGCCGCCACCGCGAGCTGGCGATCCGCGAGGCGCTCGGCGCGAGCCGCTGGCGGATCGTGCAGCAGCTGCTCACCGAGGCCGTCCTCATCGCGATCGGCGGCGGCGCGCTCGGCGCGCTGCTCGCGTGGTGGGCCGTCGCGATGTTCGTCGCCTCGCGTCCGACGTCCATCCCGCGCATCGATCGGATCGCCGTTGACGGGCGCGTCCTCGTGTTCACGGCGATCGTGTCGATCGCGACCGGCGTGGCGTTCGGCCTCGCGCCGGCGCTGCGGGCGTCGTCGATCGATCTGTTGACGTCGTTGAGGGATGCCGCGCGCGGATCGCCGGGCGGCGGCCGTCGCCTGCGCGCGCTGCTCGTCGTCGGCGAGATCGCGCTCGCGCTCGTGCTGCTCGTCGGCGCGGGGCTCACCATCCGCAGCTTCGCCGCGCTCGCGGCGCTCGATCTCGGCTTCGACCCGGCGCGCGTCGTGACGATGCGCGTCTCGGCGCCGAACGCGCGCTATCCGGATCCCGCGCGCTGGATCGCGTTTCATCGCGAAATCCTCGCGCGCGTCTCCGGCATTCCGGGCGTCGAGGCCGCCGGCCTGAACAGCGCAACGCCGCTCGAGGGCGGCGGATCGGAATCGGAGGTGCGCTACGAGGGGCAGCCGGCTCCGCGCTCCGTGAGCGAGGAAGCGACGGCGTGCCTGTTCCAGGCGACGACGCCGGAGTATTTCCGCGCGATGGGGATCGTGTTCGTTCGAGGGCGCGCGTTCACGCCGCACGACGACGCGGCGGCGGCGCCGGTGGCGATCGTCGAAGAAGCGCTCGCGCGGAAGTTCTTTGCCGCCGCCGATCCGATTGGCAAGCGGATCGCCTTCGAGTTCACCGGCGGCCACAGCGCGGCCGCGCGGCCCGTCTGGCGCGAGGTCGTCGGCGTCGTCCGGCACGTGCGTCATTACGGGCTCGTCCGCGAGCCGGACAACCTCGAGGTGTACGTCCCGCTCGAGCAGCTGCCGATCTGGTTCCGCGACCGCCGCCCGACCATGACGTTGTTCGTCCGCACGCCGCTCGAGCCGCAGCAACTCGCGGCGTCCATCCGCCGCGCGGTCTCGACCGTCGATCCGCAGATCCCGGTGTTCAGCGTGCTCACGATGAACGAGTACGTGGGACAGGCGACCGAGCAGCCGCGCCTGAACATGGCGCTGCTCGGCGCGTTCGGCGCGCTCGCGCTCGCGCTCGCGTCTGTCGGCATTTACGGCGTGCTCTCGTATCTGGTCGGCCGCCGGACGCAGGAGATCGGCATCCGCCTCGCGCTCGGCGCGACGCGCGCGGACGTCCTGCGGCTCATCGTCGGTCACGGAATGGCGCTGGCGGCAGCGGGCATCGCCATCGGCCTGTTCGGCGCGTGGGCGATCGCGCGGCTGCTCGGCGCGCTGCTCTACGGCGTCTCGCCGCACGATCCGGCGACGTTCGCCGCCATCGCGGCGCTCGTCGCAGCGGTCGCGTTCGCCGCGAGCTATCTGCCGGGGCGGCGCGCCGCGCGCGTCGATCCGATGCTCGCGCTGCGCGCGGAGTAGGGCGCGGCGATGACGTGGAAACACGACACCGGATACGACATCGACGAGGAAATCGAGCAGCATCTCGAGGATCGCTATCGCGAGCTCGTCGCCTCCGGCGCGAGCGACGAGGAGGCGCGCGGGATCGTGCGCGAGGAGATTCGCGGCTGGACGCCGCGGGCCGCGCGGCTCGACGGCGTCGGCGGCGACGTCAGATTCGCGCTCCGCACGCTGCGCCGGACGACCGGCTTCACGATCGTCGTCCTCACGACGCTGGCGCTCGGCATCGGCGCGAACGCCGCCATCTTCTCCGTCGTCAACGCGGTCGTGCTGCGGCCGCTGCCCTTTCCGGACGCCGATCGCCTCGTGATCGTCCGGGGCAACCTGCATCGTCCCGGCGTCGAGGAGATTCCCGCGTCGGCCGGCGAATACGTCGACTACCGCGATCGCAGCCGCGCGTTCGACGAGATCGCGGCGTACGACACGCTGGGCTTCAATCTCACCGGCCGCGGCGAGCCGGAGCGCGTCGACGGCGCGATCGCGACAGCCAGTTTGTTCACGGCGCTCGGCGTGCGCGCGGCGATCGGCCGCACGTTCCTCGCGGAAGAGGAGCAGGCCGGGCGCAACGACGTCGCGATTCTCAGCCACGCGTTGTGGACGCGGCGCTTCGCGGGCGATCCCGCGATCGTGGCACAGACGATCGCGCTCGACGGTCGCCCGGTCGACATCGTCGGCGTGATGCCGCCTGGCTTCGCCTTCCCCGACGAGACGACGGAGATCTGGAAGCCGGTGCTCGTCGACGCCGACGCGCTCAGCGCTGACAACCGCGGCTCGCACGGGTTCACGCTCGTCGGCAGGATGAAGCGCGGCGTCCCGCCGGCGCAGGCGCGCGCGGACCTCGACGCGGTCGCGAGCACGTTCGGCGCGCGCTTCCCGAACAACTACCGGTACGGCTTCACGACCGTCGTGCGGCGGCTGCAGGACGAGATCGTCGGCGGCACGAGCCGCGCGCTGTTCGTGCTGCTCGCCGCCGTCGGCGTCGTGCTGCTCACCGCCTGCGCGAACGTCGCCAACCTGCTGCTCGCGCGCGGCGCGTCGCGGCGCAAGGAGATCGCGCTCAGAACGGCGCTCGGCGCGAGCCGCGGCCGGCTGATGCGCCAGCTGCTCACCGAAAGCGTGCTCCTCGCGGCCGGCGGCGGCGCGATCGGCCTCGTGCTCGCCGCGTGGGGCGTGCCGCTGCTCGTGGCCGCGGCGCCCGACAGCATCCCGCGGCTGCATGAAGTGACGCTCGACGCGCGCGCCGTCGCATTCACGAGCGTCGTGTCGATCGCAACGGGGCTGTTGTTCGGCCTCGTGCCGGCGGCGAAGATGTCGCGCGGCGCGCTCAACGACGCGCTGAAAGAGGGTGGGCGCACCGCGTCGGCGCACGGCCGCACGGGCCGCGTGTTCGTCGCCGCCGAGGTCGCCCTGTCGCTGGTGCTGCTGGTTGCCGCGGCGCTCCTGGTTCGTAGCCTCGCGCGCCTGCAGGAGGTGCGGCCCGGATTCGATCCCGAGCGGCTGCTCACGCTGCGGCTGTCGCTGCCCGAGTCGCGCTACACGACGTTCGAGCAGGGCGATCGCTTCTTCGCGGATTTGACGGCGCGGCTGCGCGCCGCGCCGGGCGTGCGCGGCGTCGCCGCCGTCAACGCGATGCCGTTCAGCGGCGTCGGCGGCAGCCGGTCGTTCCGCATCGAAGGACGCACCGAGACGCGCGCCGATCAGGCGACCGAGGAGCAGCTCCGCATCGTCAGCGACGGCTACTTCGGCGTGATGGGCATCCCGATCGTGCGCGGCCGCGAGTTTACCGCGCGCGACGGGCTGGCGGCGCCGCGCGCGGCGGTCGTCAGCGAGGCGTTCGCGCGCAAGCACTTCGCGGGAAAGAACGCCGTCGGCAAGCGCGTGTCGTTCGAGAAGGATTCGCCCGTGTGGTACGAGATCGTCGGCGTCGCCGGCGACATCAAGCATCGCGGCCTCGACGCGCCGGATCGGCCCGAGCTCTACGTGCCGTACCGCCAGCCGCTCTTCGCGAACTGGACCGTCCGTCCGATGTACTTCGTGGTGCGGACCGACGGCGAGCCGCTCGCGGCGGGGGGCGTCGTGCGCCGCGAGATCGCGCGGCTCGATTCGCAGCAGCCGATCTCGGACCTCCGTCCGATGACGGATCGCATCGAGCGATCGCTCGCGGCGCGGCGATTCAGCACGGCGCTGCTCGCGCTGTTCGCGGCGCTTGCGGCGTCGCTCGCGGCGGTCGGCATCTACGGCATCGTCGGGTACGCGGTCACGGAGCGGACGCACGAGATCGGCGTCCGCCTCGCGCTCGGCGCGACGCCGCGCGACGTGCTCGCGATGGTGCTGCGCGAGGGCCTGGGCATGGCGGCGGTCGGAACCGTCGCCGGCCTGGCCGCCTCGCTCGCGGCCGTCAGGCTGATCGCGTCGCAGTTGTACGGCGTCGGCGCCGCCGACCCGGCCACGTTCATCGCGGTGCCGCTGCTGCTGTTCGCTGTCGCGTCGGTCGCGTGCTTCGTCCCGGCGCGCCGCGCCACCCGCGTCGATCCGGTCTTCGCCCTCCGCGCCGAGTAGCCGGGGGTCGGAGTGGGGTCCGTCGGACCCCATCGGTATACTGTCCCGTATGCCCGACCTCGCCGAGCGGCTTCGCGCCCTCCATCGCACGCCGCCGATTCTCGTTCTGCCCAACGCATGGGATGCCGCGAGCGCGCGGCTGTTCGAAGCCGAGGGATTCCCCGCCGTTGCGACGACGAGCGCCGGCGTCGCGGCGTCGCTCGGCTACCCCGACGGCGGCGCGGTGCCCGCCCGTGAGATGTTCGAGGCCGTCGCGCGCATCGCGCGCGCGGTGAGCGTCCCGGTGACGGCCGACATCGAGCACGCGTACGCCACTTCGCCCGATGCCGTCGCCGACAACGTGCTGCGCGTGATCGCCGCGGGCGCCGTCGGCATCAACCTCGAGGACATCGTGCCGGGCGCCGCGGACCTCGAGCCGCTCGCGCTGCAGGTGGACAAGATTCGCGCGATCGTCAAGGCGGCGACCAAGGCCGGCGTGCGGCTCGTGATCAACGCGCGGACCGACGTCTTCCTCCGCGCGATGGGGCCGGCCGACTCGCGCGCCGCCGTCGCGATCGAGCGCGGCAAGGCGTTCCTCGCGGCCGGCGCCGACTGCGTGTTCGTGCCCGGCGTCCGCGACGCGGAGACGATCGGCGCGCTCGTGCGCGGCATCGGCGGGCCGATGAACGTGCTCGCCGTGGAGGGCACGCCGCCGATCGCGGCGCTCGAGGCGCTCGGCGTGGCGCGCGTGAGCGTCGGCTCCGGCCCGATGCGCGCGGCGCTCGCCCTCGTCCGCGATGTCGCGCGCGAGCTGAAGACCACCGGCACGTACTCGTCGTTCACGACGAAGGCGATGACGTTCAACGACGTCAACGAGCTGATGGCGTGATCGCGGTCGGCTTTCGCGTGAAGTCGGGCTACGCCGTCGCCGTGGCCGTGCGCGGCCCGGCGTCGGCGCCGTCGGCCGTCGCGCGGCGCATCGTGGAGCTCAGCGATCCGAACGACGCCGGCACGCGGCAGCCGTTCCACCGCGATTTGTTCACGCACGAAACCGACCCGCAGGCGCTCGACGCGCGCGTGCGCGTCGTGAAGGCGTGCGCGGAGCGCGCGGTCGCCGCGCTGCTCGAGGACGAGGCGCTCGCGCGCGAGCGCTGCCGCGCGGCGCTCGTCGTCGGCAGCGTGATCGATCCGTCGCGCGTCGGCAACCCGCATATCCGCGCGCACGCGAGCGAGGGGCAGCTCTTTCGCGAAGTGCTCCGCGAGGCGCTCGAGTCGCGCGGCGTGGCGTGCGACGTCATCGTCGAAAAGGATCTCCCGAAGAGAGTCGCCGCCGGCCTGCAGCGGCGCGACGGCGAGATCAGAAGCGTCGTCGCGCGGTTCGGCCGCGAGGTCGGCGGGCCGTGGCGCGCCGACGAGAAGGCGGCGTCGACGGCGGCGTGGATGCTGCTGCGCTGACCGGAAGCGGGAGAGCCGCGCTCAGTTCATCGCCACCGCGGGCCGCTCGACAAACGGGATCACCCAGGCGTGTTTGAACGGTCCGAGGACGCGGCCGACGAACCCGACCGTGAAGGCGACGCCCCTCTGGACACCCTGCTCGTCGGTGATCTGCGTCACGCCGGGCGCATGGATGCTGCCGTCGACGTAGATCGGACCATCGCCGAAATCGCCCGTCCTGTCCTTGCGGATCTCGAGCAGCAGGTTGCCGTTCGATCGCGGGATGTAGTTGAACCATTTCGCAAACGGAATCCGATAGGTGCCGGTGAACGAGGTGCTGAAATCCGCAATAGTGAAGGCGGCCACCTTCAGCGGGTCGGGCCCGACGTTCGCGTCGAAGTCGGCGGTCGCCGACGCTGACGAGACGCTCGTGGTGGACAGGTAGACGCTGTAACTGGCCGGCTCGATGAACCCCTCTGCCGAATTCGGCTGGTTGTTGAAAAGGTCGATGGCTTCGAGACGCATCCGCGCCGGGAAGTTCGTGTTGTCGAACACTTGCTGGATGCGGACGTCGCATCCAAAGGGCGCGCAGATGCCGAGGCCGCGCTCGGGCTGCGGCGCGACGATCTCATCGGGGTTTTTCTGAACGGCGGTGAACAGCAGCACGGCGAGAGTGACGCGCATGATCATCGGAGCACCTCGGCCGGCGGAGAAGCAAGCGCGGGACCGCCCCGCGTCTGTGACAAAGCCTTCGATCATTCGCACAGAGGCGGACTCTGTGCCGTCGCGCAGCGCGCCGTCTCCGATTGGATACGATCTCCCTGGCCGATTAGTGCCGTGAGCGCGGCGCCAGCGATGCCCCTCACCACCCGGCTTTGATCGCGGCCCAGAGCGCGACGCCGAGGCCGGCCCCGACGGCGATCAGCGCCGCGATGCTCTGCGTAAAATACGGGTAGACCATGAAGGCGACTCCGAACCCCAGCAGCGTCCACCGCTGCTGCTTTTTCCCATAGACGAACAGCACGAATCCGACGCCGCTCGGAAAGAGCGACACGAAGAGCCACGTCGGATCCAGCGTCACGACTCGATAATATCGCCGCGTGTACTTCGAAGATCTGGCGGCCGTGCACGACGCCGGCTTCGGCGGCCTCGCGCGCTTGGCGGCGCCGGAGATCGTGCGGCTGCTGCGGGCACGCGGCATTCGCGCCGGGCTGGTCGTGGACGTCGGCTGCGGCAGCGGCATCGCCGCGCAGCACTTCGTCCAGCGCGGCTACGACGTCGTCGGCATCGACGCGTCGAGGGCGATGATCCGGCTGGCGCGCGCGCGGGCGCCGCACGCGCGCTTCCGCGTCGCCTCGATCGATCGCGCGGCGCTGCCGCCGTGCGACGCGGTGACGGCGATCGGCGAGGTCGTCACTTACGTCGGCGGCGGCCTGCCGGCGGTCGCGCGATTCTTTCGCCGCGCGCGCGCCGCTCTCAGGCCCGGCGGCGTCCTCGTGTTCGACTTCATGGAGTCGGCGGCGAAGCGGACGTACGCGGCCAAATCGTTCGCGGGTCCTGGCTGGGCGCTCGCGTCCCAGGCGACGTTCGACGCCGCCAGACGGGTGCTGACGCGCCGCATGGCAATCGTGCGGACCGTCGCCGGCCGCGTCCGCTGCGCGCGCGAAACGCACCGCGTCCGCATCTATCGCCGACAAGAGATCGCCGATGCGCTTGCGCGCGCCGGCTTTCGCGCGCGGATGTCGCGATCGTACGGCCGCTGCAGGCTGCTGCCCGGTGACGTCGTCGTGGTCGCGACGGCAACGAGCGCAAAGCAGGCGAAGACCGCGAAGAACGCAAAGAGCGTGTAGAGTCATCCGCGTGACCCGACGAGAGCTCTTCGGAATGGCCGCTGCGGCGACGCTCGCGCGGCCGGCGCGCGCGCGAGGCGCGCTCGACGATCGGCTCGACGAGACGATCGCGCGCGCGTCGGATGTCATCCGCGGCTACTCCGCTGAAGGGTTTCATCGCACGGCCACTTCCGTCGATCGCGCGTCTGCCGATCGACTGCTCGCGCTCACGCGTGCAGCGGGCGCCGCGCCGTCGCTGGAGCCTTTCGCGCTTGCGCGCGTCGATCCGATCGCGCAGTTGGTCGAGATCGACGGCCGCCGGATCGACGGCCTCGTGATGTTCGACGCGCCGTCCACCGCCGCCGACGGCGTGAGCGGCCCGATCGGCGCGGCTGGAAGCGATCGGCCGATCGCGGTCGTGCGCGTGCCGCCGAACGGCGAAGCGGCGCTCGCCAGAATCCGCAGCGAATCGCGGCATCGCGCGATCGTCGTCGCGACGATCGGCGGCAGGCCGGGCCTCTGTCCGATCAACGCCGCGTCGTTTGCCACACCGTTCGGGCCGCCGGTGCTGCAGGTCGGCAGCGAGCACGCCGACGCGCTGGACGCCGCGGCGCGCGCGGGCACGCCGATCCGCGTCGTCGCGCACGCCGAGCGGACCCAGGCGACCGCGTACAACGTCGTCGCGGAGATTGCCGGCCGCCGGTCCGATCTGCCGCCGGTGTGCGTGATGACGCCGCGCAGCGGCTGGCACGCCAATGCCTCCGAGCGCGGCGGCGGCATCGTCTGCTGGCTCGAGGCGATGCGCGCGGCGGCGGCCGCGCGCGCGCTCCGCGGCGTCCGGTTCGTCGCGTCGAGCGGCCACGAGCTCGGGCACCTCGGGCTGCACGCGTATCTCGATCGGAATCGGTCGCTCGCGCGCGAGGCGATCGCGTGGGTCCACTTCGGCGCGAACATCGGCGCGTCCACCGGCGACGTCGGCATGAGCGGCTCCGACGACGCGCTTGCTGCGGCGGCGCGGCGCGCGCTCTCCGGGTACGGACTGGACGGCATCCGTATGACGACCGCCGCGCAGGTCGGCGGCGAAGCGGCGACGATCAGCGAGCACGGCGGCCGGTTCATCTCCTTCATCGGTTCGAACGCGTGGTTCCACAACCCGCGGGATCTCTGGCCCGATGCCGTGAACGTGACGACCGTCGCCCGTTTCGCGCGCGCCTGCGCCGACCTCACCGTTGCGCTGGCGAACACCGCCGCGTAGGGGCGAAACACGTAGAGCGCGTTTCAAAACTGGAGACGTAGGGCGACCCTTTCAGGGTCGCCAGGCGAGGCTGAAAGCCTCGCCCTACATGTTTTGAAACGCGCTCTGAGGGTCGTCCGTGGACGGCGAGGCGGAAAGCCTGGCCCTGCACGTTTTGCGTATGATCGCGCGCATGACACGCACACTGTTCGGCGCCGCATTGCTGGCCGTCGCGGCATTCGCCACGCTTCCCGCTCAAACGAACAAGGCCACGACCGCCGCGAAGGCGCCGTTCACCGTCGTCGAAGCGACGATTCCGGAGATGCGCGCCGCGTTGGAGCAGGGGCGCGTCACCTCGCACGAGATCGTGCGGCAGGATCTCGTGCGCATCGCGACGTACGAGGATCGGCTGCACGCGGCGATCACGGTGAACCCGCGCGCGCTCGAGGAAGCCGACGCGCGGGATCGCGAGCGCGCGCAGGGACGCATCCGCGGGCCGCTGCACGGCATCCCGGTCGCGCTGAAGGACAACATTCACACCACCGACATGCGCACGACCGGCGGCGCGCTCGCGTTCGAGAACCTCGTGCCGCCGTACGAGGCGACGATCACGAAGAACCTGCGCGACGCCGGCGCGATCATCCTCGCGAAGACGACGCTGACCGAGCTCGCAAACTGGGTGGCGGGCGCGCCGACGCCGATGCCGGGCAACTACAACGCCGTCGCCGGCCAGGGCTACAACCCGTACGACCCGCGGAAGGATCCGCGCGAGGCGACCTTCGACGGCCGCCCCGCGCTGAACACCGGCGGATCGAGCTCCGGCGCCGGCACGGCCGCGAATTTCTGGGCGGCGAACGTCGGCACCGAGACGTCGGGATCGATCCTCAGCCCGGCGAACCAGAACATGCTCGCGGCCGTCAAGCCGACGGTCGGCCGCATCAGCCGCTACGGCGTGATTCCGATCACCGCCGATCAGGACACGGCGGGGCCGATGGCGAAGAGCGTCGCCGACGTCGCGATCATGTTCGGCGTGCTCGAGAGCGCGTCGCCCGATCCGAACGATCCGGCGACACGGAGATGCGCGCCGCCGCCGGGGCGCGACTACACGAAGTTCCTGAACCGCGCCGGCCTCAAAGGCGCGCGCATCGGCATCCCGCGCGCGTTCTACTACGAGCGCATCACGCCGCCGGAGGCTGGCGGCGGCCGCGGCGCGGCGCCGGGCGGCCGCGGCGCAGCGCCCGAGGGGCGCGGCGGCCTCGCCGACGATCAGAAGCAGGCGATGGCGCAGGCGATCGCCGTGCTGCGGAAAGAAGGCGCGACCGTCGTCGATCCGGCGGACATCCCGAGCATCGTCGACACGGATCCGAAGGACAACTTCCTGCTGTTCGGCCAGTGCTCCGGCGTCAACGAAGGGCGCGGCAAGGACGAGCGCTGCTCGGTCGATCTGAAGTACGGGATGAAGCGCGACTTCAACAAGTGGCTCGCCTCGCTCGGCGCGGCGGCGCCGCTCGAGACGCTCGCCGATCTGCGCGCGTTCAACACGGCGCACCAGAAGGCGAACGCGATCAAGTACGGCCAGTCGAATCTCGACATCTCCGACGAGATGGACGTCGAGCGCGATCGTCGGCGCTACGAGGCGGACCGCGCGAAGGACATCCGCCTCGGCGGCACGCACGGCATCGACGAGATCATGAAGGCCCAGCGGCTCGACGCGCTGCTCTTTCCCGGCGCGAGCGGCGCGGCGATTGCGGCGAAGCCGGGCTATCCGACGGTGATCGTGCCGTACGCGCTCGTCGCGAACGCGCCGACGCCGCCGTTTCCGAAGGGCTTCGACGCAAAGCTGTCGCCCTTCGGCGTCAGCTTCACCGGCATGGCCTGCAGCGAGCCGAAGCTGATCGAGCTCGCGTACGCGTTCGAGCAGGCGACGAAGAAGCGAGTCCCGCCGCCGCAGTTCCCGTGACGGAAACCACGAAGGTATAATCGCGATCCTTTTCTTCGACGATCGGAGGAGCGCATGGTGAAACGCCTCTCGCTGTCGGTCGTGATCCTGCTCGCGCTGGCGGCGCTGCCGGCGGCGCAGGAGTTGTCGGAGCTGCCGGCGGCCGTCGCGCTGTTCCAGCGGGTGCGCATCGTGCCGAACGTCGTCTACTTGCGCGCGAACGGGTGGGAAGGGAAGCTGGATGTCTACGCGCAGCGCACGCCGCGCCAGCCCGGCCCCGTTCCCGTCGTGATGTTCATCCACGGCGGCGGGTGGGTGCAGGGGACGAAGGAAGGCAGCGTGCTCCAGGGCGTCCTGCCGTACGTCGCGCTGGGCTACTCGGTCGTGAACGTCGAGTATCGCCTCGCGAACGTGTCGCTCGCGCCGGCGGCGATCGAAGACTGCCGCTGCGCGCTGCGCTGGATCGCCGCGCACGCGAAGGACTACAACTTCGACGCGAACCGGATCGTCGTCGCGGGCGCGTCGGCCGGCGGACACCTCGCGCTGACGACCGGCATGGCGCCGGCGAGCGCCGGCTTCGATCGAAGCTGCTACACGGTGGACGAGCCGCGCGTCGCGGCGATCGTCGACTTCTTCGGCATCACCGACATCGCGGATCTGCTCGACGGCCCGAACAAGAAGCCGTTCCCCGAGAGCTGGCCCTACACCGTCCAGTGGCTCGGCAACCAGCCGAACCGCGCCGAGCTCGCCAAGGCGGCGTCGCCGCTCACCTACGTGCGCGCCGGCGTGCCGCCGACGATCGCCATCCACGGCGACGCCGATCCGCTCGTGCCCTACAACCACTCGGTCCGCCTGCAGGACGCGCTGCAGAAGGCGGGCGTCGCGCACAAACTCGTCACGATCCCGCGCGGCGGCCATGGCAACTTCACGGTCGGCGAATGGCGGGACGCATTCGTGGAGATCGATGCGTTCCTGTCGGCCCACATTCCGCCGGCGAAGCCGCCGTCGAGTCCGGCGGCGCCCCGCTGATCGAGAGGCCGCTACCTGACAGACACTCGGTGCTGCCCTTCGGCCGCCGCGATCGGCCGCGTCGGATCGATCGCGAGCCACGCGAGGCCGCCGCTCGCGTAGATCGCCGCGGTGACGTAGAACGGAAACGTCCACGAGTGCCAGCGGTCCACGGCGACGCCGACGACGAGCGGGCCGAGCAGTCCGCCCAGATTGCCGAGCGTGTTCATACAGCCGCTGACGACGCCCGCGTGATCCGGGGCGACGTCGATCGGCACCGCCCAGCACGCGCCGAGCGCGAGGTCGGCTGACGCGAGCGCGAACGCGAGGAGCACCGCCTTCGCGATCGCGGGCAGCGCGAGCGTCGACGCGAACACCAGCGCCGCGCACGTCGTGAACGCGGCGCAGCCGAGATAACAGCGGCCCACGCGCAGCCCGTACGTGCGTGTCAGCCGATCCGAGAGCCACCCGCCCACCACGTCCGCGATTCCCGCGAGCAGGAACGGCAGCGAGGCAAACAGCCCGCCGCCGAGCACCGAGAAGCCAAGCACGGTGATGAGATAGGTCGGCAGCCACGTGAAGTAGAAATAGAGGCCGTAGCCGAACGCGAAGTACATCCCGCAGATCGCGTACAGGTTCCGGCTGCGGACGATCTCGCGCCACGGCGTCTCGTGTGCCGGCGCCCGATCGCCGCCGCGCGTCTCGCCATCGCGTCCGCCGTCCTGCCGGATCCACGCGAGCTCTTCGGCGTTCACCTCCGGATGCTCGTCGGGCGCGTCGCGATACCACGCGTACCACGCGGCGGCCCACACGAGGCCGACCGCGCCGAAGACGACGAAGCTCGCGCGCCAGCCCCATCGCGCGACGATGACGAGCGCCACCGGCGCCGACAGCATGCCGCCGACGCGCGATCCGAGGAACATGACGCCGTTCGCGCGGCCGCGCTCGCGCAGCGGGAACCAGCGCGAGAAGCTGCGCGCGACGTTCGGGAAGGCGCCCGCTTCGCCGGCGCCGAAGAGAAACCGGATCGCGACGAGCGACGAGTAGCCGCGCGCCGCCGACGTCAGCATCGTGAAGCCGGACCACCAGACGACGATGCGCGTGAGCACGCGGCGCGGGCCCTTCACGTCGCCCAGCCAGCCGGACGGCACCTCGAAGAGCGAATAGGAGAGCGTGAACGCGCTGAAGACGACGCTCATCTGCAACACCGTCAGGTGGAGGTCGCGCATGATGGACGGCGCCGCCGCGGAAATGCAGATGCGATCGAGATACGTCACGACGGCGAGCGCGAACGCGAAGCCGAGCACGCGCGCGCGGACGCGGGTGGGAGCCATGTTTGTTGTAGTGTAGGGCGCATGTCGCCGGTCTCCACCGCGAATTCGCGGCTCGTGTACGACGCGCTGAAAGCGTCGGGCGTGCGGCTGATGTCGGCGCTGCCCGAGACGTGGCTCGTGCACCTGATCCGCATGGCCGAAGAGGATCCGGAGATGACGCTCGTCCGCCTCGCGAAGGAGGAGGAAGGCGTGGGCATCTCCGCCGGCGCGCACCTGGCCGGCGTCCGCTCGGCGATGCTGATGCAGAACCACGGCTTCCTCGCGTCGATCAACGGCATCGTGTCGTGCGCGCAGCTGTACCGGATTCCGCTGCTGATGATGGTCAGCTTCCGCGGCGAGTTCGGCGAGCGCGATCCGTGGCAGACCGAGGGCGGCGGCGTCACCGAGGATCTGCTGCGGGCGCTGCGGATTCCGTTTTCCTATCTTGATTCCCCGGGGCACGTGGCGCATCGCATCGCGAAGGCGGAGACGCTCGCGCTCTCGGCGAACAAGCCGGTCGCGCTGCTGCTGTGCCGCGATTTGATGTGGGAAGAGGCGTGATGACGCGCGTCGAAGCGCTGCGCGCGATTTACCCGCGGCTCGAGGACCTCGTCGTCGTGACGATCATGGGCGCCGTCGCGGCCGAGCTCCAGGGCATCGGCCATCGCCCGAACTTCTTCTACCTCCAGCACGCGATGGGGCTTGCCTCGTCGATGGGGCTCGGCATCGCGCTCGCGCGGCCCGAGCGGCAGGTCGTCGTCTTCGACGGCGACGGCTCGGTGCTGATGAACCTCGGCGGGCTGACGACGCTCGCCCGCTACCGGCCGCGCAACCTCGTGCACGTCGTCTTCGACAACGAGAGCCTGCTGTCGGTCGGCGGGTTTCCGACGGCGACCTCCACCGGCAGCGATCTCGCGGGGATCGCGGCGGCGGCCGGCGTGCCGCGCACCGCCAGGGCGACGACGATGGACGACTTCACGCGCGCGTTCGACGAGGCGCTCGCCGCGCACGATCTCACGACGATCGTCGCGAAAGTGGACGCCGTCGGGCCCTCGAAGTTCGTCACCGACCTGTCGCTGCTCGAGAACCGCTTCGAGTTCCAGAGGTACCTGACGAGGCGGTAATTAAGAATTAAGAGAATTAAGAAGTAAGAATTCGCTGTCAAGAAACGGTGACGACGAATTCTTAAATTCTTAATTCCTACTTCTTAATTACTCCTGCCGCAGCGCCACGGTCGGATCCACTCGAGTGGCGCGCGCGATCGGTACGAGGTGCGCGGCGGCGGCGACGGCGAGCAGGATCGTGACGACGCCGGCGAAGGTCGGCGCATCGGTCGCGCTGACGCCGTACAGCGACTGCTGCAGGAACCGCGTCGTGAGCGCCGCCAGCACGACGCCGGCTGCTGCGCCGGCGGCCACGAGCGCCAGGCCGCGGCCGAGGACGAGGCGGACGACGTCGGCGCGCGAGGCGCCGAGCGCGGCGCGGATCCCGATCTCGCGCGTGCGCTCGGCCACTGAGTACGAGACGACGCCGTACACGCCGACGGCCGTCATCAGCACGGCGACGCCGCTGAACAATTCGAGCAGCACCATCAGGAATCGGCGCGCGCCGGCCGATTTCTCCACGAGATCGCGCAGCGGCGCGACCTGGTACACCGGCACGTCGGCGGCGGCGGACGCGATCGCCTGCCGCGCGTCGTGCGCGATTGCCGCCGGATCGCCGCTCGTCCGGAGCACGACGGTGAGAAACGAATCGGTGAGCTGCGCCTGGGCCGTGTACATCTGCAGCGTCGGCGGCTCGGCGAGCGCGTCGTGGCGCACGTCGCCGGCGATGCCGACGATCGTGAACCACGCTCCGTCGGTGCCGCCGATGCGGACGCGCCGCCCGATCGGATCCTCGTTCGGCCACAGCGCGCGCGCCGTTCGATCGCCGAGGACCATCACGAACGCCGTGTTCGCGCGATCGGCGTCGGCGATGAGCCGGCCGCGCCGCAGCGGAATCCGCATCGCGCGGAAGTAGTCCGGCGTCACCGAATAGCGCTCGACCGACGGATCGTCGGCCGTCCAGCGGCGCCCTTCGACGTGAAAGCCCCACGCGTCGCGGTTGCCGCCGAGCGGAATCTGTCCGGCGAGCGCCGCGGAGTCGACGCCGGCGATCGTCCGCAGGCGCGCGAGGATCTCGTCGCCCTTCGCGACGACCGTCTCGTTCCTCGCATACTGCGGCCCGATCATCGAGAGCTGCAGCGTCAGCACATGATCGGGATCGAAGCCTGGATCGACGCCGAGCAGCCGGCCGACGCTCTTGATCATCAGGCCGGCGCCGGCGGCGAGCGCGATGGCGATCGCGATCTCGGCGGCGATCAGGAGCCGCCGCGCCGCGGCGTTCGGCGCGGCGCCGCTCGATCGGCCGCTGCCTGCCAGCGACGCCAGCGGCCGGAAGCGCGCCGCGCGAATCGCCGGCAGCAGCCCGAACCCCATCGTCGTCGCGGCCGTGACGGCGGCCGCGAACGCGAGGACGGCGACATCGACGCGCGCGTCGCCCAGGCGAGGGATTGGAACCGGCGTCAGATGCGCGAGCAGCGGCACGACGGCGGCGGCCGCGGCGACGCCGAGCGCCGCGCCGCTCGCGGCGACGATCGCGCTCTCGATCAGCAGCTGCCGGACCATGCGTCCCACGCTCGCGCCGAGCGCCGCGCGCAGCGCGAGATCGCGTTCGCGCGCCGCGAGGCGCGCGAGAAGCAGGTTCGCGACGTTGGCGCACGCGATCACGAGCACGAAGACCACCGCGCCCATCAGCACGAGCAGCGGCGCCCGGACGGCGCCGGCGAGCTCGTCGGCCAGCGGCACGACGACGACGCCCGACTCGGACGCATAGTCGGCCGGATGCTCGCGGCCGAGCGCCGCCTGAATGTCGCCGACGTCGCGCTCGGCCGCCGCGATCGTGACGCCTCGTTTCAACCGGCCGAGCGCTTTCAGGTGCTGGCAGTTCCGGCAGGCGAACGCCTGCGTCGCGTCGTAGCCGACCGGCGCCCAGAGCTCCGCCGCCTGGTAGAAGTGCTCGCTGACGAGCGGCGGAAACAGGCGCGGCATGACGCCGACCACGATGTAGGCGCCGTCGCTCAGATCGATGCTGCGCCCGAGAATCCGCGGATCGCCGTGGAATCGCCGCTGCCACAGTCGGTCGCTCAGGACGACGACGCGGCGCGTCGCGGGCGTGTCCTCGCCGGCGCGGAAATCGCGGCCGACGACGGGCGCGACGCCGAGCAGCGCGAAGAAATTCGCCGAGACGCGCATCGCGGCGATCCGCTCCGGGCCTTCGCCGCCGAGGAGCGTCGGGTTCCACGATCGAATCAGCGCGAGCTCGTCGAACGCGTGCGCGCGCGCGCGCCAGTCGACGAACGTCAGATATCCGAGGTTTCCCGCGCGGTTGTCGACGCCGCGCCCGCCGACGACGACAAGGCGCGAGGGATCGGCGTAGGGGAGCGGCCGCAGCAGCACGGCATTGACGACGCTGAAGATCGCCGCGTTGGCGCCGATGCCGAGCGCGAGCGTGACGACGGCGGCGGCGGTGAAGCCGGGCGCGCGCCGGAGCAGCCTGACGGCGTAGCGCGCGTCGCGCCAGACGTCCGCGACGATGAAGCCCCGCGGCGCGGGCGGCGGCGCGGGCGTCGACCGCCGCGCGCGATCGGCGCGCGCGATCTCCGCCGCGGCGCGGCCCGATCCGTCGAGCGGCCGCAGCGCCGAGGCGAGCGCCTCGTCCTCGGACATGCCGCCGGCGACGAGCTCCTCGAAATGATCGGCGGCGTGCTGGGCGAGCTCGTCGACGATCTCGGCCTCGCGCGCGGGATCGAGCGGCAGCGGCCCGAGGCGCGCGCGCACCAGCGCCCTGAAGTCACGCATGGCGGAACTTCGCGACCCGGTTGAGCGCGGTGAAAAACACCTTCCAGCTGCGCCGCTGCGCCTCGAGCGTGCGGCGTCCGTCGGGGGTGAGGCGGTAGAAGCGGCGGCGGCGCGCGCCGGCGCGCTCCACCCAGCGGCCGTGAATCAGGCCGCGCCGCTCCAGGCGGTAGAGCGTCGGGTAGAGCGAGGCGACATGGAAGGCGAGCGCGCCGTCCGAGCGGCGCTCGATCAGCTTGGCGAGCTCGTAGCCGTGGCGGTCGCGCTCGTCGAGCAGCGCGAGGACGAGCGTCTCGGCGCTGCCCTTGCGCAGCTCGGCATCGGTCGACATATGCCGGCAGCATATGTGTGACCGATATATATGTCAAACGCTGAGGTATCGCTCGGCGAGGTACTCGTGCAGGGCGACCGCGTTGTTGTGGCGCCGGTCGCGCGCGCCGAAGAGCAGCGTGACGCGCCCGTGGCGCACCGCGCCCGCCAGCGCCGCCACCGCCGGCGATCGCTCGCCGAGCGCGTCGAGCTCCTCGGCGTAGCGCCGCGTGAACTCCGCCCACCGCGACGGATCGCGGTTGAACCAGCGCCGCAGCGCGCGGCTCGGCCCGATGTCCTTCAGCCACAGATCGACCGCCGCCGCGCGCTTCGACAGGCCGCGCGGCCAGAGGCCGTCCACCAGCACGCGGACGCCGTCGGCGGCCGTGGCTGGTTCGTAGGCGCGCTTCACTTGAATCGACGGACCCGGCGCATTCATACCAATCGAAGGATACCGGCTCGAGCGCGTTTAGAAAAAGCTGATCCGTTTCCGACGTTTATAATTGTCTATTCCCGTGATCGAATCGCTCTTCGCAGACGTCCGTTTCGCGCTGCGGTGGCTGCGGAAGAGCCCCGGCTTCGCGATCGTCGCGATCGCGTCGCTCGCGATCGGCATCGGCTTCAATACGGCGCTCTTCACGATCGTGGACGCGCTGCTCTTCAAGCCGCTGCCGGTGGCCGCCCCCGAGCGGCTGGTCGACGTCTTCACCAGCGACTCGACCGGCACGGTGGACTACAGCACCTCCTCGTATCCCGACTATCTCGATCTCCAGGCGCAGAACGACGTCTTCGACGGCCTCGTCGGCTACAGCCCGATGATGGCCGCACTGAACCTCGACAGCCGATCGCGGCTCGCGATGGGCGAGATCGTCAGCGGCAATTACTTCCAGGTGTTCGGCGTCGCCGCGGCGATCGGCCGCACGATCGTCCCGGCCGACGATGCGCCGGCCGCGCCGCGGGTGGCGATGGTGTCGCACCGCTACTGGACGCGCGAGCTCGAATCGGCGCCCGACGTCGTCGGCCGCGTCGTCCGGATCCGCGGCAACGCGTACACGATCGTCGGCGTGGCGCCGCGGACCTTCAGCGGCATGGTGCCGGTGCTCTCGCCGGAGCTGTGGATTCCGGTGTCCGCGTCGCTCGAGGTCGAGCCGGTCGGGATGCACGACGCGATTCCGTCGCCGACGGGCACGACGCGGCTCGATCGCCGAGCCGACCGCTGGCTCTTCATCCGCGGGCGCCTGAAGCCGCGCGCGACGATCGAACAGGCGCGCGCCAACCTCGCGGTCGTGATGGCGCGCATCGACGCCGAGAACCCGATCACCAACAAAGGGCGCCATCTCTCGCTGCGGGCGACGAGCGACGTGCATTTCCACCCGGCCAAGGATCCGATCGTCGTGTCGATCGCCGCGGCGCTGATGACGGTGGTCGGCCTCGTGCTGCTGATTGCGTGCGCCAACGTCGCGAGCATGCTGCTCGCGCGCGCGTCGAGCCGGCAGAAGGAGATCGGCATCCGGCTCGCGATCGGCGCGAGCCGCGGCCGGCTCGTGCGGCAGCTCCTCACCGAGGCGATCGTGCTGTCGGCCGCGGGCGCCGCCGCCGCCTTGCTCCTCGCGTGGTGGGTCGCGTCGATCGCGGCCTCGATCAACCTGCCGCTCCCGCTGCCGCTCACCTTCGACCTCCGAGTCGACGGACGCGTGCTCGCGTTCACGCTCGCGGTGGCCGTGATTGCGGCGCTGCTCGCCGGCCTCGCGCCGGGCGTGCAGGCCTCGAAGCGCGACATCGCGGCCGACTTCCGCGGCGACGCGTCGGCCTCGCGCGGCTGGACGCTCGGCGACGGCCTCGTCGCCGGGCAGATGGCTGTCACCGCGCTGCTGCTCATCGTCGCCGCGCTCCTGATGCGGAGCCTCGCCGCGGTGGAGCGCACCAATCCCGGCTTCGCCGTCAGCCGGCTCGCCGTCGTCTCGACCGACACGAGCATGCTGAACTACGCGTCCGAGCGCAGTGAGCAGTTCTACGACCAGGCGAAGGCGCGGATCGCGGCGCTCCCGGGCGTGGAGTCGGTCGCGCTCGCGACGCGCGTGCCGCTGCAGATCAACCCGAACCGCTGGGAGATCTGGGTGCCGGGGCGGCATCAGCCCGGCGATCACGGCGACACCGTGGAGGTGACGACGGTTTCGCCGGAATACTTCACGACGATGGGCGTGCCGATCGTCGAGGGGCGCGGCTTCACGGCGGCCGATCGCCTCGACTCGCCGCGCGTCGCCGTCGTGAACGAGACGCTCGCGCGCCGGCTGTGGCCGGGCCGGAGCGCGATCGGAAAAGTGTTCCACACGCGCGGCGGCGAGGGGCCGGCGTTCGAGATCGTCGGCATCTCCGCGGATCACAAGGTGCTGACGCTCAGCGAAGCGCCGACGCCGTTCCTGCACGTCGCGCGCGCGCAGCGGCCGAGCCCGTACTCCGCGATCGTCGCGCGCACGCGCGGCGACGCCGGGGCGCTCTTGCGCGACATGCGGCGCGAGCTCCTCGCGATCGAGCCGAACCTCGTCTTCGTCGAGAACCAGACGATGGAGTCGGAGGTGGACGCGACGCTGCTGCCGATGCGCGCGAGCGCGTGGCTGGTGACCGGCGTCGGCCTCGTGGCGATGCTCCTGGCGGCGATCGGCCTCTACGGCGTCATCGCGTATTCGGTGGCGCGGCGCACGCGCGAGATCGGCATCCGGATCGCGATCGGCGCGCGGCCGACCGAAGTGGTCGGGATGGTGATGCGCCAAGGGCTGCTGGTCGCCGGCGTCGGGCTCGTCGCCGGCTGCCTGGTCGCCGCGGCGGTCACGCGCGCGATGGGCAGCGTGCTGTACGGGATCAGCGCTGCCGATCCGGTGTCCTGGACCGCGGCCGCGGCGCTCCTCCTCGCCGTCTCGACGCTCGCCAACTTCATCCCCGCGCACCGCGCGTCCCGCGTCAGCCCGACCGAGGCGCTGCGCACCGAATAGGGGCCGCCGCCTCGAACCTCGCGCCGCGGTTTCCCGTCTACATCCGGAGATGGCGTCGGATCTTCGAGTTGCGCTCCGCCTCCTCTGGAAGGACAAGGCGTTCACCATTACCGCCGCGGCGACGCTCGCGCTGTGCATCGGCGCGAATACCGCGCTCTTCTCGGTGGTGCGCACGGTGCTGCTGCGCCCGCTGCCGTTCCCGCACTCGGAGCGGATCCTGCTGATGGCGAACGCGTATCCGGGCGCCGGCGTCGACATCGGCGGCAACTCGGGCGCGGCCGACTATTACGATCGCCTTCGCGAGACGTCGGTCTTCGAAGAACAGGCGATGTACAACAGCACCGACGTCAGCGTGGACGAGAACGGCACGCCGACGCGCGTGCGGCTGATGAACGTCACGCCGTCGTTCTTCCGGCTGCTGCAGATTCCGCCGCGGCTCGGCCGCACGTTCACCGAGGCGGAAGGCGAGATCGGCAACGAAAAGAAGGTCGTGTTGAGCTACGCGCTGTGGCAGTCGCAGTTCGGCGGCGACGCCTCGGCCGTCGGCCGCGACCTCCGCATCGACGGCGCGCCGTACACCGTCGTCGGCGTGATGCCGGCGGGCTTCCGCTTCATCAACAGCGACGTGATGCTGTGGCGCGCGCTCGCGTTCACGCCGGAGCGGCGGCAGCAGCGCCACAGCAACAACTGGCGCAACATCGGGCGCCTGAAGCCGGGCGCGACCCTCGCGCAGGCGCAGGCGCAGATCGACGCGCTCAACGCCGCCAACCTCGATCGCTTTCCGCAGTACAAGCAGCTCCTCATCAACGCGCGGTTCCACACCGTGGTGCAGCCGCTGCAGGACAACCTCGTGCGCGGCGTGAAGACGACGCTGTATCTGATGTGGGGCGGCGCGCTCTTCGTGCTGCTGATCGGCTGCCTGAACGTCGCGAACCTCGTGCTGGTCCGGTCGCGCGCGCGGATCAAGGAGCTGGCAACGCGCCTCGCGCTCGGCGCCGGCCGCTGGCGCGTCGCGCGGCAGCTGATGGCGGAGAGCGTCGCGCTGACGCTCGTCTCCGCCGCGATCGGCCTCGCCGTCGGATACGGCGCGCTGCGCATCATCGCCACGCTGAACGTGCAGGAGCTGCCGCGCGGCGAGGAGATCGCGATCGACGGCGTGGTCGTGCTGTTCACGATCGGCGCCGCCGCCGCGATCGGCGTGCTGCTCGGGCTGATTCCGGTGGCGGGCGTGCTCCCGGCGAACCTCACGGCGGTGCTGCGCGAGGAAGGGCGCACGGGCACGAGCGGCCGCGGCGCGCGATCGCTGCGGCGCGTGCTCGTCGTCGCGCAGGTGGCGTTCGCCTTCGTGCTGCTGGTCGGCGCCGGGCTGCTGTTCGCGAGCTTCCGCGAGCTGCTCGCCGTCGATCCGGGATTCGATCCGCGCGGCGTGCTCACGGCGTCGGTCAGCCTGCCGGCGTCGCGCTACGCCGATCGCCCCGCGCAGGTCGCGTTCACCGACGAGGCGCTGCGGCGGCTGCGCGCGCTGCCCGGCGTGATCGGCGTCGGCGCAACCGACACGATTCCATTCGGCGACAACCACAGCGACAGCGTCATCCTCGCCGAGGGCTACAAGATGAGTCCCGGCGAATCGGTGATCTCGCCGAATCAGGTAGACGTCTCGCCCGGCTACTTCGAGGCGATGCACGCGAAGCTCGTGCGCGGCCGCTTCTTCGACGCGCATGACATGCAGGGTGCGCCGCCGGCCGTGATGGTCGACGAAAAGCTGGCGCGACGGTTCTGGCCGAACCAGGATCCGATCGGCCGGCGCATGTTTCTGCCGACGGACATCAACAACCTGCTCGCCGTCAACGAGCGTACCGTGTTCCTCACGGTCGTCGGCGTCGTGCGCGATCTGAAGCTCGCCGATCTCGTCGCAGGCAACGGCGCCGTCGGCTCGTACTTCTTCCCGCTCGCGCAGGATTCGTCGCGGCTCCTCACCTTCGCCGTCCGCTCCGCCACCGATCCTGCGGCGCAGGCCGGCGCGCTGCGCGAAGCGATCGCCGCGCTCGATCGCGAGCTGCCGGTGTACGACATCCAGACGATGGAGGAGCGGACGGACAAGTCGCTGGTGACGCGGCGGTCGCCGATGGTGTTGTCGCTGGCGTTCGGCGCGGTGGCGCTGTTCCTCTCGGCGATCGGCATCTACGGCGTGCTCGCGTACCTCGTGACGCAGCGGACGAAGGAAATCGGGATCCGGATCGCGCTCGGGAGCAGCGCGCGCGGCGTGTTCGAGCTCGTGCTGCGCGAGGGGCTGCTGCTCATCGTCGCCGGCTTCGTGCTGGGCGCGGCCGGCGCGTTCGCGCTGCGGCGCAGCCTCCAGAGCCAGCTGTTCGGCGTCAGCGCGGGCGATCCAGCCGTCCTCGCCGCGGTCAGCGTACTGCTGGCGGCGGTCGCGATCGTCGCATGCGCGCTGCCGGCGCGGCGGGCGACGCGGATCGATCCGATCGTCGCGCTCGCGGAGTAGCGCGGCCGCTATAATTTCGCGCGATGACGCACGTGGGACCGGAGGTGGCGACCGTTCTCGCGCGCGTGCGCCGGCGCCTCATCCCGTTCCTGTTCCTCCTCTACATCGTCGCCTATCTCGATCGCATCAACGTCGGCTTCGCCGCGCTGCAGATGAACGCCGCGCTCGGCTTCTCGGGGACGACCTACGGCTTCGGCGCGGGCATCTTCTTTCTCAGCTACACGCTCTTCGAGATCCCGAGCAACGTGATCCTCGCGCGCGTCGGCGCGCGCCTGTGGATCGCGCGGATCATGGTGACCTGGGGCCTCGTCTCGTCGGCGATGATGCTGGTGCGCAGCCCGACGGCGTTCTATACGCTCCGCTTCGCGCTCGGCGCCGCGGAGGCGGGCTTCTTTCCCGGCATGATCTACTACCTCACGCAGTGGTTCCCGGCGCGCGAGCGCGCGCGCACGATCGCGGCGTTCATGACGGCGACGCTGACGGCGGGGATCATCGGCGGTCCCATCTCGGGCGCGCTGCTCTCGCTGAACGGCGCCGGCGGCCTGGCGGGCTGGCAGTGGCTGTTCCTCGTCGAGGGTGCGCCGGCGATCGTGCTCGGCGTGATCGTGCTGCGCGTGCTCGACGATGCGCCGGAGCAGGCGGCGTGGTTGAGCGACGGCGAGCGCGAGGCGCTCGTCGAGACGCTTCGCGCCGACGCGCGGCGGCAGCGGATGGAGACGACGGGCCGCGCGCTGCGCAACGGCCGCACGTGGCTCCTCGCCGTGATTCACCTGATGATCCCGGTCACGCTGTACGGCATCGGCTTCTGGATGCCGCAGATGCTGAAGACGGCATCGGGCGCGAGCGATTTCATCGTCGGCGTCCTGAGCGCGATTCCGTACGCGGCCGGCGCGGTCGCCATGGTCGTCGTCGGGCGGCATTCCGATCGCACGGGCGAGCGGCGCTGGCACGTCGCGGTGTCGGCGACGGTGTGCGCCGGCGCGCTCGCGCTGAGCGCCCTGTCGCCCGGCGCCGCGTGGACGGTCGCGACGCTGTCGATCGCGATGATGGGCCTCGCGTCGATGTTCGGTCCGTTCTGGGCGCTCGTGACGTCGCAGCTGGCCGGTGTCGGCGCGGCGGCGTCGATTGCGCTCGTGAACGCGGTGGGCAACACCGGCGGGTTCGTCGGACCGTATCTGCTCGGCGCGATCAACGATCGGACGCACAGCTTCGCCGCCGGTCTGCTGGCGATCGCCGCCATGCTCGTCGTCGGCGCCGCCGTCGTCGTCGCCGCCGTCCGCGACTGAGATCCAGGATCAGCTCCAGGATCAGATCCAGGATCAGATCCTGGATCAGATCCAGGATCAGGATCGGGTTCCGCCGAGGGCGAGTGGCAGCCTTTGGTCGCGGAAAACAGACCGCTGGTCGCGAAAATCGACGACGAACCTGGCCGCGGTGACAAGATTTGGTCAACGGAAATGCTGGAGATCAGGAACCTGCGGAAGTCGTTCGGATCGCTTGTTGCCGTCACCGACGTGTCGTTCTCCGTCCGCGCGGGCCAGATCGTCGGCCTGCTCGGCCCGAACGGCGCCGGCAAGACGACGACGGTCTCGATGGTCGCCGGGCTGCTGACGCCGGATCGCGGCGACGTCCTGATTGCCGGCCACCGACTCGCCGGCGACACCGACCCCGCCAAGCGCCGCATCGGCCTCGTCCCGCAGGATCTCGCGCTCTACGACGAGCTATCGGCGCGTGACAACCTGCGCTTCTTCGGCGCGCTGTATTCGCTCCGCCGACGCGCGCTCGACGACGCGATCCGCGGCGCGCTCGCGCTGGTCGGCCTCGAGGAGCGCGCGCGCGACGCCGTGAAGACCTTCAGCGGCGGCATGAAGCGCCGGCTGAATCTCGCCGCCGGCCTGCTCCACGACCCCGACATCCTGCTGCTCGACGAGCCGACCGTCGGCGTCGATCCGCAGAGCCGCAACGCGATCTTCGACAACCTCGAGACGCTCAAGGCGCGCGGCAAGGCGCTCCTCTACACGACGCACTACATGGAGGAGGTCGAGCGCCTCGCCGATCGCATCGTCATCATCGACCACGGGTCGGTCGTCGCCGACGACACGCTGGCCGGCCTCCAGGCCCGCGTGGCGACGGCGGGCGGCCGCCCCGCGACGCTCGAATCGATGTTCCTGACGCTCACCGGAAGGAGCCTGCGCGACTGATGGCGCTCATACCAATCGCCGCGATGGTCCGCAAAGACCTGCAGCTGTTCTTCAGCGATCGCCGTGCGGTGATCATGAGCTTCCTGGTCCCGATCGCGATCGCATCGTTCTTCGGGTCGATCTTCTCCGGCCCGAGCCGCAACGCGGAGCCCGCGCGGATTGCCGTCGCGATCGTCGATCAGGACGCCGGCGCGATCTCGAGAGGCATCGTCGCTGGCGCGCGGACGGATCGGAACCTCGCGATCGACGTTGCGCAAGAGGCCGACGCGCGCGACGCCGTCCGCCGCGGCAAAACGGTCGTCGCCGTGATCATCCCGCAGGGATTCGGCGACGCGGCGGGCCGCGCGTTCTTCGCGAACGGCGACAAGCCGCCGCTCGGCCTCGTCTACGATCCGTCGCGCGCGATGGAGCTCGCGATGGTGCGCGGCGTGATGACCGAGCATGTGATGCAGGCGGTGAGCCGGGAAGTGTTCAGCGGCGATCAGGGCCGCGCGCTCGTGGACGAGACGCTGCCGCGCGTGCAGTCGTCGACGATGCCGGACGATCAGAAGCGGCGGCTCGTCGAGATGCTCGGCGCCGTGCAGCGCTTCTACCGCGAGCCGACCCGCGCCGCCGGCGCCGCGCCGGGCATCACGATGCCCTACACCGTTCGCGAGGAGGCAATGACGGCCGGCTCGAACGTCGCCTACAACGGCTACGCGCACTCATTCGGCGGAATGGCGATCCAGTTCCTGCTGTTCGCGATGGCGAACCTCGGGATCGAGATGCTGCTCGAGCGGCAGAAGGGCCTCTGGAAGCGGCTCCGCAGCGCGCCAGTGTCGCGCGCAGCGCTTTTGGCAGGCAAGGCTGCGAGCGGCACACTCATCTCGCTCCTCACGCTGTGGGTGTCGTTCGCCTTCGCGATGATCGTCTTCAAGGTGCGCATCGAGGGCAGCGTGGCGGGCTTCATCGGCATCTCGATCGGCGTCGCGCTGATGGCGGCGTCGTTCGGCCTGCTCGTGGCCGCGCTCGGCAACACGCCTGCCTCGGCGCGCGGTATCACGACGTTCGCGATCCTCATCATGGTGATGCTCGGCGGCGCGTGGGTGCCGGCGTTCGTCTTCCCGCGCTGGCTTCAGCAGTTCACGATGATCGTCCCGGTGCGATGGGCCGTCGACGGCTTCGACGCGATGACGTGGCGGGGGATCGGGCTGAGCGGCGCGCTCGCGCCGATGGCGGTCCTCTTCGCGTTCGCCGCGGCGTTCATGGCCGTGGCGGCCACGCGCTTCAAATGGGAAGAGGCGTGACACCTGCCAACACACGTAGGGCGACCCTTTCAGGGTCGCCTGGCGAGGCTGAAAGCCTCGCCCTACACTTGTTCGCAAGGTTCAGTTAACGGTTCACGCACGGCGCCCGTCCAACGTCTCATGGCCACGCTCGTTCAGGATCTTCGTTACGCGATTCGGCTGCTCGCCGCCCGGCCGAGCTTCGCGGCCGTCGCTATTGTGACGCTCGCGCTCGGCATCGGCGCGACGACCGCGATCTTCTCGGTCGTCGACGCCGTGCTGCTGCGGCCGCTCCCGTTCGGGGACGCCGAACGCCTCGTGCAGGTCCGCATCGTGGGCCAGAAAGGCGGGATCTTCCCGCTGCCCGACACCGACTTCCTCGCGTGGCGCGAGCAGAACCGGACCGCGGACGCCGTCGCGATTTACGACCCGGGCCCGGCGACGCTGACCGGCGGCGCCGAGGCCGAGCGCCTGCCGGCGGCGGCGGTCACCGATCGGTTCTTCGACGTGCTCGGCGTACGGCCGATCGCCGGCCGCACGCTGCAGGCGGGCGACGACGCGCCGGGGGCGCCGAAAACGGCCGTCCTCGGCTACGCGCTCTGGCAGCGGCGCTTCCACGGCGACCGCGCGATCGTCGGCCGCCCGATCGTGCTCGACGGCGAGGCGCACGTCGTGGTCGGCGTGATGCCGCCGGCCTTCCGCTTTCCCGGCGCCGAGACCGAGCTCTGGCGCGTGCTCACGATGAAGCCGCCGGCTCGCCGCGGTCCGTTCTACACGTGGGGCGTCGCGCGGCTGCGGCCGAATCGCGGGATTGCGGAGCTGCAGGCGAATCTCGACGCCGTGTCGCGCGCCGTCAAGCGGCAGCATCCCGCGCCCGGCGACTGGAGCCTCCGCGCGATCCCGCTCCAGGAGGCGATCGTCGGCGATGTGCGCGCGATCCTGTACGCGTTGCTCGGCGCCGTCGGCTTCCTGCTCCTCATCGCCACCGCGAACGTCGCCAACCTGCTGCTCGCGCGCGCCGCCGCGCGCGATCGCGAGATGGCCGTCCGCAGCGCGCTCGGCGCGGCGCGCGGCCGCCTCGCCGCGCAGCTCGTGACGGAGAGCGTCGTGCTCGCGCTCGCGGCGGCTGCCGCCGGCCTGGCGATCGCCTGGTGGGGGACGGAGGCGCTCGTCGCGATGGCGCCGGAGAACATCCCGCGCCTCGCCGAAGTGCACATGGACGTGCGGGTGTTCGCGTTCACGCTGTCGATCGCGATCGCGTGCGGCGTGCTCTTCGGGCTCGCGCCCGCGCTGCGCTCGGCGCGCATGCCGCTCGTCGAGACGCTCAAGGACGGCGGCCGCAGCGGCACCGGCGCCGGCCATCGCCGCGCGCAGCGTCTGCTCGTCGTCTCCGAGATCGCGCTCGCGCTCGTGCTCTCGATCGGCGCGGGCCTGATGATCCGCAGCCTCGCCGCGCTGCAGCGGGTGAGCCCCGGCTTCGAGCCGTCGCGTCTGCTGACGTTCCGGCTGTCGCTGCCGGACGCGCGCTACGACACCGCCGAAAGGGCACGCGCGTTCTACAACACGCTCGTCGAGCGCATCGAGGCGCTGCCCGGCGTTCGCACGGCGGGGCTGGCCAAGAGCCTGCCGCCGCACCTGCTCCAGGTCACCGACAACTTCATGACCGAGGGAATGACGCTCCCGCCGGATCGAAGCGCACCGCTGGGACCGCTGGTGTTCGTGAACGAGAGCCTGTTCGCGGCGCTGGGCGTGCCGCTTCGCGACGGCCGCTTCTTCACGGCGGGCGACGACAGCACCGCTCCCGGCGTGGCGATCGTGAACGAGACGCTGGCGCGGCGCTACTTCGGAAGCGCGAGCGCCGCCGGCAAGCGCATCAAGATCGGCGGCCCCGAGCGGCCCGACAATCAGTGGATGCCGATCGTCGGCGTCGTCGGCGACGTCAGCTATTCGGGCCGCGGCACCCCACCAGAACCCACTGTGTATCTGCCGTTTCGCCAGGCCTGGAGCGAGACGATGTACGTCGTCGTGCGGGCGGTGGGCGATCCACGCAGCCTCGCCTCGCCGATCCGCGGCGTCGTGGCGGGGCTCGACCAGGATGTGCCGATCGCGCGCCTCTCGACGATGGACGATCTGATGATCGAGTCGGTCGCCTCGTCGCGGTTCCGCACGACGCTCGTCGCCGTCTTCGCGGCGCTCGGCCTGCTGCTCGCGGCGATCGGCATCTACGGCGTGATGGCGTACGTGGTGAGCGAGCGCACGCACGAGATCGGCGTGCGCGCGGCGCTCGGCGCGGACCGCGGCGACGTGCTTCGTCTGGTCCTCGGCGAGGCGGCGGCGCTCGCGGCGGCCGGCGTCGGCGTCGGCCTCGGCGGCGCGCTGCTGACGACGCGTCTGATGCGCGCGCTCCTGTTCGAGGTCGATCCGATGGACCCGGCCACCTTCGCCGGCGTGAGCGCGCTCCTGGTCGCGGCGGCGCTCGCGGCGAGCTACGTGCCGGCGCGGCGGGCACTGCGGGTCGACCCGATGATCGCCCTGCGATACGAATGAATTAACATGGCGCGCATGAGATACGTCATGCGCGCGCTCACCGCCGCCGTTCCGCTCGCCGTCGCGGCGGTCACGCTCCTCGCCCAGGCGCCGCCGCCGGAGGCGCCGATCTCCCCGCGCGCCCGCCAGCTGCACGACCGCGCGATCGTGATCGACTCGCACGACGACACGCCGCAGCGGATGCTCTTCGACAAGACGTTCGACATCTCGGCGCGCCACAAGGACGGGCACATCGACGTGCCGCGCATGCGCGAGGGCGGCCTCGACGCGCTGTTCTTCTCGATCTGGGTGCCGAGCGACGTCACCGGCCCCCCGGCCGTGAAGCGCGCGCTCGATCTGATCGACTGCGTGCGCGAGGCGGCTCGCCTCCACCCGAACGATCTGATGCTCGCGACGACGGCCGCCGACATCCGGCGCGCCGCCGCCGAGCACAAGATCGCGGCGCTGATGGGGATGGAAGGCGGCCACATGATCGACGACGACGTGCGGCTGCTGCGCGTTTACGCGGCGCTCGGCGTCCGCTACATGACCCTCACGCACTTCAAGAACAACAACTGGGCGGACTCGTCCACCGACAAGGCGGCGCACAACGGGCTGACTTCGTTCGGCAAGGACGTCGTGCGCGAGATGAACCGCCTCGGCATCATGGTGGACATCTCGCACGTCGCCGACAAGACCTTCTGGGACGTGATCGAGACGACGAAGGCGCCGGTCCTCGCCTCGCACTCGTCGGCGCGCGCCATCGCGAACCACCCGCGCAACATGACCGACGACATGCTGCGCGCGGTCACGAAGAACGGCGGCGTCGTGATGATCAACTACCACGCGGCGTTCCTCAGCGAGGAGTTCCGCGTCGCGAGCGAGAAGAAGTCAGGGACCGTCGTCGAGTCGATGGCGGCGATGTCGAAGAAGTGCGGCGGCAACGAATCGTGCACGACGCTCGAGAGCGAACGGATCGACCACGAGGCGATGGCGCGCGGCGAGCTGCCGAAGGTCTACTGGGACAAGATCGTCGAGCACATCGACCACGCCGTGAAAGTGGCCGGCGCCGACCACGTCGGCCTCGGCTCGGACTTCGACGGCGCGACGATGCCGATCGGGATGGAGGACGCGTCGAAGCTGCCGAAGATCACCGACGCGCTCCTCAAGAAGGGCTACAGCGACGCCGACGTCGAGAAGATTCTCGGCGGCAACATCCTGCGCGTGATGGAGGCGGTCGAGCGCGCGGCGGCGTCGGGCGGCGGCCGGTCGTCGGCGCGGTGACGCGGTCGGCCGACGTCGTGATCGTCGGCGGCGGGTGCATGGGCGCGTCGGTCGCCTATCACCTCGCGCGCCGCGGCATCACGAATGTCGTCGTCGTCGAGCGCGAGCCGATGCTCGGTACCGGATCCACCGGCCGCAACGCCGGCGGCGTGCGCCATCAGTTCTCGAACGAGGCGAACATCCGGCTGTCGATCGAGTCGATCGCGCTCATCGAGCGGTTCGCCGACGAGGTCGGCCACCCGATCGACTTTCACCAGGACGGCTATCTTTTTCTCCTGTCGTCGCCCTCGAGCGTCGAGACGTTCCGCCGCAACGTCGCGCTGCAGCGCCGCCTCGGCGTGGACGTGGAGTGGCTCGACGCGGACGCGGCGGCGCGGCTGGCGCCAGGCCTCGACGCCAGCGGCGTGCTCGGCGCCACGTTCTGCCGCCGCGACGGGATCGCCGATCCGAACGGCGTGACGATGGGGTTCGCGAAGGCGGCGCAGGCCGCCGGCGTCGCAATCGAGCGCAGCGTCGAAGCCACCGGCATCGTCGTGGCGCGCGGCCGTGTCGCCGCGGTCGAGACCACGCGCGGGACGATCGACACGCGCGTCGTCGTGAACGCCGCAGGGCCGTACGCGCGCCAGGTCGGCCGCCTCGCCGGCGTCGACGTGCCGGTCGATCCGATCCGGCGCCACATCTTCATCGCGGCGGTGGATCGCGCGGCACGCGTGCCGGCCTCGCACGTCATGGTGATCGACTTCGACACGACGTTTTACTTTCATCGTGAGGGCGCCGGCATCCTGTTCGGCATGGGCGATCCCGTCGAGACGCCGACCTTCGACACGACCGTCCAATGGGATTTCCTGCCGCAGGTGATCGAGGTCGCGGTCGAGCGGCTGCCGGCGCTCGCCGATGCGTCCATCTCGCACGCGTGGGCGGGGCTGTACGAGATGACGGCCGACGGCAACCCGATCATCGGCCCGGCCGCAGGCGTCGAGGGGCTGTTCCTCATCAATGGGTTCAGCGGCCACGGCTTCCAGCATTCGCCGGCCGCCGGCCGCATCCTCGCGGACGTGATCGCCGGGCGCGACCCGCGCTTCGATCTCAGGCCCTTCGCCGCCGGGCGCTTCGCCGCCGGCGCCGTCTCCGGCGAACGGTACGTCGTCTGAGCGACGCCGATCATGCGGCACGCGATCCGATCGCTCGTCGACGCGCGGGAATTCACCTTCGTCGCGATCGCGATCATCGCGGTCGGGATCGGCGCGACGACAGCGGTCTTCAGCGTCGTCGATGCCGCGCTGCTGCGGCCGCTGCCGTTTCGCGACAGCGGCCGTCTCTTCTTGCTGTCGCGCACGAACGCGCGCCGCGGCACGAGCGACGGTCCGTTCTCGTATCCGGCGTTGGTCGACCTCGCCGCGCGGGATCGCATGCTCGCCGGGCTCGCTGCGTTCGCCTCCGATCGCTTCAACGCGACAGGCGAGGATCAGCCCGAGCAGCTGCCGGGCCTTCGCGTCTCGGCGAGCTTCTTCGATGTGCTGGGCGTGCCCGTGGCCGCCGGCCGCGCGTTCGTGCTTTCCGACGACGAGCGCGGAGCGCCGCACGTCGCGATCGTCGGCCGCCGGTACTGGCTGCGGCGCTTTGCCGCGCGTCCCGATGCGGTCGGCACGGTGCTGACGCTCAACGGCGCGCCGCACACGATCGTCGGCGTCCTCGGCGTCGATCTGCCGCCGCCGTTCGACGGCGCCGACATCTGGACGACGCGCGTCGACGAGCTGAGCGGCTTCACGCCGCCGCAGATCGAAGCGGGCCTCGGCTACCTCGCCGCCGTCGCGAGGCTCGCGCCCGGCACGCCGCTCTCGCGCGCGCAGGCGGAGCTCGACGCGATCGCGCGCGGCTACGCGCAGGCGCACCCGACCAACACCGACGCCGACGCGAACTCGACGCTGCGGCTCGCGCCGATTGGCGAGCGCACCGCCGGCACGGCGCGCTCGCCGCTGCTGATGCTGATGGCGGCCGTCGGCGTCGTGCTGCTGATTGCGTGCGCAAACGTCTCCAACCTGCTGCTCGTGCGCGCGACGGCCCGGGCGCACGAAGCCGCGGTGCGCGCGGCGCTCGGCGCCACGCGATGGGACCTCGTGCGCTGGCAGTCGGGCGAGAGCCTCGTCCTCGCCGCGATCGGCGGCGGCGCCGGCGTGCTGCTCGCGTTCTGGGGAGTCGATCTCGCGGCGTCGGCACTGCAGACGCTGCCGCGCGCGTCGGAGATTGCGGTCAACGGCCGCGCGCTCTCGTTCTCGTGCGCCGTGTCGCTGGCGGCGGGCGTCCTCTTCGGCATCGTCCCGTCGTCGCTCGTGACGCGGCAGGCGCCGGCCGACGCGCTGCGGAGCGGCAGCCGCGGCGCGACGCGCGCGCGGCGCGGTCCGCGCGGGCTGCTCGTGTTCGCCGAAGTGGCGCTCTCGCTCGTGCTGCTCGTCGGCGCGGGGCTGCTGCTGCGAAGCTTCGCGCGGCTGACGCGCGTGCCGGTCGGCTTCGATCCTCGCGGCCTGCTCACCGTGCGCGTATCGCTGCCGACGTCGAGCTATCCGGACGCGGACGCGATGCGCCGCTTCATGGCGGCCGTCATGCCGCGCCTCTCGCGCGCGCCGGGCGTCGCATCGGCGGCCGCGACGATGGCCTTGCCGCCGGCCATCACGACGATGGCTCCGTATCAGATCGGCGATCTGCCGACGGCGCCGATCGGCGATCGCCCGGTCGGCCAGTGGTCGGCGGTGACGCCGGGCTACTTCGCGACGCTCGGGATCCCGGTGACATCGGGCCGCGCGATCGACGAGCGCGACGCCGAGCGGTCGCCGCTCATCGTCGTCGTCAGCGAGGGGCTGGCGAAGCGCGCGTGGCCGAGCGTGTCGCCGCTCGGCCGGAAGATCCTCGTCGGACGCTTCGCCGCGTTCGCGGAGGTCGTCGGCGTCGCGGGCGACGTGAAGAACAACGGGCTCGCGCGCGAGCCGCTCCCCGCGATGTACACGCCGTACGCGCAGCGGCCGTGGCCGGCGATGCAGTTCGCGATCCGCTCGGCCGGCCCCGATCCCATGGCGCTCGCGAGCGTGGTGCGCGAAGCGTTCCGCGAGGTCGATCGAGATCTGCCGTTGACGCGCATGGACACGATGGACGCGGCGCTCGCGGACTCGGTGGCCACCGAGCGGCTGATCACGGCGCTCCTGATCGCGTTCGCGTGCGTCGCGCTGCTGATGGCGGCGGCCGGCCTCTACGGCGTCATCGCGTACAGCGTCGCGCAGCGGACGCAGGAGATCGGGGTCCGCATGGCGCTCGGGGCCGACGCGGGCGCCGTGCTGCGCCTCGTCGTGCGCGACGGCCTTCGCGCCGCGGCCGCGGGTATGATCGCGGGCACCGCGATGGCCGCGGCCGCGAGCCGCGCGCTGCGGACGATGCTGTTCGATCTGTCGCCGGCCGATCCGCTCACCTACGCCGCGGTCCTCGCCGTATTCGCGCTCGTCGCGTGCGCGGCGCTCGTCGTCCCCGTGCGCAGGGCGCTCGGCGTCGATCCCATCGCGGCGCTGCGGACCGAGTAGCGCCGTGCAGCTCGTGCTCCAGCGGTCGGTCGTCCGGTCGTGGCGCGCGTCGGACGCCGAGTCGATCGCGCGCTACGCGAACAACCGGAACATCTGGATCAACCTGCGCGACGCGTTCCCGCATCCGTACACGCTGCACGACGCGCGCGATTTCATCCGCGCCGTCCGGTCGCGCTCGCCGGAGACGACGTTCGCGATCGCGCTGCAGGACGAAGCGGTCGGCAGCATCGGGTTCGTGCTGCATCACGACGTCGAGCGCGTCTCGGCGGAGATCGGCTACTGGCTCGCGGAGCCGTTCTGGGGGCGCGGGATCGTCACAGAAGCGCTGCGCGCGATGACGACGTACGCGATCGAGCACCACGGGCTGACGCGGATCTACGCCGTGCCGTTCGCGTGGAACGCCGCGTCGTGCCGCGTGCTCGAAAAGGCCGGCTACGTCCTCGAGGCGCGCTTGTGCCACAGCGCGATCAAGAACGGCGAGCTGACCGATCAGATGCAGTACGCGTTCATCGCAGGGGATCATCCCGCGGTTCACTCTCGGTAGGGCGAGGCTTTCACCCTCGCCGTGCCGGCCCTGCTTTCCTCAGCGGACGCGGTCGGCGGCGACGCGGAAGCCGAGGCTGAAGCCTTTGTCCTGCGGCGCGTGCGTGTAGCGGAGGCCGCAGCGCGCGCTGTTGGCGTCGAAATACCAGCTGCCGCCGCGGATGACGCGCTTCTCGCCGCTCGCGGGGCCGTGCGGGTCGATGTTCGCGAACGAGAACTCGGGATACGGCGCGTACCAATCCGCGGTCCACTCCCACACGTTGCCGTGCATGTCGCCGAGGCCCCACGGGTTCAGCGGAAACGTGCCGGCGGGCGTCGGCTTCTGGCGGAACTCGCCCGCGGGGAACGACGCGTACGGGAGCTTTCCGTTGTAGTTCGCCTGCGCCGTCGTGAGGTTCTCGCCGGTCGAGAACGGACCGGCGGTGCGCGCGCGGCAGGCGTACTCCCATTCGGCCTCGGTCGGCAGGCGATAGCGCGGCGACTGCCGACTGCCGACCGGTCCACTCTGCTCACGGTCGCCCTGAGCTTGTCGAAGGGCGACTGATTCCGGCGATCGCGCGACGTGCGCGTTCAGCTTCGCGATGAACTGCTGCACGTCGTCGAAGGCGACGTTCTCCACCGGACAGCCCGATCCGCACGCGCTGAAGTGGCTCGGCGCGGTGCCCATCACCGTCCGCCATTCCTGCTGCGTCACTTCGTACTGGCCGATGAGAAACGGACGCGTGATCTCGACGTCGTGCATCGCCTCGTCGTCGTTCCGTCCGATTTCCGACGAGCCGCTGCCCATCGTGAAGCGGCCGGGCGGCAGCTCGACGAGCGTCATCCCGGTCCATTCGTCGACGAGCGTGCCGAGCGGCGTGCGGATGTCCTCGGTCGTGTTGACGTCGAAGCGCCGGAAGCGGCCGTAGGTCGCGACGGTCGCGATCCGGTTGCCGTTCGCGAACGTGTACTGCTCGCGCATCTCCTCCGGCACGCCGATGCCGGACCGATCCTCGAGCCGGAACGTCGTCACGATCGACGCGCGGATCACCGGCTGCTCGACCTGCAGTTCGGTCTTGGTCACGCGTCCGGTGGCGCTGTCGATCCACACGCGGCCGTGCGCCATCAGATCGCGGCCCGCTTCGCCGCGGATCATCGCGGGCGAAGCCGTCTCCTTGAATTCGACGACGGAAACGCCGGCGGCGGAGGCGCGATCGTCCTTCGCGAGCGTGAAGCGGAAGCGCGCCTGGTAGGTGCGCTGCAGGACGCCGAGGCCGAGCACCGGGTTGCCGAGCGTGCTGCGCATGTTCCCCAGGTTGTAGCGCGCGCCCTCGGCGCCGATGCGCTCCGCCTGCTCCATCACGCTCGCGCCGCGCGCGGAGAGAAAGAGGTTCGCGAGGCGCGCCTCGCGGTCGCGAATCGCCACGCCGTCCACGTCGATGACGTCGCGGAACGGCACGAGCGCGAGCGTGTCCGGCGACTTGACGAGCAGGAAATCGGACCGGAGATCGCGATGCCGTGCGCGCGCGGCGTCCGACGGCGGGGGAAAGCCGCCGCCGCGCGCGCCGCCGACCGGCGAAAAGCTGGGCAGCGGCATCGTCGAGTCCTGGACGTAGCGCTCTTCGGCGACGACGTTCTCGAATTCGTCGACGAAGTAGTCGAGGTACCACGCGGCGCGATCGAGGAGCGTGTCGAGCGGCACGACAGCCGAGGCCCGAGAGGACGCAGAGCTCGCAGAGGTCGCAGAGGCCGCGGAGGCCGCAAAGATCGCAAAGGCGGCGAGCGTCAGCGCGAGCGAGGCGGCGGCAACCTGACTCCGCATGACCCGGTTCGTGCACTATACTGCAGCTTCGCAAGGAGAATTTTCATGCTGCGACGCGCGCTTGCCCTCGTTTTCGCGGCCGTTGTCATCGTGCCTGCGCTCGCGCAGGATCGGATTGTCTCGCCGACGTTCCGGCGCTCGGGCGCCGCTGCGCAGACGCAGACGCGCGCCGCCTACTTCCCGGACCGCTTCGACTGGCAGCGCAAAAAGCCGGAGGACGCCGGCCTCAGCACGGGCGCGCTCGCCGACGCCGTGCAGCTCGCGATCGCCTCCGACACGCCGGGCACGCACGACATGGCGCTGTTCCTCCACAACAGCTTCGGCAAGGAGCCGTTCAGCACGATCGTCGGGCCGATCAAGGATCGCGGGCCGGCGAGCGGCCTCATCACGCGCCACGGCTACATCGTGGCCGAGTGGGGCGATCCGAAGCGCGCCGACATCACCAACAGCGTCACGAAGACGTTCCTCACGACCGTCGTCGGCCTCGCGTGGCAGAAAGGGTTGATCCACGACGTGAACGATTACGTGCGCGACTACATGCCGCCGCACGTCGATCTGTTCGAGTCCGAGCACAACCAGAAGATCAAGTGGGACCACCTGCTGCGGCAGACGAGCGACTGGCAGGGCACGCTGTGGGGCAAACCGGACTGGGCGGATCGTCCTGTCGGCGAGACGCCCGACGACTGGGCGAAGCGCAAGCTGTACGAGCCGGGCACGCACTTCAAGTACAACGACGTCCGCGTGAACGTGATGGCGCTCGCCGCGCTGCAGGTGTGGCGCCGTTCGCTGCCCGACGTCCTGCGCGAGGAAGTGATGGAGCCGATCGGCGCCTCGTCGACGTGGCGGTGGTACGGCTACGAGAACTCGTGGGTGGAGATCGACGGCAAGAAAGTGCAGTCGGTGAGCGGCGGCGGCCACTGGGGCGCCGGCATGTTCATCAACTCGTACGACATGGCGCGCTTCGGCTATCTCTTCCTGCGCAACGGCAAGTGGAAGGATCGCCAGATCGTCTCCGAGCAGTGGATCAAGATGGCGCGCACGCCGGGGCCCGACAACAAGACCTACGGCTACGCCAACTGGTACCTGAACACCGATCAGAAGCCGCTGCCGGCGGCGCCGGCGACCGCGGTGCGCTTCGTCGGCAACGGGTCGAACATCATCTACATCGACTGGGACAACGACATCGTCGCGGTGTTCCGGTGGATCAAGAACGACAAGGCGCTGAACGAGGTGATCGCGCGGCTGACGACCGCGATTCAGAAAACCTCGTCGACCGCCGCGCCTCAACCGTAGGGCGGCCCTTGCAGGGTCGCCGCAAACGGCGCGAGAGAATCGTTCGGTGAGCCGGCACACCGGGTTCGCGTCGCTCCCGCTTCACGGCGGCAAGGCGCCCGCGTGGCTCTTCGGGCGCATGGTGCGGCTGTCGCGAGAGATCGTGATCTACGTCGCCGCCGAGTACGGTTCCCGTGAAGTGCTTCGCCGCCTCTCCGATCCATTCTGGTTCCAGGCCTTCGGCTGCGTCCTCGGGTTCGACTGGCACTCGAGCGGCGTGACGACGACGGTGTGCGGCGCGGTGAAGGAGGGCTTGAAGGAGGTCGATCGCGACCTCGGGTTCTTCGCCGCGGGCGGCAAAGGCGGCGTGTCGCGCAAAACGCCGCAGCAGATCGCCGACGTCTGCGCCGCGATCGGCCGCGAGCCGGCGCCGCTCGTCTACGCGAGCCGGATGGCGGCGAAGGTCGACAGCGCCGCCGTGCAGGACGGCTACCAGCTCTATCACCACATGTTCTTCTTCACCGCCGCCGGCGAGTGGTGCGTCGTGCAGCAGGGGATGAGCGACGCGGCGCGGACCGCGCGGCGGTATCACTGGCTGTCGGACAGCGTCGCGAGCTTCGTCGACGAACCGCACGAAGCGGTCTGCTGCGACGCGCGCGGTGAGACGCTGAACCTCGTCGCGCACGAAAACGATCCCGTGCGGCGCGCGTCTGCGGAGCTCGCGTCGCAGCGTCCGTCCGTGACGCTCGGCGCGCTGCGGCGTCCGCGCCCGCTGCCGCTGCTGGATCTGCCGGCGCGCCACGCGCTCGTGCCGGAGCTCGACGTCGCGACGCCGCATCTCGAGAAGATTCTCGTGAAGACCTACGAGCGCGCGCCGAAGGATTTCGAGACGCTGCTCGGCATCGAGGGCGTCGGGCCGAAGACGCTGCGCGCGCTCGCGCTCGCATCCGAGCTGGTGCACGGCACGCCGGCCACGCTGCGCGATCCCGCCCGATTCTCGTTCGCGCACGGCGGCAAGGACGGCACGCCGTTCCCGGTGGACCGCATCACCTACGACCGGACGATCGACATCCTCGGCAAGGCGATCAATCGATCGACCATCGATCGTTCGGAGAAGATCAAAGCCTTCAAGAGGCTCGCCGCCTTTGGCGGCTCGGGTAATTAAAGGCGGCCGATCTCTTCGCGCGCGGCGCGAACGGCCGGGATCGCCGCCGCCGCGCCGCAGACGAGGGCGAGCGCCGCCGCGACGCTCGTGAGCACCGCCGGGCTGAACGGGCTGACGCCGTAGACCGTCGCGCTCAGGAATCTGAACGCGAGCGGCGTCGCGACCAGGCCGATCGCGACGCCGGCGGCCGCCAGCTTCATCGCGTCGCGGACGACGAGGCGGACGACGTCGCCGCGCGTCGCGCCGAGCGCCATGCGAATCGAGATCTCGCGCGCGCGCGCCGTCGTGAGGTACGCCATCACACCGTAGACGCCGACGGCCGCGAGCGCGAGCGCCAGCGCCGCGAACGACCCGATCAGCCAGGCAACCTCCCGCGGCCGCGCGAAGGTCTCGCGCACCACATCGTCGAAGGTCATCTCGTAGGAGACGGGCAGATCTGGATCGACCGCGCGAACCGCTTCGCGGATCGCGGCGGCCGCCGTCTGCGCCGGCCCGCGCGCCGCGCGCGCGACGACGGTCGCGACGACGGTCGGGTTCTGCGCGTACGGCAGGTAGATCTGCGGCATGTCCGCCGAATCCGGCAGGCCGTCCTCGCGCACGTCCTTGACGACGCCGACGATCGTCATCGCGCCGCCGCGGCTGCGCGGGATCCAGAACATCTGGCTGTCCCCGAACTCCGGCGTGATGCGCCGGCCGACGACGTCCACGCGGTCCCAGAATCGGCGGGCGAACCGCTCGCTGACGATCGCGACGCCCGCGTGCGCACGATCGTCGGCGGCCGTGAAGAGGCGGCCGGCGACGAGATCGATGCCGACCGCGCGGAAGTACTCGGGGCTGACGACGAAATAGCGCGCGATCCAGGGGCGATCCGCCGACGGCGGCGGTACGCCTTCCACCGCGAGCTGGACGCCGACGCGAATCAGCGCGAGCGGGACGTAGTTCACGAGCGCCGCGACGTCCACTGCCGGCGATTGGCCGAGCCGCTCCACGATCGCGTTCGTCGTTCGCACCATGCGATCCGGATCGGCGTAGCGCGGATCGTTCAGCGCCAGCTGCGCCGTCATCACGCCGTCCACCGACACGCCGCGCGCGAGGCCGTGCAGCGTGACGGCGCTGCGCGTGAGCGCCACGGCGGCCACGGTGAGCACGATCGCGACCGCGAGCTCGCCGACGATCAGCGCGCCGCCCAGGCGGCGATTCGACGCGGCGGTCGTGACGCCGTGCGTCGAATCTTTCAGGGCGTCGGTGACGTCCACGCTCGCCGACGTGTGCGCCGGCAGGATACCGAAGAGCAGCGCGACAATGGCGGCGAGACCAATCGTGAAGGCCAGCACCCACGAATCGACGCGAAACGCGTCGAGGCGGTTGATGTCCTGGAAGCTGACGACGCGGTTGAGCGTCGCAACGCCCCAGAGCGCGAGCAGCACGGCGAATGCGCCGCCCGCGAGCGTGAGGATTGCGGCCTCGCCGCCGAGATCGCGCGCGATCTGCCAGCGGCTCGCCCCGAGCGCCTGCCGCACGGCGAGCTCCTTGCGCCGTCCGGCCGACATCGCGAGGAGCAGGTTGGCGACGTTCGCGCACGCGATGAGGAGCACGAGCGCGACGGCCCATTCGAGCAGCACGAGGACGGGCTTGGGACCCGCCGTGAGGCGCATCGACAACGGCCACACGACCACGCTCCATCCGGGCTCCACCGTGTCGAGCGAGGCGTAGATCGTTTTGAGCTCGGCGTCCGCCGATGCGGCGGCGACATGTGGCCTCAGCTTCGCCCACACGTTCAGCGATTCGCCGCGCTCGTTCGGATCGACCACGATCGGCCGGAACAGATCGAGCTCGCGGTTGAGGACGCGGAAGATCTTGAAGCTCGGCGGCAGGATGCCGACGATCGTGCACGGCGTGCCATCGACCGCGATCGAGCGGCCGACGGCCGCGGGATCGCCGTTGAAGAGGCGCCGCCAGAACGCGTCGCTGAGCAGCACGACGTTGTCGCGGCCCGCCGTCGCCTCGGCCGCCTCGAATCCGCGCCCGAGCGCGGCGTCCACGCCGATCATCGAAAAGAAGTTCGGCGAGACGAGGAACCCTTCCGCCTGAAGCGCGCGGGATCGGAGGCTCACGTTGAACTGCACGCGGCGGAAGAGCGCGGCGTCGTCGAACGCGGTCGCGCGCTCGCGCCACGCGACGTAATGGACAGCCGACACGCCGCCGATGCCGGTGCGCGCCACGCTGGTTTCGTTCACCTGCACGAGGCGGTCGGCGTCGCGGTACGGGAGCGGGCGAAGAAGGACGGTGCGCGTCAGCGAGAAGACGGCGGTGTTGACGCCGATGCCGAGCGCAAGCGTCGCCACGGCGACCACGGTGAAGCCGGGGCGGGCGAGGAGTGCACGGAAGGCGCGGCGCACGTCTTAATTTCGACGGCCGTTGACGTGAGGTTTCAGAACGGCCTGGATAAAGGCGTGCGTCGGCGTCGGCACGCCGAGATCGCGGCCGATGCGCACGACCGCGCCGCTCAGCCACGGCAGCTCGAGCCGCCGGCCGCGCTCGAGGTCCTCGAGCATCGACGACTTCGCCTGCGGCGGCAGCGCCCCGTACGCCGCCGCGACGTCCTCGACCGTCGTCGGCGCGACGGCGATCCCTTTTGCCTGCGCGACGGCCATCGCTTCCCGGACGGCGTCTTTCAGCATCGACCACAAATCGGGGTCGTCGCGCAGCACGCCCACCGGGCTCCGCGTCACCGCCGTCATGCCGCTCATCACCGACAGCCGCACGAACTTCGTCCAGACGTCGAACATGATGTCGTCGCTGAGCGTCGCCTGGAAGCCGGCGGGCCGGCAGGCCTCGTGGAACGCCGTCAGCCGCGGCGAGCGGACGCGATCGAGCTCGCCGAAGAGCAGATGGTCCATCGCCGTGTGGCGGATGACGCCCGGCTCCGCGATGACCGCCGCGACGTAGCACGTGCCGCCCGCGGTGTGCGCGCGGCCGACCGCCCGCTCCACGAGCCCCGCAGCGTCCACGCCGTTCTGCAGCGGGACGACGACGGTCGCCGCGCCGATGAGCGGCGCGAGCGACGGCAGCGCGCTCTCGACGTCGTACAGCTTCACGGCGAACAGGACGACGTCGACGGGACCGATCTCGCGCGTATCGCCGAACGCGTGGACGCGCGGCAGATCGACGTCGCCCTTCGGGCTGACGATGCGGAGCCCGCGCGTGCGGAGCGCGTCGAGGTGCGCGCCGCGCGCGAGGAACGCGATGTCGGCGCCGGCAGCGGCGAGTCGTCCGCCGAAGTAGCCGCCAACGCCGCCGGTGCCGACGATCGCGATCCGCATGCGCGTCGCGATCGTAAATTAAGAATCAGGAATTATTCCGTAATTCTTAATTGTCGTCATTCATAGCGTAGCGCCAGCATCGGATCGACGCGCGTGGCGCGGCGCGCGGGCAGGTAGCCGGCGGCGAGCGCGACGCTCGCGAGGACGATCGCGGCGCCGACGAGCGCGATCGGATCGCGCGCCGAGAGCTCGAAGAGCTGCGATTCGACGACGCGGCTGAGCGCCGTGGCGAGCGGCACGCCGACGGCAAGACCGATGCCGATCATCAGCGCCACTTCCTTCAGCACGAGCCACATCACCGACGTGCGCTCCGCGCCGAGGGCCATGCGGATGCCGATCTCGCGCGTGCGCCGCGTCACCGAGTAGGACATCACGCCGTAGAGGCCGATCGCGGCGAGCAGCGTCGCCAGCGCCCCGAAGGCGATCGACAGCGCCGCCACCATCCGCTCGATGTACAGCGATTCGTCGATCACCGTCGTCATCGTCTTCATCTCGTAGATCGGCAGGTTCGGATCGACGCGCTGCGCCGCCTCGCGCACCGACGCGCCGATGTGCGCGGCGTCGGCGCGCGCGCGGACGTAGAACGTCATCGGCCCGATCTCTTCATCCTGCATGTACGGGATGTAGACGAACCGCGGGACCGCGCGGCGCATCGACGAGGCGCGCGAGTCCTTCACGACGCCGACGATCTCGATGTCGATCGCCTTCCCGCGCCCCCAGCCGATGCGGTGGCCCACCGCGTTCTGAGCGCCGAAGAAATACTTCGCCATCGTCTCGTTGATGATCGCGACCTTCGGCGCGCCGTCGGCGTCCTTCACGGTGAACTCGCGGCCGCCGACGAGGGGCTGGCCCATGGTCGAAAAGTACCCGGGGCCGACGCCGTTGACGTTCGGGTTCATGTCCTCGCCTTCCTTCGGCTGGTAGCCCTCCACTTTCACGGTGCTGCTCCAGTCGCTGTTGGTCATCAGCGAGATGACCGCCGCGGTCGCCGACCGGACGTCGGGCAGCTTCGCGATCTCCTCCTCGAGCCGCTGAAAGATCGTCAGCGATCGCGCGCGCGGATAGCCGTTGAGCGACGGATTGAGCGAGAACGACAGCAGCTGATCGGCCTGGAAGCCAGGATTGAGCGTGCGCAGGTTGTAGAGGCTGCGGGCGAAGAGCGCCGCGCCGGCCAAGAGCAGCACCGACAGGCACACCTGCGCGACGACGAGCCCCTTGCGGACGCGCGCGTGGCCGGTGCCGCCGACCACGCTGCCCGATTCGTCCTTCAGCGTCGAGGTGAGCGCGGGCCGCGTCGACTGCAGCGCCGGCGCGAGGCCGAAGAGCAGCGCCGTGGCGAGCGACGCCGCGACCGCGAACACGATCACGCGCGCGTCGGGCGCGGCCGACAACGTGCGCGCCGCCTCGTCGAACGGCAGCGTCCGCAGCAGGAGCGACGAGGTCCACCATGCGAGGAGAAGGCCGAGCGCGGCGCCGACTGCAGAGAGGAGCACACTCTCGACCAAACGCTGGCGCACGATCGCGCCGCGGCTCGCGCCGAGCGCGAGGCGGATTGCGACGTCCTTGTGCCGCGCCGCGCCGCGCGCGAGCAGCAGGTTCGCGACGTTCGCGCACGCGATGAGCAGCACGAGGCCGACCATCCCCATCAGGACGAGGATCGGCGTCGAGAAGTCGTTGCGCAGATCCGATCGGCCCTTCTGCCCCGCGTTGAGGAACAGATGCTTGGCGACGAACCGCTGCCGGAAGCTCGCCGACGGATTCTGAATCTCCTCGAGCTCCTGCTCGTTGATCTGGCGGTAGAGGACGTTCATCGCCGCTTCGGCCTGCTCGCGCGAGACGACGTCCTTCAGCCGCGCCATGATCGTCAGCCAGCGGCTCTTGCGGTTCTGCAGGTCGTCCCACGTCGGCGTCATCTGCGCTTTCATCGCAACCGGCACCATCACGTCCGGGTTCTCGCCGATCACGATGCCGTAGAAGCCGGGCGGCGTGACGCCGACGATCGTCATCGGCAGCCCGTTGAGCGTCACGGTCCGGTTCAGCACGCCCGGATCGGCGCCGAAGCGCCGCGTCCAATAGTGATGGCTGAGCATCGCGACCGGATGGCCGCCCGGCGTGCGGTCGTCGTCCGGCGTGAAGGTTCTGCCGATGTACGCGCGCACGCCGAGCACGTCGAAGTAGTTGCCGCTGACGAGCTCGCCGCTGACGCGCTCGGCCTGGCCGTCGGCCATCACCGTGAGCGGCGCGGGGAACCGCGCGAGCACGCCGTCGAACACGGTGCTGCGATCGCGGAAATCGCGATACATCGGGTACGAGAAGGTGCCGTTGTTGAACGTGCGTCCCTGAAACGCGCCGGGGCCGTCGAGGACGACGAGCCGCTCCGGCGCTTTCACCGGCAGCAGGCGGAGCAGCACCTGATCGGTCAGCGAGAAGATGGCCGTGTTGGCGCCGATCCCGAGCGCGAGCGTCACGACGACGACGAGCGTGAACGCCGGCGTCGTGAGGAGCGTCCGCGCGGCGTAGCGGAGGTCCTGCAGCATGGAACGAGTATTCCGCGAACGCGGCGGCCGTGTCAACGAAGACCTTCGTAGATTGGCGTAGGGCGGCCCTTTCAGGGCCGCCGAGGCGAGGCTGAAAGCCTCGCGCTACCGAGCGCGCTACAATTCATCCGCAAGGCTCGGATATCGAGGCGCCCGCGTCGAGCGTGATACTCGGGCGCATGAACACCATGCCACGTCAGACAGTCCAGGCCGAACGCGTCGCCGACTCGACAGCAGCGCATTTGAACGATGCCGCCCGCTGGAACGCCGTCGTCGGCCACGACCGCGCCGCCGACGGCCTGTTCGTCTACGCCGTCCGCTCGACCGGCGTGTACTGCCGGCCGTCGTGTCCGAGCCGCCGGCCGCGGCGCGATCGCGTCGCCTTCTTCGAGACGACCGGGGCCGCGCGCGCCGCCGGCTTCCGCGCATGCAAGCGCTGTCGCCCGGACGCGGAGGCGATGGCCGCCGATCCCTGGATCGACAAGATCCGCCGCGCGTGCGTCTACCTCGCGAACGTCGAGGGCCATCCGGCGCTCGCGACGCTGGCGCGTCATCTCGGCGGAAGCCCGTATCATCTCCAGCGCAATTTCAAGCGGCTCGTCGGCGTCACGCCGCGCGAGTACGCCGAAGCCTGCCGGCTGCGCAAGGTGAAGCGCGGGCTGCGGCGCGGCGCCGACGTGACCGGCGCGATGCTCGACGCCGGTTACGGCTCGAGCAGCCGGTTCTACGAGCGCGCGGTGCCGAAGCTGGGCATGTCGCCGTCGGTGTATCGGCGCGGCGGCGCGGGGACGACGATTCGCTACGCGATCGTCGACGCGGACGCGTCGCTCGGCCGGCTCATGGTCGCGGCGACGCCGCGGGGCATCTGCGCCGTCGCGATGGCCGCCACCGACGCCGAGCTGACGGCGGCGCTGGCGCGCGAGTACCCGGCGGCGGCGATCGTCGCCGATCCCGGCGGGCTCGCCGAGTGGACGGCGGCCATCCTCGCGCACCTCGAGGGGCGCCATCCCGCGCTCGACCTGCCGCTCGACGTCCAGGCGACGGCGTTTCAGTGGCAGGTCTGGCAGGCGCTCGCGGCGATTCCGTACGGCGAGACGCGCACGTACGCGGAAATCGCGAACGCCGTCGGCCGGTCGGCCGCCGCACGCGCCGTCGCGCGCGCGTGCGCGACGAACCCGGTCGCGATCGCCGTCCCGTGCCACCGCGTCGTGCCGGCCGCGGGCGGCGGCGGCGGCTACCGCTGGGGCGCGGAGCGGAAGCGGTCGCTGCTGGAGCGCGAGCGCCAGGAGCGCGCGTAGGGGATTGGGGATTGGGGATTAGGGGTTGGTTAGATCACGACGTCACGCTGTATCGTGAGAATCGGGGATCAGGATCAATCACGATTCACCAAATCCCTCTAATCCCCAATCCCCAATCCCCACGTGATCGTGGAGGTACAATGCGCGGGCATGTTGGCGCGCGCTGCAGCGATCCTCCTCCTCGCGGCCTCGACGGCGCAGGCACAGGGGCGGCCGCGAAAGATCTTCATCTCGGTCGATCTCGAAGGGATCTCCGGCGTCGTCCAGCCCGCGCAGCTCGGGCCCGACGGCTTCGAGTATCAGCGCGCGCGCGAGTGGATGACCGGTGAGGTGAACGCCGCCATCGCCGGCATCCGCGAGGCGGGCGCCGCCGAGATCCTCGTCTGCGACTCGCACGGCAACGGCCAGAGCGTTCTCATCGACAAGCTGCCCGACGACGTCCGCATCGTCCGCGGCTTTCCGCGGCCGCTCGAGATGATGCAGGGGATCGACGAGACGTTCAGCGCCGCCGTCTTCATCGGCTACCACGCGAGCGAGTGGACGGCCGACGCCGTGCGCGGCCACACGATCTCGAGCGCGCGGCTCCTCGGCGTGCGGCTGAACGGCGCCGAAGTGTCGGAAGGGATCTACAACGCCGCGCTCGCCGGCCAGTTCGGCGTGCCGGTGGCGTTCATCTCCGGCGATCGCCTCGCCGTGACGCAGCTGCAGCACGCGGTGCCTGGCGCCGAGGGCGCGATCGTCAAGGAGCCGTACGGCTATCACTCCGCGAACACGGTGACGCCGGCGCGTGGGCAGGCGATGATTCGCGACGGCGTGAAGCGCGCGATCGCGAAGATCGGATCGCTGCAGCCATACCGCGTCGCGGCGCCGGTCGCGCTCGAGGTCGGCTTCAAGCTGACGATCGACGCCGAGCGCGCCGCCTTCGTGCCGGGCCTGGCGCGATCGGACGCGCACAACGTGAAGGGCACGTTTCGCGACATGATCGAGATCACGAAGCTGCTGCAGGTGCTCACCAGCCTCGAGCTCCCATGACGACGACATACGGCAAGTCGCCGTGGATCGAATGGCTTCCGAAGTCGCGCGTTCCCTCGTATCCCAGGCACAAAGGCGCCGAGCCGTCCGACGCGGTCGTGATCGGCGGCGGCCTCACCGGGTGTCTCACCGCGTACGCCTTCGCCGCCGCCGGCGTGAAGACCACGCTCGTCGAGGCGGAGCAGATCGGCCGCGGCAACAGCGGCCGCTCCTCGGGCTGGATCGCTGACGATCCCGGCGTGTCGTTCGCGGATCTCGAGAAACGGATCGGGTTGCGCGACGCGCGGCGGACGTACCAGGCGTGGCGGCGCGCGGCGCTCGATTTCGCGGCGCTGCTGCGCCGGCTCGAGATCAAGTGCGCGCTCGAAGGGCGGCGCACCGTGACGATCGCCGCCGCGCCGGAGCAGGTCGCCCGGCTGAAGAGAGATCACAAGGCGCGGCACGAGGGCGGCCTCGAGGCGTCGCTGCTGAACGCGCGCGCGGCGCGCGCCGACGCCGCGCTCGACGCCGCCGCCGGCCTGCGCACGCGCGACGGTGCCGCAATCGATCCGTATCGCGCGTGCGTCGGCGTCGCCGCCGCCGCGGCGCATCGCGGCGCGGCGCTGTTCGAGCGCTCGCCGGTGCGGCGGATCACGTTCAACCGGAAGACCGCGGAGGTCTTCACCAACGGCGGATCGATCCGCACCTCGCGCGTCGTCGTCGCGACCGGGATGCCGACGCCGCTCTTCAAGGCGCTCGTCCGGCATTTCTGGTTCCGCTCCGCGTACCTCGCGCTCACCGAGCCGCTGCCGGCGAAGCTGCGCCATCAACTCGGGCGGCAGGATTCGGTCGTCCGCGATTCCGCGCAGCCGCCGCACATGGTCAGCTGGGTCGGCGACGATCGGCTGCTCGTCAGCGGCGCCGACGCGGAGCCGGCGCCGCAGCGTCTGCGCGACAGAGTGCTCGTGCAGCGCACCGGGCAGTTGATGTACGAGCTGTCGACGTTGTATCCGGATATCTCCGGCGCGCGGCCGGAGTACGGCTGGGCCGCCGAGTACGCGCTGACCGAAACGGGCTTGCCGTCGATCGGACCGCACCGCAACTTCCCGCATCACCTGTTCGCGTTCGGCGACGCGAGCCACAGCGTCACCGGCGCCTATCTCGCGAGCCGCGTGCTGCTGCGGCATCACTTCGAAGAAATGGATCCCGGCGACGAGATCTACGGGTTCCTCAGGTAAAGGCGCGCCCGGCGCCAGTTTTTCACGGCTATACTCCGGGAATGCTCAAGAAAATCATCGCGGTCCTGGTGTGCGCCCTCGCGCTCGGCGCGCCGGCGTTCGCCCAGTCGACGGCCGCCAACGGCACTATTGAAGGCACGATCCTCGACACGTCGGGCGGCGTTCTGCCCGGCGTCACGGTCACGATCACCAACGTGGACACCGGCGCGGAACGGTCACTGACGACGAACGAGAAAGGACTCTACCGCGCGCCGCTCCTGCCGCTCGGCAAGTACCGCGTCGTCGCGGAGCTGCAAGGCTTCAAGAAGTTCGAGCAGACCGACATCAGGCTCTCGGTCGGGCAGACGGCGACCGTCAACGCGACGCTCGCCGTCGGCACGGTCAGCGAGACGATCACCGTCAGCAGCACCGACATCCCGGCGCTCGACATCGCGCGCATCGACATTGGGCACACGATGAGCGAGCTCGAGGTGCACAACCTCCCACTGGTCGCGCGCAACCCGTACAACTTCGCGCTCGTGCAGCCGGGCGTCACCGGGATCGAGAACGTCGAGTTCGGCGTGCCGCGCCTCGCGGCCAACGGCGCGGCGATGCGCATCAACTATCAGATCGACGGGAACACGAACACCGAGAAGGACCGCGCGGGGCTGCGGCTGCTGCCGATGTCGGAGGTGATGATTCAGGAAGTGAAGGTCGTCACCACCGGATTCGCGCCCGAATTCGGTCAGACGATGGGCATGGTTTACAACGCGGTGACGCCGTCGGGCACCAACACGTTCAAGGGTGAGGCGAGCTATCTGTTCCGGCGCAAGCCGTTCAGCGCGTTCCCGTTCTTCTTCGGCTGCGGCAGCACGACCGTCGCGGCGAACTGCCCGGCGATCACCGCGCCCGCCGATCAGAAGCCGGATACGCGCACCGACACCGGCACGGCCGACGTCGGCGGCCCGATCGTCAGGAACAAGCTGTTCTTCTACGGCGGCTGGGAGCAGACGCGCCGCGATCTGTCGGCGGGGAGCCTCATCACGGTCGATCCGTCGATTGTCGCGCAGGTCGGCGTCAAGCCGCAGCCGGCGGCGGCGCCCAATGTCCAGACCGCGAAATTCGCGATCGGCAAGGCCGATTACCAGATGGGCGGCAACAACCGGCTGACGGCGCGGTGGATCCGCTTCCACAACGACGCCCCCTATAACGGCGGCGCCGGGACGAACACGCTCGAGACGCAGACGAACTTTCTGGACGCCATGGACTCGACGGCCGGTCAGCTCGTGTCGTCGTTCGGCTCGAGCCGGCTGAACGAGCTCCGCTTCCAGTACGCGCACCGCAACCAGAGCTCGGTCGCGAACGCCGACTCGGGAACGGGCCCAGCCGTCCGGATCAATACGCCCGCGATCACGTTCGGCGGCCCATGGTCCGGCACGGGGCAGGGGAATGCCGGCTTCAACTTCAAGCAGAACATCACCCAGGCGGTCGACAACTTCACCTACATCCGGGCGGCGCACAGCTACAAGTTCGGCCTCGACTGGCAGCACATCTACGACGAGCGGACCAATGCGCCGCAGTTCCTCTATACGTTCCCGACGGTCGCGTCGTACCTCGCCGCGCAGAACGGCACGGCGCCGTTCGGCTACACCAACATGTCGGAGATCACGGGCAACCTGTCGTTCAACATGACGACCAACGTGTTCAGCACGTTCGTGCAGGACGACTGGCAGATTGCGCCGACGGTGAAGATCCTCTACGGCCTGCGCTACGACCTCTACCGGTATCCGGCCGGCATCGCGGACGCGCCGCTCGTGCAGTCGCACGCGTTCAACATCGACAAGAACAACTTCGGCCCGCGCGTCGGCGTGGCGTGGTCGCTCGATTCGCAGACGGTGCTGCGGGCGAGCACAGGCATCATGTACGACCAGCCGATTCTCGGCGGCTACGAGCAGGCGCTGCAGCTGAGCGGATCGCCGCGCTCGCCCGTCTACACCTTCAGCGGCACGTCGGCCGGCGCGCCGGGGTTCCCGAGCGGCGTCACGACGGGCACCGTGTCGCAGCAGTCGCCGTGGGCGATCGATCCGGCATTCGAGGCGGCGCACACGTGGCAGAACAGCGTGCAGGTGGAGCGCGCCGTCGGCCGCGATCTGACGTTGTCGATCTCGGGGATGTACGCGAAGGGCAATCAGCTGCCGGTGGTGACCAACATCAACCCGATCAATCCGCTCGGCGCGCTCGCCGATGGCCGGCCGATCTTCAGCACGACCGCGAACGCGACAACGCGGCTCGATCCGCGGTTCAACCAGATCCTGGAAGTCCAGTCGATCGGCGAGTCGACGTTCAAGTCGATGACGGTGAGCGCCACCAAGCGCTACGCGAAGGGCCTGTCGATGAACGTGCAGTACTCGCTCGGCAAGGGCCTCGACAACACGCCGCTGCTCACGCAGCTGACGGTGCAGTCGGAGACCGGCCGCTCGGATCCGAGCAATCTCGATCGCGATCTCGGCCCGAACCCGCTCGACATCCGCCACAGCTTCAACGGGAACATCGTTTATCTATCGGAGAACCATTCGCCGAACGCCGTCGTCCGGCAGCTGCTGTCGGGCAATCAGATCGGCGTGCTGCTGCAGATCAACAGCGGGCTGCCGGTGAACATTCCCGCGAACCGCGACCTGAACGGCGACGGCGTGAACAGCGATCGGCCGCTGTTCGTCGCGCGCAACCCGCTGTATCTGCCGGCGCGCAAGAACATCGACCTTCGGTATACGCGCTTGGTGCCGATCCGCGGATCCGTGCGCGCCGAAGTGATCGCGGAGCTGAAGAACGTCTTCAACATCGAGCAGATGGCCAGCATCACGACGACGATCCCCGTCGATGCGCTGGGCAACCCGCTCTCCGCGATCGCCGGCGACCCCTACGAGTTCGTCAACCCGGGCGGCTACGAGCAGCGGAAGTTCCAGCTCGGCTTCAAGCTGCGGTTCTGACGATCGTCATGGCTGATGGCTGATGGCTGATGGCTGATGGCTGATGGCTGATGGCGAATGGCTAATGGCTGACGGATGGCTAATGGCTGATGCCAGATAGACTATCGTTAATGGATGTGGCTCGTCGTTCCTCAACCATTACGCATCGACCATTTGCCATTAGCCATCAGCCCTCAGCCATGACGGCGCGCGCTCGCGTCGGCGCGTTCGTCCTTCTCGCCGCGCTCACGAGCGCGCTCGTGAGCGCGCTCGGCGCTCAGATGCGGGTCGTGCCGCTCGACGACGAGCACGGGCACGTCGCGCTCGGCCTTGCCCTGCGCCACCTCTTGAACACCGGCATCTTCCTCCATACGACGGCGCACCCCGACGACGAGAACAACGGCCTGCTCGTGATGCTGAATCGCGGGCTCGGCTACCGGACGGCCCTTGCCACGGCGACGCGCGGCAACGGCGGACAGAACGAGATCGGCCCGGAGATTTTCGAGGCGCTCGGCGTCCTGCGCACCGGCGAGCTGGCGGCGCTCCACCGCTTCGACGGCGCGGAGCAGTACTTCACGCGCGCGGTCGATTTCGGCTACTCGTTCAGCATCGAGGAGACGTTCGAGAAGTGGGGGCGCGAGGAGATCACGGCCGACTACGTGCGGCTCATCCGCATGATCCGTCCCGACGTGATCGTCACGCTGCCGGCGACCGGCAACTTCGGCGGGCAGCATCACATGGCGTCGGCCGTCATCACGCGCGAGGCGTACAAGCTCGCCGGCGATCCGTCGAAGTTTCCCGAGCAGATCAAAGACGGGCTGCGCGCGTGGCAGCCGAAGAAGCTGTATCACCTCGCGGCGTTCGGGTTCCCGAACGAGCCGCCGCCCACGGGTCGCGTCACGCGCGTCAACGTCGGCGTCTACGACTCGCTGCTCGGCAAGACGTATAACGAGATCGGCTTCGAGGCGCGCAGCATGCACAAGTGCCAGGGCATGGGCCAGCTGCTCGCGCTGCCGGCGGCGTCAGCCGTCAGC
>Ga0209474_10000254_pt1 | contig 64113 bp, 62 predicted proteins | sample GraSoiAngelo_145_FD_185902 | JGI IMG/M metagenome (GOLD analysis project Ga0209474, IMG submission 185902) | Grasslands soil microbial communities from the Angelo Coastal Reserve, California, USA - 14_1009_05_20cm (SPAdes) (version 2) | ecosystem: Environmental > Terrestrial > Soil > Grasslands...
GTTAACGATCACGGCGTCGATGCCGACCGGATACTGGTGTGGATTTTGGAACGTCGCGGCGTCGGCGCTCGTCGCTGGATCGAAAATTACGACGTCAGCGAAATAGCCATGCTTCAGCGTGCCGCGCTCGGTGAGTTTCAGCTAGTCCGCTGCTAGCCTCGTCATCTTGCGAATCGCTTCCGGCAGCGTCAGAACTTCGTTCCAAAGCGCAGGAAAAAGGGCCACGCTCGCGAGCGGCCGGGAGACATTTACTGTCACCGTGCACTACGCCCAACGCTCTGACCGAAGAAAGTCCGCAGCTGCTGCCCGCTCATGCCGGTGTTGTAAGGCGACGTGTCCGGCTCGAACTCCTTTCCTCGAGCCAGTGAGCCGACGATGACCGGATCGAATCCCGCGTCTCGCACCAGCCCGGCCGCGGTCTCCAGAGCATCGGGGTCATCGCTCGCGAGCGGGATGCCGAGACGCTCTTCTTTTCGATGCGCCTCGTTCTCCAGCGTCTTGAAATACACAGTGTTGAACGCTTTCACCCACCGGCTGCGCGGAAACCTCGCCGCCGCCCAGCCCGCAGAGCCCTGTGGATGGGCGGACGCCTCGCGCGCCGCGGCGCCATCCCGCTGCTCGTACGCGTTAGCCGTATCCAGTACGATTTTTCCGGCCAGTAATGGCGCAAGATCGGGTGCGAGATCGGGGATCGCCTTCAGGGGAACCGTCAGCATGATGACCTCGCCAAAGGTGGCGGCATCCACCGGCGCTCCGGCCGATGCCGGTCGTCCGAGCCGTTCAATCAACGGCTTCAGTGTCTCAGGATGCCTGGACGCCAGACGAACCTCGTGGCCGGCGTCGACCCACAACTTCGCGAGCGTCGATCCGATCATTCCCGCTCCTACGATTCCGATGCGCATGATGGTCTCCCGTGCGGCGGCTCAACCGAAAATGCCATCGTACCGATTCGTTGGGTCTGGCAGACCACCCATTCGGGCAGGCCGCTGCCGGGCGCCTCCCCTCGTCCCCGCTTTACGTCGGACCGCCAGCATTGGCGCGTCGCCGCGGCGCCACTCTTCAATGCCGGTCGGACGCGCGCGAATGTCCGCCTTTCGGAGTCGGTCGAGCGCGAGCTCGTCGTGAACTACGAGCGAACGATCTACCGCGCGCTGCGCGAAGTCTCGGACGCACTCGCCAGTTATCGCAAGAAGCGAAAGGGAGCCCACAACCTGCTGCAGGTCGGTATACTGCGCCGCATGACGACTCTGAGCCATCGCTGCAACGTAGTCGGGCGGACGATTGCCGCAGCCCTTCTCGCTTCCGTCATGGCGCCGTTGGCGGGCGCCTCGACGCAGAACGATCCCGACAAACAGGAATGGATTCAGCTGTTCAACGGTCGCAACCTCGATGGCTGGACGGCCAAGTTTGCCAAACACGATCTCGGCGAGAATTTCAACGACACCGTGCGAGTTGAAAATGGTCTGCTTGAAGTGCGCTACGACAAGTGGCGCACGTTCAACGGCGAGTTCGGCCACGTCTTTTACAACGACTCGTTCTCGTACTATCGCCTGGTGGCAGAGTACAGGTTCGTCGGCGAACAGGTGGCAGGCGGTCCGACGTGGGCGATCCGGAACAACGGCCTGATGCTGCACTGTCAGAAACCGGGTACGATGTTGAAGGATCAGGACTTCCCGATCTCGATCGAGGTCCAGCTCCTCGGCGGGCTCGGCGACGGCCGGCCGCGCAGCACCGCCAATGTTTGCACGCCAGGCTCCAACGTCGTCATGAACGGCCAGCTGCATACGCAGCATTGCACCAATTCCACGTCGACGACGTACGACGGCGATCAGTGGGTCCGCGTCGAAGTGGAAGTGCACGGCGACGAACGCGTCCGACACGTCATCGACGGCCGCACCGTGCTCGAGTACACCAAGCCGCAGATGGGGGGCGGCAATGTGTCGCCGGTCGATCCGGCCGTCAAGATCGACGGCACGCCGATGACGTCGGGCTACATCGCCATCCAGGCGGAAACCGCGCCGACCGACTTCCGGAAGATCGAGCTTCTCAATCTCGAGGGATGCATGGATCCGAAGGCTTCGAATTACAAGAAGTACTTCGTAAAGGCGAGGAATCAGACGTGTCGGTATTGATCATCCACGCATTAGAAGCGGGTGAGTCGAGGCGCGAATCGACAAGCGCCTCATCCGCACGAATTGAAACGAAGCTCAGGGCAGCGAGCGAATCTTGATGTTCCGGAAGGCGATGGGGAACTGCTGGTACTGAAGCCGCAGATGTCCTTCCGAAAACCTCGTGTCATGAATATCGAGCGTGGTCTCGCCGTTCAATTCGACGACGAGATGATCGCCGTCCGCGGTGATCTGATAGCGATTCCATTGATTCGCCTTGAACGCGTACTCGCGTGCCGTCTTCGCGGTTCCGACAATGGCGCCGGTATTGTAGCCAGCCGGCTGTTGCCGCCAGATCTGCACTTCGTAGCCGCCGTTTTCCTGGGGTGACCGCACGAACACACCGCTGTTCGTGTCGTCATCGCACTTGAACTCGATCGACAGGACGAAGTTCTTGTAGCTTCGATCGGACGTCAGGTAGCCGGGCGGCCCGCCGCATGGCGTCAACAATCCATCGACGACTTCCCAATGAGAACCGCCTGCCGGCGCCGGCGCGGGTCCCGATCGAGCAGCGATGCGTTGATCACAGGGCTTCGGCGTCCCGACCTGCCCGGGCTGCGGCGGTTGCGCCGGACCGGTTCGGCCGCCGCCCTGAGCAGGGGCCGCCGAAACATGCCATCCAGCCAGCGTTTTGCCGTCGAAGAGGAGCTGCCAACCCTGCTCCCTCTCCTGATTGCTGAGCGTATTCATCGTCTGGCCGAACAGCGTCGCCGACGACCAGAGTAGAGTGACCATGGCGAACGACGCCTGCTTGATCATCATCGGCGTAGACTATCTCATCGTGAGACGCCATCTGCTGCTCTTCTTCGCATCGCGGCGATGGCCCCGTCCGTCTTGCGCGCTCGGGGGCGCCGTGTCGATGAAGATCCGGCCCGAGCGCTTGTCCTTTCGGACCTCCAGCGTCAGATATTTGCCGACGCCGCGAGCTCAGTCGCGATGCTGTGGATGTGGTCGTCGGGAAAGAGCACCTTCTGCGGAAGGTGCGGTCGAACGGCGAATCAACGAACCACGGACGGCGCCATAGTTGCAGGTCTTTTAGCCCTAACTTCGAACAACAGGAGGGACGATGAACATAAGAATCTGGTCTGGAACGTGTGCAGCGACGGTCTTCGGTCTTGCGGCGGTGCTTGCGGGAGCACAAGACGCGCCGCAGACCCGACAGAACAGCGCCGGAAAAAGCATCACGGTGACCGGATGTATCCAGCGCGCCGAGCAGGCGACGACGGGCACCAGCGGCAGGTCGGCCGCAAACCGGGGAACGAGTGAGACCAAGTTCCTTCTCACGAATGCGGCCATGAGCACCAGTGGAACGACTGGAACCGCCGGGACGACCTCACGGAGCACAGCGGCGTTGAGCGAGTATCGTCTCGATGCGGATGACGCGAAGCTGACTCCGCACGTGGGCCACAAGGTTGAGATCACTGGCACAACGGAGCAGCCGCCCAGCACGACTCAACCGCCCGCCGCTTCGGCAGCGAATGCGCCAAAGCTCAAGGTCGACAATGTCAAGATGATCGCATCGACCTGTCCGTAGCCCTGCGATCGGAACGGCCGACCTGATTTCGCTCCTCAGATCCGGCCGCGTCTCACTCGACGCTTGGATTCGGCGGAGCTGTCGCGGTGTAACGATTCAGAATCCACGGCTATCGCTCCGCTGAGTCGAGTGCGGTTCCATGTTCGGCGCACCACCGCGGCGTTTGAAGTGTCGGTGCGCGAGCATGTCCCGTGTTGGGGGCGGTGTCCGCGACGAACGTCAGCTCTGGCCTTTCTCGGGATTCGGCTCAGGCTCGCGGTCGAGGTCCATCGCCCAAGAGTTTCGAGGACACAGCGTGCAGGGCATCGCTCGCTCCACCGAGACGCTTCGCGATGTCAAAGAAAGCCTTGGTCAAAGAACAAGAAGCTGATGTGAAGCATGGAAAGGTCGTTGACAAGGTCAACTTGAAGGTTGGACGCGCGGCCTGATCGGAGGACCTATGGCACTCAGGGTGATTTCGTCTGCGTTTGCCGACGGCGCGGCTATTCCCAAGAAGTACACATGCGATGGACAGGACGTCCCGCCTCCGCTCGAATTGAGCGGAGTGCCCAAGGAATCGAAGAGCATCGCGGTCATCTGCGAGGATCCTGACGCGCCTTCTGGCACCTTCACGCACTGGGTCCTCTATGACCTTCCTGCGTCAACGCACGCGATTGGCGAACGCGCGTCAATTGGCAAAACGGGCGTGAACGATTTCGGGAAGAAGGGCTTTGGCGGCCCGTGCCCGCCGACGAAGGACGGCGCCCATCATTATCGCTTCCATGTATACGCCCTCGACGTCGATTCACTCGGACGGCCGGGACTGTCGAAGCGAGAGGCGATGGACGCGATGGACGGTCACATTCTCGCCGAAGGTGAACTGACGGGGACGTACAAGCGAGCGTCGGTCTGATCGCGACGACGACATCAACGAATCACGCGCAGGCGGCGTCTCGAAATCAAAGAAGGTGTGGATTGCCATTCTTTGTCGGTTGTGACATGCGGCTCACCCCGCAACGTTCGCGGTCGATGCCGTCAGGCCCAACGCGAGGTTCTGGAGCCGTTGCCGTACATGGGAGTTGTAGGCGTCGTCGTGCGCGCGCATAGCTCACCTCCTTCCAGATGCGCCGCAATCGCTGTACCAGACGGTTAGAGAATGGTCGACAAGAATTCGAGCAGTAGTTGAGGGGCGGGCGGCTTGCCCGAGTCTAGGTCTGCGCCGGCCATGGAATACTTGCCTCTGGCCTCTGGCACGGCGAACTCTTGAAGAGCAATGTCCGTGATCGTCGTGCTGATGGGCGTGGCTGGCTCCGGAAAGACCACGATCGGCAATATGTTGGCCGACGCGATCCTTTGCCCGTATCTCGAAGGAGATTCACTCCACTCTCGAGCAAACGTCGAGAAGATGAGCCACGGAATTCCGTTGACAGACGCCGACCGTGCGCCTTGGCTTTCAGCCATCCATGCTCGTATGGTCGATGTCTACGATCGTGGCCAAAACCTGGTTGTCGGATGCTCTGCGCTCAAGCAATCGTATCGAAGCGTTCTCGCGGACGGTCTACCACTCACGTGGGTGTATCTGAAGGGATCTCCCGAGCTCATTCGGTCGCGGATGCTGCATCGGGCGAGTCATTTCATGAAGGTGGACATGTTGTCCAGCCAGTTTGCGGCTTTGGAAGAACCGTTCGACGCGCTTGTTGTCGACGTCTCGGAGTCACCTGGCGCAATCGTCGAATGGATCCTGTCGGAGGTGCGCAAACCCACCCGGGTTGCGGGAATCGGAAACGAAACGTGACAGGCTGCGAGGTGCGCCGTGTTCAGCGTTCGCCGGCGCGGTATCCCCTGAGCATGTTCGCCAACGAGTAGTTCGCTTCGTGGCACGCGTATTCGTAGATGCGGCCCGTCGACCGCGTCATCGTCAGTTCACCCTTCCATGGCTGCGTGAATGCGGTCGCGTCATCGATCTCGAACTGGTAGAGCAGAGTATCGGTGTCGAAAAGACTAAATCGCTCGACTAGATGCAGATTCCGGTCCCAGCCGAAGTTACCGCCGCCGTCCCCATAGAATCCGCCACCGTCGTTGAAATTCGTCGTGTCCACCACAAGCGTGTTGGCTACCCAGTGACCGACCGAGTCACCCATCCATCGCCTGTTACCCGGTGGAAGATGCGGGCGGCCGTCCAGATGAATAATTCTGGCGTCGTGATTCATCTCCACATGCACGACGAAGGCATCTCTGGTCTGAACAATCTGGTAGTTGCTGTTGTAGGAATACGGAAGCATGGGCGGCCCAGCTGTGGAAAATGCCAAGCATTGATCCTGAAGCCCCGTATCTTCAGCGCTCGAGGGGTTCTTCTGCGCCTCGACTCGGCGGCCCTTGATCTCCGCAGACGCGGGCGTGAGCGCGGGAATGCGGCCGTCGGGAGGGTCGGTCACGATGGAGGTTCGGAGGGTCTTGACGGTGCGGGTGCCGAACTCGCGGAAGAACGTGTTGTAAGTACCGGTGCCGACGTTTTTCGCGCCGGCCTGGGGCGGACGCTCCTCGTTGTTTCGAGCGACCTGGCGCTCCCACTCGGCGGCTTCGTCGGAAGTAAAAAAGGGTTTGTCCTTGAACTGCCGGGGGCGTTCGAGCGGCGTCGCAGTGGCGGAATTCCAGATGCCGTCGAATCCGGGGTGGGCGGCACGGCTGGCAGCCTGACCCGAGACGAGCGTGGGAACGAAGCTCAGCGCGGCCAGGACCCGAAACAGGAATAGTGTTCGTCGAACCACGGATTTCATCTTCGTCGAGATCTCCGCCATCTCAGCGCCGTATCAGCGAACGCCAGGCGGCATTTTCATTGGCCACAGCCGTGAGCATGCGCGATCCTGTCGGGATTCAGGCACAAGATCAACTGGCGCTGCCGCGCGATCGGATTCTCGCGAACCACAGGCGACGCCTTTTCTCTCGCCGGAGGCAGATATACCACGGTTCTCCATAACATCCGGCCCGAATTCGTTGACCAAATCGGGCAGCCCTCAGATGGAACCGTTGTTGCTCCAACAGGCGACAAGCGGGTCGGCGGAGCGATTCAGTGACGAGGGATTGAGAGGTTCAAGGTGAAGCGCCTGCTGCTGATAGTCTTCGCGGTTCTCAGCGTCGCGGCACAGGAATCGACCTTACCATCGGACCATTACTGCATGAACCATGCGCCTCGGAAGAATGAGGTGCGCGGGCATGAGTGTCACTGCCGATATCATTGTCATCTCGACGAGCACGGCAACGCGATCGAATCCGAGTCGCAGGACTGCAAGGTCTACTGCCACCGGGAACGCTGCACCTGCCATCCCGAGGAGCCGTGTCCGTCGAAAGGTTAGCGTTCAGCGGCGACACGACGCGCAACCGAATTCTCTCGGCTTCGCCTGACGGCGCTCAACTCCAGCAATTATTCCGACGCGCAAGTCCCGACCGGAAACAACGTGGGCGACGGCCAGTGGCCGCCGATAAGGTCCTCAGTGGGGACAGAGCGCGGATCGATTAGCTGGGTTCCCAAATGTTATGAACAGAGTCGCGTCCGAGGAATATAGAAGAGGCATGTGGTGCGGCGATGACGGCCGCGTCACGTGAAGGAAAACGCCGCAGCGCCGCGCAGATTCCGCCAGATGGCCAAGTGATGTAACCGCGTAAGCACCCTGCATGCCTTTCATGCAGGCTCTCGAGGATCTTCTGCATGACGTCGGAACCCTTTGCAGCTGGTCCCGCCATTGCACTCAGCCACGCCGAAAACCAACAGTTCGCGTCGCTGACGCTCGCGTTCGATGGGGCCGCGCGAACGGCGCGCACTTCTTTCGAAACGGCGGAGCATGCATTCGGATTTCGTGGACCCTATTAGTCAGCTCACGAGCGAGCTGGAAAATTTCGAGGAGATTGCCAGTTATCTGATTCCGAAGCCCGGGGATCTTCCCTTGGTTCGCGGAATGGACATTTATGGAGGCACGCTCGCCCTCAACGGCTCGGTGGGCGGCGACCTCCTGATCTTTCTCGATTTCAAGCAGCGCTTCGACCTCGAGGCGAGAATCCAGGACAACATCCGTAACGGCCGGCTCGACATCGTCGAGAACCTGAAGCGCTGCCAGAGGAAAGCCGGAATCGCGGTCGTCGACGTCTCCGGCCATCGGGCGACGGACGCGGTGCTTGCGGCGATGCTTCACGAGGCGTTTCTACTCGGTGCCATCTACGAGCTGGATATGTTCGGCCGCGTGACGAAGCGCCTGTTCGAGAATCTGAACACGCGGTTCTACCAGTCGTCCGCCGAGCACAAGTTCATCTCGCTGATCTACGGCGAGATCTCGGACGACGCGCGGTTTCGGTTCCTCTCGGCCGCGCAGCCGGTTCCGCTCGTCTTCTCCAGCCGGCACGATCGGTTCATGAATGTCAGCGAGGATCTCTGCGTCTCATCACCGCCGCTGGGGATGGTGCCGTCGTTCCACGTGACGGACCGCAAGAGGACGACGAGCGTTCTGGGCTTCAAAGACGATTACAAGATGAACCAGTGGGTGCTCATGGGAGAAGGGGACATCCTTCTTCTCCATACGGACGGACTCGTCGAGCACCGGAGCGCTGAGGAGGACTATTGCCCGACGCACCTCGAACAGAAGCTCAGGGAAGTGAAACACCAGACCGCTGCGCACATCTTCGATTCGCTCAAAGCGGACCTGCTCGCCTTCGGGAAGCCGTCCGACGATGTCAGCCTCGTGGTGATCAAGCGGACTGCGTGATCTATTCCGCTTTGAGGGCCGACAACGGATCCACGCGGGCGGATCGCGTCGCGGGAACGGCGGCGGGCGGATTTGCCCGAAAACTATCGCCGCCTGTTGCCGCCGGTCGGACCGTCGTTGCTCGCCTCCCGTGCGCCGATCTCTCGCCGGGCCGAGTCACAAGGCCTCACGGCTGACGCCGAACACCTCCTTCACGGTGTCCTGCCGGCGTACAATGCGCTGGTCGCCGATGAACAGGAGAATCAAATGGTGCGCCCGACGCTATTGGGCCGGCCAGCAATTCGCCATGCGCTCGCTGTGACAGTATGTGTCTATGCGTCCGCCGCAGTGTTTTCGCTTGCGGCGCAGGTCCCGCAGTTGCGATCGATGACCGACGGTGTGTACTCTGCCGCGCAGGCAGCGCGCGGACAGCAGGTTTACCAGGTCCAGTGCGGCGAATGTCACGGCATGGCGATGGAAGGCACGACCGGCCCTCCGCTGGTCGGAGACAGTTTCCTCTCGAACTGGAGCGGGCGTCCGCTGGCGAATCTTATCGACAAGATCGAGAAGACAATGCCCTTCAACCAGCCTGTGAGCCTTTCGCGACAACAAGCCGCCGACCTCGCGGCGTACATTCTTCAGGCCGGAAAGTTCCCGGCTGGCCAAGCCGAGCTCACCGAAGCCACGCTGGCGCAGGTGGCGTTTCCCACGGTCCGAACCCTCCCGGCGCCCGCAGCCAGCGGCGCTGCCACGTTTCTTCCACCGCCAGAAGGTAACCTGGCCGAGCTGATGAGAGCCATCGCGTTTCCCGCTGCGAATACCATATTCAACCTTCAGATCAGGGATCCCGCTGCTCAGCCGAAAAAATCGCCGGCCTCCTCGCCGTTTGATTACGTCGAGTGGGGATCCTCGGTTTATCCCGGATGGTTGGCCGTCGATCAGGCTGCCATTGCGATCACGGAGACGGCGCCCCTCTTCCTCACGCCAGGACGCCGGTGTCAGAACGGCAGGCCCGTCCCCGTTGACCGCGCCGATTGGAAGCAGTACGTTGCAGCATTGGTGGAGGTCGGCAAGCTCGCGCATCAGACGTCACGAGCGAGAAATTACGAGGCCTTCGTCGACATCAGCGAGAAACTGAACGACGCGTGTGCAGACTGCCACAAGGTTTACCGCGACAAAGGCGGCACGGAGGGCAGCGGCGCCATTCGATGTCAGTGAACCGTCAACACGTGTGGTGCGCGAAGCAAGCTTCGCTGGAGGGCAACGAATCATGCGCCTGACGCCACTCGTCTCAACAGCCGTCGTACTTTCTATGTCGGGGGCTTCGTTCGCCCAGGAATGGATTGAATTTGCCAATCGGGAAGATCGCTTCACGTGCAACTTCCCGAGCCCGCCGAAGGTAACGGAGATAACCTACCGATCCGAGCGTGGAGCCGATCTGCCGGCGCGCGTCTATAGCGCCGTGCAGGGCCAGAGCCGCTACTCGGTGACCGTGGTCGATTACAACCAGGCTCGACGAATTCTCACCGAAAAAGCCAAGTCCTGTCCGGCGGGCGCCGAACCCTGCTTGGGATCACCGGGCGATGAGGGGCACTGGAAAGCTGACTTACGAGGAGCAATTATCTATGCATCATGGCGATTGATACAACGTGACGCCAAGCTGACGAGCTTTGTCTGGAATACCGTCGACCTCGTCGAAGGACATCAGCTTCAGCTCACCAACAACGCTGATAAGTCGCGCACCTTTGCCGGGATCTACATGCACGAGAACCGGCTCTATATTATCGAGGGCACCGTGCCGGCGGGTTACCCAGAGCCGGGGTTGTTTCAGCAATCGCTGGGATGGATCGACGAGAATGGAATCGGCCTTCGCTATCAGTCTGTCTACTCCAACGGATTCCCGACGCCCCCGCGCGTCAAGCGCTGAAGGCAGCAGTAAGGTCAGGGCCTGGACGAGGAGAATGAACATGCCGTTCAAATCAGGTCTTCGGCTCGCGACGATTTGTGCGATGGCCTTCGTGTTGCCGGTGTCCGCGCACCATTCCCATGGCAACTACGTCGACACGTTTATGGATATTGAGGGTGTGGTCAAGGAACTGCACTTGGTCGTCCCGCATTCTTGGATCTACCTGGAAGTGAAGGATTCCAACGGTGAGCCTCAAATGTGGGCATTGGAAGCAACGAGCCGCACAGGCCTCCAAAGAATAGGAGTCACGCCCGACTACGTCAAACCGGGCGACACCGTCAAAGCGCGGTGTCATCATCTACGGGACGGCTCCAACGGCTGTCTTCTGGGGTTTCTGAAGGCCAAGGATGGAACCGTCAAAGATTGGGACGGCAATAACGCGCCTCCCCCGCCTGATTTCTGAAATCCGCTTGGATCGCCCCAACACCGGTCATGACAACGGTGAGTGTGGTCCGCAGTCTCACAGTGCACCTCCGCCAGTCTTCGGCTCATTGCCACGCCTCGTTTCAGCGGTCGTGCTTGAGTACGCCAGACTATTTCGACGACGAGACGTGCCGGCTCGAACCGATCGAAAATCCGCTCGGCCCGAAAGCGTTACTTATCATCGCGCGCAGTGTCCCAACCGAAAACGTCGTAGTGGCTGCCACTGGGCGGCATACCGCCGTCGCGACGGTCGCCGAAAAGGGATTACGGACGGCGACCTGCTCAAGGTCGAAGCCGCTTGCTCCACCCCGTGCAATCCCTGATACAGTTCGCGCCGTGGAGGGGCTGGTGCAACGAGTGAAACTTCTCGCCCTGACAGTCATTGCGGCGTCGGCAGTGGCAGCCTTCGGACAGACGCCGGCAACCGGCGTCACGGTCTTCGAAGGCGCTCGTGTCATCGTCGGTGACGCGCGTCCGCCGATCGAGAACGCGTCGTTCATCGTGAACGGCGCGCGGTTCGCGCAGGTCGGCAGAGCAGCCGATGTACGTGCGCCCGCGGGTGCGACACACGTGAACTTGGCAGGTAAAACGGTGATGCCCGTGATCATCGACACGCACACCCACCTGAGCCAGACGCGCGAGATGCTCATTGACGATCTGCGCAGGAGGGCGTACTTCGGCGTCGGTGCCGCGCTGAGTCTCGGTCAGGACACGACGGACGCGTCATTTCAGCTTCGTGCGCAAACGATGCCGGGCCTGGCGAGGTTCTTTACGGCCGGGCGCGGGATCACCGCGCCGGAACCGGGACGCACGACCGCGCCGTACTGGGTAACGACGACCGCAGAGGCGCGCAAAGCAGTGCAGGAAAACGCGGCCAATCGGCACCGATGGGAACACGCCGTATGCGCCGCACTTCGAAATGGCGGACATGGTGGCTGCCGGGATGAGACCGACGCAGGTGATCGTCGCGGCCACGAGCAACGGAGCGCAGTTTCTCAGGATGAGCAACACGGGTACGATCGAACCGAATAACAGTGCGGACTTCATCGTGCTAGATGCGAATCCGTTGGACGACATGACCAACACGCGGAAGATCTCGTCTGTGTACCTGCGCGGCGCATCGGTGGACCGCTCGTCGTACAAGTAGACGCTGGGGGCCTCAGGCCTCACAGCAACGCTCGTAGTCGAGGATATTCTGAAGCGCAGGTCCCGGCGACGAAACGGATCTCTAATTCTTGACGTATTTCGTCACGCCCCTCAGGGTTGCTTCCGCCGTGTACAAATTGCCCGCAGTGTCGATGGCGATGCCTTCCCCCATGGCGCCATCGGGAGAATCCGTCTTGTGGGGTGGGATGAACATCATCACCTTGCCGTCTTTGAGACTGCCGATCCGAATCCCCTTGAGCCAGCCCGGGTGAACCCTGTCGGTCGACTCTGAGTCGGCCGTGTAAATCATGTCGCTCGTGTCGATGGCCAGCCCGCTGACGCGGCCGAAGTCGTCGTATTCACTGAGAAACTTCCCGTCTTTCGTCAGGATCTGAATACGATGGTTATGGCGGTCGGCGACGATCAGCCGACCCCGGGAATCGAACTCGAGCGCGTGCGGCGTCCGGAACTCGGCCGGGCCGGTTCCCGCTTTGCCGATCGCTCTGAGGTACTTTCCATTTTTGTCGAACACGGAGATGCGTCCGATTAGATTGGGATCGGTGACGTCGGTGTGGCTCTCGGCTACGTAAACATCACCATTCCTCGGGTCGGTGACGACGTCAGTTGGCTCGATCAGGGCATCGGGAGGAGTTCCCCTCACGCCCGGTTTGCCGAGCGTCATGAGAACCTTGCCGTCGGGATTGAACTTGACGACGACGCTCCCTTTGTTGTGTTCTCCGGGAAACTTCTCGAGATCATCGGCGCTTGGGGCGCGCGCGTCGGTCACCCACAAATTTCCATCACGATCGACGTGGATGCCATGCGGCCAGACGAACATCCCTCCGCCAAAGCTCCTGATCTCCTTCCCGGACTCATCGAAATGGTGCACGGGGTTCGCGTTGGTGCCGAGGCATCCCGGGGTCGTCCCCGGCGAGCATCGGTCCGTCGCCCACACGGTTTTGCCATCGCGGTCGATCGCGACGCCGTTAGAACCGCCCCACGGGCGACCTTCCAGATTCAGCTGCGCCCAATCGCGGATCACGCGATATGGATTGGGGCCACTGTTGATGGGCCGAACTTTCTCCGTCTGAGGAGTGCCTCCCCGCTGCTGCCCCTGAACGCTGCTTCCCTGCAGCGCAATCCAGATGACCAAAACCGGAACGAACCACAATCTCGCGAAACCTGAACCGGACATCGCCTCGCTCCCTTCTCCTTGAACAACCGACGGCGGTTCTAGGTTACTTCCAACGCTGAATTGCGTGTTGATGCAATGATCCGCCGGCTCGCCGGGTACGACGCGACGTGACTCAAGGGTCGCGACCTGCGCGAGCTATTTGATCGCGTTGCGCGTCGCCTTCAGCGTCTCGCCGAGCTGTTTCTGCAGCATGCCGAAATCCCACCCGAGGCTGATCAGCCTCCAGCCCGCCGCGACGCGCGCCTTGACGTCATCCGGCGTCGCGTCGATCGCCGGAACGACGTGGTACTTCTGGCATAGCTTGAGGATCTTGTCGTTGTCGGCTTCGGACAGGTGCACGACGTGCAGCGCAGCGAGGCCCGGCGTCGAGATGATCTGTTCCGCGTGACGAACGCCTTCGTCGGTCTCGATCATCGCGACGACCATCAGCTGTCCCTTGGGGTTCGTCGGCCAGAGTGGCGAGACGCCGGTGTGACCGCCTTGCCCCGACAGATTGAGCCCTTCGAAGCCTGACTGTTCGGCCTGACCGAACGCGGAGACGATGCGCTGCATCTCGGCGCCGCTTTCGACGATCGGCACCCACACGCCGATCGCGGGGCCGACGCGCATCACTTCCGAGATTTCGTACCGCGGATCCCATCCGCCGCGATGCGCGAGCTTCACGAGGACATTCGGCATCGGGCGCGGCTGCGTTCGATAGCGGTGGTGAAAGTCCGCGATCTCGAGCAGGAACCGATGGAGCGCCTGGAAGTCGTAGATGTCGTGCTCGAGATCCGCGACGATGAAGTCGGCGTCGCTCGTGCCGAGGACCTTGGCGATGCGCGTGGCCGGAGTGGCGCCGGTCCAGACACCGATCGCTGGCTTGCCGGCCGCGAGCAGCGCGATGACGTTGTTCTGCGAGTCCTCGGCCGCACGGAGCGCGGGAGCGGCGGCTCCGGCAGCGCACGCAAGGGCGGCTGCCGTCGCGGCAAGACGCATCTGCATGGATCCTCCGAACAGCCGTGAAGGCTGCGCTACGGTCACGTGTTGAAACGCGCGGGCCGATACGGCGCGAGCGGTTCGGCCTCCACGCCGTCGAGAATTTCGAGCACGGCGAGGTGCGCCACGAGCGGCGACAGCGTCACGCCGCTGTGCATGACGGTGACGTACACGTCGCGCCTCGCCGGCGGAAAGCCGATGATCGGGAATTCATCCTGCGGCAACGGGCGATATCCCAGCGTCACCTTCTCGATACTCGTCCTTGCGAACGCCGGCAGCACCTGGCTCGCCTTGCTCAGAAATTGCTCGGCCGCCTCGCGACTCGCGTCGTTGGTCGGCGATCCCCCGAACCCCGAGCCGCACACGATCCGGCCGTCCGGCTTTTGCTTCATGTGAACGACCGGCGACAGCACGACACGTTCGAGTACGCGCGGCTGCGGCGGCGTGTGCACCAGCACGCCCGGCGATTCCTTGAGCGGAACGCGCACGCCCGCCAGCGCCGCGACGCGAGGCGTGTCAGTGCCGCAGGCAACAATCAGGACGTCGGCTTCGATCTCTCCGGCGGTCGTCTTGACCGCGCGCAGCTTGCCGTTCCGCTCATCGAGGCCAGTGACTTCGGACGGATAGCTGACGCGTGCGCCGGCGCTCTTCGCGCGCTCGAGGAGCAGCTCTGTCACTCTGACAGGATCGACGCTGCCTTCGAGCTCGGCGTGCGCCGCGGCAGCCACCCGTCCGGGTTCGACGTGAGGCTCGAGCGCGCGCAGTGCGGCGTCGTCGATCAAGTGCGTCGGGTACGCCCACCCTTGATGATGGCGCACCTCTTCGCGGAAGGCCTTCGCGCGCGCCTCGTCGCCGTACCATTCGACGCTGCCGCCCCATCGCAGCGGGAGGTCGCCGGGCAGCTCGCGGTCGAGCTGCTGCCACGCTTCGATGCCGAGCCGATTCAGGTTGAAGTACGAGAGCGGCTGTTTCGAGTACGTCGAGTTGATCCAAGCAAAGGAATTCGCAGTCGCACCGCTTGCCGGCTTGGTTCGCTCGACAACCGTGACTGATGCGCCGCGCTTTGCGAACCGATACGCGAGATTCGCGCCGATGATGCCGCCGCCGGCGATCACGACGCTCTCAACGGCCGCGCCGGACATCCTCGGCACGCCCGCGACGGCGACGCCGCCGATCAGTTGCAGCAGCGTACGGCGGTCGAGATGTCGTCCCATCATGCCGGAATACTACCGCAGGACACTGGGCCGCATCAGGGCTGTCTGGGCGTTAGCATAACGCCCGTTCTCAGCCGCTCCTCAGCCTGTGGCTGCTGAAAATTCCGTTCTTGTTGTCACGATTGATGTTGCGGCCAACCACCGATACGCTTCCCGCCGATGTCGGTCTTCGTCTGGCTCCTTATGACCCTCCGAGGTTGCGTGCGGTCACGTGCGGCGTTGCACCTCGAGGTGCTCGCGTTGCGCCATCAGCTTCAGGTGCTTGAGCGATCACGCCCTCGACGGCTGCGTCTGACGCACCATCCCCTCGCCGCCCGTTCAGGACGATGTCCGCGACGTTCCGAACTTGCCGAATCCGCCTGAATCGACTCTTTGCGACCACATCCAGGTCCGTCGACTCAGGAACCGGTCGCGGATGCCTCGCCAACCGTCTCTTGGCGATGCTGCGCGACGCGGCAAGCATCGAGCCATGTTTTGACCAGGATCGTCGTCCCAAGTGACACATCATGATCGGCGGCCATTGCCTTTGCTCGAGCTCGCATTTCCTTGAACTGATCCGATCGCGCCACGTTGTGAAGGTATTGAAATACGCCATCGTCGAAATCGTCGACGACGACGCCGGATCCGTAGCGCGAGATCAAATCTGCCGCGACCGTCCCTCGCAAGGCGACGGCTGGAGTTCCGCAGGCCGCGGCCTCGAGCAGGACCAAGCCGAGCGTATCGCTGCGTGTCGGTATCAACAGAAAGTGTATGGCTCGGTACATTGCCACGAGATCGTCACCATGTTTGTAGCCGACAAAATCGGCGCTCGCGCGCGCGAAACGCCGCCGCTCGGGTCCATCGCCAACAATCGTCAATCGACAACCGAGACGCTTGATCGTGTCGGCATGATTCAGGATTCGGGAGAGATGTTTCTCTTTTGCGATTCTGCCAACAAACCCGAATACAACCGGCTCAGCGTCCTGATCGCCTGATGGCATCACGTCGGCCGTTGCAAACCGCCGGACATCGACAAACGCCGAGGCGTAAAGAAGCTTCCGTTTCAGCACGCTGCTGAGGCATCGTTCGGTGCGGCTCGTGTGCGCGATGAGAACGCTGCATTGTCCATAGATCAGTCGGTCCCACCGACGTGCGATCATTTGTGCGGCGGTCGCCTTCAGGCGAGACGGGATTAGGGACGGCAGATATTCGCTGACATATGCGGGCCAATTGGTGTGATAAAAGCCGACGCACGGCTTTCGATACCTGGCGGCGTACCGCATCGCAGACAAGCCTAGAAAGCCCTGCGTCGCAACATGGACTACGTCGACATGCCCATACATAGATTCAAGGTTTCTGAAGTCCTTGTGTCTAACATATCCGGTGACCAGCTCCGGATACTGCGGAAGATGAAATCGGAAGCGTGGTGCCATTCCGATCGCCTGATGACCGTATCCAATCGACTGTTCGCAGGCGTGATCGGTCGGATGAACGACCAGCAGCCGACAGTATCCGCGGAACCGCTCATCCATGCAGCGAATCACGGCTCGATACAGCGTTGTGATTCCATTCGTCTGGTTCCAACAATCTGTTGCGAGCAACACCAGACGTGCCCTGTTTGCGTCGCGGAGGATGGGATGGAGGTCCATACCTTTCGCGCGTCGGCGGTGGGTACACCACCACTTAGACTTAGAGATCGATCAGAACGTTGACGGCTACGGCTCGTTCACGCGCCATTGCCACTTGTGAGCGCGAGAGGACCAGAGGGCAGACACTGCGTCACACATGCAGCCGTTGTCTCCGCATGACTCGGCGAGAGCATTGTTAAGTGGGTTCCCGGCGTGTCGACGACGACCACCGCTCGAGCATGCTTGCGCCAGATAGACTCGAGAGAGGGACGGCCAGGCTCGCGCCCTGCGGGCGAGAACAGCGTGAGCTCACCGCGATAAAACCCTGGTTGATACCTTGCTGAGGCGATGAGCGCGCTTGCCGCGACCTTGACTCCAATTAAGGGCGAGTCGCTGACAGAGAGACGCCACGCGCGAAGTTGCTCGACTGACTTGCGCAGTGTGGCGGGCCACCTCCGAATTGACACCGCGCGCAGAGCGGCGGCGAAGAGCGCCATTCGCCGAGCGCTGATGGCGAGCCAGGTCTGTAATGGCCATCGCACCGGACTCATCGTCGTATCAAACAGCCCGACCAAACCGACTTCATCGCCCGACTCGGACAAGCGTCGGGCAATCTCGAACGCTGCAAGTCCACCTGAGGAATAGCCGCACAGGTGATACGGACCGTTCGGCTGGCGCTGCTTGATCTCTCTCAGATAGTCCACGGCCATCGCCTCGATGCTCGTGTGCGGTTTTTCTCCGCGTACTACACCGCGCGCCCGAATGCCAATCACGGCGCCACCGTAAGTCAAGCGCCGCGCCGTAGGCAGGATTTCGACGAGATTTCCGCCAACGCCATGGATGAAGAAAACCGCCGGCAGGCCGCTGCCCGCCTTGAGAGTGACCAGAGGAGTCGAGCCTGGTGCGCGCCGCTCTCTCAGCGCCTGGCAAAGCTGAGAGAACCTCGGCGCCTCGCTGATCAGCATGAGCGGGATCTCGAAGCCGAGTACCCGCTCGAGCTCGAGCACGAATGTGATGGCCTTGAGCGAGTCGCCGCCGCTGTCGAAAAAATCATCGTCAGTTGCTCGAACCGGTGTGAGCAACACATCTTGCCAGACGCCAGCCACCGTCTGCGCCACGTGATCGCCGCCGATCCCCGGAAGCGTGGCTTCGTCGATCGATTCAGCACGTTCCCGTTGAACACGGGCCTCGTCGAGGGCGGCGAGCGCGCGAATATCCAGTTTCGAGCTCGGCAGCCGCGGAATCGAAGGCTCAAGATAGAAGCGTGCGGGGCGCATCGCCAGCGGTGCGGAGCGCATCAACTCCTTCAATTCGCCAATCAGTTCAGGAGGCGCTCCATCGCGCGCACTTACATATGCGACGAGCGTCAACGTGCCATCGGCGCTGCTCGGCCGTCCCGTCACGGCCACATCTCGAACGGATGTGTGCGCGCGAAGCATGGCCTCGACTCCATCGAGATCGACGCGAAACCCGCGTATCTTGACCTGCCTATCCTTGCGGCCGACTCGCTCCAGCAACCCGTCGGGCCGCTGGCGCGCGAGGTCTCCGGTGCGAAAAATCCGCTCTCCATGCGTGGCGTCCGTTTCAACGCTCTTGTCCGCGAGCCGTCCCTCGACCCAACTTCCCAGCGAAACGTATTGTCCTCCGACGATGAGCTCACCGACTTCGCCTGGCGGCGTAGCACGACCGTCTTCGTCGACTAACGCGAGATGGTTGCCAGGCAGCGGATAGCCAATGGGAATGCGAGCATCCTCACGTCTGCACGTGTCGTTCACGAACCACTGCATCATCGGCGCTTCCGTCGCCGCGTAGACGAGTTGGACTGCGGCCTCTGGTGCAAGCCACGCGCGCAGCGTCTCGACGTCGTTCCACACGGTCGTGTCTCCGCCGACGCGCACCAGCCTCAGAGCAGCGTCCGCGTGTCCTTCCCGAGCCGCGACGATGGATCGTAGAAGAGCCGGAAACGCGAAGAGGACGGTGATGGCCTCCGCGCGGATCACGTGCAAGATCTCGCGTGCCCCGACACCTCGCGGATCGAGAAGGTGAATGCTCGCTCCCGCCAGCAGCGCGGTCATGACGTCCCGGACGCCGACGATCGTGCAGGCCGGAGCAAGAGTCAGATGTCGGTCCGCGGCGTTGATGTGCGCGGCATTGATCGATTGCGCCACGCGCTGCAGCAGGTTTCGCTGACTATTCACGACGCTCTTTGGCTGCCCTGTGCTGCCGGACGTGAATAGGACACAAGCGGGTTCATCCAAACCCATAGGGGCCGGTCGCCAACCCTTGGGCGCGGACCTGGGCAAGCCAGTCAAACGGATGACACGCACCGTGGGCATCCGAGCTTCGACACTCCGCAGACCATCGTCGAGCGTGATGACCAGCGTCGGGCGTGCCTGCCGCAGCACGTCGCCGAGCCAGTCCGGCGGATGGTGTGTATCGAGGACGACAAACGGGTGTCCTGCGGCGAGGCATGCGAGCATGGCGATCGGAAACATCGGGCATGCCGGCAGCAGGATGGCGATCAGGTCGCCGGGCCCCGTGTTGGCCCCCAGGATTTCGGCAAGTCCCGAGACCGCGTCCCACAGTTCACCAAAGGTGAGAGCCGTGTTCGCTTCCCTGATTGCGATGCGGCTTCGCTCTCGCCGGGCCACGCGCTCGAAGAGCGCGATGATCGGCCGCTGCAAATTGTCCTCGCGAAAGCGCGTGAAGAGCCGGGTCGCGGGCCCGTTCCAGTCCAAGGCACGCGGATCGTTCTTGAGCCACGCAACAGCAGGAAACGTATCGAGAACGCCGTCCGAAAGGTCGGTGCGCGTATCCCCTCGCAAGGAATGCAGGACCTCGGGTATCGAGAGCCTTAAACATAAGACGTAGACACACTACAGCCTGTTCCAGAGGCTATCGGTTGCCACCCGTCACCTTGGACAGAAGCGCGAAGAACTCCCGCTTTCGCGGCGAGCTGATCGTCCAGTTGACCGGCACGTTCTGGTACCCGTCGTCGAACCGCTCTCCGGTCATCCGGTAATCGAAGTATCGCCAGCTCGAATAAGCGCGCAGCGCGGCCAGCATGTTGTTTTACGGCTTGCTGAAATCGAAATGGTCGTCCTCGTTGAAGACGATCGGCTGCCCGCGATAGCTCGGCAGCTTCCTGGTCTCCGTCGACCATCTGCGTGATGCGCGCCGGATCCTGGACACCGTTGCCATGCAGCAGAACGAAGTCGACCACGTTCACCAGCGAATCCGACGGCACTCGTCCCCCATTCAGGCTGGTGCTGACGAGCAGCCGGCCCGCCGGCGACCCGACCTTGCCTTTCGATCGCTCCTTCAATCGCTCGATGAGCCGTACTGCTCCTCCGGTGGGTTTGATGATGTCGTGCTTGAATCCAGCGTTGTCGGCTTCGTTGGCCACCTCGACCAGCACGTGCATATATCCCTTGTCGACGAGCCAGTCCGTGGCCGCGTCGGCCGCACGCATAACGGACTGCTGGTCGTCCATCCGTCGCTCCGTTGATCGCCCCCCAATGCGCCCTTCGCGTTGTGGGAATAGTCCTCGGTGCGACCGCGGCAAACAGCGAACCCGCACTTCGACCAAACCAACAGTGTTGTCCGGTCGGATCGGTTCGGCATTCCGAAGCAGTTGTGAGCGCGTGATCGAAGCGCCTCACAATCGAAGACATCCTTATCGAGGTGGATGCCCTCTGTAAGTCCGTACGTCATTGTTCTTTTGTGAAAGGCATTCCAGGTCGAGTCGGTTCGTCAAGAACATCCCTAAACTGTACTCAACGCGAAAGCGGCTTACTTCGATCGTAGGCCAGCCGTTGGCGCAGCGTCCGATTTGTCGTGCGTTTCACTCGATCGCGTCGGGCATTTCATTTGCGCATCACGCGCCGCGCAAATCCTCGATCGAGGCAGGCCAACGTCGCGAGGTCATCATCGAGCGACGCCACAACAAAAGGAGCATTGACATGATCCGGGTACCGCATCCGCGACTTTGTCTTCGCTTTGCACGGCTTCAGGTCTTGGGACCGACGGTCGCGACCTGCGCCTTCGTGTTGTTCGCGGCCGGCAACGCCTCGGCACAGCTGGCCGCCAATCAGACGCATGGGTTCGGTAACGGCCGGTGAGAAAAGGGTAGAGAGCGTACTCATCGTGCGCGAACCCGGCGCGAAGATGCCGGCGGACTTGGGCGGGGACATCTACGCCTCTCTGCGTCCGGGTGAGGAAGCCGCGCTACTCGTGGACGTGAGACGTTCGCGCTGTCGTTTCCTGGCGGTGAGCAGGACCCCGAGATCCTCATGCCGATCGGAAGGCGACCACCGGCGTCGGTCTGCCGCTGGCGCGCGCACGGGCTCACCCGGAGTGGTAAGCTGCACCTTTCAAAAGGAGGTGCGGGCATGCAACCGGAGATTCCGACGCTTGCGCTGTTCACGCTCGCTGGCCTGATGGCCACCGCGGCGAGTGCGCAGGTTGTGAGGCAGGAGGTCCCTGGTATCCGGAACTTCGCCAAGGTCGAATCGACCGTGGCGTGCGCAGGCGCCATTACGCCCACCGCGATCCAGGAAATCAAGAAGATGGGTTACGCGTCGATCATCAACCTCCGCCTCGCGACCGAGCCGGGGGCCGACATCGACGCTAACATCGCCGCTGCGAAGGTGGCCGATATTCCCTATTACCACATCCCATTCAGTGCGGCGGCGCCGGACCCCGCGGTCGTCGACACGTTTCTGAAGACGATCACCGCGCCGGGCGTCCAGCCGGCGTTCATCCATTGAGCTGGCGGTGGAAGAGCCGCCGGGATGTGGCTCATGAAACGCACGATCGTCGATGGCTGGGACACCGACAAGGCGCTCGAAGAAGCGACGGAACTCGGGCTCACGAACGAAACGCTGAAGCGGTTCTTCGTCGCGCAGATTCAGCAGCGAAAGCGCTGACCGAGCACACGCGGAACCCGACCGCGACACCTGGTCTTCGTGACGAACAGGAGGCGACCCGATGCGATTAGCACTCGCGCTGGTACTTGCGATCATCGCGACAGTGCACAACGCGGGAGCGTCTGCTCAGAAGGCGACACCCGAGGTGCGAACGCTCAGCGGAGAATGGACTTTCTCCGCCGAGGGCTACGTCATGCCGCTGTCGCTGCGACAGGACGGCACGAGAGTGACAGGGACCCTCGAAGGATTCCACGGTTCGTTTCCGTTGCAAGGAGAATTCAGGAAGGGGCTGATTCATTTTGCGGGCTCGTCGGACGGCGGCGGAATCCGGCACAGCGACGACTCAAATGACATTGACCTCTTCGCGATTGGAACGCTTCAGCCAGACGGGTCGCTGCAGGGAACATTAGTGAGTACAGTCGGAAATCTGACCTGGCACGCTGAGCGGAACACGGTGCACCCGGGCGGTCCCAGTTCGGAACACCTGCGCCACTGATGGCGGCGGAGCTCGATGATCTCTTCGCTTCGCCAGAAGATTGCGGGCTTTCTCGAACTGAAAGCCACACTCTGACTGCAGCAGCGCAGATCCAGAACCTAGGGCACCGCCCGCTGAGTTTTATCGCAAGGTCGGTTGACGATCGTCGGTGTGCTCGCGGACGCGAACGGGTTCGGAAAACCGGACAACAACATCGCGGCAGCCGACGCTCCCTCCAAGCCCGTGCGATCGCGTCGCGGCGAAGCGCAGCTCATTTCTCAGGTCAGTCGTGAGCAAACGCCGATCGGACGAGCAACCCCCTTGAGGCGCCAGCGTCGCGGCAGTACTCGACTCTGTCCCCTACTCGGCCCGGAGTGCGATGATGGGATCGACGCGCGCGGCCCGGCGTGCCGGCGCGTAGCTGGCCGCAAGCGCCACGGCGATCAGCCCGAGGGCCGACGCGACGTACGTGAACAGGTCGTTTGGCTTCACGCCGAACAGCAACGCCGCGAACATCCGACTCGTGGCGTACGCCGTCGGAAGCCCGATCGCGACGCCTGCCGCGGCGATTGCGACCCCTTCGCGCAGGACGAGCGACATCACGTTGCTCGTGCCGGCGCCGAGCGCGACACGAACGCCGATCTCCGCGGTCCGCTGCGACACGGAGTACGCGACGATCCCGTACAGTCCAATCGACGCGATCGCGAGACCGATGAGCGCGAACGCGGCGATCAGGATCGTGCGGAACCGCGCCGGCGCCGTCGCCGTGTCGATGATGCCATCCAGCGTCTTGATCGACGACATGGCAACAGTGGCGTCGACCGAGGCGACAACATGCCGGAGCTCCGACCCGACGTTCACGTCGCCGGCGGTGCGGATCGTCAGGAACGCCGAAAGCCAGGGTGCCTGTGCCATCGACCAGTAGACCTGATCGCCTGCCGTCGCATCGATTCCTGAGTACTTCACGTCCGACACCACCCCGACGACGGTCGCCTCCTTGCCGCTGCTCAGGCGGTACTGAAACTTCGGGACCGCGAAGGTCTGTCCGATCGGATCGTCGTTGCCGAACAGGTGGCGTGCTGTCGTAGCGCTCACGATGATCACCGGAGCGTGCTGCGGATCGTCCGCGTCGGTGAAGAACCGGCCGTTCAGCAGACGGATGCCGAGCGCCTGGAAGTAGCCAGGAGTGCAGGCCACCGCGCTCGCGACGTAGTCGACATCATCGCCTTTTCGCCGCAGCGACATCATGATGCGGCTTGTATCCGGCGGGAGGCTCGTGCCCGCACCGACCGCGCGGACGCCGGGAATCTGCTGCACCTCGTCGATGACGCGCAGCATTGTTCCGGCGATCTCATCGGCCGAGTGTGGGCGCCCGAATGCCGTGTTGATCGACGCGGTGAGGACGTGATCCGACGTGACGCCGAGATCGGTTCCGAGGAGATCGACCAGGCTCCGCCCGAGCAGCATCGCGGCGACGAGCAGGACGACGGCGGCGCCGAGCTGCGCAACGCAGAGCAGCTGCTGCAGTCGACGGTGGCGGCGAGTCGGCGCGTTCGTCATTGCCCGAGGCGGTGAGACGTTCGCGGCCTGGATGGACGGCGCGATGCCGGTGGCCACGGTCGTAAGCAGGCCGAGACCGATGGCGAATGCGAGCACGAGGGAATCGACATGCACGTCGTGCAGGCGCGGAAACGTCTCGGGATCGACGCGCGTGAGCGCGGCGGCGGCCACTTGTGCGATGACGACTCCGCCGCCGACGCCGCCGGCCGCAAGGAGCCCGGATTCGATCAGCCCCTGCACGACGAGTTGGCCGCGTGATGCACCCAGCGCTTGCCGAATCGATGTTTCACGAGTGCGCGCGACGTTACGCGCGACGAGCAGGTTCACGATATTCGCGCACGCGACGATCAAAACGATTCCCACGGCGGCCCAGAGGAGCAGCAGCGCCGGCCTGCCGTCGCCGAGTTGCTTGTCGCGCAGCGTCGTCACCGTCGTGTGCAGCCGGCCGAAGGTCTTCGGGTCGGCCGTCGCGAGCGCCCGCGCCGCGTCGGCGACGTCGGCGCGCGCCTGCGCGATCGTGACATTGCGCTTCAGGCGGCCCAGCAGCTGGACGCTGCAGCATTGCGGTCTGCGAGCGTGCGCGAAGGCTGAAGACTCCCACACGTCTGTCTTCCACGACGGCACGTCCCATTGCGGTCCGGCGACGCCGATGACGACGTAGTCAGTTGAGTTGAGGACGACATGCGCGCCGAGCGCGGCGGAGGCTCCGTTGAAGAGCCGCTGTGCCAGCCGCTGGCTGATCACAATCGACGGCGTCAGCATGTCAGCCGGCCCGATCGGGCGCCCAGCGAGAATCGGTCCGCCGACCGCGGAGAAGAACGAAGGTGCGACCGTCGCACCGTCCAGTATTTCCGCGCCATCCCGGGTCGATAACTGAAAGACCTGGTTCGTGTAGAACGTGACGTCGGAGAAGGCGCGAAGCGACTCCTGCCAGCGCTCCGCCGCATCCAACGGCCAGTAGACGTGTCCGGGCCGAGGTGTGCCCTCGTAGTCCCGCGTCGCGTCGATCACGACGAGACGGCCGGCCTCGCGATATGCGAGCGGCCGGATCAGCAGTTGGTCGACGACGCTGAAGATCGCCGTATTTGCGCCGATGGCGAGCGCGAGCGTGCTGAGCGCGGCAGCGCTGAAGGCCGGCGTCCGCCGCATCCCTCGAACTGCGTATCGGACGTCGCGGGCGACGATCTCCAACGGCGGCAACGCGCGGCGGATAATCGCCACAAAAGATGGATCGAAATTACGTGCATCGCGTCAGCGTGTCAAGCCAACTGATTCGCCAAACTGCGCGGCAGAATTGCATCATTCGATGCTCGGATGCGTAAAGACTAGGCGACTTTTTGGGGACTTATCGTTAGCGGCGGTTTCTCGCTCACTCGCCTTCAGGTGCAAGTTCGACGCGCATGTTGCGGACCGAGCGCTCCGCTGATCTTCGTCACGGTCTTATCGATTTACGCGCGAGTCGAATCTGCTTCATCACGTCGCCGCCCAGAGAAGGCTTGCCTGAAGGCCGAGCGAAGTCTGGCGAGGCGACTCGAAGGACAGTTCCGGAATCCGTGATTACTCCCAGCGTAGCGCGACGAGGGGATCGACGGCAGCCGCGCGCCGTGCCGGAATGTAGGCGGCCAGCAGCGCGGGCGAGTGCGAGTACGGCGCACGCGGCCGCGAGCGCCGCGGGATAGCCATGCCGTCAGCCGTTCGCGCAGGAGCACTTCGTCGACGTACTGATCGAGTCTGGCGACATCGCGCACGAAGTGACGCCCGGATGTCGAAGCCATGTTCCGGAACGAGTCGACCACGAGTGCGACGTTATGATCGGTGCGTACGAGCATGATCGGCTGCTGAATCGAGACGTTGTCCTGGGAACGCACGGACCAACGTCGGCTGGTGCGGTTCGTCAAGGCATCTGTACGGCGCATCGGCGACAATACCGACGATCTCGAACTTAGGAGGCGTCTGTCGCGTAACGACGCGAACTCGACGTCCGATCGCGCCGAAGTTCGGAAACAACGAGCGCGCGAGCGCGTCAGTGACGATCGCGATTGGCGTCGAGTCTCGCGTGTCGCTCCAGGCGATGTTGCGCCCTTGCAGCAACGGAATGCCGAGCGATCGCCCGGATGACTGGCGTACCTTCAACACGCTCGTCAACGACGCGCGCAACTACTTCATGACCGGCCATACGAACGGCTCGGCGGTACCAAGATAACGGTCGACCAAAACATCCCTGAAGGGTGGAGGCCCAGGCGGCCAGCCTCAATACGGGAAGATCGCGGACGGCGCGGAGGAGCGACACATGTCGCGCGCGAGTGCCGCGCGCGCCGTTCCTCATTTCTGCGCCGCAGGATCCGCAGCGCGACGCTCCGCTCGAATCACACGGTTCCATTGCGCCGCCGTCGTGCAGCCGGCGGTGGGGCTGGTTGTGATCCGCGCGGCAGCGTCGTTTGAGGTCTCTACGCTGGTGTCCTCCGGCGCGAACTCGGTACCGCCTCGCCTAAATCGGCGCGAGCCGCCAGCGCCTCCTGCGGCGTGGCCTCCGCAGGCTGTTGCACACGGTACACCGCGGCTGCGAGCGCGCCGCCGACGAACGGCCCCAGCAGGTAGAGCCATAGGTTGGCCAGCGAGCCGTGGTCGAGCACCGCCGAGACGAGAATCGGCCCGATGCCAACGGCCGGGTTGAAAGCTCCACCCGAGATCGGCCCCCCGGCAAAGGCGCCGGCGGCCACGGTGAACCCGATCGCTAGACCGTAGAACGAATTGCCCGTCGTCTGCGGTGCGGTCGCGCTGTGGAGGACGACTAGGCAGAGGGCGGTCGTGTACAGCACCTCGATGAGAAGAGCGCCAACCGCGGAGGCTCCCTGTCCCGGCGCGGGCGCGAAGGTCCGCCCGAGTACTACGTAGACCACAATTGCGGCGGCAACGGCGCCCAGAACCTGCATGGTCATATAGGGCGCGACGTCGCGAGGCTGGAGCTTGCCCCGCATCAGGACAGCCAGCGAGACGGCTGGGTTGTAGTGCCCTCCGGAGACGTGCCCGCCCATGTACACCATCACCATGAGCACAGCGCCGATGGCGAGCGGCGCCATCGGGGTGCCGCCCAACACTGACAGCCCAATCGTAAGGACAAGGAAGAACGTGCCGATGAGTTCGGTCAGATACTTGTTCATGTGCGTACTCCTAAGGGGTTTTGCCAGCGGCAGCGTTCGACGGCGTGAATCCGAGCCGCTCGGTGAGTCGCGTCCGCGAAGGAACGCGCGGGAGAGTGCGCGGATCGCTGCAGCTCAGTGCTTCGGTTCGCCAGGTTCTGCACGTCAGTTCTCATCGCTTGGCGCCGGACGACGCTGACAGCGTGCGCGGAAGCGGAATGCTCGGCGAACGAGCGCTTCTCATTCGTCTGCACGAGGTCGGTCCGGACGCGTCGCCGCGATCTCATCCTGACGGTCCCATTAAGAGCAAAGCGCATGCCCCGCAAGTCAAGCATCGCAACCGTCTGGACGTCAAGCCTTCGAAGCGCTCACCATCCACGCAAACGGCCGCGGTGATGTCTTCACTGCGAAGTGGTCTAGCGAACTGTTCAACTTCAACCGAATGTAGGTACGCGTGAATCGCATTCGGCGCGTAGTTCCGACGCTGGAGTTCTTCCAGCATCATCCTTCTGAGATGGGTCACAGGTGCGTTCTTGTGACCCACACCCTATGGCAGCGGCGGCGGCATTCGGTAGGGTTCTCAGGTCGTTTTTATTCGGTGTCACGGTCCACGATCCGATCACCTACGCGCTTGTCCCCGTTGCGCTCACGTTCGCGGCCGTGATCGGCCTCTGGCTTCCGGCGCGGCACGCCGCTCGCGTCGATCCCATCGTCGCGTTGAGGACCAATTAATCCAGGTCGGACGGCTCGTTTTCGACAGACGATACGCCACCACCATCAGCAGAGTCGTTGAATTGTGATGCATTAACGGGACGATCCACTTGGCGCTAGAAGTTACGGGATCGTCGGTCTGGTGGACTTGATCACCTAGCGACTACTCGTTAGGGCAACGGCCTGCAATGCCTTCACGGGGTTTCCGCGCCCGCCAGAAGCCACAGCTGCTTTGCATCGCTCGAATTCGACCTGGGAGCGGTCACGCGGTGTCCAATATTCCATGCTTGTTGCCGAGAGTCTCACAAAGCATTACGGTGCTCTAACCGCACCTCGCGACGTGTCATTTCAGGCTCGGCCTGGCGAAGTGTTGGGCTTGCTCGGACCCAATGGTAGCGGCAAGAGCACGACTGTCAAGATTCTGACTGGCCTGCTGCATCCGTCGGCCGGCGACGTCACCGTTAACGGAACCGATATATTTGCGGACCTCCCAAAGTACAAAGCGAAAATCGGCTACGTACCTGAAGAACCTCACCTGTACTCCTACCTCACCGGTCCTGAGTACTTGCGCCTCGTGGGGCGTCTTCGCAACATCGACGAAGGCGCGCTGAACGCCAAGATCGATCGTTTCCTGCAGCTGCTGGACATTTACGACGACCGCTATCAGACGTTGTCGTCGTACTCCAAAGGCACGCGCCAAAAGATTCTGATTTCAGCTGCCGTCCTGCACAATCCGCAAGTGGTCGTGCTCGACGAACCATTTTCCGGACTGGACGTCAGCGCCGCCCGAATTCTGAAAGCCTTCGTCAAGGCGCTCGCAGACGAAGGAAAGATCGTCGTCTTTAGCTCGCATGTATTGGAGGTCGTCGAACAGGTCTGCTCGCGAGTCGTGATTCTGAAGGACGGCGTCGTCGTCGGTCACGATTCTGTGCCACAGCTGCGCTCGACGCTCCAACTCCCGTCGCTCGACGCGGTGTTCGCCAGTCTTGTCCGCGAAGAAAACGTCACTGGGTGCGCCCGAGGTCTGGTCGAGGTCATGGGGTCATGAAGACGCTCTTCCGGACGTTTTTCGCGCAGTTCTTCACGAGTGAGACGGTCACCTCGGACGTTCAGCTCCGTCAGGCGATCTTCGGCGTCCTCGCATTTGTGATTACGCCGTGCCTGCTCCTGTTCCCGAAGGGCTTCGGGCAGTACCAGCCGCTCGCCTACAGCGGACGGATGCAGGTACCGGCCGCCGTGATCATCCGTTTGAATGCCGTGCGGGGGTTGGCGTTCGACGATGCGACCGAGGCAGCGGTCGGATTGCTGATCGCGTATTCCATGATCACCGTCGGCCTGGTTGCGGCGTACGCGTGGGACGCACTGACGTTCGACCGACGGGACGCAATGGTCCTCGGTCCGTTACCGCTGCGCGCGTCGACGATCATGACCGCGAAGCTCGCCGCTCTCGGCGCGCTGCTGCTCGGCAGCTCGCTCGGGATCGGGATCCTCAACTCGTTGCTGTTCGCACTCGGAACGGCCGATCGCGCCGGATGGCGCGTGTTCATAGTGAACTTCTTCGCCTGCCTCGTCGTGACCACGTGCGCAGCCATCGTCGCGTTCTGTATCGTGGTGATCGCACGAAGTCTCGTCGTGATGCTCGGCGGCGCACGGCTCGCCGCCCTACTCGGATCGGGGTTCCAGTTCCTGCTCGTCGTCGCGATTCTCGAGCTTGTCGTGACCGCGTTCGCGTCACCTCACAGGCAAGGACGTCTCGCGGTGGCGCAGATGACGATTCCGCCCATCACGTGGTTCATCGCGTGGTTCGAGGTCCTTCGAGCCTCGCCACGAGGACACTGGGCTGAGGTGATCGCGATCAGTCGAGGCGCCAGCCTGCTGGTGCCGGCCGCCGTGTCGGGAGCATTCGTGACTTCAGTGCTGGCGATCCATCTGCAGATGCGACGTGCGCTGACGCCCTTGGCTACTGTCGGCCCGCTTGGAAAAGCCACGGTCAGCCGGGCGATTGCGCGTGCGTTGTGCCGCGGCGATCGCCTCGCCCATGCGGTGTCCGACTTCATCCTGACCACGATTGTCAGAAACCGGGCACAACAGGCGCCGATTGCGATGAACGCCGGGATTGGCGTCGCACTGATCGCGGTCAGCCTTGCTCGTCAGGGAGTCGGATCGCTTGCTAGCTTTCTGGCTGCACCGTTAATGCTGGCCTTTTGGGCCATCATCGGCCTTCGGGCCGCGTTCTTCGTGCCGAGCGAATTGCCGTCGGCGTGGACGTTTAACGTCAACGCACCAGCTCGTTTCGATTCATACGCGCGCGGCGTGCGCGCCGCGATCGCCGCCCTGGTCGCGCCCGCTCTTGGTGCCATGGCCTTTGCCATCGGCGGCTGGGCTCACGCGGCACGAACGGTCTTGTTGATCGTTGCGCTCGCCGACGTCATCGTGCTGACGATTGATTTTCTCCCGTTCACGCGTGCCTATCGCCCCGGTCACGCGAGACTGAAGACTCGATGGCCGATCTATGCCATCGGCGCATACGCGTTCGCGTACGGGTGCCTACGAATCCCACCACTGCTTCTGCTGATACCGGTCGGAGCATTCGAATTGACCATCGGCCGATTCAGTCGGCAGCGATGGACGATCGCCAGCCCGACAGGTGAAGCGGCCGACGAGGCAGCCGTGATCCTCGACCTGATCGGTACATCGAACGTCGACGCGGACGTCCCATCCCAACTAGTAAACCCAGAGAGGCAGCCCCTGGTGCAGGGCACACTGGGCGACGCGCGGTACGCGTTTCGGCTGCTCTGTCGTGAGCGCGCGTTTAGCCTGCTCGTGGTGTCGACCATGGCGCTCGCGATTGGCGCAAACGTCACGATGTTCACGATCGTCAACGGGATGGGGGGACGGCCGAGGATCCCGGACGAAGAACGCGCGATTGTGTTGGCGAGTGCGGATCGGTCGGGACATCCGTTCGGCGTGTCGTACGCCGATTTCCAAGATTGGAGGTCGCAGACTCGCACCGTGACGCAGATGGTTGCGTATCGTGGTGTCGGCATCAATCTCACCGACCGCGGCCTACTTCCTGAACGCGCGACGAGTGCCTATATTTCGGCCGAAACATTTCAGCTGATCGGAGACCGGCCCATCCTCGGGCGCGATTTCTCGCAATTTGACGATCAGCCTGGCGCTGCCCCTATTGTGATCCTCGGGGGCGGCCTCTGGAAGGCGCGCTACGGCGGCGATCCCGCAATCGTGGGCAAGACGATTCGTGCGAACGGCATCGACATGACCGTCATCGGTGTCATGCGACCCGGGTTCCGGTTTCCGCTCGTCCACGACCTGTGGATGCCGCTGGCGACCGCCCCGGATCTGCTGACTGAAAGCCGCGACACGCGCACGCTGCAGGTCGTCGGCCGCTTGAAAGATGGCGTATCCGTCGAACAGGCGCGGGCCGACTTGGCAGGAATCGGCGACGCGCTGTCGCGCGCCTATCCCCTCACAAACCGAGATACCCGTCCGGCTGTCAGGGGTTACGCCGAAGAGTTTTCGATCGCAAACCCGTGGGACGCGATGCTCCTTGCCGTCTCGTTCGTGTTGATCATCGGCTGCGCCAACGTCGCCAACCTCTTGTCGGCCCGAGGCGCGCGACGCGCGAACGAGATCGCTATTCGCAGATCGATTGGCGCGACGCGATGGCAGCTGACCCGCCAGCTGCTCGTCGAGCACTCGATCCTAGCGGTCGCCGCCGGTGCGCTGGGGCTTGTTGTCGGCGTGACAGGTGTTCACGTATGGGTCGTTTCTCTGCCCCTCGCGAATTGGCCCTACTGGTACAACTTCGCGATTCATCGCGAGGTCTTCGGCTACCTGTTCGCAGTCATTGTCGCCTGCGCATTCCTGTTCGGCGTCGGTCCGGCGATTGTCATCTCGAGGCAGACACCCACATCTGACCAACCGCGGTTCTGGACAAATGGATTGTTGGTCGTCGAGTTCACGCTCACGCTCGCGCTTCTCGCCGGCGCCGGCTTGCTGGCGAAGACACTCGCGGCCGTGTACCGCGCCGACTCGATTGTCGACACGTCCGATGTCGTCCTCGCCAGCGTCGACCTTCCCCCACAGCGCTACAGGACGCCCGAGCAACAGCTGGTCGTCTATCGCGCCCTCGAAGATCGACTCGCGACCTCACCAGATGTCGAGGTGGCCTCGCTCGCGTCGGTGTACCCGTTCTACGACGCGCCTCTGTGGCTCGTGGAACTCGAAGGCGCCGCGACCCGGATGGTTGCACCGGTTACGGCCTCGTACGTCATGATCGGTCCACGCTACTTCGACACACTTCGACTGAAGCTTCAGCAGGGACGACCCTTTACGCGCGACGACGGCAGCCCCGGCCACGAGACGGTGATCGTCAACGAGCGGTTCGTCTCGATGTACATGCGCGGCGTCAATCCGCTCGGACACCGGATCAAGGTGACCAATCCGCGTAGCCGGAGCGACAAGCAGACGTGGCTGACGATTGTCGGTGTGTCGCCAATGGTCCGTCAACATTACGCACGGGACTTCGATCCGGTCGTCTATGTTCCGTATCGTTCGAGTCCTACGTCGCAGATGATCATCATGGCGCGATCCGCGCGCACTCGCGTCCAAGTTGCTTCAACCCTCCGAAACACCCTGTCGTCAATCGCCGCCGAGCTCCCGCTGGCGAGCGTCACAACGCTCGATCAGTTTGTCGCAGGAACCCGATTTGCCAATGAGGCGTTCGCCACCATGTTCTCGACTTTCGCGCTGATCGCGTTGTTGCTCGCGGCCATCGGCTTGCACGCCGTTACCGCCTACGCAGTGACGCAGCGAACGAGGGAAATTGGGATTCGCATGGCGCTCGGCGCACGGACATCAAGCGTCACGTGGATGTTCGTGCGGCGCACCCTGCCCGCACTGATCGTCGGTGTGACGTTCGGAATGGCTGCGGCTGTCGGCGTGGGACGGTTCGTCCGATCGATGCTTGCCGGAACCGGCCCGCATGACCCGGCAACGCTGGCGAGTATCACCGTGATTCTCGTAATAGTTGCGCTTATCTCGACGCTGATACCCGCTCAGCGCGCGGCCAAGCTCGATCCAGCCGTTGCGCTCCGGCACGATTGAGGCACTTGGGGGCGTCAACAATCGCATAGACCTCACAGATCCGCGGCAATGAGCTCACATCCGGATCGGTGACGGCAAACCAACCCGCCGGTGCGGACCATGAACGCGCCTAGCTGGCGCAAATCCTCGATCTTCTTGCAAAGGATGCGAGGGAGTGGAGTCGCACGCGGCGCCGGCGGTCGCGCCAAACGTGCTATTCACATCGGATTGCATCCATCGGATCGACCTTGGCGGCTCGCCGCGCGGGCATGTACGACGCGAGCGCGGTGACGATCGCGAAGAGGCTGGTGACCGCGACGTACGTCGTCGGATCGAGCGGCGTGAGGCCGTACAGCATGGCGGTGAGCGAGCGCGACAACCCGGCCGCGCCTGCGAGGCCGAGAACGATGCCGATGACCGCGAGGATGACGCCGCGGCGAAGCACCAGTCGCAGCACGTCGCCACGTTGCGCGCCCAGTGCCATGCGGACGCCGATCTCGTTCGTTCGACGAGCGACGGCATAGGCAAGCACGCCATACGTCCCGATCGCGCCAAGCGCCGCGGCGATCGCGGCGAAGATGCCGAGCATCAGCGCATAGAAACGCTGCCGTGTGAGCGACGACGCGACGATCTGCTCCATCGGCAGCATCACGTCGATGCCCGCTGAGGGGGCGACACGGGCGACGAGCGATCGCACGACCGGCATCAACTCGGCGGGCTCGCCTGCCGTGCGGACGACGAACGAGAGAAACCCGAATGCGAGCCGCTCCTGGGCCGCGGTCGGCATCTTGCGCGCCTGCGTCAGCGCGAGTACTTGGCGGTAGTCGACGAACATCTGTGGCGCCGGTTCTAGATCGAGCCGGGCCTGCCGCATGTCTTCGACGACCCCGACGATCTGCTGCGGGGCGAACTCCATTCGACCGTCCAGGTGCACGAGTCGTCCCACCGGGTTCTCGTTGCCGAACAACCGTTGCACTACGAGACGGTTGACGATGATGACCGGGGGCGCGGCGGCATCGTCGCGCGCGTCGAACCATCGTCCTGCGATCAGTCGCACGCCCATCGCTTGCAGGTAGTCGTGACTGACCGCGCGGATTTGCGGATTGTCCGGGTTGCCGCGCATCTCGTCCGGCGTGCGTCCTTGCGGGACGAACGTGCCGAATTGATCGACGAGGCCCAGCAGCGGCCCTGCGTACGTGAAGCCCGCGCTCTGAACGCCCGGCAATGCGCGCAGTTCGTTGATCACGCGCTCGATCAGCTCGGCTTTCCGAGCCGTCGAATAGTCCTGCGGCATGACGAGATAGAAGGTGAGGACGCCTGACGCATTCCAGCCTGGCTCCACACGCGACAGCCGGCTGAAGCTGTTGATCAGCAGAGCGGCGCCGACGAGCAGCATCGTCGCCATCGCCAGTTGACCGACGACCAGCACGTCGCGCAGGCGCATGTCGCCGCGCGTCGCACCGCCCTGTCCGCCGGCGCCTCGATAACTGAGCACACGCAAGCGATCCATGCGCGACAGCTTGAACGCCGGCACCATGCCGACTAACAGGGCCGTAACTAGCGCCAGGGTGATCGCGAGGCCAAGCACGCGGCCGTCGACGACGATCTCGTGCAGCCGCGGCAGCATCGCGCCGCCGAACGAGATTTGAAAGGCACCCTGCGCGTGCGGTGACCCGAACTCGCGCACGAGCGCGACACCGCCGATCGCGAGTACCGCACCGAGGAGGCCACCGACAACGGCAAGTACGAAGCTCTCCGCGATCAGCTGTCGCAGGACGCGTCCGCGGCTGGCGCCGACGGCGAGGCGGACCGCGATCTCGCGCTCACGCGTCGTCCCTCGCGCGAGCAGGAGGTTGGCGACGTTCGCGCAGACGATCAGCAGGAGGGTGCCGACAGCGATGGCGAGCACGCGAAGCGCGGGCCGGCTCGGCCCGACCAGTTGTTCTTTCACCCTCTCAGCGTCGAAGCGTCGCACGCCCGGAGGCAGCGGCTGCGAGAGCGGCCCCGACGTCGGTTTGGGTCGCAGCCCCTCGCCGATGGCATTGGCTTCGTCCGTCGCGGCCTGGATCGACACGCCATCGCGCAGGCGCGCGATGACGCCGCCGGCGAGCGCTCGGCGTGCCGGAGAGCCTTCGGAAATCGGCGCCCAGAAATCGACGAGCGGTGACGGGAAGTCGAAGCTCGGATGCATAACGCCGACGACCCTGAGCGGCGTGCCGTCGAGAAATCCGGCTTCCGGACCGAGCGTCTTCAGCGCGACCGCGCGTCCGACGATGCCGGGGTCGGCCTGGAAGTACCGGCGCCACGCGCCGGCGCTGAGGACGACGACGCTGGAACCCGCCGCGTCGTCGCGCGCGTCGAGCGTGCGGCCGAGCAACGTGCGGCCGCCGAGCATGCCGAACGTATTGGAGGACACGAGCGCGCCGGTCAAACGCGCCGATCCCGCGGAGGTTGGCATCAAGGTGATCGGCGGCGTCAGCGCGTACGCCATGGCCGACAGCGTGGTCGTACGGGCGCGCCATTCGCTGAATTCGGTCCACGTCATGGCCGTCCTGCGCCCGGGCGGAGTGTTCGCACTGCGCGCCGGCAACCGTTCGACGATCCGGACCAGCCGATCGCTGTCCGGGTACGGCAGCGGACGCAGCAGGACGGCGTTGACGACGCTGAAGACGGCCGTCGTGGCGCCGATGCCGAGCGCGAGCGTGACCACGGCAGCTATGGCGAACCCGGGATTGCGGGCGAGGCCGCGCGCCGCATAAGAGATGTCGCGCCGCAGATCGTCCAACCAGAAGAGCGTCGTTCTTCGCATCGGTGTTATTTATATAACACAGATGTGATAAAAATAGCATGTCGTGAATAGGAACCGCGCGTGACCAGCGCCTTGACGCCGGACTTATTCACCAAACGAGAGCGGCACATCACGGACGTCTTGTACCGACGTGGGCACGCGACCGCGCGTGAGGTCAATGTCAGAGATGGGCGGAAAGCAGGCGTATTCAACGGTCCGAACGCAATTGCGCGTGTTGGAACAAAAGGGGTACGTCCGGCCGACACGTTCTTTAGTGGATCAGCGGCAGACGCAGTAGCGCTACTGCGATCGAGCCAATCGCTTGGATCACCCCGCCCGCAAGGTGCGCGGCGGTCCGATGGTGTCGCGCGGTGATGTTCCAGACAGTATGCACAGCTGCGTCCGCGACGACCAGGCGACGGCGGCGCTGTCGATTGTGGCGCGGCGCAAGCGGGTGCGTGCTGGCCGCATTCGTGCACTCTGGATGCGCCGCATCGAAGCCGGTTGTCACGCCAAGCGCTCGCGTGCCCTCACCGTCCGCTCGTCTGGCTGCCGCGGACGCGCAGGTACAGGCAGGTTGCTTCGATTGCCTCGTGTCCGCACTTCAGGAATACAACAATCTTCGCTCCGTGGCGACGGTGGCAGATGCCGCGTCCACTGGCGCGGCTCGAGCTGCGGCCCTGCTGGCGATCCGCGAGCGTGAGTTGGGTACCCCGGACAGCGGGTACCTTGCGCGCGCTCGTGAGATCGTCGCAGCGAATCCGCGCACTCAGGCGACACTTGGCGCGTTGCTCGACATCGCGGAAACCCTGCCGGTTCGCGGTGCCGTAACCCAAGTGTCGGACGATGTCGCGTTACTGCGGAATCAGACGGCGCTTCAGAATCGCGAGCTGTGGACGGCACAGCTCCGCGCGCACGCGAATGAGGACGCGCTCTCCGCCTACATCTGGCTCGCGTTCAACTGCGCCTACCTACCCAGCGCCGAGCACGCAGTCGCCCAATGGCTCACATTTGAGCCTGCATGGCGCGAAACACCGCTCGTTGCGTTGAAGGCGGCGACGTGCGGGAGCAATACGGACAGTCCCTCACTTGAACGGCTGCTCGAGAGGGACCCGCGATTTGTGGAAGTGCACTACTTCCTTAGCTTCGGCCTTGCGCTCACCGGCAGGATTGATGCGGCGATGGACCACCTCCTGAAAGCCTACGACTGGCGCCGTGAGTGGCCTGCAGTGACGAGCTCGTTGGGCGCTGACTACATGGCGCTCGAAGATTTTGATCGAGCCATCGATTTCCTCGACCGTACGCTCGCTCTCGTTCCGCGATACCCCGACGCCCTCCTCAATAAGGCGAAGGCGTTGACATACGCGGGACGGTATGCCGACTCGCTACAGATCGTGGATCAGTTACTCGCGCAGAATTCGCTCGTCGGCGACGCGCGCTACTGGCGGGCGGTGAACGAAGAAGCGCTCAGCCGCGACGACGAAGCGTGGGCCGACATCGAGCTCGCCAACAAGCAGCTCTTCAACGCCGCGGTACCGAAGCTCGCCGGCATCATCGCGTATCATCGAAAACAGCTCGACGTCTCGCAGAACAGATTCGAGTTGTCCCGGCGACGTGATAAGAGTGATTGTGAGACCGGCTTCTATCTCGGAATCGTACTTGGGGAGCAGCGCGCGTGGCCGCGCACGGCAGAGGTGTTAATCGAAACCGTCGCGTGTTTCGAAAAAGCGGAAGCGAAGCTGAACGAGGAAATCGCGAACATCCGCGCGTCCACGCAGCCGCTCGATCGTCAGATCCGCCAGATCAAGAAACGAGAGGCGCAAATCGCCAGCAATCGACGGATGATCGTGACATCCTGGTACAACACGGCAGTGAGCTATTTCAGCCTATCAAAGAAGGAGCAGGCGCGGGAGTTCGCCGAACGAGTGATCACCGACGACGAGTTCGGCGAGCGCGCCCGACAACTGCTAGCGCAGTTGCGTTAGTCCCGAATATCGTGGTCGCGGTCGTATTACTGCCGGCCACGCGGTTCGGTCGGGCGTAATCAGCGCGTCGTCGAGCGTGTCGCGCGCCGGCAGTCGGACGAGGCTTTACCGATGCCGAGCACCGGCTCGGCGCACGTGCGGATCTGGCTCGTGTTCAGACGGAGCTCGCTGAGCAGTATCCCGACACCGATCGCCAGGTCCCGAACGCGCTCGTCGATCGCCGACAGCAGATCCCGTCCCTGCTCAGCGATGTGTGCGCGCACGACCCGCCGGTCAGCGCCCTCACGAATGACGACTGATGAAGCCCCGTCCTTCCAGCCGATCGAGCAGCCGCGTGATGTCGGGATCGCGGCTGAGGCTTGGAATTAGCTTGGGGCGTCGATTCGGGCTCAGCGCTCGGCCATCGGGAGCGCGATGACGAATTCCGCGCCCTGCCCCGCGCCTGCGCTGTGCGCCTGAATCCGTCCTCGATGGAGTTCCACCAGTCGTCGCGCCACATTGAGACCGATACCCAGTCCGCCGCCGTTGCCGTGATGCCGAAATGGTTCGAAGATGTGCGGCAGGACGTCAGGCGGGATGCCGTCGCCCGTATCACGCACCGTGAGAACCGCGTGCGCCGCACGCGTGGCGAGATGGACGCGCACGCTGCCGCCAGGCGGTGTGTGCTTCACCGCGTTGTCGAGCACGTTCGCAACGACTTGCTGCAAACGAACCGGATCGCCCCTCACGACGACGGGCCTCGTGGGCGCTTCCTTCGCCACATCGACACCGCGCTCCTGCACACGCGCGCGAAACATGCTGACCACGTCAGCAACAATTGAGCGGAAATCGATGGCGCGCGTTTCCAGTTGAAGCGTGCCGCGCCTCGCGCGCTCGGCATCGAGCAGATCATCGACAAGGCGCCGCAGGTACATCACCTGCCGTTCAACGACGCGTCGCGCTTTCTGCCGGGTCTCGGGCTGCGGTGCGTCCATCAGCGGTAACGCTGCCTCGATCGCCGTGAGAGGATGCCGGAGTTCATGGGCGACGAGCGCGACGACCTCATGCTCGGAAGATACCAAAGGCTCGCGCTGGAAGGCCTGGGATTCCCGTGCCATGACGCGCCTCGAACTGATGACTTCCTTTTCAGTGTGCCAAAGGCAACGACCGCCTGCAAGACCCAATATTTTTGTGTCCACACAGCGGGTCGCTCACCATCGTGCGGTCAGAGACTCAATCGAATCATCCAACCGTCGCCGATCGCGCGCGGGTCACACACAGCTCCACTAGTTGGTCGTCGGCCACACCGAACGTGCGAAGCGACCGCCGAATCGTTCCGGAACGAGGACGACGTTGCGATGATCGGCTTCGGTAATCAGCGCGGCCGGTCGTCCTGAATCGTCGGCCGGAATCCGAACTCTGTGCCATCCTTCAGCGTCAGCGTCGCCACGCCACTTTCCGGCGCCGTCAACTCCTTGGTCTGGCCATCGGGAAGCGTGATGCTCATCGTCACGATCGGGGCATGCATCTCAGCCGCGACCATCGCAACCATCATCACGACGAGCATCGATATCGACATGAGCGATTTGTGCGCTATACCTGCCTCCTTCTCAGGCGTATCGAGTGAAACGAGACACTGGGCGGACTGACCGATGTCGACGCCCGGAAGACGTCCGTTCCGGTCCCTCGGTGAGCCGGATCCGAGGATCCGGTCACCGACTGGAGCCGTAGGATTTAGTAATCGCCCATGCCGGCACTGGGCGCCGGCGCAGGTTTTTCTTTCTCCGGGATCTCGGACACTAGCGCTTCTGTCGTCAGGAGCAACGAGGCGATCGAAGCCGCGTTCGTCAGTGCTGTCCGAACGACCTTCGTCGGATCGATGACGCCCGCTTTGACAAGATCCTCGTACTGCTCGCTCTGCGCATTGAAGCCCCAGTGCTTATCCCTGGATTCCTTCACCTTCGCCGCCACCACCGAACCTTCGAGGCCGGCATTCTGGGCGATCCAGCGCGTCGGTTCCTCGGCGGCTTTGCGGACGATCTCGACACCGAGTCGTTCATCCTCGTCCAAGCTAGTGTCCTTGGCGAAGGACTCGAGGATGGCTGAGGCCCGCAGCAGCGCCACGCCGCCGCCAGGCACAATCCCCTCTTCGACGGCCGCCTTCGTCGCGTGCATCGCGTCCTCGACCCGCGCCTTCTTCTCCTTCATCTCGGTCTCGGTCGCCGCACCCACCTTGATGACCGCCACGCCGCCCACCAGCTTGGCGAGCCGTTCCTGAAGCTTTTCACGATCGTAATCGGAGGTCGTGTCTTCGATCTGCGCGCGGATCTGCTTGACGCGGCCCTCAATGGCCTTCTTGGTTCCGGCCCCTTCGATGATCGTCGTGTTGTCCTTGTCGATGACGACACGTTTGGCGGTCCCGAGATCCTCGAGCTTCAGGTTCTCGAGCTTCAGCCCGAGATCTTCGGTAATGGCCCGGCCATTGGTCAGGATCGCGATGTCTTCGAGCATCGCCTTCCGACGATCGCCGTACCCCGGCGCCTTGACGCCCGCGACCTTCAGCGTACCGCGCAGCTTGTTCACCACGAGAGTGGCAAGGGCTTCGCCCTCAAGATCCTCCGCAATCACCAGCAGGGCCTTGCCGGTCTGCGCGATCTTTTCGAGGATCGGCAGCAGGTCCTTCATCGCCGAAATCTTTTTTTCGTGAATCAGAATCAACGGATCCTCGAGAACACACTCCATCCGCTCCGGATCCGTAACGAAATACGGCGACAGGTAGCCGCGGTCGAACTGCATGCCCTCGACGACCTCGAGCGAGGTTTCCATGGTCTTGGCTTCTTCGACGGTGATCACGCCGTCCTTGCCGACTTTGTCCATGGCCTCCGCGATGATTGTGCCGATCGTCCCATCGTTGTTCGCCGAGATCGTTCCGACCTGCGCGATCATGCCGCCTTTGACGGGCTGACTCAGCCCCTTGAGGTCGGTCACCATCCGCTCGACCGCTTTTTCAATGCCACGCTTGAGGCCCATCGGATTGGCGCCGGCCGCCACATTCTTCGAGCCTTCACGGACGATCGACTGCGCGAGTACCGTGGCGGTCGTCGTCCCGTCGCCCGCGATGTCGGACGTCTTGCTTGCGACTTCCCGCACCATCCGCGATCCGAGGTTCTCGACGGGGTCGGGAACGTCGATTTCCTTCGCCACCGTCACCCCGTCTTTCGTGATCGTCGGCGATCCGAATTTCTTGTCGATGACCACGTTGCGGCCCTTGGGGCCCAGTGTCACTTTCACGGCGTCGGCCAGCTTGTTGACGCCGCGCATCAGCGCATGGCGCGCCTCTTCGTTGTAAACGATCTGCTTGCCTGCCATGGGCTTCAACCTCCTACACGGCGGCGAGCTCGGGCACGCCTTCGGCGACGCCCAGAATCTCGTCTTCGCGGACGATCAGATAGTCTTCGCCGTCCAGCTTGATCTCGGTGCCAGCGTACTTCCCGACCAGCACGTAATCACCCGTTTTCACGTCGAGAGGGATTGTCTTGCCGTCATCGTTCACTCGACCGTTGCCAGCCGCGATGACTTTGGCTTGTTGCGGTTTTTCTTTGGCGGTATCCGGGATGATGATGCCGCCGATGCGTTGTTCTTGCTCCTCAACCCGCTTCACGAGGACACGATCGCGCAGAGGCCGTACGTTCATGGACATCTCCTTTCTGTGGCGCCGGGACGCTTTTTTATTCACTAGCACCAGATCTCATAGGTTGTCAAGCATATGATCTGCGTGAATCATACTCATATCAGGCGCAGCCAAGCCGGGCACACCGAGGTCACAACCCGAATTCATCGCGAATCACGCCGACCATTCGTTCAGCGGCCCAGATCGCCGGCTCCGCACAGACCTTGGGCTCGACAGCTAAGCAGAAGCTCTTCTCAACAGGTTTCACTTACCGCCACCTGCCAAAAGCTGACGCTGGTTCCGACGTACCCGATCACGCAGTCGATTTGGTCATGTGCAAGGCGTCGTGGAGAGATTACGCCAGTTGCGGCGGCCAGAAGCCCACTGTAACCGCGAAGGAATCCGCCATGTTGAAGACCAGACCCGCGAAAGAAGTGGTCATCCGTGTACCCAATGCGATCGGGAAGCTCAATGAGATCGCCAGGACGATGGCCGCTAAGGAATCAAGATCCTGGCCATCAGCGCGTGGGTGGAGGGCGCCCAGGCCGTCATTCGATTCGTGACCGACGACAGCGCGCGCGCGCTGGACGCGTTGAGAGCCCACAAATATGACGAGCGCGAGGCGGACGTGCTGGTGACGGAGCCGGCGCACAAACCCGGAATGCTCCATCGCATGACTGAAAAGCTGGCGCAAGCGGACATCGATATCCATCACCTGTTCGCGACGGCCAGCACGTCCCAGGCGCAGTGTCCGCTTGTCTTCGCGATGGCCAATAACGACCGTGCGGTGGTGTTGAACGCATCGGCCGGCGCGGCGATCACCGAAGGCGCGTAACCAGGCGGCGACGGGCGTCAACTGGCGATCGGGCTTTGGCCGCGAAGATGAAATCGCTTTCGGTCAAGCCGTCGATCTTGTGTGTCCAGACCGTGAGGCGAACCTTGCCCCACGAGAGATAGATATCCGGGTGGTGGCCTTGCGCTTCTTGAACCGATAGTCCTTTCCAGGTGGTGCTAACCGATCACGCGCCAGCCGTGATCGACCTCGCGTACCAACCGCTCGAGTTCGGCGCCTTTGAGTGGCGGCACGCCGCCTCGACACGGCACGCACTGGTTCGAAGCCAGTTCAGTCATGGCGCGCGTCGCCACACGCTGCCAACAACTGGAGCGCAGGCGGTTCGGCTCGATGACATCAAGCGCGAACCGGACGTTCGCCGTGTGGGTACCTGCCGACATCACTTCGTGAGCGCGGACGTTGGCAGGGCTGGTGGCACAGGTCGCGGCGGCGATGCAGATATCAGGGTCGGTGATCATGCCAATCACTCGTCGTTCTTCGTTGACAACCGGCACCGTGCCGCATCACCGTCCCACATGATTTTCGCGGCCGCGGCGAGGTCGGTGTCGGGACTGGACGATTTCATAGTGGGCGTCAAGACCTCTTGGATAGTCATAACTTTCGCTCTTTTCGAGCCAGCAGTCTTGGTCTGGGTGAGATTCTGCGGGGCTGGAGCAAGGCATCTGCGACTCGGGTAGTTCGGGCGCGCAGGCCGGTGCCCATGTCGTCAAGGATTACGGGAAGTGTTTTGTTTGCAAACGTCCGGCATCGCCCAAATCGACAACTGGGGCTGCCGTTCCGGCTCTGTCAAACAACCAACGAGGCTGGCGCAACCCGTGACGCCAGCCTCATCGCAACTCGTCTGTGGCGTCGGGCGAACAAGCGCTGTTACGGACAGGTCGAGGACACCATCGTGACCGTATCGACCTTGAGCTTCCGCGCGTTCGCGCTTGAAGACGCCGAGGTCGCCGACGTCGCGCTTGTGGACGCCGAACTACCCGACGCGGGCTCGACCGTACCTGCGATGGTGACTTTGTGACCAACATGAGGAGAGACCTTGCTGTCGTCGGTATCCAAACGGTAGGTATTGGCGGTCGACGAGCTCGCGGTGGCGGACCCGGACGTTCCGGTTGAGGAACCCGCCCCAGTACCGGAGGTCACGTTCGTCAGAAGGAATTTAGTGTTCGCGTCACCTGTCGTTCCGGAGGTTCCTGTGGTGCCGGTGGCAGATTGATCTGCGCGTTGGATGCACCCGGTCACCGTGATTTTGTCAGTCGAGCTCTGCGTGCTGGATGAGCTTGAGGTCTGGGCGGCGAGGCTCGCGGTTGCCGCCAGAACGAGCGCTACACAGATTGCTTTCCATAGGCTCGCGTACATGGTGGTTTCCTCCTCGTCAATACGGGTTGTGCGTTCTTCGCGCGGTGCAAATGAGACGCCACGGCAGATCAACAATGGCCGCCCTCGGCATACCTGATCCGAAAGCCTACGCGAGTTCCTCCAGCGCCGTTCCGTCGAGCCTTGAGCGCGTATGTTGCACCACGCGCATTGCCGCCTCGATCTTCCACAATAGAGGGAGGTTTCGATCGCTGTGGACGCGATGCCGCTCGCGTCGGTGACGTACGCGATAGCCGACTGGCTGTTCTTGCGCGCGCTGGGCGTCATCTATCTCGCGGCGTTCGTTTCGATCGGCATGCAGGTGAAAGGGCTGATCGGTCGCGACGGGATCCTGCCGGCCGCGATCTTTCTGGACGATCTGAAGACCGTCCTCGGCCGCGCGCGATTTGCCGCGCTCCCCACCCTGTGCTGGTTCGGCACCAGCGATCGCTTCCTCCAGTGCCTCTGTTGGGGCGGCGCCGCGCTCTCCGTCGCGCTCATCGCGGGTATCGCGCCGGTGATCACACTCGCGCTGCTGTGGGCGTCCTACCTCTCACTGCTGAACGTCTGCCGCGTCTTTCTCGCCTATCAGTGGGATGTGCTGCTTCTCGAGACCGGCTTCCTCGCGGTCTGGCTCGCACCGGTGGAGCTCCTGCCGCACTGGCCGCCACGCGCTGACCCTCACCCGATCGCACTGTGGCTCGCTCGCTGGTTGTTGTTCCGCCTCATGTTCTCGTCGGCTGTCGTGAAGCTCCGGAGCGGTGACCCCACTTGGCGCGCGCTGACCGCACTGACCTACCATTACGAGACGCAGCCATTGCCGACACCGCTCGCCTGGCTGGCGCATCACTTGCCACCGTGGTTTCACCAGATGTCCTGCGCGCTGATGTTCGTGATCGAACTGCCCGTACCCTTCCTGATGCTCGCCTCACCGCCAGTCTCTTATATCGCCGGCGTGCTGACGATCGCGCTGATGCTGCTGGTCATGGCGACCGGCAATTACTGCTTCTTCAACCTGCTCGCGATCGCGCTGTCGCTGCTCCTGTTCGATGACGCGGTCTGGCGGCACGTCCTCCCGGCCGGCGCAACCGTGTCGTCACGCTGGCCCTGGTGGGCTCTCGTGCCGATGGCGTTCGTGCTGCTGGTGCTCTCCGTCCGCCGCGTCGTGTACCTGTTCGGTCGCGATGTCTCGTGGCCGCGTTCGCTCGAACGGCTGTTCGCGTGGCTCGAGCCATTCCATCTCGTCAGCGGCTACGGACTGTTTGCGGTGATGACGACCACGCGGCCCGAGATCATCGTCGAGGGCAGCGACGATGGCGCAACCTGGAAGCCATATGAGTTCAAGTGGAAGCCGGACGACCCAACTCGGCCCCCGCGGTACTGCATGCCCCACCAGCCGCGGCTCGACTGGCAGATGTGGTTCGCGGCACTTGGCGACTATCGCCGGTATCCATGGTTCATCGCGTTTCTGGCGCGCCTGCTGGAGGACGCCCGACCGGTATTGAGTCTGCTGCGCACCAATCCGTTTCCCGCGGCGCCACCACGGTACGTGCGCGCGACGGTGTACCGATACCAATTCAGCGACTTCGCGACGCGGCGCGCGACGGGCGAGTGGTGGCGGCGGGAACGACTGGGATTGTATTGCCCCGTGCTCACGCGCTCGACGGAGGCGGGCACCAATGCGCGTTCCAGCCGCTCGGCATGATGCCTCGAGCCGTCGTTCCTGTACGGTGCACAAATTCGATCCGGCTCACGCCGCGCGCTCATATTCGTGCAACAGTCCGCCGAGATGGTCGCGGCGTTTCACTGCCATCGGTCGCGTGCCCGCCCAGTTCTCAATCGCCGGTCGGCCGTTCGGCGGCGCGAGGTCCAAGCTGCGGTGAGGCCGATAGCCGTTGTAATGATCAACGAACACCGTTAGCGTGCGTTCGAGGCGACGTCTGTTCACAATCAGCAACCAGTCCAGACATTCGGACCGGACCGTGCGAACGAACCGTTCCGCGATCCCATTCGCCTCAGGTACCTGAATGGGCGTGCGAATGGTTCGGGCGCCTTGGGTCTGAAACACCGCATCGAAGCTGTCGGTGAATTTGCGATCGTGATCGCGAATCAAGAAACGCACAGGGTCCGCGCGCTCAGCGACCGTCCACGCGACCTGCCGCGCCTGCTGCGTCACCCACTCCCCGTTGGGCTGTGAGGTGCAGCCCGCCAGGTGCACGCGCCGGCTGGCGATCTCGATGAAGAACAGCACGTACAACCGCTGGAACCACATCGTGTCGACGGTGAAAAAATCGGCGGCGATGACGTTCTTTGCTTGCGCACGGAGGAGATGACGTGAAGGCGATTGACCCGTGTTAGATGGCGGAACGTTGGCGACTTTTGCGGACGTACCGGGTTCGTATCGCCGGAGCAAAGCGCCGATCAGAACGTCAACCTCAGGCCGAGCTGAACCTGGCGCGCAGGCAATGCCGAACTGATCACGCCGAAGGTGGAGGATCCGAACACCGTTCCCGGATTCCCAAAGTTCGTGTGATTGATCAGGTTGAAGATTTCGGCGCGCAGCTCCGTGCGCACTGTGTCCGTGACCGTGACCTCGCGGATCACCGATATATCCACCTGGATCAGCCCCGGCCCGCGGACGATGCCCACGCCGGCGGTTCCGAACGTATAGGCCGCGGGTTGCGAGAAGGCGGCGGTGTTGAACGAGGATGCCACGGTATGGCTGCCCGCATTCGGGTCGCCCGTCACGTTCGGACGCTGCGGGCCCGCCGAGAAGCAGTTGCACGTGTTGGTTTGCGTCGTGATGGTGAGCGGCGCGCCGCTTTGGAACGTCGAGATGTTGCCGAGCGACCAGCCGCCGACCACAGGACGCAGCGGATGACCGGCGAGCCAGCGTCGGCCGGTGCCAAACGGCAGCTCGTAAATCCAGTGGAAGTTCAGGCGTTGCGGAATATCGTCCGCCGTCGGTCCGTAATTCGCCCGCGGATTCGTGGAGTAGTAATCCTGGTAGATCAGGCTGCCGACGCCGTTGCCGAGCGCCGTGCCAGGCTGCGTGATGTTGCCGAGATAGCTTGACCATGTGTAATTCGCGCCGAAGCTGAGGCCGTGCGAAAAACGCTTATCGGCCCGCACCAGCAGCGCGTAATAGTCGGATAGACCGTTGGTCGGAAATTGGATCAGAACGTCGGTGAACTGCGGGAACGGACGGTACTGCTGCAGCTGGGTCGTGATGCCCTGCGCCTGCAGCGAACTGAGGACGTTCGGCGCAATCTGGTTCACCGACAGGTTCGCGTTCGAGAGGTTGCGCGACAAGTTTCCCAGCGCCGCGACCTCCACGACCATGTTGCCCGGCAGCTCCTGCTGAATCCCGATGTTGAATTGCTGCGAATATCCGACCGCTCGATCGGGATCGAGATACGTCACTGCGTTGGTCGTCCTGCCCGCCGCGGCTTGTGCGACGGTCACGGCCCCGAACGAATCGTTGAGCGTCGGATTCGTCACGGCAGGAACGCCGTTCCTCAGAAAGAACGCCGGTGTAATGCCGTTGTCCGGCGTGGAGAGATTGGCGCTCGTTCCAAACCCAAGCGCGACCGCGTTGCCAGGACTGTCGTCGAACGGATGCGCATAGAACAGTCCATAGCCGCCGCGCACGACGGTCTTCGACGAGAACGGCTTCCACGCAATCCCGACGCGCGGTCCGAAGCTCGCCCGATGCGTCGAATACGGTGCGACCGGCCACCCGTCCGCGCCAACGAACTTCACGACGCCCGGCGTTCCGGATACAGGATTGATCTGATTCGGATCGAAGCCGTTCATGCGGAGATCGTCGGCAATCATCGGCGTGTCCGCTTCCCAGCGGAGTCCGAGATTCAGCGTCAGATTGCGGCCGACGGTCCAATCGTCCTGCGCAAACGCGGCAAAGTAGTACATGTGCCGCTCAAGCTCCAGCGTTGAGACTTCGGTGAAACTGGTGACGAATCCGGTCAGCATCGTCGCCAGTCCGTTGCCGCCGGAGAACGATGAGCTGGTCGCGCTTTGCGTCGCCGTCCCGTTCGCGGAAAAGGCGAATGCGCCGGAGACGGTGCTCTGCTGCAAGTCTCCGTGGAAGGAGCGGCGCATCTCGCCGCCGAATTTGAACTGATGCCGGCCGCGGATCCACGAATAGTTGTCGATGAACTGATATGTCCGAATCGGACTCTCGATCCGCTGCTGCGACGTCGAGCCGATCGCGCCGAAGCCGCTCGCTGGCGCGAACTGCGGGAACGCGGCGTCCGGAACTCCGATGAGTCCAAGCTGTGACGGGTAGTTGCCGCCCAGGCCGGCACTCAACTGATGAAACAGGCGATCGTTGTAGGCAAAGCGGAATTCATTCAACTGGTTCGCGTTCACCGTGTGCGTCCAGTTGCCGAAGAGACGAATCGCCCAACGCTCGGCGAAATCCGAACCGGGACCAGGATCGCCCGCGCCTCCATTCGGAAACGGACTGGAAATCGAGCCGGTGCCCGCCAGCCGCATGTAGCGCGCGGTCAGACGGTCTCTTTCAGTAAAGCCGTGATCGATTTTTGCGAACACGAGATCCGACGGAATGATCGAGACTCGCGTGCCGCTGAAGTTGTTCGCGCCCCCCAAATTGATCGGCGCCTGATTTGGCTTCGGAAAGAAATTGAGGATTGCCGCGGCGACCGGATCGATGCGGTTTTGCGGAATGAGGTTGTCCGGAAACTGTGTGCGCACCGCACGGCCGTTGACTATCGTCGTCGTCGCGGGATCGAAGATCGGGATCAGGGCTCCGGAAGCGTTGAACGTCTGCGAGAAATCACCTTGTCGCTGTAGCAGCGTCGGGACCGTTAACGTGAGTGTGCTGCCGGAACGCTGACGTTGTCCTTCATACGAAAAGAAGAAGAACGTCTTGTTCCTTCTAACCGGACCACCGACGGTGCCGCCGTAGACGTTGTAGCGCAACTCGGGTGCGATCTTGTGACCGTCGCTGCCGATGGGCGCGAAGAAGCCTGGCGCATCGAGCGCGTCGTGGCGGAAGTTTTCGTACAGACTCCCGCGCAGTTCATTCGTGCCCGATTTTGTCGTCGTCATGACGACACCGCCGGCCGAAGCGCCGAACTCCGCCGACGCGCTGTTGGCGAGCAGTTTGACTTCGGCCACAGCATCCGACGGCAGATCCGTATCGATCAGCGGATTGCCGATACGGCTGTTCTGTGAGCTGCCGCCGTCGATGTACGACATCTGGCTGCGCCCTCGTCCGCCGGCAAGCGTGAAAGACGGACTGCCTGTCGGCGTGCTCGGATATGCGATGAAAACGGCGGCGCCGCTGAGCGCGACGACGTTCAGCGTCTTCCTTCCGGAGAGCGGCAGCGCTTCGATGCTTTTCGGCTCGATAGTGGTATCGATCGCAGATGTACGGTCTTGGATGAGCGGCGGCTGCGCAGTCACGCTGACCGCTTCCTCCATCGCGCCGACCGTCAGCGCGATGTCGAGCCCCAACCGCTGCCCGGCATCGACTGAGATGCCTTCGCGAACGTACTTGCTGAAGCCGGCATGTTCCACCGAGACGGTGTAGGTGCCGAGCGGCAAACTCGTGAGCAGGTAGACTCCGGTGGAATTCGACTTAGTTGAAGTGCGCAGACCGGTCGCCACCTTCGTCGCGGTCACCGTTGCGTCAGGCACGATGGCGTTCTGCGGATCGGTGACGATGCCGGTGATGGCGCCAAGGTTCGACTGGGCCAGCGCGGTGCCGGCGCCGAGCGCCAGGAGCTGCAGACTCAACGGCAGGACGCGTCGCCAGACCGCAAACCGGCTTCCAGCGCTGCTCATAGGGCCTCCTAGCGAAGCGCTTCGCTCTCTTCTTTCGGTGATATTCGCGCGAAGTGTTAGGCGGACTTGCACGCGAAGTCAAGCGCGTTCTAAGCGCTCGGGCGCTAACGGCTGCTTGCCACAATCGCGCGATTCCGTGGCGAACGTCGGCCCGCCATGCTGTGCGCTGTGAACGGATCAGCGCGCAGGATCGCGCTGGCATCCGATGAGCACGCCATCTTCCAATGCTGTCGCCGGTCCCCTTTCGTACTTGTAGGGTGCTTTAATCTCGGTTGCGCATCCCGGTGCGGAAATCTTGAGTGCGGTGGCCTATGCGTAAAATGTGCCTGGCGTTCCGGCCAACGCAGGAGGCATCGTGCTCGTCTCGCTATGTTACGTCGTGCTCGGACGCCTTCTGCAGCTCGCCCTCTTGCACGTTCGGTCGAACGATTTCAAAGAACTGGAAATCATCGTGCTGCGGCACGAACTCGCCGTCCTCCGGCGACGAATCGGTCGTCCGGCGATGACGTGGCCCGATCTGGCGCGCGTTCTTGCGAGCGTACTCGCGAACCACCATGGCGGTCGACTTCTTCACCGGCGAGGCCATGTGGTTGCAACGGCTGTACGTGCTGTCCTTCGTTGAGCCGGGTAGCCGCCGGGTGCATGTTGCGGGATGCACGCCGCATCCGAGCGCAGCGTGGGTCACGCAGCAGGCGCGACAACTGACGTGGACGCTGACCGCCACCCAGGAGTCATTTCGTTTTCTGATTCGAGACCGGGATCAGAAATTCGCCCAGAGCTTCGACGAGGTGTTCCAAAGCGAGGGTGTCCAGATCGTTCGCACGCCATTTCGGGTGCCGCAGGCGATGGGGTCGCGGAGCGATTCGTGCGCACAATCCGCTCCGAGTGTCTGGACTGGATGCTGATCGTGAACGAACGACACCTGGAGCGCGTGCTTGCCATCTTCGTGGATCATTACAACGGCCACCGACCTCACCGAGCGCTGGCTCTGACTCCGCCGCACTCGATACGTCCAGTGCCGGCGGTGGTGTCCGACGAACTCAAGGTCCACCGTCGCGATCGTCTTGGTGGCGTGGTTCGCGAGTACGTTCCGGCGGCGTAACCAGGTTTTTGCACCCTACACGAGTGCCCAGCAGTCCACCTCGTAGATCTCAGAACATCAGCTTGACTCCGAGTTGAACCTGCCGCGACGAGTTCGCCGTTCGCAAGATCTGTCCGGCGGTCGTCAGCGGCGTCTCGTTTTGCGTCGCGCCGGCGAACACGGGCCGCGTCGGCGCCGCGAAGTTCGCGCGGTTGAGCACATTGAATAGCTCGAGCCGCACCTGCAGCCTCGCGTTCCCGGCGAGCGCCTGATTCTTGACGAGCGACACGTCGGTGTTCGCAAAGCCCGGACCGCGCAGGAAATTGCGCGGCGTGTTGCCGAACGTCCCCTGAGGTTGCAGCTCGAAGACGCTGGTGTCGAACCAGTGATTCGGATCACCACTGATGATGCGCGTCGGATCCGTCCCGGGCTTCACGTTCGGGCGATCCTCGGCATTGGTTGAAATGTTGCCGCTGCGCGACCAGTTCGGCGTCTGGATCGATGGCGAGAACGGATAGCCGGTGTGGAAGGAGAAGATCGCGTTGAGCTGCCACCCGGCCAGCATCGCGTGGTTGTGAAACGCCGGCAGCTGCCACGTGGCGTTGGCCGAGAAGACATGACGCGCATCGAACGCGGCGACCGCCCACTCCGCGTCCAGATCGTACGGGTTTTGCGGATAGACGGATGACGTCACCGTGTCGGTGCTGAGCTGCGCGTCGGCGTTGTCCATCGCTTTGCTGAGCGTGTAGGACAGTTGCACCTGATATCCGGCGCTGAAGCGCTTCATCAGGCTCGATTGCAGCGCGTTGTACGCGGAACGCCCATCGGACCTCCGATAGTCGATGCTGCTCCACGCCGGGTTGCGCCGCGGCGCGCCCGCCGGGAAGAACAATGTGCCATCGGATCGCACGATCGGCACGACGGGATTCCCTTCAGTGGCGTTCACGAGGTTGTATCCGCGTGAGCCGGCGTAGCCCACCATGGCCGCCCAACTTCCCGCGAGATCGCGCTGCACGTTGACGTTGTAGGTCCACCCTCGTGGCTGCTTGATGTGATAGTCGATCGTGCGCAGGCTCAGCGGACCGCCCGTCGTACCAGTGGGAAACACCGGCGTCGGAAACGGAATCCCCGAGCCGGAGACATTGACCGGTATCACGAAGGGTGGCGCCTGGAGGGCGATGCCGAGCGAGCTGTTGTACGGACCGTCGGTGTCGTAATACAGCCCGCTGCCGCCGCGCACGGCGGTGCGGCCGTCGCCGGCCACATCCCACGCAAAGCCGACGCGCGGCGCGAGGTTCTTGAGCGACGGATTGACGAACGGCCCGCCGAGCGTTGTCACCGGTGAGGTCAGAATGTCCGCGAGATACACGTCCAGCCCGTCCTTGTCGGTGGGGAGCGTGAAGAACTCGTAGCGCGCGCCGAGATTCAGCGTCAGCTTCGGCGTGACGCGGTAATCGTCCTGGACGTAGAAGCCAAAGAGTGTGTTGGGCCGCTTGCGTTCGAAGTTCGAGCCGGGCGCGTTGCCCTGGAAGCGGCTCGGAACGCCCGCCAGAAATTGCGCGAAGTTCGCAAACGTGTACGTGCCTCTGCTGTTGACCGTCGTGAGCTTCTGTGCGTACGCATGTTCGACCAGTGCGCCGGTCTTCAACAGGTGTCTGCCTTTCGTGTACGTGAGGTCGTCGCTCCACGTCCAGTAGTCGATGTTCTGGGTCGACGGCTCGGCGGCGTAGTTGCCAAGCTGCGACAAACCGCCGATCAGGATCGTGCCCATGAACGGTGCGTCCGGAATGAAAGACAGCCGCTCGGCCAGCGTGTTGCCCGATTGCTGCTCGTAGGTGAGCACGCTCGCCGAAAAGCGCGCCGTGTTGAGCAGGTTCTGGGTGAACGTCCGCTTCGCCTCCGTCGTGAAGAAATGGTTGCCCGACGTGGAGTTCGTGAAGAACTGCGGTAACCCCGTCGTCTGGATCGCGCCGCTCGAGATTGGCGACACCTGGCGCGATCCGTCGTAGGTATGACGGACGAAGAGGAGATCGCTGTCGGACAGCTCGACGTCGATTCGTCCCTGGAAGAAGTTCTCCCGCGTCACGCGCGTGAACTCGTACGTGTATTGTCCGATCCCCGGTCCCAGGTCGCGGCCGTTCGGCGCCGGATAGAGATCGAGATAAGGTTTGACGCTCGGGTTGACGTTGCCCGCGCGTGCGGCCAGCGTCGGCACCGCCGTGATGATGGTCTGTCCGAGATCCTCCTGCAGCCGTTCGTAGCCGCCGTAGAAAAAGATCTTGTTCCTGCGTATCGGTCCGCCTGCCGCGGCGCCGTATTGATGACGCGTGAACGGCGGCGGCTCGTCGCCGTCGAAGAAGTTGCGCGCGTCCATCTTGCTGTTGCGAAAGAACTCGAAGCCTGAGCCGTGCAGCGCATTGGTGCCCGACTTGGTCGCGATGTTGACGACGCCCCCCATCACGCGGCCGTAGTCGGCCGAGAACGCGTTGGTCACGACGCGAAACTCCTGGATCGTCTCCACGCCCAGCGTGGAATCGGCCGCCGTGACCGTCGCCATGCCGGCATACCCGCGCATGTTCGCGCCGTCGATCAGGAAGCTGTTGGATCGGCCACCCATGCCGTTGATGTTCAACGACACGCCGCGCTGCGCCGGCGACGTGCTCTGCTTCTCGGTGAATTGGACGATGCCCGGCTGCAGCGTCGCGAGCATGATGTAGTTGCGTCCGTTCAGCGGCAGCTCCTCGATCGTCTTCTTGTCGACGACAGCCGAGAGCGCGGAGCTGCGGACATCCACGAGCGGGCTCTCGCCGGTCACGGTGATCGCTTCGGCTGTCGTGCCGAGCTTCAGAACCACGTTGAGGCCGGCCTGCTGGGCGACTTCCAGCACGATGCCCGTCTGCACGGCGGTCGTGAATCCCTGCAGCGTGGCACGCGCCTCGTACCTTCCCGGCGCAAGGCCGGGCACCGTGAAGTACCCGTTCGCGTCGGTCGCGACGCTCCGGCTCAGGCCGGTATCGAGGTTCCTGATGACGACGTCGACTCCCGGCAGCACGCCGCCGGTTTCGTCCTTGACGGTGCCCGAAATGGTCGCTGACGTGATCTGCGCAACTGCGTGCGAGGCGGGTGTGAGGAGAACGACGGCGAGGATCACGCGAAACATCATTGGTGACCTCCCTCACGAGCGGCGGACGGGTTACTTCGATTGTGAAACCGAGCTGCTCCTTGTCCTGGCGATACTCTTCGCGCACTTCCGCGTCAAGTTTCGAGCGGGATGCACTATACCACTCTCGTTCGTTTCACATCCTGCGGGTCTCGGGTTCCCCAACGTGGCGCGCTCACGGACGACTCGGATAGGCTAGACGGCCGTGAAGCCAACGATTCGGTCATCCGATCTCGCCCACCTCGCGCACGTCGAACTGTTGTCGCCGAAACCCGACGAAAGCCTTCGGTTCTTCACCGACGTGATGGGCATGACCGTGAACGATCGGCGCGGCGAGTCGGTGTACCTACGTGGCTGGGACGATTACGAACACCATACGCTCAAGCTCACGGCCTCGAAAGTGGCGGGCATGGGCCACATGGCGTTTCGGGTCACGAGTCCGGAAGCGCTCGAGCGACGCGCCGCGATTATCGACGCCGCAGGCTTCGGTCACGGGTGGACCGAGGGCGATCTCGGGCACGGCCGCACCTTCTCATTCAGCACGACCGACGGGCACAGGATGGAGATTTACTACGAGACCGAGTGGTATGCGCCGCCGCCTCAATTGAAGCCGGCGCTGAAGAACCAGGCGCAGCGCTACCCGGCCCGCGGCGTGAACGTTCGGCGGCTCGATCATCTGAACCTGCTGGCCGCCGATGTTCGCGCGCTGCGGCTCTTCTTCGAGGACGTGCTCGGCATGCGGACGACCGAAATGATCGTTCTCGACAACGGCGAGGAAGCGGGCGCGTGGATGACAGCGACCAACAAGAGCTACGACCTTGCCTTCACCGCGGATCATTACGGCGCGCGCGGTCGCTTTCACCACCTGACCTACGCTGTCGACTCCAGGGAAGATGTGCTTCGGGCGGCCGACATCTTCCTCGAGAACGGCGTGTACATCGAGACGGGCCCGCACAAGCATGCCATCCAGCAGACGTTCTTTCTGTATGTCTACGAACCCGGCGGCAATCGCATCGAGGTCGACAACGCCGGCGCACGGCTCGTGCTCGCACCGGACTGGCCGCCGGTCGTCTGGACGGAAGCAGAACGCCGATTGGGCCAGGCGTGGGGACTGAAGACGATCGAGAGTTTCCACACCTACGGCACACCACCGATCGAGGACTACACCGGCCCGCGTCGCAAGTAATCGTCGACTTGTCCGCGCTTTTCAATCCAGAGGCGGAAGCCTGACGCCGACAACGTCTCTCAGGTAATTAATGTTGTGCGCGATGTAGTCGTCGATCGCGACATCGATGTTTCCGCCGATGGCGTCGAAGCCGTCGTCGCCCTTTCTCGGCCCGTCGAGATCCAACGACCGAGCCCCTGTAGTGCCGGTCCCCAACAGCTTGAAGACCGCCGGGAAGTCGACGCCGCCTCCGCCCAGATTGTGGTAGACGCTCGCGGTTCGGTGCTGCTCCTGCGTCGGCGTCGACGTTTTGCCGCGAAACTTCGCGTATGTGTCCTTGAGATGCACTTCGGCGATCCGTGGGAAATAGTCGCCCATGATGCGCACGGCATCCATGCCGCCCAACGTCAGGTGGCCCGTGTCCGTGGTCAGCCAGACGCACTTGGGATCGGTGAGCTCTATCACGCGCCGCACCTCGTGCTCGCGTTCCATAGGTCCCCATATGTGAGGATGCCGGAGCCATCCGAATCCCCATGGCAAACGTTTGTCTGCCAATCTCGTTGAGCGTGTCCGCGAGCTTCTTGAGCTGATCGTCGCTGGGCCCGCCTGGCGGCTGTGCCGCCATGTTGCACTTCCAGTGGGTGGCGCCGAGCGGCTGGAGGAAATCGCGCGCGAATTCGACATGATCGGCGATGGTTCTTGAGATCCGAGCTGGATCGATGAACTCCGTCGACTGGCCGGCCTCACCCTTGGAAGCGTCGATGAAAGCGATGCCGGCGTCATCGAAGAGCCGCTTGAGAGCCATCGGATTGCGCCGATACTTCTCAATCTGGTTTTCGTACGGCTCGATGCTCTGCAATCCCAGCGCGGCGTTTCTCCTGATCGCCCACTCGATGTCATGACGATGCCTCAGAGAGAACTGGTCGCGCCGAACAGCATGTCCGGGTTCACCGGTCGAGGCGACGATGTGAAACGGCGCCGAAGACATTGGACGGTCCGACGCGCGTCGCCGCGGTCATCCCGCCGATGCTGGACGCGGCCAATTGGTGTCCTTTGACAGCGTGAAGGATGCAAAAATGCGGACCTCGGTCCCACGCCTGGGCGGCCAACAGGAATCCGTTAGGGCTTGTGCGTAGAATTGGGCCGTAGCCTGGTAACGATGGAGGTTTCGTGCCCATGTCGTTCTGCTACGTGTTGCTTCGCTGGCTTCTCCAGTTCATCGCCTTCGTCGTTCGGTCGAACGAGTTCAAGGAACTCGAAATCGTTGTGCTGCGGCACGAACTCGCGATCCTTCGGCCGAAAACGCGCCGTCCCGCGATGACCGCCGTCGACAGGGTGTTCGTCGCCGCTGCCAGCCGATTGCTGCCACGCGAGTGTTGGCGATCCTTCATCGTGACGCCGGCGACGCTGCTGCGATGGCATCGACGCTTGGTCGCCAGGCGGTGGACGTACGCCCGTCCAATCGGGCATCCGCCGATGCGGCGTGAGATTCGAGACCTGGTGGTGCGGCTCGCGCGAGAGAACCCGCGGTGGGGAACGATACGAAGAGGCTAAGCGGGGCCGGAGGACTGGAGTACCCGTAGCGACCTCACGACACTCAGACTCTCGAGATCATGCAGCGCGGTGGTCCTCGTTGAAAGCGCGCCCCACCGGCGGCCACTGCGTCGCTAGCGGTCAGGAGCGCTGGCAAGGCAGCTCTTGACAAATCGCCGTCGTGTGTCATACTGTCATATGACAGTCTGAATATGCTGTTTCAGTTGAATTACAAATCGGGCAAGGCCGTCTACCTGCAACTCGTCGACCAGGTGAAGGCGGCCGCCGCATCCGGTGCGCTCCACGCAGGCTCACCGTTGCCGGGGATCCGTCCACTCGCGGAAGAACTGCGAGTCAATCGGAACACGGTCGCCAAGGCGTACTCGGCGCTGGAGAGTCAGGGCGTCATTGAGACCATCGCCGGCAAAGGCTGTTTCGTTCGTGCGAACCATTCGCCATTCAAAAAAGAGGTGCGCCGGAAGCTGCTCGCCGACACGCTCGACGGTGCCGTCATTCAGGCGCACCATCTGCAAATCGACAAGGCGGACTTTCTGCGTGTCGCCGAGGAGCGCTTCGACGCGCTCGAGCACAAGCGCCACGCGGCGAACTCCTGAATGCTTATGACCCACAACAATCCCGTGATCGAAGTCCGCAACCTGGTCCGCCGCTACGGACGCACCGACGCCGTTGACGGGCTGAGCCTTTCGGTGCCGGCAGGCCGGTGCTACGGGTTCTTCGGCAGGAACGGCGCCGGAAAGACGACGACGATCAAGTGCCTGCTGAACCTGCTGCGGCCGACGAGCGGAGAGGTGCGGGTGTTCGGGATGGATCCCGCGCGCGAGGAAGTCGCCGTCAAGTCGCGCATTTCCTACGTCCCCGACTACGTCGCATTCTATCCGTGGATGACGGTCCGCGACGCCCTTGGGTACTTCGCGTCGTTTCGTCCGACGTGGAACAGCGAGACGGAGCGCGCGCTCCTCGAGCAGTTCCGCCTCGATCCGCGCCAGAAGACGAGTCACCTCTCGAAAGGCCAGCGCACGCAGCTCGCGCTCGTCATCGCAATCTGCCCCGAGCCCGAACTGCTCATCCTCGACGAGCCGACCTCGGGACTCGATCCGATCGTCCGCCGCGAGTTCATCCGGACCGTGATCGGCGCGTACCAGGATGGCGATCCCGGCCGCCGGACCGTGTTCGTCTCCACCCACCTGATTTCCGAGTTCGAAGGGTTGATCGACGAGTTCACGATCATCGATCGCGGGCGTGAAGTGCTCACGCTCAACGCCGACGCTGCGCGCGCGCGCCACGAGAAGAGCCTCGAGGAGATTTTCGTGACGACCCTTCAACCGCATGGTGTGACGGCATGAACGGCCCGCGGACGGCGCTCGCGTCGAAGGAATTCCGCGCGCTGCTCCCGGTGTGGGCGGCAACGGCATTTACCATCGGGGCTGACCCGGTGCTGCGCGGCACGGGGATGCACTCGCTCTTCCCGCTGGGCACGTTCGCGTACATCGCGGGAGCGCTCGCGCTCGGCGCGCACGTCATCGGGCATGAATTCACGAACCGCACGCTGGCATCGCTGCTCGTCCAGCCGTGCAGGCGATCGTCGATGCTGTTGACCAAGGCGTCCGTTCTCGCGGTGATGCTGGTGGCGCTCGGGTTCATCGCGAGGGTCGTGTTGTTCCAGTCGTTTGCTCACACGTTCCGCAACTTTCCGCGATACCCCACGCTATACCTTCCATTGATCGGCGGCTTTTGTGTCGCGCCGTACCTGACGATGCGGCTACGGAGTCAGATGGCGGGCGCGCTGTTCACGGCGACCATTCCAGGGATGACGTACCTCCTCGCGCTGCTGGCCGGAGTCATCATCTACGGCACCGGAACGGCTGCCGCCGAGGCGCTGGCTCTCGCCGTCTGGATGCCCGCGATGTGGATCTTCGCCGCGGCCGGGGCCGTCCTGTCCGCGCGATCGTTCATGCGTCTGCAGGACACTGAGGGTGCGCGAGAGGAACTGCGCCTGCCGCGATGGTTCACTGTGACAGACGACAGCCCGGCCCGGCCGCCGCTCTGGATGCTCGCGAAGAAGGAACTGCGGCTGCAAGAGATGACTTTTGCCATGGTCGCTGTATATGCGCTCATATGGACCGGGCTGACAGTTGCAGGCCGGCTCAACCTGGACTTCGCCAGGGAAGTCCCGATGCGCGCAGTCGGCCTGCTGTATTTTGCGCTGCTACCGCTGCTCATGGGATCCCTCGCCAGCGCGCAGGAGCGGCACTTCGGCATGGTCCAATCGCAGGCGATGCTGCCCGTGCCGCGCGCGCAGCAATGGGCGGTGAAAGTGAGCGTCGTGCTCGTCCTTGCACTCGTGCTCGGCGTGGTTCTGCCGTGGTTCGTATTCGCGCCGCCGCAAATCTCCCGCACATCGTTCTGGCCGCTGGCGGCGAGCGTCGTGCTTCTAACGACGTGGAGCCTGTACATTTCGTCGTGGTGCGGGAGCGGGATTATCGCGCTCGCGCTGCTGCTTCCTGCAAGTGCGGCAGCCATGGCGCTCGCGAGGTGGATTGATTGGACCGTTAGCGCCCTGGTGTTGCCGCAGCATTCCGCTGGCGCGTATGGGATGCTGACGCAGCCATCCGCCGTCTTCACGACATGGGTGATTGCCGCCACGCCGCTCGCGGTGCTGCTGCTGTTGTTCGCAGCACGCAACCATTGGACGTCCGAACGTGAGCCGAAGACCCTTGCGGTGCAGGTGGCCGGATTCGCTTGCTGGCTGCTCTTGACGGACGTTGTGACGACGGTGCTATAGCGTTCCAGCAACCGCAATCAGCAATCGGAGATCACCAAATCAGCAATTCTCGCAAACTGAGCTCGGCTACCTGGACGGCGCGTTCGGACTCCGGCGTCTGGCGGGCCGTCGCAGTCGATCACACTCGCGGACGGCGAGCGCATTGGCGAGGTGACCGTGCGGCGCTGGAAGCACGCCGCGATCGCGGGAGCGGCAACGCGCACGGCGCAAGTCCGACGCGGTCGCCGTCATAGCCAGTTAGAAAGCCATTTCGCGCGATGGCGAACATTCTCCGAGTGTGCCCAGGAGTGTGCCCAAACGCGGTCCGAAGAGCATCACTCGGCAGCCAACGTCAACCAACGTTCAATAAAGGTCCTATCCGTTGGACGAGATACGTCGATTTCTCGAGCCTAGTCCGATCGTGCACGCACCACCAAGCGACCGTGTCTTCGACCGTGCGATCGATTCTTCTGGACCGTGCTCGCCAGGGCCTGGCGAGGCTGGCATGGCCCCTTGCTCATGGTGCGGGCAGGACACCGTCGTGCGCTGGCATCAGCAATGGCTGCGACGCTGCTGGACGGAGCGATCCCGGCAGAAACAATCCGGCCGCCCAAGGACCGACGCCGCGATTCGGGCGCTCATCGACAAGATGGCATCCGTGAATCCGCTGTGGGGCGCGCCGCGAATCCATGGCGACTTGCGCAAGCTGGGCATCGATGTCTCGGAGCGAACGGTCTCGCGGATCGTCGCGAGGTTTCCGCGACCGCCATCCCAGACGTGGCGCACCTTCCTCACAAATCACATCGCCGCGATCGTCTCAATGGACTTCTTCACCGTGCCCACGCTCACGGGCGACGTGTTGTTCGTGCTGGTCCTCCTCGCGCACCGACGTCGTTGAGTCGTCCACCTGGCCGTCACTGAACATCCAACCGCTGAATGGACCGCGCAACAGATCGTCGCGACGTTTCCGGAAGACACCGCGCGGACCTGGCTCATGCGAGACCGCGATGCGATCTACGGTGAGGTATACCAGCGTCGCATCGCCGGCATGGGCATCACCGAGGTCATCTCCAGTCCGTCGAGTCCGTGGCAGAATCCATACGTCGAACGCCTGATCGGATCGATGCGTCGCGAATGTCTTGACCACCTCATCGTCCTCAGCGAACGACACCTGCTGCGCGTGCTCAGGCGATGTCTCTCGTACTATCGCGGATCGCGAACACACCTGTCGCTGGACAAAGACGCCCCGACGCCACGACGGGTCCAGGACGCGACGGAAGGCCGCGTCATCGAGTTCGCGGAAGTGGGCGGGTTGCACCATCGCTATGAGCGCCGCGCTGCTTGACCTACGCCGGCGACCACCGTCGCGCGACGCGGTTGCGTCGCGCTTTGACAGCCGGCCGTCTCGCTGCGCATCAGCGGAAAGCGTCGCCGACGCACCGTCCCTCTATCGAAAGGCCTTTGTAACGTGTCGCTACGGCTCACAACCGAACGTGACTCGAAACGCGCCGATCTGATTTTGGCGAAGCACAACCACTCGCGCGCGGCTGCAACGGAGAACGGAAGCACGAAGCTGACGCCGGCGCCGCTGACGACAGCGTCCATCAGCATCGGCGCGAGCTGGTCGAGATCCGAAGCCGCCGGCGGCCGTTGCGATGTTTCAATCACGGCGGTGAGCGATCATAGCGTCATCGGGTCGCGGTGGGATGTGGAACCGCTCGACGGTGGCGTGGCATTGGAGTATCGTTCGCGTCACACCGTGAATCGAGGTGGAGCTGCGTCGCTCTCGATAAATCGTGCTGATCGTCGTGAGGGTGAGTTATGGCGCAGATTGGTAAGCCGACGCGTGAAATCTACGTCGAGCCGACGAAAATACCCGTGCCGCAGCGCACGCCTGCGCCACCACAGAAGCAGATGCCGAAGCCAGTCCCGAAGAGGGTGCCAGCGTGATTCCCGATTACTTCGAGGCGATCACGGCGTATCGCGTCTTCAACGTGTTTGAAAACGGGCTCCTCGCCGGGTCGGCGTTCGTGGAGCCGTGGCCGCCGTATGAGCCATTCGTTGCTCGTTGCGGCGCGGTGTCATATGAAGGCGCAGGCGAACACGTTCGCGATGGTCGATTCGTGTCGGCGCCCGTCTACGGCTGCGACTGTGGCATTCACGTCGTCAGGACGCCGGCCGCCGCTTTGGAACGAGTGCGGATGGAGCGTCGTGCTCATGCCCTGCGGTTGCAGCACTTGAAAGGGCCGGCGGGCCGTGCGTGGGGTGCCGTCAAAATCTGGGGACGCGTGATCGAGCACGAGAGCGGGTATCGCGCCGAATTTGCCTATCCATCCAACCTGCAGTGCGACGACGCGAAGCTCGCGCGCCGCGTGGCCGCGCTCTACGGCGTCCCGTGCGACTACACGCCGCTCGACGATCGAGAGCCGGCGCCCTCTCACGACAAGTCCTCGTCGGCGAAGATGGACGACTACAACAACCGGCCGCTGTTCAATTATCAGCCTCCGCAGGATTTGGGGACGTGTGCAATTGGTGTTCTGCTCCTCTTCCTCAGCATGACGCTGCAATTGACCGGCGTCACATCACATCAGCCCGCTGCGCCAGCGAGCGAAGTGCTCGGGGCCGATACACAGCGCACGACCGTCGAAGGCGCCCGGTTCGTGGCGCCCGACCTCTGGCGGATCGAGAGGCGCGGTCCCGCGACGATCCTCGAATCGCCCGAAGGCAACTCGCACATCGCGCTCGTCTACGTCCATGCCGCGGACGCCGACCGCGCCGTTGCCGCGGCATGGGCGGCGTATCGGCCCGATGTGAAGTGGCCGCTGAAGGTCACCAATAGTTTGCCCGACAAAGACGGCTGGACCGACATCCGCGAGTACACCTATCAGACATCGGCCAACGAGAAGCGCGATGTCGAAGCGAACGCTCGCCGCAAGGGCGACATATGGACCGTGGTCCTCTCCGACATGGATCAAGGCGTCGCCGAGAAGCGGCTGGCACAAGTCGCGCTGATCTATAGCCGTTTGTTCCCAAAACACTACGAGCGCGAGTAGCGTCCGCGACATGCTCAAGTTGTGCTCGTTTCGTGTAGGGTGCAGAAAACTGATCATGCCGCCAGGACGTTGTAGGGTAAATAAATTCGATCCAGTCACGCAGCGCGCTCATACTCGCGTAAGAGGCCGCCGAGACGGTCGCGACGTGTCACGGTGATCGGTTGCATGCCCTCCCAGTTCTCAATCGGCGTCCGACCATTCGGAGGCGTGAGTCCCAGGCTGCGATGGGGCCTACAACCATTGTAATGATCCATAAATACAGTCAGCGTTCGCATGAGGTGCCCTGCGTTCAGGATCAGCAACCAGTCCAGGCATTCAGGTCGAACCGTCCGAACGAACCGCTGCGCGGTCCCATTCGCCTCAGGGACCTGAATCAGCGTACGAACAATGCGCGTGCCTTGCGCCTCAAAGACGACATCGACACTGCTCGTGAACTTTGATCATGGTCGCGAATCAGGAATCGGACTGGGTCGGCACGCTCGGAGAGCGTCCACGCGACGTGCCGCGCCTGCTGCGTCACCCATTCGCCGTCAGGACGCGCCGTGCAGCCGGCGCGGCCAGGTACACGCGACGACTGGCGATTTTCGATAAAGAAACAGCGCGTACAACCGCTGGAGCCAGATGGTGTCGACGGTGAAGAAATCCACGGCAATGACGCTCTTAGCTTGCGCGTGCGGGAACTCACGCCACGACGGACCCTTGCGCTTGCCTGCTGGACCAAGCTGCTCTTCGCGCCGGACCTTCTTCACAGTCGTCGCTGACACAATCACGCCCAGGCCCTTCAGTTCGCCCACGATGCGGAAGTAGCGCCAAGCGGGCACCAGACTCCAAACGAGCCGCCGCGATTGCGGTGTCGATACCCCAATCGCGGCGTCCTGACGGACAGAACGTCCGACTCACGCGGCCAGATCGCCGACGTGCCGGTGTGCGGTCGGTTGATCAGCGGCGATCCGAGCGAGCGCCAGGGCGCCAAGGGCGAGCCCAATGTCGCGGAGGGCGATATCTCTGTATTCGGGCTTCGTCCAAAGGTTGGCGACGATTCCCGCAAGCCATGCGCCCACGACATAGCCGCCCCACCTTGGCTTGGCGGCGACGAGCATTCCTGCGGCGATTTCGATCAACCCAACGCCTTGCATGAACGTGTGACGCTCGACCGGAAGCTTTTCCACAACATCGTCGGACAAATACCGGTCCCAATTCCCGAGTTTGTCGGTGAATTTGTCGAACCCGGCGATGATCGGCGCTGCGACAAAGCCGGCGTACAGCAGCTTGAACGCATCCCGTTCCCCCTTCGGTCGGTGATCTATTTCGTGCAGTGCGAACCTCCATGTGCCAACCGCGGCGCGGTGACGCCGGCGGGACCTAAACATTCGCCACTGCGCTTCACAGTGACTTCAGGTACTCAATGAGCTCGCGCTTCTGTTCGGGGGTCAGCTTCAGCTTGAGATGTTCGTCGTAATGGTTGACCACGGCTTCCAGCGTTGGGAACCTGCCGTCGTGATAGAAACCGCCCTTCTGCCGGGTGAACAGGCCCCTCAGCGCCGTCGTTCGATATTGCTTGTCCGGAGATCGATCGGCCTGAAAGTCATCAATCCCGATTTCCTCAGGTTTGTGCAAGGCCCATCCAGGCTCGGTGAACAGTGGCGGCACATGGCACGTCGCGCACCTCGCCTGTCCCTCGAACACCGCCTGCCACGTTGTGCGACCTGCGCGTCGAAGGAACCAGCGGGCGGCGTAGGTGCGGGAATCGCGAGTTGGTAGAAATGCAATGCCGCCAGCTTGGACGTGATCAAGTCTGGCGTGTTGCGGACGTTCGGGTATCCGGCTTTTACGGAAACGGGGAAGCGGCCTTTATCGTTCAGGCGAGGATCGAAAAACGTTCCTTTAGACGCCGGTCGACTGCATCGCCACCGTGGTCAACGTGCCCGGCCTTAGTACGTGTCCCAACGTGCTCACTTTTCGCCGGTCTTCAAGCCACGCGGCCCGTCGCGGTATGTTTTCCATTGCAGATCGACGAGG